>WNGG01004877.1_pt1 | contig 15902 bp, 17 predicted proteins | sample 5400661 | NCBI WGS metagenome assembly WNGG01 (sample SAMN13153372, study PRJNA577476) | soil metagenome | isolation source: 100 cm soil or saprolite under Garry oak tree replicate 1 | place: USA:California | collected 2016-06-15
TGCAAGCGAAGCTGAACATCATTCCCGTCAGGCGCGGCTGCGGGAGCTGGGAGTGTCGTTGTGGAACGCAGCATACTGTCCCGTTCAATGTCACGGGCAAGACGGGTAGTGTCCGGGTGGAGGTTTTGCCTGGGCCGCGGGGTCTCGGGTTGGTTGCGGGTGAGATTCCGAAACAGGTTCTTCGCTTGGCCGGTGTGAGGGATTGTTGGACTCGGACGTTTGGGTCGACCTCGACCTTGTCATCGTCGGCGCTGGCGGTTTTTGACGCGTTGACGCAGACGTACAATGTTGTGACGCAGAGCGACTGGGTGAACTAGATGGAATCTTCATTCAAGAATCCGATCTTGGCGGTTCGTCTTCGAGGGACGGCCTCGGACAATCCGGATGTTCAGAGGACGATGGAGTCGTTGAAGCTTGAGCGGACCTTTCAGGCTAGACTGTTAGAGAATACGCCGTCGAACCTAGGAATGCTTCGATCAGCCAAGGTCCTCGTAGCTTGGGGCGAGGTCAGCCCGGACCTACTGGGACGAGTCTTAGAGAAGCGCGGCGAACGCGATGGTGCCGACGGATTAGACGATGGTTTTCTCAGACTTTTGGGAAAGTCGAGCTTTGACGATCTGGCGAAGGCGGTTGTGGCGGGTGAGACGAGTCTTCATGAACTATCGCGGGCTGGTCTGAAGGTGCCGTTCAGGTTCCATCCTCCGCGCGGAGGATTCAAGCGGAGTCTGCGCCGAGCTGCGACTGATGGCGGCGAGTTGGGCTATCGGGGCGTGGATATCAATAGTCTGGCTAAGCGTATGATCTGAGCTGGGCGACGGGTAGGAACTCCAATATAGTCTCGGACGATCATCCGGTTCTGGCTGTGTAGTGTTTGGCTCCGCGGAAGGAAGCTCGCAGACGTCGTACTCGTTCGGGCTGGTGGTTTGACGTGTTTGACGAGATGGAACGGATGGACCGTCTGATGGACGACATGATGCGTAAAGCGGTCGAGATGCCGAAGCCGCAAGAGGGAGCCTCACCGTTCGTCTACGGCTTCTCCATGTCTGTCGGTCCGGATGGGAAGCCAGTGATTCGCGAGTTTGGGAACGTGGAGCCGGGTGCTCGGGGTCCGCAGGTTAAGGAGGAGAGAGAGCCGCTGGTGGATGTCATGGACACGGGGAAGGAGGTGGTCGTGGTGACTGAACTGCCCGGGGTGGAGAAGGAGGACATTAAGCTAGAGTCGACTGACCCATACCAGTAGAATAGCTTCTCGTGAACATAGAATCTTCCAAACAGCACTCTCACGTCGCGAGAATAAAATTCCTACCCCCTTTTTCTCAGAGGCCTCTCGCCGGCTGGAACTGTTCTGGGCGAGTCTTCTGGTTCAGTGTTTAGAACGGGCAAGTCAAGCATTTTCCAAGGGTGAATTTCTCCGGGTCATCAAGCGTGAATCTCCCCTAGGTCAAAAATCGCCTGCCCCGATCCCCGATCCAAGCACATTCTGCGCCTGTCGGGTTCGATGAAGAACAGTCTATGGATTTCTTTCTGCTAACGGCCCCAGAAGGAGAAGAGATTACTCTTTGTCAATGCCCTCACAGAGTCGAGTTTTGTGTCGCGGGAAAGAATTTTTTTGTAAATTCCAGGAAGAATCGAATCGCTGGCTGAAACGTTTCTTGGCGAGATTACCGGTTTCTCGCGCAGAACAGCCGAATCAGCCACTTTCAATCCGGGCATTTACGGGATGATGCAAGCGTGAACTGGGCATCATATCAGACCCCCTCCCGGATTGCTGATCCAGGCTTATTCTGAACGATTTCTCGGACTGGAAATGCTATCTTTTCTACTCTGAAGGGTAAGTTTTCCCTGAACCCTTACTATTCATACTCTAAAAAGTATGTTCTTGGTCGATGAAAACCCTGAAAACGGAGAAGCCGACAAGAGAAACAGGAACCAGATTGGAACGCCCCAACCTCCCAGACCCTCTACGACCACGACCCATACAACCACTGCCCTCACCACTCAGACCCGGACAGTACATCGGACCACGAGAAGAACTCGGAAGAATACTCAAAGAAATACTCGACAAACTAACAACGATAGAAAACAGGCTCAAAACAATAGAAGAACAACTCAAGACAAAACACTGAGACTCAACGCGCCCTATTGACCACTGGTCCTCGAGTATTCAAGCTCAGATCTCGCGGCCATTATGAAATCGTTCTGGCTCAGACCCTTGATCGAATGCGTCGAGAACGTCAGTCTCACCCGTCTCCAGCCGACCAGCATGTCAGGATGATGATCCTCCTCCTGCGCGATCTTTCCAATCGAATACGCGAATTGTAGACCCGCAACGTATGATTTGAAACGGAACTGCTTCTCGATACGACCTGTCCCGAGCACCCATCCAGGTAGATCTCTAAGAGTTCTGAGAGCGTCAGCATTGGCTATCAATTTTGAGCCGTCACATCGTACGCAGTGCCCGGAGGATAGCTTCAGAATTGCGTCACTGATCATGTTCGCACCACCATCTAATCATCCGCTCTGTCTCGTATCAGCATTGAGGTCGAACCTCGATCCAACGATACCGCTTTGACACTGAACCGATGAGACGCCCGAAGACCTTCACCATGCGCAACAAAGGGTAGCCGAAGAACACCCCCGGACAGTGAGCCTCAGACGCCATCATAGCCCCGGTTATTGGGGTCGCAAGGAGCCGGCCAAACTTGGTAGACGCGGGGTATTCAGGATAGGTCTCCCACAAGACCTTGCCAACAGCAGTCTGCATGACCGAATGCCTCATCTGTCCGACAAAACTATCCCTGTAGTGTCGAGAGACTACGTCATTGTAGACTCTCCACTTCCAACCTTCCCGGAACAGGTTATTCCTCAAGGCACCATCAGTGCTCATCGGAAAATCCTCTGGGAAACCGCCGACTTGCCGGACAGCCTCCGTGCGATATAGGTTATTATCAATGGAGTAGACCCAAGCCGGGACAAGACGATGTCTCACGAGATATCCGTCAATTGCTTCCAAGTATCTGCTACCAGTCGCTGCCCGTAGCCCCTGGACCACGGCCACTTCTGGCTGCGAGACAAGTCTAGGCATCAATGCGCTGAACCAAGCTGGATTCAGCCCAACATCCTGTTCAAACGAAGCGAAAACAGGTGTATCGACAAGCTTTAGCGCTTGGTTAGCTTGAAATGGAATCCCACGTTTTCGTGCCCTAGCGACGGTCCAACCAAACTTTTCCGCTATGTCTCGAGTAGCATCAACAGAACCTCCGTCAATTAGATACCGGTGGCAGACTACTGATTCCGGCACGGCCTTCTCGATACTATCAAGACATCTTGTGATCGTAGCCCCCCCGTTAAGAGTCCAAATAATCAGATCTGCTTTCATGACCAAATCCTCCACGGATGCTAGCTATGTTCCCAGCTTGCAAAAGTCGAAGAGTCTCACCAGCAATACTAGAACGTCTACCTACACGCCTTCTTTCTTCATGTTACGAGAACATTAGACTTTGCCCGAATTTACCCTCTTCGAGGTCTCTTCGTCGGAGAACCCAAAAATAGAGCGCCGATGCCAAAAGTTTTCCGCGTGGAGAAGACATGGCGTCAATCGCGATAATGGCTTGCCGGATTTGTCAATCGCCGAAGCTCGATGATGTCCTCTCTTTGGGGACTCAGTACGTGTCCGATTTTGTAACTCTAGACGGAGATAGCCCGCAAGCGCCCCTGGAACTTGTCCGATGTTCGAACTGTGGCCTCGTCCAGCTTAGACACACGTTCTCGAGAGGGAGTTTGTATCGCCACTATTGGTACAAGTCTGGAATCAGTCCTACGATGCGGAAGGCGCTCTCAGATCTCGTCTTGAGAACCTGTGAAATCGCGGAACCGAGTCCGGGTGATCTAGCATTGGACATTGGTTGTAATGACGGAACCCTTCTACGCTCCTACCCGATAAAAGGACTGTTTCTGGTGGGATTCGAGCCTGCCGAGAATCTTGTTCAAGAAGCTCGCAGCGGAACCAACTGGATCTTCAATGACTTCTTTAGCGTAGAGACTTTCAAACGAAAATTTGGTGAAAGGAAGGCCAAGATAGTAACCAGTGTTGCGATGTTCTACGATCTTGAGGATCCTAACGGCTTCGTTGCGGATGTCGCGAAGATTCTGGTTCCAGATGGAGTATGGGTAGTGCAACAAAATTACCTGGCAACCATGCTGGAACGCAACGGTTTCGATAACATTGGCCATGAGCATTTGGAATACTACTCATTGGGGACGATGCAGGAGCTGTTGAAGAGGCATGACCTCGAAGTTTTCAACGTCGAGACGAACGATGTGAACGGGGGCAGTTTTCGCACTTTCATCTGTCATAAAGGGCGACAGGCAATCGGGAACACTGTATCCATAATGCAAAAAAATGAGGAGCGACTTGCGTTGGATAGTCACGCGACATATGAGAGATTTGCAGAGAACATTAGGAAGATTAGGTCGCAGGTGCGTGACTTTATCATTCAAGAGGTCAGAAGCGGCAAAAGTGTGTATGTCTACGGCGCATCCAATAGAGGTAACACCATTCTTCAATATTGTGGGCTTAACCACACACTAATCGGGAAGGCAGCAGATGCCAACCCCGAAAAATGGGGTCGGAAAACTGTAGGTACTCTCATACCGATCGTGTCGAAGGAAGAAGCGCGAAGAGACAGGCCAGACTACTTCCTCATCCTGCCCCACCACTTCCTGAAGGAAATCTCTCGGGACGAGAAAGAATATCTTGAACACGGTGGAAGGCTAATCGTTCCCCTCCCAGCATTCAGAATAGTGACGAAAGAAGGCATGAGAACAATCGCTTCAAGCTTGGCTACTACTGCGGAATGACCTACTGATAGTCTTCCATGTCCGTAGGCACGGTCGACCTTGATATCACCCGCAATTGCGAGTCCTCGATTCGCCTACTGGCTTGAACAGCGGTTCTCTCTCTTATTGGCAGATGGAGGACATTCCAGAGGAAGGCGCTGAAGAGGGAACTCGCTTCGTCAAGGTTAAAGTTGGCATGATCCATGTCCATATTTTTTAGAGATGCGAGCAAGCCGAGTAAGAATGAAAGTAGCTCCCTTTGCTTATAAAATAGAACTTGCCCAATGCTTCCGAGACGATAGTTCTTCAAAGACAGCCTAAGCATGTACCTTCTGGCTCGAATTTGTCGGGTTCTGGATCTCACATGAGGATTCGAAGCCCCACGGTTGTGGTACACGACACTGGAGGGGCAGAATACAACTCTCCATCCAGCAATCCTCGCTCGGATACAAAAGTCGATATCCTCGTGATCAAGAAATATCTTATCGTCAAGAAGTCCTATCTGAGTGAATACTTCTCTCTTGATTATTGAACAGGCGAAATCACACGACAGAAGTTCTGTCAAGGTGTCATATTGTCCGCGGTCCTGTTCCCCTTGGCCTCGATTTCTCGCTTCTAGTCTGATGAACCGAAAGATATGCCCAGTTGAGTCGAGTACGCCATCAGGTCTCAATAGTTTTGGAGTCACAATCCCGATTCCAGGGTCCTCTTCCATGCAGCTGGCCAGCCTCTCCAGCCAATCCCTAGCAACGAAAACATCGGGATTCATTAACACGACATGCTTACCCCTCGATTGTCGGATTCCGATGTTGTTCGCCATTGCGAACCCGAGATTCCTTTCGTTTCTAACGATTCTGACGCGCGGGAAGGATTGACCAACCCTTTGGGTGCTCCCATCAGTCGATGCATTGTCTACAAGTATGATCTCGAAGTCCTGAGTGAACTTTTGAATCGAGCCTACACAATCTTGCAACATCTCCCCCCCATTGAAGTTTACGATTACTATAGACACCTGGGGCAGGTTGGAATGCAGCAGACGCAAGTCTCTCCTAAGATGTGTCTAGCGACTGAGACCTGGAGGCACTCCCGTCCGTTGACTTTAGCGACGTAATGTCGATTGCCTTCCTATTTATCCCGCATCGTGTCAAAGACGGAACTAGGAAATATTCTAGGAGGAGAAACCTCGAACGTCGCAAGCATATAGGTCGGTGAAGATTGCACCTTCAGGAGCCGGTTGAGATGAACCTCACGGCCGTTTCCATCAGTCGTGATCCCAAGAGACTGGGTGTCCAGGTCCCTTTTTACTGTCATATTGAGGGATGGAGGCCCGTACTAGGACGAAATAACTCTGACATAATCCGGCTCCAGTATATCACCGACCGATACAACGCCGCTATATTGAAAGCACTTGAAATATATCCAGCAACAGATCACGTCCTCCTCATAGACAGTTATTACTTGCACTTTGCCCCAGAAGTAGCGATGCTGATTTCTCATTACCAGCCGGGCTGGATGCTAGGTGCCTCAATCTGGCAGGAAAACAAACAGTATCTTCGTCCAACTGTCTCCTACTACGATACCATGTCAGTGACAGAGTTTAGAGGCAAATATTGGAGGAAGAGTGATCTGCCGCGAGGTCTTATTCCGACGTCGGGAGTTGGAGCTTGCTGGATTTTTCCCCTTAGGGCGTGGCGGAAATCGGGTGGATTTGTGGTTAAGACAAGTCCCTACGAAATGATGACTTCCAGATGCATCGATGGTGTTCGTCTCGGTTTGAAAACTATGTTGGATTGTGACGTGAAGCTCTGGCGCACTCCGATGGACAACCCGGATATTCCTGTGTATTCCCCTTGGAAACGCTTGGTCATGTCAGTTGGACTGTGGAGGAGGAAGATAACCGGATAGCGATTTCAGTCACAGCAAATAGCCTTGCCGATTTGCAAAAATACCGATTGGGCTGTACGAACTAGACGGTTCGGCGGTAACGGAATGAAGGTGGCTATGGTGATTCAAAATAGTCTTCGTTCTCTTGGAGGCGGAGAGTTAGTATGCATCACGACCTGCCTTGCGCTTCAAAAGCTGGGATATCACGTAAAGTTGGTCACCGACAGATTCGAACCAGATGAGGTTCAAGCAGCTTTTGGGATGGGCGAGGTATTGAGGAAATGTGAGCAGATCAATGTTCCCCAGCTAGGTCGAAAAATGGCGCGCTTCTCTGCCTTTCCGGGGATTCTTTTTGCCTGGATGTCAAGGCGTTTCCTCGAGAAGCAGCGTGCCGATGTCGTGTTCGTGACGCGAGATCCGAGGCGCCCGGACGTACTCCCTGAAGGACCACTTTTCCGATTTGTATATGAAATCGCCCAGCTTCGAAATTTTTGGGAGGATTACGCCGTTTGGCTCAAGCTAATCTACAAGAATCTTTACGCAAGAAATGGGCAGAATACAACCTTTCTCGCTCTTTCCCCTGCGTTGATGGACGAGATGAAACGGCAAGGCTTTCCCAACACCGAACTAGTCTACCCATCGTATGGCACAAGGTTTCGGCCTCGACCCAAGAAGAATCAGGTAGTGTACGTCACCTTCTTAGCGCCTCAGAAGAACGTGGATGATTTTTTTGAAATCGCGCGGCGGCTCCCACAATACAAGTTTTATCTTATCGGAAGAGACACAGCTCGCGTAAACAGGATCTACGGTGGGTATGCCAGTCGGGTTCTAGCCAACAAGCCAAGTAATGTTGAATACGTCGAGACCAGAATCCGGCAGTCTCCCGACCTCTTGGAGGAGAGCAAGGTCTATCTTCACACGAGTACGGAACCTGGTATGTCCATAGCCGTAATGGAAGCGCTGTCCGCGGGATGCGTACCGCTGGCGCCGCGGCAGGGAGGAGGTGGAGACGTAATAGAGGCGGCAAGAGTCGGATTCCGGTATAGTGGAATCGACGATGCCGTACGCTTTATCAGAACCGAATTGGATGAAGCCGACCCTGAGGCAGCTGAAAGGGACAAGAGGCTTAGCCCTGAGGAGATTTCGAAAAAGGCGGAGATCTTCAGCCCGGAGGCGTTCCAAGATAGACTCAGGCATGTGATGGAGAAGAGAATGTCGTCGTGAGTAGGCCTGAGACTGTAGGAATCAGGGGGGATTCACATTAAGCAACTTCGCTGCCAGGAATTTACAGGATAGTCGCTTCGTGCTCTTCAAGAACTTGCACGCTTCGTATCGAAACTTGTTGCCGCGAATTGACCGATCGTCTCATTGGGAATATTTGCTCTTATTGAGCACAAGTTCCGGTTATTGGACTATCAACCGCTGATGAAAATCCTAGTTGTCCACCCCGTGATGGCATTTCTTGGCGGCGGAGAAAGGCTTTGTTGCGAAACAATACGTTCGCTACTGAATAGTGGCCACGAGGTGACAATCCTTTCTGAAGCCTTTGACGCCGCAAAAGTGGAGAATTACTTCGGATATAACGGGCTTTTCGACAGAGTAGCGCTATCATTCTATTCGGCGACCAACAGAGTGGGGGAATTGGGGGGAATTTCACATCTCATCCATCATCTTCGAGGACAGGATCATGCACTCAAGAAACTCGAAAAATCTTACCGCTCTTCCTTCGATCTCGTCTTCTCCACTCAAGAACCGGGATATGTTCCGGATATGAACAAGCCAGTTATTCAATGGGGTTATTTCCCGAGACTGTTTCCTAAACTATCGAATAGTCGCTCCGTGGGCACCGCCGCCACTGCAATCCGCTGGTTACCGCTGCGTCTGTATTATCGACGAAAAATCTCAAGGATAGGATTGGTACTAGCAATTTCTCAATTCTCAAAATGGTATCTTGACAGGGAGTGGAAACGGCCCAGCACACTCGTGTATCCTGCGTGTAATATGGTTACTGCCGGAGTGAAACACAATTCGGTTGTGACTGTGGCTCGCGCCGTTCCCATCAAGAGGCTTGAACTATTCTGGCGTACAGCCAAGTTGCTTCCCAAGTACGAGTTCGTAATGCTCATCACCCAAGACCCGGACTTCCTAGAATATTCGACAGCGCTATCCATAGCGTCTCCCAGCAACGGGAGGGTAATTATCAACCCGGCAAAGGACGTGTACCACAAGTTCTTGGGAGAGGCAAAGGTCTACCTCCACCTGATGGAGAACGAACCTTTCGGAATCACAATCGTTGAGGCTATGTCTGCGTCATGTGTACCTGTTGTTCATGACTCAGGTGGCCCGAGGGAAATCGTGGACGAGAAGGTCGGGTTTCGATGGCAAAAGGTCGTTGATGTTCCGAATATGGTGGAAAAAGCCATGAAGCTCGCTCCGTCAGAGGCCGCCAAGCGGCGGGCACAAGATTTCAACTATGAAGGATTTGAGAAAAGACTTTCTTCAATCTTCTCCGGATTTGAGCAGTTGAATCCACGACTAGTTCCATGACCTTGCTGACCAGCAGCAGGGGCGACAAGTCTTCCCCGTCACCACACCTCAATATCAGCTATGCGACAGCAGTAGAAGGGTGCATTCAATGAAGTTGGACCAATGTCTTGACTTGCTTTTTGCTATGATGAGAAGATGGTATTAACGGCTGCTCCTAGAGGGAACGGAATTGGATATTGGTGCGCCATTGCTAAGTAGGAAGAGCATTTGACGAGGGGCATCCAGTGACAGATTGGAGGTTTCTAATAGAGAAATACGTACTTGGCAAGCATCGACCTAAGACTGGGGTCTATGGTACTGAGCCTCTAGTTGCTCGGGAGGTGAAACGATTCAGGGGCAAGGTTGCTCTGGACGTGGGCGCCGGCACTGGCGAATACACTCTAGTGATGGCTAAAAAGTTCCAGCGCGTATACGCTTTTGAGCCAAATCCAGAGCGCGCCAGTGAATTGCGAGCGAGATTGAAGAATAGAGACGCCAAGAATGTGATCGTGATCGAGGCCGCCGTCGCTGCGCAAGAGGGGAGCACTGTTCTATGGCTCGACCCACCTACCAAACGGCAGGGGGGCCCTGCCAGTACGATTCTGGACAAATTCGAATACAAACCGGCATCTCAGGGGCTTGAACAGCTTGCAGAGCACTTCGAGGGGAAGACAGGTGTACCAGTAAAGACTCTTTCGCTTGCCAATATGGATTTTCAAGATCCAGTCGATCTAATGAAAGTTGACGTGGAAGGAGCAGAGTTTCAAGTTATTGCTGGAGCCTCTTCTCTTATGAAAATGCGTCTAATCCGTAATCTCATAGTAGAGTTGCACAATAGAGACGAGAAATCCCAAATGGAGACTCTTCTTAAGACGTATGGCTACTCTTTCAGGTGGTTAGACCCAGACCACTTGCTTGCCACTTTCGTCGAAAGAAGTAGGCCATGAATTCTCATTCTTAATATATATAGAAAAGAATGCTGTGCACAATGTTGCCCGGAGTTAGAGTCTACGATCTCAAGAAGAATATTGACGAGCGTGGGTTTTTTGCTGAGATTTTCCGTCAGGATTGGAAGGGTCTTCTTTCAGAAGACACTATTGTCCAGGCGAATCTGTCCTTCAGTTTTCCAGGAATGATTAGGGCCTGGCATAGGCACGATAGAGGCCAAGTGGATTACTTTATCGTCGTGAAAGGTTCGATGAAAATATGCGCCTACGACGACAAGCGAGGGTCCCCCACCAATGGGCAGCTCGACGAGATCGTCGCGAGTGAGGAAAGACTCGAGGTCGTCCGTTTGCCAGGTCATTTTTGGCACGGTACGAAGACTTTGGGCGATAAGTCTTCGTTGACTGTATATTGTGTAAATCGTCTCTACGACGCGAAAAACCCTGACGAAGAGCGAAGACCTTGGAACGACCCGACGATTATCGATCCGAAAATATCAAAGCCTTTCGACTGGAATAGGTCTCCACACAAATAAACTCCTATCATGGGTTGCCACCCAAGTCATAGTTCTGTTTTTTCATTTCTCTGATCCCTTCTTCTGCCGTGAGAAACCTTATTCCGAGAGTCTTCTCCGCCTTCTTGACCTGCAAACAACTATTCTTAGGCCTCTCTGCGAGTTGCTTAAACTCGCTACTAAAGACCGGCTCGACCAGTTGGGTCGAATATCCAAACCGTTCCGCCAATTTGACTGCAAATTCATATCTGCTCAAACATGATCTGCCCGCTGTGTGGAAGATTCCGTTATCGGGATGCCTAGCAAGCCTAAGAAGAGCCTCAGCCAGATTGTCCGCGAATGTTGGCGAGCTGTACTGATCCCTCACCGCCTTGACCATTTCATTCCTTTTGAACTTGTCCACCACAAACATAGCAAAGTTCATGGGCTTCACGGAGTCCGAGGCCGTACCCCTGGTCCCGCGTGGATTCCAACCGTAAATGACGCTGGGCCTTGCGATTGCGTAACTCGACAGTTTTGAAACGATTTTCTCTGAGTCGAGTTTGGTCTGACCATAATAGTTGAGAGGTCTGGGTGTATCGTCTTCTGTGTAGTGTCCAAATGTTCCGTCGAAGACATAGTCTGTGGAGATATGGATGAGTCGGGTGTTATTTCCTGCGATCGCCTCGGCGAGATTGCTTACTCCCTCAACGTTTACCCTTTGAGCCTCCTCTTTATGAGTCTCGCAGTAATCGACATTGGTAATTGCCGCTGTATTCACAATGACTTTGGGCCGAATCTCCTTGACTAATCCAAGAGTCGCATCACGGTCTGTTATGTCTAATCGCGTGACTCGAGGAAGCGAGGTTCTCCGCCAGTTCATGGTATTGTATGCTTCAAAGCCATGCTTAGCTGATAGGGCCGCCAGCTTTGACCCAACCAATCCACTAGACCCGATTATCAGAAGCTTGTCCAAGTGCGGATCGGCATTTCCATGCGTAGTCTTTTCAAGCTTAAGCTACGAACCACATTTGTCGTCGGATGAGGCACCAGTGGAGGGCAATGGTGGACCCAAGTATCCAGTTGAGGATAAACCCGAGATCGGATAAGAAGAACCCCCTTGAGATGATGTCTTGGACAAGATAGTCGTTACAGGCGGTCTTGGCTTCATCGGGAGCAACTTCATTCATCACATAATACAGGCACGTCAGGATCTCAAAGTTACAAATGTCGACGGTAATCTGATGGGGAGCAACCCGGCAAACGTCCGGGAGCTCAAAGGAAACGTCCGATACCGGTTCGTCAAGGGAGACCTTGCCGACCATTCCTTTGTAAGGAAGGTTCTGAGGAATACTGACTTTGTGGTCAACTTCGCTGCTCAAACTCACGTCGACAGGAGCATAGCCCAGCCAGAACCCTTCTTTGAGAGCAACGCCAGAGGAGCCTTCAATCTCCTTCAATCCGCTAGGGAGAACAAGATCACTAAACTCGTCCACATATCGACCGATGAGGTCTACGGGTCCATTGATTCGGGATCCTTCAGCGAAGAGAGCCCTCTACTCCCGTCCAGTCCATACTCTGCCACCAAGGCCGCGGCTGATCTAATGGCAAGAGCTTGGGGCATGACCTACCATCTCCCTGTCGTTACACTCCGGTGCACGAACAACTTCGGACCACGGCAGCATCCCGAGAAGTTCATTCCCAAGATCATCATCAGAGCACTGCACGGGATGGACATTCCGCTTTACGGCGGAGGGAGGCAGATCCGCGATTGGACGTACGTCATGGACTTCTGTAAGGCCATTGAACTGGCGCTCGAGAAGGGAGTCGCAGGAGAGGTCTACAATATCTCAGCAGGAAATGAGCTCGCTAACAGAGATGCAGCAGAACGGCTTCTCAAGCAGCTTGGCGAAAAGATGGCGAAGATAGTTGAAGTTGAAGATAGACCCGGACACGATTTCAGATACAGTCTCGACTCCAAGAAGGCGCAGCAGACCCTAGGCTGGAAACCCGGCCATTCATTTGAAGATGGGCTTGCCCTGACGATAGACTGGTATCGCCAGAACGAACCTTGGTGGCGCTCTCTGGCCACTAAGAAGGTCCTCTCTCAGACCCCTTGGAAGGAGCGATGGTGAAGCCACGAGAGTTCAGGAAAACGTTTCTTTGAAGCTTGTGTCGGGCCGCAGACAGAATAGGTTCCAAAGCTTCACGAAGGTGTTGTCGTCGACCACGAACATTGTTCCGAGAGAGTGGTTCTTGTCGTGGATGATCCAGCCCCTCACGGCACGTTTTTGGTTCTGTCACTCTCCGCGAGAGCTCTGGCTCGTAAGGCCGACTGGTTGACCTTTCAACAATATGTCTGCTTTCGCCAGAACATCTTCGAATTCGCTCCTTTCTTCCGGAGTCATTGTTTTCAACTGGTCCATCACTTGGGCTAGCCCCCTAGCCGTAAGTATCATGAGGGGCAAGAGGACTTCCTTTTCCTTCCCAGGGACCACACGATAGACGTAGGGATTTGCTTCCAATGAAACAGAAGCGTCAGCGGCAAACGCGCCGGTTCTCTTCATATGATACAGGCCAGCGAGAATCCCGACCGGCACCGCAATTACGAGACCTACCAGTGTGAAGACTGTCAGTGTCGGAAAAATCGGGGAGAGGTATTTGTTGTCTGTTACTCCGAGCCTGTAGAGTACTACTATGTTGCTGGCGAATCCGATCAAGAAGGCCAAATAGACGTTGTAGCCCTGCCTGAAGTAGAACCAGGCTCGGAAGACTAGTTTCCAGAAACTCAATTTTGTTAATCTCAACGCGGACGCCGCCAAATCCTTATATGAATATGTGGCTCGAATCGATGATCGTTGGCCTAATGCGAAAGCGAATCCTATTGTTGCCTTTGATATGGGGCGCATTTGGAATATCCGATGTTGTCGTCGTTAACTATCTGTTCGGCTCCGTTGTCAATAACCTCCCTTATCTGCCCAATGACAAGCCGATAGGAGGCTCATTCCTTCCTGTGCTCGCCTTCAACGTTATGGCCATACTCATCGTGCTTGGACTAAGCCTATACTCAGTGGGGATTTGGGACTTCGACTGGTCGAACCGAAAGACGAGAATCGAACTCGTTGCTCTTGGAGTGTTATTCGGGAGTCTAATGGCCATATTCTACGCTCCGATTTTCGTTTTCTCCGCAGTCGGGTCCTTGGTCTATCTGCTTGCTGTGAACATCGACTAGGTACTCGATATTCATAATATCTAACGGAAGAACCAGCATGCTAGAGACTGACGAATGTGCTCTCGCCGACGACGAACCTTCGACCGCCGGACATGGAAGCCTGACTGGAAATGATCTTTGAATCCTTCCCAATGATGCTATCAACTATTCTCTCCGCGCAGTCGACCACAGTCCTATCAAGCACGATACTATTCTCGATCCTCGCACCAAGTACACTCACATGGCTCCCCAACGAAGTATTCGGACCGACACTAGCGCCGTTCCCGATCTCAGAATCGTCACCTATCACTACAGGTCCCTGCAAAGTCGCGCCCCTGCGGACAACCGTACCCTCACCGACATCAATCTTGCCAGAGACGGAGACCCCCTCCTCGATAATGCCCCTGATAGATGACTTTAGATCTTTCAGGACGAGCTGATTGGCTTCCAGAATATCCTCAGGACGCCCAGTATCCTTCCACCATCCAGAGACTTCGTGGTAGGTTATTTTTCCGCCCATGTCCAGCAAGTTCTGTATGGCTTCCGTAATCTCTAGCTCGTTTCGCCAGCTGGGCTTTAGCTTCTCGATGGCTGGAAAGATGGTCGGACGGAAGAAGTAGACCCCTGCCAGTGCTAGGTCGCTAATGAACTGCTTGGGCTTCTCCACAAGTTTGACTATCTTCCCCTTCTCAATCTGGACAACTCCGAACCTGCTCGGGTCCTTTACGCGACTAAGAACAACAGTCGCGTCAGCACCTGAACTCTGAAACTCTTTGGCCATTTCCGGGATACTATCCTTCAGAAGGTTGTCTCCGAGATGAACGATGAATGAAGAGTCGCCGAGAAACTCTTTCGAGATTAGGACCGCATGCGCAATCCCTTTCGGGTCGGGCTGGTCCAGATACGTAATGTGGACCCCAAACTTTGAACCGTCACCGAGAGCTTCAACGATGCCTTCCTGCAGAGGGCCGAGGATGACACCGATCTCCTTGACGCCCGCCCCCCTCAGCTGATCGAACCCGTACATCAACATCGGCTTGTTAGCGATCGGCAGCATGTGCTTGTTCCCTGTATAGGTCAGGGGACGAAGTCTGGTTCCATGTCCGCCAGCAAGTAGCAGACCCTTCACACTGGTCACACCCAACTCTTCTATCGCCGGGGAGGAAAAGACTAGTGATAAATGGGTTCAGTTCAAAATCCTAACCGGTAAGGACGATTATTTGTACAATCAGAACTAGACGGGGTTGATCCCGTCAATACTAGTATGGTATACTCCCACGGAACTCGACTCTACGAATAAGGTCAATGTTACTATCTGAGGCGTTGCCCAGCCTTGGCTATTCCAGACACTCTGGGAATCCATTCTTACGCTGCTCCACGTGGATATCTGTGTCGGGACGACAATTGTGGTGTTTGTCGCGTAGGGTGTTATCGTCTGTTGTGTTGCCTTGTTCGAGAAGATGAAGAAGAGTGTATGGGTGCCATCTGTAACACTCGCCGCGAACATAGTCTTGGTGGTGGTGTCGGTCGTTAGTAATTGGTTGAAGTGGATGTTTACGCTCGTGGCGTTGAGCAAGACTTTCTGCGATAGCGCTAATCCTTCAACTAGCCCTCTCCCGGCAGAGGTGTAATTCAGTATCATTTGCAAACCGCTGGTCCCGTTGACCCCAAGTGGGGTGACGCTGGAGACTAGCGGGTCGGTGTTGGAGAGGGACAACTTCCAGCCAAACGGTACTTTCTTACCAATGCTCTGCTCCAAAACCCACCACCTCAATCCAGGATTGACAAGGGGCGGAGCCGGTATGTCGACCTTCCAAGATGACGACTCGCCAAGTAACTGACCAGTAAGCTTGTCATAAATCATTATGCGGAACTGGTCGCCTCGAGGCACAGCACTCAGCGCATCAGGAGCACTGATTACGTAAGTGTTCTCGGCGCCGCCTGTTAGTGCAGCGCTAGAATTGGTTGTCCAGTAGAAAGGCAACGGACCATACTTGACAAAGA
>WNGG01015202.1_pt1 | contig 15900 bp, 11 predicted proteins | sample 5400661 | NCBI WGS metagenome assembly WNGG01 (sample SAMN13153372, study PRJNA577476) | soil metagenome | isolation source: 100 cm soil or saprolite under Garry oak tree replicate 1 | place: USA:California | collected 2016-06-15
TCTGCGCGAGAACGCGCCGGTAGGCGTCGATCGCCTCGGCGTGCCGCCCCTGCTCCGAGAGCGCCGCGGCCAGCGCGCGAATCTCCGCGGGCGTCGACGCTCCGGGCCCCTGGCTCACGACGGTTTCCGCGTCGCCGGGACGGCGTTGCCGGCGGAGAACGGTCACGAGGTTCGCGCGCGCCAGCGCGTCGCGCGGGTTGAGCTCGAGCGCCGCGCGGTATGCGACCTCCGCGCCGGCCCAGTCTTGCAGCCGCTCGAGCGCGACCCCGAGATTGAGATGCGCGCGCGCGTGGTCGGGGCGATGCCGTACGGCGGCCCGGTACGCGTCCGCCGCCTCGGCGTGGCGGCGCTGCTCGAAGAGGACGGCGCCGAGCTCCGCGTGAGCGGTCGCCGATCCGGGCTCGCGCGCGAGTGCCTCGCGGATGGCGGCCTCGGCCTCGGCGGACCGCCGCTGGCGACGGAGGGCCTGCGCGAGCGCGAGCCGGGCTTTGCCGTCGTCGGGCCGGGACGTCAGCGCCGTGCGCCACGCCGCCTCGGCGTCGGCCCAGCGACCGGCCGCCGCCGCGCCGCGCGCGCGGGCGCAGCATCGCTCGAACTCGTCGGGGCTTTTTACGTCGGGGCTGCTCACGCCTGAGCCACTCGTCGGGGTGGAGCGTCTAGCCGGAGCCGAGCGCCTCGCGGTAGAGGTCGTCGGTGAAGCCGCGCACGAGGAGATCGCCCCAGACCAGCACCGGCACGCGGAGCAGTCCGTCCTCGTGCAGCAGGAGCCGCAGCGCCTCCGCGTCGGACACGCGCCGCGCGGCGCGATCGAGGCGCACGATGCCGGACCCGGCCTTCACGAGGAACCGCCGCGCCGCGCGCGCGAGCGCCAGCGTCCCGTCGCGGCTCACGGGCGCCTCCTCGACCAGGTGGTTCATCCAGGCGACGCCGGCGCGCGAGAGGAACTCCCTCGCCTGGGTGCAGGTCGGTCAGCCGTTCCGGTTGTAGAGGAGCGCCTGGCTCACGAGGCCGGGCGCCGGCGCCGTCCGCTCGGGTCGTCGAGCGCGGCGGCGACCATGTGGTCGAGATACCGGAAGTCGAAGGGCTTCGGGACGTAACCGAAGGCGCCGCTCTGGAGCGCCTCGGCGGCGACGTTCGTCAATTCGTTCGCCGTCACCATGACGACCGCGATCGAGGGGTCGATCTTCTTGATGTCCTTGAGCACGTCGACGCCGCTCATCCGCGGCATGTTGATGTCGAGGAAGACCAGATCCGGGCGCTGGCGGACGACGGCGGTGAGCGCATCCTGCCCGTTGAACACCGTCTCCACTTCGAAACGTCCCCGGAAGTGCTCCCTCAGCACTTCCGTAATTGCGGGCTCGTCGTCGACGATCAGCAGCCGCCTGCCGCTCGTGTCGCTCGTCACCCAGCGACCTTATGCCGAACGACGGGAAGGGTCAAGCCGCGGCGATGGGCTCGGATTCGAAGTCATAGCGGTCCTTGGGGTCATTCAGCGCAAGATAGCGCAAGAGCGCATGGGGTCTCTCCCCGAGCCTGGGCGAGCCTGCATTGATCGCCCGCGATGATCCGGTCGACGATCGCGTGAGACATCCGGTGGGGAGGGGAACTTCACCGTGATGTTCCGGGTCTCTTCGCTTGAAAGACGCTGAGGTCAGAGCAGGTGATGCCGGAGCTGGTGGGCGGGAGTGATGTAGCGCCCGGTGGCCAGGCGGACGAAGACCAGCGAGCCCAGCGCTGTCGCCGCCGCGAGCATGAACACGACGACCATCTGATAGCGGATCGCCACGAGAGGCGAGGAGCCGGCCAGGATCTGGCCCGTCATCATCCCCGGCAACTGCACGAGCCCAACGGTCATCATCCCGTTCACCGTGGGGATCATCGCGGCCCGTAGCGAGGCGCGCACCATCGGCTGCACGGCCTCCCGTCCGGAGAACCCGAGGGCGAGGAACACGAGGATCATCAGGCCCGTCAGCACCGCGGCGATGGCGGCCTCGCGCACGACGCCGCTGAGCGCGGCTCGAACGAAGAGCGACTGATCGAAGAGCGGCGTGATCCGGAGCTCCGGCGGCAGGGTGGCCTGGATCGCCGGCAGCGCCGCCTTCACCGGCCCGACGACGGCCAGGGTGGAGGCGCCCTGGCCCTTGAGGATCGACAGCAGACTGCCGCGCTGACCGTCGCTGGCCACGATGTTCTGCTGGACCGCCGCGCCGTCGTGAACCTGCGCGACGTCGCGGACGTAGACCACGCTGCCGTTCACCTGCTTGATGGGCAGGTCGTTGAGCGCGGCGATGGTGTCGGGGCTGCTGTTGAGCAGGACCGGATACTCACGGCTGCCGATCTTGGCCGTGCCCGACGGCAGGACCAGGTTCTGGGCGGTCACCGCGTTCACGACGTCAGCGGCGGACAGGCCCTTGCCCTGCAGGGCCCTGGGATCGAGGTCGACCATCACCTGCCGCGGCTTGCCGCCGTACGGCAGCGTGACCGAGGCGCCCTGCACGGTGGCCAGCTGGGTCCGGATGAAGTTCTGCGCGTAGTCGAAGAGCTGTCCCTCCGTCAGCGTCTGGCTGCCCACGCTGAGCTGGAGGATCGGCACGCTGGAGGCACTGTACTGGAGGATCAGCGGCGGCGTGGTGCCGGGCGGCATCGTGCGCAGGAGAGTCTGCGAGATGGCCGTGACCTGCGCGACGGCGGCGCCGATCTGGGCGTTCGGGTGGAAGAAGACCTTGATCACGCCCACCCCGGACATCGACTGTGACTCGATGTGCTCGATGTCGTTCACGCTTGTCGTGAACGCGCGCTCCGTGGTCGTGATGATCCGCGCTTCCTATGTCGGTGACGGGGAGCCCCGTCAACGACCAGATCACGCTGACGACCGGGATGTTGACCTCCGGAAAGATGTCGGTGGGCGTGCGCACGACCGTGACCACGCCGAGCAGCACAATCAACAGCGCCACGATCACGAACGTGTAGGGCCGGCGGAGCGCGAGCCTAACGATCCACATGGTCTGTCTTTACGACGAGACCCGAGAGGTCGGCGTTACATGTGACCGCCGACGGCCAGCCGTCATCTAAAGTTCGAAGCTAGCCTGCGAATTTACGTCCGCCGAAATCAAATGGCTGTTCGAGTCGTGAACCCGACCCTACAAAACGTGGCGTTCGAATTACCTCTCGCGCGACTGGCGTATGGAAGGGCCGCGCCGGGACCTATTTGGTTAGTCGTGAGAGCGGGAGGGTGCCCTCGATCTCCCCCTTCATCAATGGCCGTTGGCGACCCCCCGCCTCTCGGGACTTCCGATCCACTTTGTCCTCCACGTACTCGTAGAGCTCAGAGACCGTCACGATCCCATCGCCGTTCCGGTCTGCTTTCCCTGCCAAGCCTTCTAGCAAATAGTAAGTGAAGATCCCATGCGCGAGGTCAGTGGATTCCAGCGCGACCTCGTTCGGCCCGCTCGCGGTTATTACCACGCGGCCGCGGCTCCGTGTCAGGCGTTCGAGGAACTGGTCGCTCAGGTTTCCGGACCGGATCTGCTGGCGGGCGAAGGTTCTTCCACCAGCCGTCCCGCTGTAGCAAGTGTCGAGCAACATCACTACGCGCTCCGCGGGAATTCGGGCGAAAATCTTCTGGACTTCATCCATTGGAAAGGCCGTGCTGTAGAGCGAATCAGGGTCAGCGTTCCTCGGGATGAGATATTTTGAGAGCCCATCCGTTTCGTTTCCTGCCGCGTCCACCTCCGGCGCGCCGTGGCCGGCGTAGAAAATGAGCACCATGTCATCGCGGGCTGGGCGGCGGAAGAGGAAATCGCCGAGCGCTCGGCGGATGTTCTGGAGTGTTGGCTTCTCGGGCGTTGTGTCGGTCAGCAAGACAACGTTCTGCTTGGGATAGCCACCCTTGGTAGTCAGGAAGTCGTACATGGCCTGGGCATCTTTTGCCGCATAACGAAGCCTTGGAATCGCCTTGTTCTCGTACTCGCCGATACCGATCACGACTGCCCAACGGTTAGCGACCTTAGGTGGCGATAGCGAAGTCACCGCCGCAGTGGCGGGCATCACACGCGTCACCGTACGGACAGCCTGCGCCATATTGCCCGCCTTGTCCGTCGCCGTAATCTCAAGGACGTTGTCGCCGGGCTCGAGCGGTGCCGACGCTCGGATCGGCACGCTCTTGCCGCCTGTGCCGATGTCGCGTTGCTGAGGGACCTCCACACCGTTGACAGCGATCTGCACGCGGTCCACTCCGATATTGTGGGTAACGAGACCCGTTATGACGATCCTGTCGCGTTCGACCTTTGTATCGGGCGGTGGGTAGTTGACCGCGATCTTTGGCACTTCGGTATTCGCAGACGGTGCGAAGGCGACTGGCGGTGCAGGCGCGGGCTGAGCCGGCATCGCGGGTGAGGTGACTACGGCAGGTCTATTCGGTTTGTTGTCGCCTTCGCGGTCCTCGCGCCCCTGGACCGGCGGGAGGGTCGGGGTCAACGGCTTGGGGGCGGCCGGTGATGCGATGAGGGGAGGCGATTCTCGATTCTTAATGTTCCACGCCGTGACCTCGACGGTGGGGGCACCGACGTAATCGGCGTCGAGTTTCACGAGACGTTTGGCGTCCGGGGCATACCAGCCCGTGTGAGAGAAGGTGGCATAACTGTCTCCGGTTCGCGTCTTCGACTGACACAGGATCTTCATCGTGCGGACCTTCTTGTTGCCGATCTCGAGCGATTCCCAGCGATCCCCGGAACACTCGAAGGTGTACGGTGTCAACGACCCTCGAGTGCTCTTGCTGTAGACGCGGAAGGACCAACTCGTCCGGGGTCCGAGAGGAAAGTGCACCCACTCGTACTTGTCACCTGTCTCTTTGACGGTCCCGTCCGGCTCAATTCTCTTCGTGATCCAACCGTCGAGGTCGGCGTGATACTTGATCTTGCCGGAGAGGATTGAGCCTGTCTCATTCTCAGACGTCCTCACGAGGACGTAATGATCGCTCTCGCGCTCGACGACGGTGAGACGCCAGCGACTCGTCGCGCTGCGGAACTCCCACCAGTCGCCGACCGACAACTCGGGACGCTCTGCGACATCTTTGTCGGACGGCGCGGTTTGAGCCCAGGCAAGACCTGTGCAAGCGATGAGTGCCACGACGAACAGACGAAGGACGGAGACGCGATGCGTCATGACGGCTTCCCACCGAGCATACGCGAACTACCGGTGCGATTTGTCCCAAAGACTACGGCACGCAAATCGAGTGGTGACGCGACGCAAATAGTCGTTTAAATCGCGTCCCGAGCCGGTTCCCTACGATACGGTTTGCCGCGTCTGGCTTGTTATACTTAAGAGCGAACGTGGAACATGGAGGTACGGTTCGAATGGGACCCAGACAAGGCAGCGGAGAACGTTGAAAAGCACGGTGTATCGTTCGATGAAGCTCGAACAGTGTTCTCAGATCCACTGTCCAGGACAGTCTTCGATGACCTACACTCGTCCGGAGGCGAAGACCGCTGGCTCACTATTGGGCACTCCTCCCGCGGCGTGACAACGGTCGTAAGCCACGAGGATCACGGCCGCACCATTCGCCTTATCAGCGCCAGGCGTGCTACGCCCGCCGAACGAGCAGATTATGAAGAAACCTACTAGCGAGCCCTCCTCTCAACCTCCTCAGTACAGCTTTGTCATGGGCGAACAGGGCAAGTACACGGGGAGTGTGGGCCAACAGCCGCTCGCCTATGGTCTCGAAGTTTGGGCACCAGTCTTTGACTTTGAGACGACCGTGACAGACTTCGCCTTCGCAGAGAACCTCATGCTGCGGACCTCCTACGAGGGCCTTAGTGCCGAAGCGGTTTCATACTTTCTGTCCCCTGAAGAACTCGATCGTTGTCGAGCCGCAGGTCACTGGCTTCATTTAAGGCGCCCAGTTCACTCGACCCTCTCTACCCGTGCTCACATCAACGCCGTTCTGCTCAGTCTTTGGATCTCTCGCCCGACACGAGCGCATGTTGCCGTGCGGTTCGAGGAAAATGCCGCAGGAGAACGAACCATCGCCCGCCTGCTCGATCGCATGCAGTGGATCAAGGGGCATGTCGACCAGCGCTTCGAACAACGCGACCTCAAAGAGGCGGCTCAGCTTGTCTTGCCGCTAAGACACATCACCGCAGAGGGACGCCGCCTTCGGACCGCACTTGTTCTCACATATCGCGGTTGTGTCTCGAGCGATTGGCAGGCCGCGTATATCTGCTTCGCGGCGGCGACCGAGACACTCCTAACCTATTCTCGTGCTCCAAGAGTCAGTGAGCGCTTGGCAGATGCCTTCGCAGCAATCGTAGCCACGTCTGAGCAGGATCGGAGGGTCGCGAAAGATACTTTCAAGCGCCTCTACGACCTACGGTCAGACATAGTCCACGGCCGGGCATATGACCGGCCCCGGGGGCAGAAGAATCTCGATGTACTTGCTGACTTCGTAACGGCGTTGCGGCGTCTGTGGAGCACCGTTCTGCATTCGAAAGAGCTGTGCGAAACGCTCGAGAGCGACGATAACGTACGCGAGGCGTTCTTTCGAAATCGCGTTGGAAGATAGCACTAACGGCCTCTAAAGAACTCGGCCCCGTCACCGTTCATCAATTGGTGGTTGGCTCCCTCCTTCTGCTGTTCGGTCTCAGCTGGCTCCGCAAGGCCATGCGGACAACTGAAACGCCTGCCGCAACCCGCCATCTAGGTCAGACCAAACGGGGTCATCGGTACGCTTTTTCCTCTTGACACCTGGCGGCGGCTGGAATTAAAACTGCTCCCCGCTAGGGGAGTGGTGTTCTCGTCTGCTTGGCGAGGGAGCGGCAGAGTGGCGAGACTGGCATCGGTGTCGGCGAGGATGAGTTCCGCACGCGTCGTCCTGCTGCTTGCTTCGGTCCTTGCCTTGCTTCCGGACTATCCGAGCCCTGATTGGATCGCCGCGTCTCGTCTCCCCGTACTGGATTCCGACGACGACGGCGACGATGGTGACACCGGCGCTCCTCCGCGGGTCAGTGCGTCTCACTCAGCGCCGTCCCCAGCGCCGTCGAAGTACAGCATCGATCCTCCGCGTATCTCCGAACGGCTCGATCCAGGGCCGTCCGACTCTGTTCGGGTCAGCCTGAGAGCGCCGTCCATGTCGCGAGGTCCCCCAGCGATTCACGGTCAACCACTGGAGACTGTCCCATGCTCAGCGTCCTAGCCGCGCGTCGCGCTTCGCGGGCAGCATCCCGTCGTCGCCCCAAGTCTCGGTCGCATCGTCGCTTTCAGCTGGAGAGCCTCGAACGGCGACTGCTCCTGTCGATCGTGAATCCGATCGACCCGGGCTCGGGCGAGGCAAACCTCCTCGACATCATCGACGCCCTGCCGCTGAACGACATCACCTCCGCGCTCAACAGTTTCCCCGTCCCCTACGTCGTCGTCGCGAGCGCCAACGGGGCAGAGCCGACGATCGCCAATAATCGCGCGGGCGCACCGACAAGGCTCGACGCGGATCGCAGCAAGACCACGGGCAAGGGCGGCAACGACATCCAGGTGGAGGTCAACACCGAGCTCCTGCCCACTCCGCACCTGGTGCTCGACATCAGCCGTCTGGGCGGCGCGCCCTTCGCCCAGGACCTGAGCGTCATCATCGCCTTTCCCTTCTCCGCCTTCACCAACGAGGCGCTGCCGGGGGCGCCGAATCTGTTCATGGGCTTCGAGACCAGGCTCGCCGGTGGTGACAACGGCATGCCCGGCGGCATTGCCCCGCTGCACGAGAAAATCACCTTCACGCCGCATATCCTGGCCGGCACGAACCACACCTTCGACCTGGCATTCGATACCACGGGAGCCAGCAACCCCCTCACCTTCCTCGCCGGTCACTTCGACGGCACGAGCCTGACCGGAATCCTGGATGCGGACGCCATCTCCGCGTACGTCCAGAACGTGCCCTCCCACATCGGCGTCGGCCTCACCGTCAACGAGAACGCGCTCGTCGGCCCGACGACGGACACCTTCTTCGATATCTCCTGGAGCGCCAGCGCCCGAAGCCTCGTAACCTTCGACTACCTCGAGAACGAGAGCTTCCCCTTCACCACTCCCGACTTCAACACCACCCTGACCATCGACCAGATGCCCACGATCGAGCACCTGACCCTGAGCCTCGACGAGATGGCGGGCACGCTCACGCTCGCTCACGACGGCAACGCCGTGATCAACCGCGCCACGCGTCGCCCTGAGCCTCGATCTCAGCGGCTCGGTCGACCTGGACGTGAACGCCAACACGCTCGACCTCGAGCTGCAGGCCCTCCAGGACGGCGGCTTCTTCGACACCAGCGATTTCCTTGGCTACGACCTCGGGTACGCGTCCGTGAGGCTCATGGATGTCCCCGACCTGCACGCCGAGTGGAGCTCGGACACCGATAGTTTCGAGGTGATGGCCGTCAACCCGGGCGAGTCGATCGGGGCCGTCGAGGTGGTCATCGACGACGACGCCCATTTCGGCGCGATCGTCAACGGCGCGATCGACGCGAACGCCGATGGCATGGTGAACGGCGACGACGACGGCACCGTTGCGGGTTTCGCGCTCATCGATGGTCTGATCGACGTCAACGGCGACGGCATCGTCGATGCCACCGACGACGGCACGGCCGCCGGCTTCGTCGTCACGAACGGCTTTTTCGACGTGAACGGCGACGGGTTTGTGAACGGCCTCGACGATCTGAGCGCCTTCCTGGTGGGACTGGCGACGCCCCCCAGCTACTTCGAAGGGTTGCCGGGCCAGCCGGGAGAACTGCACCACCTCTTCTCCGTGGTCGACGACGGGACGCACGGCACTGCCGTCGCACGCATCCTCCGCGTCAGCGAGGCGAAGCTCGACCTCGATCCCGACGCGAGCCAGGTGTTCCACCTGGAGACGGCCGCGCCCGCCGGGCCCATGCAGGTCTATCTCAAGTTCGGTGAGGGCTCGCACCTCATCGATCCCGATCCGAACGCGGACATCGAGATCACCTGCGACATCGACGACGTTCCGTTCGGCGTCTTCGACATCCATTTCGACGCCCTCGGCAGCTTCGGCTACACGACGGACCCGGCGCAGACGATCGACTCGATCCACTGCTTCGGGCACGTGGGCACGCTCAACTTCGATATCGACGCGGGCGGCCTGCCGCCGGTCTTCGACTTCGACTTCGATCCCGACTCGCACGTCACGATCTTCGCCGAGGACGGCTTCGGTGGGCCGGCCTTCGTCGGCCACGTCGCCGCGCGCTTCTTCGACATGGACGGCCCAGGCCTGCCGTTCACGGCCGGGCTATTGGGGACCACGCTGCGTGATGCGCGGATGCGCGTCGACCAGATCCCCAGCTCCCACGCCATGTGGACCCTCGTGCGCAACGTCTCGTACGACGGCGGCTCCGGTGCTCTGCCGTCGGTCGGCGACGTCCTCTTCGACGCGGCGACCGGCTCGACGGCCATCGTCCTCGAGGTCATCGGCAGCGATCCGGCCACCGGCATGATCAAGATCGGGTTCATCGAGACGGACGCCACCACCGCATTTAACGACAACGACGTCCTCGACGTTCTCGACGCGCTCGCGGTCGACGAGCAGACCCGCGACTTCGCCGTCGGCCAGATGGTGACCGGAGAGTCGTCGGGCGCGACGGCTATCGTGCACCGGGCCGACCAGATCGGCGGCACGGGCGTCATCTACCTCAGCGACGTCTCGGGGACGTTCGCCGACAACGAGAACCTCCTGGTCGCCGGCGACACGGTCGCCAAAGCCAACGGCACCCTGCAGACGGCGCCGACCTGGACGGCGCAGGTAAACGGGGCGCTCGAGGACGCCGGCACGCTGATGGACTTCGACTCCGACGCCACGGACGTGTTCCTCGGCGGCGTGCAGTTCCTCGTGTCGACCAAGGTCGAGCTGGAGGATCCGCTGCCCGTGGCCGACCCGACCGCGCCCGACTTCGCGAAACTTGAGGAGGAAGATACGCCCGACGGTCTCGTCCAGCGGCTGGGAGCGGGCGTCTTCGGCATCGACACCTTCCACCTGGACACATTCAGCTCACTCAATCTGCACTACGACGCCAACGAGGCGCACCTGCTGACCGTGCACATCGAACGCACGTTCGGCGGACTGTTCTTCCCTGCCGGCGCCGACTTCGACTACGACCTGACGTTCACGATTGACAGCGTGCCCCAGACCTACGACCTCACCAGCGACCTCATGACCCAGTTCGTGTACGAGGGCAGCAGCGGGATCTCCTCGATCACGCTGCTCGGCACCGTCGACGACACCGACGACGGCATGGCCAACGGCACCCAGGTGACCTTCGCGCTCCTCGGGCTCCCGAGTGAGGTCCGGTTCGGGATCATCACCGCCGAGGTCGAGATCATCAACGGCGACCTCGACACCGACGGCAACGGAATCGTGGACGGCGCCGATGACGCGATGCTCGCAGGCGTCCGCGTCATCAACGGCCGGCTCGACATGGACGGCAACGGCGTCGTCGACGCGAGCGACGACGGCACCTTCTTCGGTATCCAGGTCTCGAACGGGCGTCTCAACGTGGACGGCGACGGGGACATCGACGGTGACGACGATGGCGCTGTAGCCGGGGCCGAGCTCTTCATGAACGGCGGGATCAGCACGATCGGCCTCCTGCTGGAGAGCGTAGACAACGCGTTCGGCCTCGTCGGCGACAGCCCATTTCACATCTTCCAGGCGCTGGCCGTCGGCGGGGGCGGACCGGGCGGCAGCCGGATCAATTACTCGGAGTTCCTACAGGAGATAGACACCCGCTTCTACAACGAGGGCATCCCGACGCCGACTCCGAACGGCGTCCTGATCCGCCTCGCCGAGCTCTACGCCGACAGCGAGCAGCTCGACGCCGGCGAGGACCACCTGCTCGTCCGCAAGGATGGCGACGACGTCGACTTCGCCAGCTTCCAGTTCACCGGCTTCCAGCACCTGTCGTGGACGCCGAACGCCAACGGTGGCCAGTTCGTCTTCGAAGCGCCGGGCCGCGGCGACCTGCCGTTCTTCGGGGGCTACGAGGACGCCGACGTCTTCTCGACGCTGCAGATCGAGCACATCCCGGATCACATCGACTTCGACCTGGACAAGACCGAGCATCTCACCTACAGCGCCTCGGCATCCCCGGGTGAGATCGACTTCTACCAGGGGCCGGCCACCGACGACGGTCTCTTCGCCGGCGACGGCGACGACGCGATGCGGGCGATCATGCGGAACACCCCCACCGAGGTGCGCATCTTCTGGACCTTCAGCTTCCCGAGCGGCGGCGCCTTCTTCGATGCGAGCAACCCGTTCGAGCTTCTCTTCCTCACGCAGGACGGCAGCAGCCGGATCACCGCGGGCCTGAGCCTCGAAGATCTCGAGGTCGCGTACGGCATCGAGCTCCTGTCGTTCGACGTGACCAATAGCCTCACCATCCCCAACCCGCTGCCGTTCTGCGGCGACCTGGTGATCCCGATCGCCTGGGCGCTCTTCGAGGCGAAGGCCGGCATCGACAACGACGCGGACGGTCTCACCCTGGCCGACCTCGGCGACCTCGACCTGTCCGACATCGGCGCCAACCTCGCGAAGGCGTCCGTGGCCGGATTCTTCTCGCTCTACACCTTCGAGTCGAACCCCTCCGACCTCGTCGACCCCGCCTTGGCCGCGCCCGCCGAGGGCTCGTACGTCCCCCAGGTGAGCGTCATGACGGAGGGCTTCCGCGAGTTCTCGATGGACTTCCTCGTCGAGCTCGATCCGACCAATCCCAGCGCCGACCTCTATCCGATCGACCTCGAATTCACGATCGACACGAGCAACATCGGCAACCTGGTGCTCGACATCTGGTCGACCGCCGACACCGACGAGACGTTCAGCATCCCCCTGGTCGGGGAGGTCGGCTTCGTCAACCCGCCCGACTACACGGACAACACGCCGTTCCACATCCTGCCCGGCCTGTTCGGAGATCTCGGGGACATCGTGGCCAACGGCCTGAAGGGGTTGCACCACGTCGAAGGCCGGGACCCCCTGGTGTTCACCTGGGATGGCTTCCACGCGTTCGCCGAGCACTTCGACCCGTTCGCGGGCACGCCGGCGCCGTTCACCGGGAGCAGCGGGACGGGAAGCGGCGTCGACACGGGCGACGTCGAGTTCCTGATCAACGCGCTCGGGCAGTTCGCCGCCGCGCTGACCCGGTGGGAAGTCGCGATCAGTGATGAGTTCGTCATCGAGGGGTTCACCGAAGAGGAAGCCAACATCATGGCCATGGACCTGGTCAATCCGCTGGCCAACAACACCCTGCTCGAGATCGCAGATCTCGGCGACGCCATCCTCGGAACGGCTACCGGAGACGCCACCTCGGCCACGATCCAGATCGATCCTGATGCAGGCGGATTCGTGTGGTTCATCGACCCGACGCCGGGCGACGACACCGAGTTCACGGCCGGCGGTCCGCCCCCCGCCAGTCTCACGGCCCCTGCCGGCGATGCCAACGGCAAGGTCGACATGCTGACGTTCATGCTCCACGAGATCGGTCACCTGCTGGGGCTGGACCACGCCACGGCAGGCGTCATGCAGTCGACGCTCCCGCGCAGCACTCGTCGCCTCCCGGTGGCAGCCGACTTCTCCGCCGATCCGCCCGGAATGCCCGCGCCCGACGCCGACGACATCGCCGCGCTGCGTGTCGAGGTGACCCAGAGCAGCGCGCCCGCTACGGATGCTCCTGCCCCGCCCTCGGCCGATGTCTACGTCGCGACCGACTCGCTCCTGCAACCGCAGGGGGCATCGGGCACGCTGCTGTACACCTTCGATGTCCTGCAGCCGCCGATCCTCCAGAGCGCAAGCAGCGAGAAGGTCGATGCGGTGCTGCTCGACTCGCTCGGGACCCCGCGGTTGCTCGTCCGGTTCGACGACGGCACCTCCGACGACGGCAAGGACGAGCTCGTCACGCAGGAGCTCCTCACCGAGGAGCTGACGATGGTGTAGATCGCCGCGCGGCGACCCTAGCGGCGCGGCGGGTGCAGCGGCACGAATGCGTTCTGGAAGACATAGTCCGCCACGCGCCGGCCCTGGGCGATCCCCTCGGTCTTGTCGAACAGCCAGTGGATGCCGAGGTAGATCCGGCTCTGTCCGTTCTCTTGCTCGGCCTGGGAGAGCGACGAGAAGCTGCGCGGAACGAGCGGGCGTGTGTTCCCCTGGTTGTCCACCGTCACACCGTTGAGCTCGTCCGACACGAAGGTGAAGGCGATGTCGTCGGTCCCGTAGAAGTTACGCAGGGTCTGGAAGAGCGCGCCCCCGAAGCCGGCGTGCCCGGACGGATAAGCTGGGAAGGGCGGCGTGAAGTTCGGCCCGGCGAGGTTACTGGCCGGCGCGCCAATCGGCGTCCAGGCCGGATCGCCGACCGTCGCCGCGTTGCCATCGCCGAGGCCCGTCGGGCCGGTTCCTTCGTCGGACTCGCGGATGCCGGTGATGGGGCGCCAGAGCTCGTAGTAGTACTTGGACTCCCAGACCGCGATTCCGGCATCCGCCATCGCTATGTTCACGAGCGCCAGGAGCCGCGCGACCTGGACGACATTGGAGCCCATCTGGTCGGCGATGTGCATCGTGATCTGGTTGTAGAGCCGCGGCGGCGCGCACATGCTCGGTGTCCCGTCGTAGGCCCAGTAGATGGCGATCTCGGTCTGCTCCATAGCGCGCACCGTCGGAGTGACGATTCCGTCGCCGCCGATGGCCTTCACGTCGTCGAAGGCCGCTGCATACTCGGGGCTGGTGAGAGCGGGTGGCGGCGGAGTCCGGAACTGGTCGGACGATTCGAGCACGAACGGTTTGACCAGGCCCCAGTAGGCGCCCAGGGCGATCGGGATCTGGCTGATCGGGTCCTGGCGCCACTTCCCCGGCTGGTCGCTCGGGATGTACTCGAAGCCGATCCGAGGCTCGGCTCGCTGCGAGCCGTCATCGGCTCTGAGCGCCAGGATCGCCGCCGCCGCGCGCTGCCCGAGGTCGATCCCGTTCCGCTTGGCGCGTCCCTCGGGGATCTTGCCGAGCTCTTCGCCGAGTAGGGTGTCGAAGGATGCCGCCTGCGACGGGAAGAGGGCCGCCAGCGTATCGTGCGCGGCCTGCGCGATCGCGGCGTCCATGGAGGCGTCGTTGGGGGCGGGGCGAAGGCCGGTGTAGCTCCGGTAGCCGCCGGCGATCGCGTTCACCGCATCGAAGACCGCGATGTGGACGATCGCCATCGCCCGGCTGGCTCGCGTGGGCCCGAATTGCTCGCCGAAGACCCGCCCCTCGCCGGGCGCCACCGGCGTGTGGTCGAGCCCGCTGGCATTGATCGCGACCTCGTTCCAGTGACGGACCGAATCCACCCCGGGCCTCGGTCGATGTCCCGGCGTTCCGAGGAGTTGCGGTGCCACGTCGTAGCGCGGGCCCCACGCATCACCGACACCGCCGGCGAGATCCGCCGCCCGCGCGGGCGCCGACAGATTCAGGATGACGGTGGCCAGCACCGAGAGAACCAGTTTTCTGGAAACGCGTCCCACGGCGCGCGCATGATATTCGCCGGCGCGTTCGGGTGCAAGGTCGCTGAATCCGGGCCCTTGAACCGTGGAGGCGCGCAGCGGGACCGAGTGACGCGATGAAGGCGATGGTGCCGTGCCGTTGCGGGCTTCGGCGAGCGGATCGCGGGCGGCGGCGTCGCGCTCGTCTACTACTCGGGCCATGGGCTGCAGGTCAACGGCAAGAATTTTCTCGTGCCCGTGGACGCCGACATCAAGAGCGAGGCCTACGTCTCGGCGGAGGCGGTGGACGTGGACAGCGTCCTCGCCCAGATGCAGGACGCCAAGACCCGGGTCAATGTCGTGGACGGCGACGAGGTAACTCTTGAAAAGACTGGAGCCGGGGGCGGGAGTCGAACCCGCGACCTACTGATTACGAATCAGTTGCTCTGCCTCTGAGCTACCCCGGCGCCGGACACTCACCGTAACATATGCCGTTGCCGTTGACACCCGAGCGCAGCGCGCCGATCGTCTGGGCCGTGCCCGCCGCCGTCCTCGGCTACGCGGCGGTCGCGCTCGGCGTCGGACGTTGGTGGATCTCGGGTACCTGCGCGCTCGTCGTCGCGTGGCTGCTCTGGCGCCGGCACCCCCGCGCGCGCTTCGCCGCGTACGTGCTCTTCTCGGTCGTGCTGCTGCGCGGCGCGCTGACGCGCGGCTGGCGGAGCGCGCTCTTCGGCGCGGCGGCGATCCTCGTTCTCCAGCTGCCCGCGGCGCTCCGCGCGTGGCCGCGCATCGGTGCTAGAATGCGCGAGTCATGAAATTCCTCTGTCTCGATTGCGACGAGGCGATGAAGCTCCACTCGACCGCGGGGCCCGACGAGGGCTCGCTCACCGTCACCTTCCGCTGCCCCGCGTGCGGCTTCCGCGTGGCGATGCTGACGAACCCGTTCGAGACGCAGATGGTGCGGAGCCTCGGCGTGAAGGTCGGCGGGCGCAGCGTCCCGCCCGAGCCCTTCGAGCACCTGCGTGCCACGCTCGCGAGCCCGCGCGCGGACGCCTTCGAGGGTGCTCCGCCCGTGGCGGGCGAGACGGCCGGACCCGGATGCCCTTTCGCGGCGGCTCTCGGAGGCGAGGGCGGCGAGGCGGCGCTGCCCGCACCTTCCGGAATTTCCTGGGAGGGTGCGGCGGAGGCCCGGCTCGAGCGGATCCCGTCCTTCATCCGGGCGATGGCCCGGCGCTCGATCGAGCGATTCGCCGAAGAGAAGGGCTACGCGACCATCACCGAGCAGGTGATGGACGAAGCGCGCGCCGTCTTCGGCATGTAGCGACGTGACGCGCGCCGAGCTCGTAGGACGAATGGCCGAGGCCGCCGGATGGTCGAAGGTGGTGACGGGACGCGCGCTGCGCGCGATGCTCGCCGGCGTGC
>WNGG01012791.1_pt1 | contig 15899 bp, 16 predicted proteins | sample 5400661 | NCBI WGS metagenome assembly WNGG01 (sample SAMN13153372, study PRJNA577476) | soil metagenome | isolation source: 100 cm soil or saprolite under Garry oak tree replicate 1 | place: USA:California | collected 2016-06-15
TCGTCCAGCATCACGACCACGGGACGGGCCGGGTCGAGCAGCGTCACCCGCAGCGGCCAGACGGCGCGCGCGGTGTCGGCCGCGGCCACGACTTCGAGCAGGGCGCATCCCGGGCCGCCCGCGCTGTCGGCGCACAACCACTGAGCGGGAAGCCAGCCGACGTAGCGGTCCGGGGAGGCGGGGACGCGCAGGCCCGCGGGCACCGTGCCGAACGCGCGCTCGCCCCACGCCGGCTCGCCAGGCAGCGGGTCGCGCACCAGCGGCACGACCGTGCCCGCCGGGGTGCGGAGCCGCACGGCGGAGCCCGGCGCGACGCGGACCGCCAGCCGCACGCCCTCGCCCGGCGGCAGCGCCAGCACGCCGACGGGGGCGAAGCTGGTGGTGTCGATCCACGCGGCGCGGCCCGGCGCCGGGTGGAAGCGCGGCGTGACCCGCGCCGTGAAGGTCACGACCTGCGAGTCGCCGCCGGCGGTGGCGACGAGCCGGAACGTCGCGATCGTGTCGTCGGGCAGCGCCACCCACGCGATCCAGGCACCGTTGGGATGCACGGCGACCGGCGCGCCGTTCACGGTCAAACCGGCAGCGCCGCGGCCCACGCTCCCGAACAGGAACGCGGAGTCGCGCGACTGCACGATGTCGGTGACCTTGGGATAGACGACGGTGATGCGCAGCGCCGCCGGGGCGGGCGGCGGGGCGGCCGCCCGGGGGACGCCCGCGCACGCCGCGAGGGCGAAGCACGGCGCGGCCGCGACCCATCGCATAGGCGCGCAAGCTACCACGCGCCCTTTCGACCCGTCAATTTGCCCAATAGATTGGCCAGCCAGACCTCATGACGACCTGCCCGTATTGCGGCCGCGCCAACGAAGACGGCGCGCAATTCTGCATCGACTGCGGGAAGCCGCTGACCAAGAGCGCCGCCGCGCGCAAGCCCACGCCGGCCGGCGCCGCGGCCGGCGCCGGTTCCTCGGCCGCCGGGCAGGTGATCCCGTCCACGAATGTGCTCGCCGTCCCGCCGACGCGCCCGGATGGCTCGGGCTGCCCGTTCTGCGGGGCCGCCACGCAAGGCCTGCTGCCGTTTTGTCCTACCTGCGGCCGGCGCCTCTCGGCCCCCGGGTCGGGTCCGGCGTGCTCGCGCTGCTACTCCCCCGTCGCGACGGGCGCCAAGTTTTGCGCCACGTGCGGGACGCCGGTCGGCGGGCCGGGCGCGGCGCGCATCAGCGACCGCGGCTCCCCGCACCCCACGCGCCCGCTCGCGCTGGTGTTGCTGGATGAAATGGGCACGCCCCTGAAGCGCTACGAGCGCCATAGCGCCGACACGACGATCGGCCGGCAGGACGGCGACATCCGCTTCCCCGACGACGCCTTCATCTCGCCGCTGCACGCCAAGCTGTCGTGGGAAGACGACCGGCTGGTCGTCCGCGACCTGGGGAGCCGTAACGGGACCTGGGTGTTCCTCGAAGGGCCGCACCGGCTTGTGGACGGGGATCTCCTGCTCGTCGGCGCGCAGGTGATCCGCTTCCGGCGGCTCGGCTACCCCGGCCCGCACACGCCCGACGCCGACGCGACGAAGCGGATGGGCAGCCTGGCCCCCAGCGCCGACATCGCGTCGCTGACGCAGCTGCGGCCTGACGGGAGCGCCCGGGACGTGGTGCACCTGTCGCCGGGGCGCGACGTGTTGATCGGGCGCGAGCAGGGCGACTGGCTGTTCCCGTACGATCCCTCGATGAGCGGTCGCCACGCGCTGGTGCGCAGCGAGGACGCCGACTTCGTGGTCGTGGACGCGGGCAGCCGCAACGGCGTGGCGCTGGCGGCGCGCGGCGACGTGCAGGTCGCGGCGCAGTCGCGCATCCTGGTCGGCGATAAAATCCTGCGCCTCGAGCTGCCGTGAAGATCTGTCCCGTCTGCGCGACCGAGTACTCCGACGACATCAAGTTCTGTCAGAACGACGGAACGACGTTGCGCGCGGCCGCCCCGGCGGCGAACCTCGTCGGCCAGGTGATCGCTGACCGCTATCACGTCGTGAAGAAGCTGGGCGAGGGCGGGATGGGCCAGGTGTATCTCGCCGAGCACGTGAAAATGGGGCGGCGTAGCGCCATCAAGGTGATGAACCCTTCGATGGTGCACGATCCCGACGCGGTGGCCCGCTTCAACCGCGAGGCGGCGAACGCGAGCCGTATCACCCACCCCAACGTCTGCGCGGTCTACGATTTCGGCGAGACCCCCGACGGGATGATCTACCTCGCGATGGAGTTCATCGAGGGCGAGCCGCTGACCGACATCCTCGAACGCGACGGCGCCCTGCAGACCGCGCGCGCGGTGCAGATCTTCCAGCAGGTGGCCGACGCCCTCCAGGCGGCGCACGACCTGGGGATCGTGCACCGCGACCTCAAGCCCGACAACATCATGATCAGCCGCGGCAAGGGCGTGCGGGGGGGGGACGTCGTGAAAGTGGTGGACTTCGGCATCGCCAAAGCCGTGGGAGGTGACGACGCCGGCCAGAAAGTGACCAAGACGGGCCTCGTGGTCGGGACGCCCGAGTTCATGAGCCCCGAGCAGCTCTCCGGTGACCGGGTGGACGGCCGCAGCGACCTCTACGCGCTGGCGCTCGTGTTCTTCCGGATGCTGACGGGGAAGCTGCCGTTCGAGGCGAGCACCTCCCAGGAGACGATGATCAAGCGGCTCACCGACGAGCCGACGAAGCTCGCCGCGGCGCGGCCGGATCTGCCGTTCCCCGGCGGTCTCCAGGAAGTCCTGGACGCCGCGCTGACGCGCAGCCCCGTGGACCGCTACCAGACGGTGGCGAAGTTCGCCGAGAGCGTTGCGACGGTGACGGGCACGCCAGCCGGGCGCAGCGCCGCGATTCCCCAGACGCGGGCCGACACCGACGCGAAGACCCAGCTGCTCGACAGCGTGGCGGCGAAGGCGACGGCCGTGATGGCGGGGGCGCGGGGCCCGGCGGCGAAGAAGCGGGCGGTGGTGCCCCTCGTGGTGGGGGCGGTCGTGGTGCTCGGCGCTGTGGGGGGCGCCGTTGCCGTGTTGGGGAAAAAGGATGGCACCGGTGCGGTGCCGCCGGACACCGCGCGGCAGGTGGCGGCGGCCAATAGTACGGGCACCACGAAGACGCCAAATCCGGCGGGTGGGACCAAGCACCCGGCGGGTGGAGCGGTGGTGCCGCTCGCCATCGACCCGGCGAAAGCCGGCGCCGCCCTCGACGCACTCCAGGACATGATCGATGGCCACCCGCTGGCGGCGCGGGATTCCGCGCTGAAGTTCTACAACGCCGGCAACGTGGCGCCGGCCGACAAGGCGACGGCGGCTTTCATTATCGCGAACACCTACTGGAAGCAGGAGCGGGATCGTCAGCGCGGCTGCGACTGGATCGGACCGGGATCGTCAGCGCGGCTGCGACTGGATCGGACGGGCGATGGCGCTGGATGCGCACACGCAAACGTACGCCACGCTGCATCAAACCCAGTGCGGCAACTGAGACATGTTCGGGCGCTCCGCGAAACCCATTAGAGTCCAGGTCCTGGGCCGCACCGACCTCGGCAAGACCCGCGAGCACAACGAGGATTGTTACCTCGTCGCGGATCTGACGCGCGGGGAGCGCGCCGGCGACAGCGCCCCGCGCCAGCAGGAGATCGGGGAGCGCGGCTCACTGCTGGTCGTGGCCGACGGGATGGGCGGCGCCGCGGCGGGCGAGATCGCCAGCGTGATGGCGACCGACACGATCTTCGACCAGATGCGCAAGATGTGGGGCGCCGAGCAGGAGGCGACCGCGCAACGCTTCGCCTACCGCCTGAAGGAAGCGGTTGAGGTCGCGAACACCCACATCCACTCTTACGCCAAGGCGCATCCGGAAGTGCGCGGAATGGGGACGACGACGACCGCCGCCGGCGTGCTCGCCGACCACCTCTTCCTCACGCAGGTCGGCGACAGCCGCGCCTACCTGATCCGCGGGGGTGTCGCCACCCAGCTGACCAAGGACCAGTCGTTGATGCAGCGCCTCGTGGAAGCCGGCGAGCTGACCGAGGAGGAGGCGGCCCACTGACCGAGGAGGAGGCCGCCCAGAGCGAGCGCCGCAACATCATCCTCCAGGCGCTGGGCCCCGACCCCAAGGTCAAAGTCGACCTGACCCACCAGGAGCTGCGCCGCGGCGACCTCCTGGTGCTCTGCTCGGACGGTCTGTCGGGCCTCGTAAAGAAGGAAGAGATCGCCGAGGTGGTCGGCCAGGGGACCGAGCTCGCGGCCGCGGCCGACCGGCTGATCGCGCTCGCCAACGAGCGCGGCGGGCCGGACAACATCACCGTCATCATCGCCCGCTTCGACGGCGAGGGGCTGCGGCCGCCCGACGGCGGGGACGACGTCGGCCATCAGGTGTACCCGCTCATCGATACCGAGACCAGCACCGAGCCGGTGCCGGTCTACAAGGGCAGCCCGGCGCCGGTCTCGACCAAGCAGGTGCGCTGGCGGGTGATCGCCGCGGCGCTGCTCGGTGCAGGGATCGTGGCCGCCGTGCTCTACTTCGCCGCGCGTAACCAGTGAAGGCGCAGTTCCGGTTCCTCTCGGGCGCCCGCGTCGGCCAGGTCGAAGTCTTCACGAAGGCGTACATCGGTCTCGGCCGCCATCCGCTCTCCGACGTGCGCTTCGACGCCGAGCGCGACCTCGACGTCTCCTCCCGCCACGCGGCCCTGGTCCGCAAGCCCGAGGGCTACATCCTCCAGGACCTCGGCAGCCGCAACGGCACCTACGTCAACGGCACCCGGATCACGGGCGACGCGCTCCTCAAGGACGGCGACGTGATCGGGTTCGGCGCGAAGGGGCCGACCCTCGAGTTTCACCTGCTCGACGCGGCGAGCGAATCGCTGGCCGCCACCGCGGCCGAGCTGGCCGCCGGACGGGCGTCGCAGCCGCGGGGGGAGGTCGAGGCCGTCGCCGCTCCGTCGCCGTCGCGTCGCACCAGCACCGCCGTGCGCATCGCGCAGGAAGTCGCGCGGCAGACCCGACAGCTGCGCCAGACCACCAAGGTGCTGTTTGCGATCCTGATCCTGGCGTTCGCGGCATTCGTGTGGATTCAGATTCGCACCGCGCGCGCCCAGCACGAAGTCGCCGAGCTGCAGCACCGCGCCGACAGCCTGACGCTCGAGGTGGGGCGCGTGATCGGGCAGTTCCAGAATCAGATCCAGAGCGTGCGCGACGCGTTGCGGGAATCGCAGGGCGAGGTGGGGCGGCTGCGGACCGCCCTCGGCTCCGCCGGCACGACGGGGAACGCGGCCGACATCGCGCGCCTGCGCGCCCAGCTGGACCAGGCCGAGGCCCGCCAGCGGGGCCTCGTCGGCGCCGCCGGGGTGGACTACCGCAACCTCACGCAGCGCAATCAGGACGCGGTGGCGATGGTGCTGGTCAAGTTCGGGGAGGACGACAGCTTCAGCGGCACGGCATTCGCCGTGGACTCGCAGGGCACGATGGTCACCAACAAGCACGTGCTGCTCGGCGAAGAGGGCGACCGCGTCCCACAGGAGATCGCCGTCAAGTTCTCCGGCTCGAAGCAGTGGTTCCGCGGGCGGCTCGTGGGCGTCGCGCCGGACGCGGACATCGGCGTGCTCCGCGTGGACATCCGGGGCGGAACGCCGCGCGTCGCCGGGATCGAGCGGGATCTGCGCAGCCTGCAGCGCGGCGATCCCGTCGCCATCATCGGGTACCCGCTGGGGTTCGACCTCCCGATGCGCGGCGAGGGCATGTACGCCGTGGCCGAGCCGACCCTCACCGTGGGGACCGCGAGCAAGGTCCTGCCCGGGGTCGTCCAGGTGGACGGTTACGGCGCGCCGGGGTCCTCAGGGAGCCCGATCTTCAACCGCGACGGTCGCGTGGTGGCGGTGCTGTACGGTGGGGAGCGCGAGTCCAACGGCAAGATCATCTTCGCGGTCCCGGTGCAGTACGTCCTGAGCTACCTGCAGCAGATCCGCGTCACGGCACCTTAAGCAGCCACCGCGCCGCCGCACGCTGCATCAACGGCTGGCCGTGCCACGCGCACAGCACCGGGGCGCGCCCCGGAATCTGACCCACCAGCCGCGGGTGACCGAACAGGACGACCAACTTCGCTCCAGGCACGAGTCGCCTCAGAGCCGCAAGTGAGCGGGCTCCGAGATTCGCCCTGCCCTTCCACGACCGCGGCTCGGCAAACACGAGCACCACACCCCACGCCCCACGCCCCACGCCGTTTTCCTTCAGCGTTTTCTCAAAGATGTCGCGTGGCCCCACGCGGTACGGCCCGCCGACGTCGTCGTCCACAATGGAGACGCGCACGGGGCCACGAGCCGGCGGGGACTCACCCCGCACCATGTGGAGCACCCGGTCGGCGATGCCGTCGACGAACGCCGCGTGCTCCGCAAGGTCACCAGGCTCCGTTCCACCCACATCCCCCCGCCCCCACGCCGTCACGGCTTGTTCGAGCTTCTCCATGGCCGCATCCGCCCGCCCCGTCGCGATCTCTTTTCCGACCGCCGCGTCGAGCGCTTGGATCACGCCCCGCCAGTTGCTCGGGTAGAGCAACGCGTCGCAGCCGGCCGCGACGGCGCCGACGGTGGCGGGCGCCTCCGACTGCGCGGCCGTCGCGCCCGCCATGATCAGCGCGTCGGTGATGACGAGGCCGCTGAAGTTCAGCGGGTCCCTGAGGTAGGCGAGCATCGTGGGCGAGAACGCCGCCGCCCGTCCACTCGCGTCCCACGCCGGATACGCGACGTACGCGCTCATCACCGCGCCCACGCCGGCGCGGATCGCGTGCTCGAACGGAACGAGGTCCATCGCCTCCAGCTCCGCGAGCGGCGTCACCACGCGCGGCAGCGTCTCGTGCGAATCCTGCGTGGTGCGGCCGTGGCCGGGATAATGCTTGGCGCAGGCGAGGACGCCGTGCTCCTGGCAGCCGCGCACCCACACGGCGGCGTGCTCCCCGACCCGCTGCGGGTCCGCGCCGAACGAACGGGTCCCGACGATCGGGTTCTTCGGCTCCAGGTCCAGGTCGCAGACGGGAGCGAACGCCCAGGTGATGCCGACGGCCCGGGCTTCCTGCGCGGTGATGATGGCGGCGGCGTGGGTGGCGTCGAGGTCGTCGAGCCAGCCGAGCGGTGAGTCCCTCGACCTGCTGGGCGGCGCCGCGCTCCAGGTCCGCGCCCACGAGCAGCGGCCGGCCGGCCTGCTCGCGCACCCCCCGCGTAAGCTCCGCGACGGCCTCCCGGGTGCCGCCGAACACGATGAAGCCGCCCACGCCCGCCGCCAGGGCCGCGTCGATGGTAGCGCGCTCGTAGGCGAAGCTGCCGCTGCGCCAGCGAAGGGAAGGAAAGACCAGCCGCGCGAGCGACGTCGTCACGCGGGGGTGACGTGGCCAAGGATGCGGGGGCCGCGCGCGCCCGTCGCCGCGGGGAGGTTACCGGGCCGCGCGTTCACGGTGAGCCAGCCGAGGAACGCGAACGCGACGGCTTCCTTGGCGTCGCCGTCGAAGAAGCGCTGGTCGAAGGCCACGACCGGCCGCGGCCGGACACGCGCCGCCAGCATTTCGACGAGCGCGGGGTTTCGCGCCCCGCCGCCCGAGATGACCAGCTCCGCGTCGGGTGGCGCGGGCGTCCAGCGCTCGAGCGCGCGGGCGATCGACTCCACCGTCAGCGCGGTGGCAGTCGCCACGGCGTCGTTGTCCGAGCCGCCCGCCTCCCGCACCCGTTCGATCAGCCGCTCGGCGTAGGCGATCCCGAACGTCTCGCGGCCCGTGCTCTTGGGCGGCGCCTGGGAGAAGAACGCGTCGGCGAGCAGCGCCTCCAGCACTTTCGCCGCGGCGCGGCCGCGCCGGGCGCGCTCGCCGTCCCGGTCGTACGGGGCGTCGGGATCGAGACGGCGCACCACGGCATCGATCACAGCGACGCCGGGGCCGGTGTCGAACGCCAACGCTCCCTCGAGCACGCCGCGGCGCGGCACCCACGTGAAGTTGGCCATGCCACCGATGTTGAGCAGCAGGCGCCCCCGCTGGGGATCACCGAACAACATGACGTCGGCGAGCGGGACGAGCGGCGCTCCCTGCCCGCCCGCGGCCACGTCCCGCGAGCGGAAGTCGCTCACGACCGGAACGCCGAGGCGCTCGGCGAGCACGGCCGGGTCGCCGAGCTGCAGCGTGGCGCGGCCCGGCTCGTGCCAGATGGTCTGGCCGTGGGAGGCGACGAACGCCAGCTGCCGCGGCGCCGTCTTCGCCCCGGCAAGCAGCTGCAGCACCGCGCCGGCGAAGCGCTCGGCGAGGGCCACGTGCAGCACGGCGAGCTCGCGCGCGCCGCCGCGCGCGATCGCGTCGATGATCTGGCCCCGTTCGCCGGCGTTGTAGGGCTCCTGATGGAACGCGACGAGCGTGACGTCCGGCGTGTGGCCGGAGAGCCGCACCAGCGCCGCCGAGACCCCGTCGAGCGACGTGCCCGACATGAGGCCGACGGCGAGGGCGTCGCTCACGCGCCCTTCACCGGCGGCGGATCGCCGATGGCCTTGCGGATGAACCCGCCCGCGGCGTCGAGGGTGCGGCGGGCCGCTTCGCGGTCCTCGCCGGTCTTCGCCATGACGATCGCCAGCTTGACGCTGCCGCCAGCCGCCTCGATGGCACGGCGCGCGGCCTCGCGGTCCACGCCGCACACTTCCATCACGATGCGCTGGCCGCGGTCGCGCAGCTTGTCGCTCATCGCCATCAAGTCCACCATCAGGTTGCCGTAGGCACGGCCCGTCCGGATCATCGCGCCCGTGGAGATCGTGTTGAGCACCAGCTTCGTCGCCGTGCCCGCCTTCATCCGGGTCGAGCCGGTGAGCGCCTCGGGACCGACCTTGGGCAGGATCACTACGTCGCAGGTCTCGGCGAGCTGTTTCGGCGGGTCCGAGCAGGAAACCAGCACCGTCGTGGCGCCCAGCGTCTGGGCCTGCGAGAGCGCCGCTCGCACGAACGGCGTCGTCCCGCTGGCGGCGATCCCGACCACGACGTCCTTCGCCGTCACCTTCGCGCCGTCGATGGCGGCCATCCCGGCGTTGACGTCGTCCTCGGCGCCCTCGCTGCTCCGGACGAGGGCCGGGGCGCCGCCGGCGATGATCCCCACGACCAGCTCCGGGGGGGTGCCGAAGGTCGGGGGGCACTCCGCCGCGTCGAGCACGCCGAGCCGCCCCGAGGTCCCCGCCCCGACGTACACCAGCCGGCCGCCCTCGCGAAAGGCCGCGACCACCGCGTCGATCGCCTTGGCGATGCGCTCCCGTTCCCCATGCACCGAGCCCGCGACGGTCCGGTCCTCGGCGTTCAGGAGGTCGACGATCTCGAGGCTCGACGCGACGTCGATGCGCTCGGTGCGCGGGTTGCGCTGCTCGGTGAGACGTGGGTCGGAGAAAGGCGGGAAGGGGGAAGGGGGAAGGGTCATGAGGTAGCCGCTAAACTAGACGTTGACCCGCGCTCGGGTCAACGTGCAGTATTGAGCATGCGACCACACTTCCTCTCCGCTGCGCTCGTCGTCCTCGTCGCCTGCGGCGGCGGGACGACCGTCTCCACACCGCTTCCCGTGTCCCGCGCCGGCGGCGGCGCGGCCGTAGCCGCGGACGCCGTCGTCGGCGGAGCGCCGCTCGTCCCGCCGGAGTGGGGACTCGCGGGACGGGCGAAAGCGACGACCGGCGCGCGCGCGATGGTCGTCTCCGGTCACCCGCTGGCGAGCGAGGTCGGCATCGAGATCCTGAGGCAGGGCGGCAACGCCATCGACGCGGCGGTGGCCGTGGGGTTCGCGCTCGAGGTCGTGCTGCCCGAGGCCGGCAACATCGGCGGCGGCGGGTTCATCGTGTATCGCGACACGACGGGCCGTGTGCGCGCCCTCGACTACCGTGAAACCGCGCCCGCCGACGCCTCCCGCGACATGTACCTGGACTCCGCGGGCCACGTGACCGAGCGCAGCCTGACCGGGCATCTCGCCTCCGGCGTCCCGGGGAGCGTGGCGGGGATGTACGAAGCGTGGAAGAAGTACGGCCGGCGGCCGTGGGCGACGCTGATCGCGCCCGCGATCCGCCTCGCTGAAGGGCACATGCTGGACGGTGTGCGCAGCCGCGACCTGGAGGCGGACGCGGACCGGCTGCGCCTCTTCCCCGCCTCGGCCCGGCAATTCCTCGTGGACGGCCACGCGCCGCCCGCGGGCACGATGTTCCGCCAGCCCGATCTCGCGCGCACGCTGCGGCTCATTGCCGACTCGGGGCCCGACGTCTTCTACCGGGGGCAGATCGCCGACTCGATCGTCGCCGAGATGCAGCGCGGCCACGGCCTGATCACGAGGAACGACTTGGCCGGCTACCGGGCCAAGTGGCGCGCGCCGATCCAGGTCACCTACCGCGGCTACACCGTCTACTCGATGCCGCCCGCCAGTTCGGGCGGCGTCACGATGGGCGAGATCCTCAACATCCTCGAGGGCTACGATACGCTGCCGCCGTTCGGCAGCGCGGGGTACGTGCACCTCGAGACCGAGGCGATGCGGCGTGCCTTCGTGGACCGCAACCACTGGCTCGGCGATCCCGACTTCGTGTCGATGCCGCTCGACCGCTTGCTCTCGAAGCGCTATGCGGCGCAGTTGCGCGCCGAGATCGATCCGCGCAAAGCCACGCCGACCCCGCCCTTCGCCGCGGGCGGCGACGAGCGCCAGGAGACGACGCACTACTCCGTGGTCGACGCCGACGGCAACGCCGCGTCGGTGACGACCACGCTGAATGGCGGTTTCGGCAGCGCGGTCACCGTCCAGGGCGCGGGATTTCTCCTGAACAACGAGATGGACGACTTCGCGGCCGCGCCGGGGCAGCCGAACCAGTACGGCCTGGTGCAGGGCGAGGCCAACGCCATCGCGCCGAAGAAGCGCATGCTCTCCGCGATGACGCCGTCGATCGTGCTGGACCGCGACGGCAAGCTGTTCATGGTGGTGGGCACGCCCGGCGGGCCGACGATCATCACCAGCGTGTTCCAGGTGATCGTGAACGTGGTGGACTTCAAGATGTCGCTGGTGGACGCCGTCGGCGCGCCGCGCATCCATCATCAGGCGCTCCCCGACATCATCGGATACGAGCGCAACGGACTGCTCCCGGCGGTCGTGGATTCGCTCAAGGCCATGGGCCACGAGGTGCGGATGCGCGGCGGCTACTCGGGCGACATCGCCGCGATCCAGCGGGTGGGGGACCGGTGGGTGGGCGTGCCGGACCCGCGGCGTGGGGGTGGGGCGGCGGGCTGGTGACCGAAGCGACGGTCAAGAAGCTGCACTCTCTCCTGGCAAGCTATGCCGAGCTCAAGGCTAAGGAACAGTCCGAGCCGCCGGCGGAGCACGGCGCGGCCGAGCGTAAGCGCAAAGCGTGCGCCGACTCTTTGCGAAACGTCGTGCGGCCGGTGCTCGAGGCGTTCATGACCGAGCTCAAGAGCGCCGGGCATGACGCGTCGACCCGCGACCACACTGAGAAGGAAGACGCGTACCCGAGCGTCGCCCTCTCCTTCACGCCCCGGCTTCGCGCCGCCAGCAGCCCGGAGACCGCCCTCGCCTCGGCGCTGATTTTCAAGTACGAGCCGCGACGCGGCATCCTGGTGCAGCGCAGTGTGAAACCCTCTCCCACCAAGGGGAGGCTCGTGACGGCAAGCGGGGACCGCATCGGAACGATCGGGGTGGATGCCGTTTCCCCGCAGTGGGTCGAGACCAAGACGCTGGCGTTCATCGAAGACGTCCTCAAAGCCAACTGAGAGGGGGCCTCATGACCGGATTGGGCGCGCTGTGGCTGCCGATCCTGGTGTCGTCGGTCGCGGTTTTCGTCGTCAGTTCCGTGATTCACATGATGTCGCCGTGGCACAAGAGCGACTACCCCAAGCTGGCCAACGAAGACCAGGTGATGGACGCGCTGCGAAGATTCGCGATCCCGCCCGGCGATTACTTCGTCCCGCGGCCCTCAGGCCGGGAGGAGATGCGCTCGCCGCAGTTCGCTGAGAAGATGAAGAAGGGACCGGTGGTGGTGATGACGGTGTTCCCCAGCGGCCCGCAGCCCATGGGCAAGCGGCTCGCGAGCTGGTTTCTCTACGCCGTGGTCGTGGGCCTGTTCGCCGCGTACATCGCCGGGCAGGCGTTGCCTGCGGGAGCGGGGTTCCGGCAGGTGCTGCGGTTCGCCGGCGTCACCGCGTTCGTCGGCTACGCCCTCGCGCTGTGGCAGATGTCCATCTGGTACGGCCGCGCCTGGCTCGCGACGATCAAGGCCACGATCGACAGCGTGATCTATGCCCTGGTGACGGCCGCGATCCTCGGCTGGATGTGGCCGCACTGAGCGTCTCTTACGACGCTCTCACCGCCAACGCCTTGTTCAGCGTCACGATGACGTGCGCCCCCGCCGGGAGCACGATGTCGGCGTCCTTCGACGTCGCGGCGATGCCCGCGCCGGCCGCCGCGCCCACGATGCCCCCGATGATCGTCCCGCGCTTGTTGCCGCCGACGACCCGTCCGAGGATCGCCCCCGCCGCCGCGCCGGCGCCCACTTTGGCGGCGTCCCCGGTCGTGATGCCACGGCCGTGACGCACCGTCTCCAGCGAGTCGATGCGGGCGTCGAGGTCGTACTTGGTCCCGCGCACCGTGACGCTCGAGACCGCAAGCGTCAGGGTGCCCGGCTCGTTGGGATTGGGCGCCGGCTTGACCGCCGTCACGGTCCCGCCGATCACAGCGCCCGCGGGGATCACGACGTGTCCCTGGGCGTCCTTCACGTCGTCGACGACCCTGGCGGAGAACGCGTCACCTGCGTGGTTGGTGCGTGAGCTGATCGTGTCGGTCACCGCCATGTCGAGGTGCGTCCCGGCGGCGGCCGTGTACATCGTCGGCGCGGGCGGCGTCGCCGGCTTAGGCCTGGTGGCGGGCGCCTTCTTCGTCTCGACCGGCGCCCGTTCCGGCGCGGGGACGTCGTGCCGCGCCGCGCTCGTTTCGCTCGGCGCGAGCGTCAGGTTGCGCGCGGTGGAATCGGCCGCGGCGTTGGATTGTTCACCCTTGGCGCAGGCGAGGCTCAAGACGGCCGCCGCGGCCAGGGACGTGGACACTGCGTTGGGCAAGCGCATACCGTCACTCCCTCTCGGTTCGCATTGATGTAGGATACGCCGAGCCATCCGACACAACTCGCAGCGAAAAGTTCCCTTGTTCCCCTACAGCCGGCTCTTCAGAAACTCCGGCGTGAGCCCCTGCAGGAAACTCGCCAGCAGGGTGAACCGGTCCGTCACGAGCAGGATCCCCAGGAGCACGAGCACCGCCCCCGTGACGCGGTCCACCCATCCCAGGTACGGCCGGAACTTCTGGAACCACTCGAGGAAGCGCTCCAGCACCAGCGCCGTCAGCAGGAACGGTACGGCGAGGCCCAGGGCGTACACGGCGAGCAGCGCGGTTCCCTGCCCCAGGCTCGCCTGCGCGGCGGCCAGCGTGAGAATCGCGCCGAGGATCGGTCCGATGCACGGCGTCCAGGCGGCTCCGAAGGTGATGCCGACGACCGCCGAGCCCAGGTACCCCACGGGCTTCCGGGCAAGCGCGACCCGGCGCTCGCGCATCAGGAACGGCAACCGTACGACGCCGAGCAGCGACAGCCCCAGGACGATCACGAGCACGCCGCCCGCTCGGCTCAGCCACACCCGGGAGTCGCGAAACAGGAGACCCACCGCCGACGCCGTAGCGCCGAGGGCCACGAAGACGGCCGCGAAGCCGGCCACGAACCACAGCGCGTGGCGCAGGGCCAGCCCCCGCCGCTCCACCACCTGTTCCGCCGACAACCCCGTCAGGTAGCCGACGTAGCTCGGGATCAGCGGCAGCACGCAGGGCGACAGGAAACTCAACACCCCCGCCGCGAACGCGACGGTGAGGGAGACGCCGTCAGCGGCGTCGCTTGGGAGGGCGCTTGGCAGCGTGAGCACGCTGATAGTACGCGATGAGCTTGTAGACCAGTTTGGCGGCGAAAAAATCCGGGGCCACGAGACCGGGGATCGGCGCCAGCTCGACCACGTCCGCGCCGACGACGTGGCGCTCGGCGAACACCCGCTCCAGGAGGTGCAGCGTCGAATACCACGTGCCGCCGCCCGGTTCGGGCGTGCCCGTCGAGGGCACGAGCGACGGATCGAAGTAGTCGACGTCGATCGTGATGTAGACGTCCGGACCCAGGGCCTGCAGGGTCCGCTCGATCCAGCGCTCTTCGGCATCCAGCTCGTGGGCGAAGATCGTGGGGATCTTCGCCGTTCGCATCAGCTGACGCTCCTCCCCGGTGATCGCGCGGATCCCCACAGGGACCAGCTTGACCTTGCGGTGCACCCGGTACATCACGCAGGCGTGCGAATACGGCGTCCCCTCGTATTCGGCGCGCAGATCGCCGTGCGCGTCGAGCTGCAGGACGGACAACGGCTTCTTGCCGAGCCGGCGCGCGTGCGCTTCGATGGGCGGCGCGGAGATGGAGTGCTCTCCGCCCAGCATGATCACGAACTTGCCGCCTTCAAGCAGGGTGTCGTAGGCCCCGCGCAGCTCCGCCAGCGCCAGCTCCGGCCCGCCGCCCGAGAGCAGCAGCTCAGGGAGGGTGTGCACGCCGATCGTGTGGGGCTCGGCGTCGAGCTCGTGGTCGTACAGCTCGATGTAGCGGGAGGCCTCGAGGATGCGCCGGGGCCCAAAGCGCGTCCCGCCCATGTAGGAGACGGTCGCCTCGTACGGCACCGGCAGGATCACGACGTGAGAACCGGCGAGCTGGGTGTCCGCCTCGGGCAAACCCAGGAAGTTGACCGGCGCGCCCCAGGGCAGCTTGTGGAGCGCTTTATCCACAGAACGCCACCGCCGCCACGACGGTCGTCCAGCGGCCATCCTCGCCGCATTCGGCGGTGGACGTGACGTTCAGCGTGCGGACAATCTCGCCCGACAGCAGCCACTGCTCGCGCCGCTCGTCCCACGCCTTCTCGGGATCGAACGGCACGCCCAGGACCGTGCCCAGCATCGAGGCCGCGAGGTCTTCGGCGTATTCGCCGGCGACGAGCTCGTTCTGGCCGTAGCTGTGATGCTCGGAGATGTAGCCGTGGTGCGTGGGGTCGGCGGGCATGGCGAGGCCGATCGAGGCGGCCACGAGCCGGCTCGGCTCGTTCGTCGAGGATTCCGCGACCACGGTGAACAGCACCTGGCCGGGCCGCAGCATGCTCATCCCCTCTTCGCGGTCCACCAGCTCGCACTGCGGCGGGAAGATCGAGCTTACGCGCACCAGATTGAACGTCGCCAGGTGGGCGTCCCGCAGCGCCATCTCGAAACTCGTGAGCTTCTCCTTATGCCGGCCGACGCCCTTGGTGAGGAAGGCTTTCGTCGGCACGAACATTTTTGCGTCGATCAACCCGCCACCTCGTGCGCGCTAAAGGTTGGACTACTGATACCACACCCCGGCGCCGACCGCTACCGGCGGTTCCGTGTCGCCCGTGCGGTCGGCGGTGGCCTGTATGACCTGCTCCACAACTTCCGCGGGCGTAAGCGCCACCTCCTCGACGGCGAGGCGTGTCTGGCCCCGCTCCTTCCCGCGCACGACGAGCATGTACTTCGCCGTGTAGACCCGCACCCGGCCGCCGGGGTTCCGGCGCGTGACCACCGCCGTGCCCCACTCCCGGCCTTCCCGCTTGATGGGACGGAAGAGATAGATGGTCTCGATCTCGGCGGGCGGCACCTCGACCGCGACCGCCGCCGCCAGCTTGGCCCAGCCGGGCCCCCCCCCGCTCCCGTCCGGCGTCAGCGCGCCAGGGTGGCGGGGGTCCGGGCCTGTTCCCATCGCTCCACGTAGAAACGCAGCACGTGCATGAAATCCTGGGCGTTCGTGACTACGCCGTACGCCTGATGCGTGCCGCGGTCCCGCAGCTT
>WNGG01019459.1_pt1 | contig 15898 bp, 14 predicted proteins | sample 5400661 | NCBI WGS metagenome assembly WNGG01 (sample SAMN13153372, study PRJNA577476) | soil metagenome | isolation source: 100 cm soil or saprolite under Garry oak tree replicate 1 | place: USA:California | collected 2016-06-15
ACCATGCTCGAGCCCCGCCAGGACCGGCTGGAGGTGAGAAGCGCGATGCGTCGCGGCCGCGTGGTTAGCGCGGCCACCCGTTGTTCGAGCGATCGACGTCCGGGTACATGCCCTTCGGATCGACCACAGCGCCGACGACCCGCCGAGTGGTCGGGAGGCGTGCCGTGAAGCGGCTCCCCAGGTTCCACATCTCGACCGGCAGGTCGCGCGTCTCGCGCGAGCCGTCGGCGTAGCGCAGCTCGAGGGTCAGCGGCAGCACCATCTGCCCCCGGTTCGAAAGGAAGACGCGCGCCGTGTCGCCGGCGGCGGCCACGGAATCGACCGCCTGGTCGAGCCGAGCCGTGGTGTACACCCAGCCGCGCCAGAACCAGTCCAGGTCCCGGCCCGAGACGTTCTCGATGGTCCGGAAGAAATCCGCCGGCTGCGGATGTCGCAACGACCAGCGGCGCACGTACTCGCGCAGCGCGCGCTGGAACGTGTCCTTGCCCAGTACGGCGTCGCGCAGGATCGTCAGCATCAGCGCCGGTTTCTGGTACGCGGTCCACGCCAGGTCGCGCGACTCGACCGGTTTCGTGATGAGCGGCTGCTCGGCCCCTGGGACGGCCGACACGCGATAGTCGGTCAGCAGCTCGCGCCGCACCGTGTCGCCGTACGCCGTTCCCGTGAAGTAGCCCTCCGCCGAGCCGTAATCGATGAACGTGTTGAACCCTTCGTCCATCCAGGGATAGCGGCGCTCGTCCGAGCCTACCATCATCGGGAACCACTCGTGCCCGAATTCGTGGGTGAGCACCCAGTATTGGTCCTCGCGCTTCTCGATCGACGGCACGAAGGTGAGCATCGGGTACTCCATCCCCTCGATCAGGCCTTCGACCGTGGTTGCGTGGGGCCAGGGATACCGGCCCCAGGTCTCGCTGAAGTGCTTGATCGTGAACCACGCCATCTTGTTGGCTTCTTCCCACGGCGTGGCATCCGGCCGGTATAGCGTCTGGATCAGGATGCCGTGCCAGCTCGAGGCGTCCCACCGGAAGTCGGGCGAGGCGGCCCAGGCGAAGTCGCGCACGTTGGACGCCCGAAAGTGCCAGGTCTTGGTGCCCGGGGTGCGCTGTGCGCCGTGCGCGGTTGCCTCGGCTTTCGTGACGACTTCGACGCGCTCGGCGGAGGCTCGCGCGCGGGCCAGCCGTGCCCGTTCGGTCGCGCTCCACACCGCCAGGGGGTTCTGCACAGTTCCGGTGGCCGCGACGACCAACCCCGCGGGCAGCGTGAGCGTCACGTCGAAGTCGCCGTACTCGAGGTAAAACTCGCCGGCGCCGATGTAGGGCAGCGGATTCCAGCCGTGCACGTCGTCGTACACGACCATGCGGGGGTACCACTGGCCGATCTCGTACAGGCGCGTGCCGATCCGTCCCATGCGGCCGCCCCCGTAGGGCGGCACCGGGAAGTGCCAGGCGACCTCGAAGTCGATCGTGCGGCGGGGGGCGAGCGGCCGCGGCAGCTCGACCCGCATCATGGTGCCGTATTCCGTGCGCGCGAGCTCGCGTCCGGCCGCCCGAAACCGCTCGATGGTGATGCCGCCGATGAACCCCTTGCCCGTGAAGTCGAACACCGCGCCGCCCGCGAAATGCAGCGGCGGCTGGTTCAACGCGTAGGTCACGCTGTTCTTGGCGAAAATGTTCTGCTCGATCTGCACCCACACGAACGCGAGCGGATCGGGAGAGTGGTTCTCGTAGTGAATCCGCTCGCTCCCGTGGATCACTGAGCCCGCGGTGTCGAGCGTCGCCCGGATCACGTAATCGGCGCGCTGCTGCCAGTAGTCGGGACCGGGGGCGCCGGACGCGCTCCGCACCCGGTTGGCCGCGGGCAGCGGGAGGGCGCGGAAGGGTGAGGTATCGGCAACCTGGGCCTGAAGCGCGAGTACGGCCAACAGCGTCAGCATGCGGTGCCTTTCAATTCCGCACTCCGCATTCCGCACTCCGCACTGTCATTCCTGAATCACCGTGATCTTGAATCCGTCCGGATCGGTGATCGCGAAGGCGCGGTCGCCCCATGGCATGTCCTGCGGCGCATGATCCAGGTGCCCGCCGCGCGCCGTGATTCCCGCGGCCAGGTCCTCGATGTCCTGCGCGGTGGCGAGCCAGACGCGCATGCCGTCGCCCTTCTTGCGGTCGCGTCCCTTGGCAAAATCATCCTGGTTGAGCATGAGATCACAACTCCCCGCCTTCAGCTGCACGCCGCGCAGCTGACCGCCGTCTTGCCAGCGCTCGCCCACGGTGAAGCGGAGCACGTCGCGATACCAGGCGAGGCTTCGGACCAGGTCGTTCACGGTGAGCGACACCGCCAGGGAGCGGAGCCGCAGCGACTCGGGCTGCTGGCGCTCGGGTCGCCGCGGCGCGGGCCGCTTCTTGGCCGGGCGCCGGGTTGCTTTCTTCGTGGCCATCGGTCGCTCCTCTCTCGCGCGAAGTCACAAGCGTAGCGTCCGGCCCACGCTTCCGCCAGATTTCACGCCTCTCACCATCCGCCAGGAGCCGAGCGATGCCCACGAGTCAAGCCGCCGCCGTCTGGGAAGGAAAGCTCAAGGACGGCAAGGGAAACTTCCGCGCCGCGAGCGGCGCGTTCAGCGGGCCGTACAGCTTCGCCACCCGGTTCGAAGGGGCGAAAGGCACGAACCCCGAAGAGCTGATCGCCGCGGCCCACGCGGCATGCCTGAGCATGGCCCTCTCGGCCGGACTGGAAAAGGCCGGCAAGCCCGTGACCCGTGTCGAGACCACGGCCGCCTGCACCATGGACATGGTCGACGGCGCACCCAAGATCACCAAAATGGCGCTCACCGTGCGCGGCAAGGTGCCTGGCCTCGACCAGGCGGGATTTCAGAAGGCCGCGGAGGAGGCAAAGCGCGGCTGCCCCGTGTCGAAGGCGCTCGCCGGCATCCCGCAAATCACGCTCGACGCGAAGTTGGAGTAGCGGGCGGGGGACGTGTGGACCGTGTACATGCTGCGCTGTCGGGACGGCTCGCTCTACACGGGCATCACCAACGACCTTCCGAAACGGCTGCGGCGCCATAGGGCGGGACGCGCCAGCGCGTACACGCGCACCCGCCTGCCCGTGCGGCTCGTGTACCACGAGCGCCAGCCGGATCGTCCGGCGGCCCTGCGGCGTGAGGCCGCGTTGCGCCGGCTGTCGCGTGCCGCGAAGCTCGCGCTGGTGCGACGCCCCCGGTGACATCCCTGACCCACGACCGGCGTGACCTCGTCGCGCTGGTCGGCGCGCTGCTCGTCGCCGCGGGGTGCGTGTGCCTCGGCATCTGGCAGCTCGACCGGTTGCACCAACGCCGGGCGCACAACGCGCTCGTCGCCGCCGCCCGCGCCCGTCCCGAGCTCGAAATCCCAGGGTGGCTCCCCCTCCCGATCGATTCCCTCCGCGACCGCCGGCTGCACGCCTGCGGCGCATACGACTACGCCCGCGAACGCCCGTGGCACGGCCGGAGCTACGAGGGCGTGCCGGGCGTGGACCTCGTCACCCCGTTGCGCTTGCCCGACGGCACCGCCGTACTGGTCGATCGCGGCTGGGCCCCCTCGCCCGACGGGTACCACGTGGATCAGCAGGCGTACCGCGAGGGTGACAGCGCTGATGTACACGGGCTCGGACTGGCCGCACCGCGGGGGAGGGGAGATGTGGACCCGGCGGCCCTGCAGGATTCAGTACCGTACCGGGTCATGCCCGTTGTCATCCAGCAACTGCCGCCCTCTGCCGCCCTTTACCGCCCTCTACCGCCCGGTCTCACCCGCTGGCCCGCGTCCGAGCTGAGCGACGGCCCCCACCTGTCGTATGTCGTCCAGTGGTTCAGCTTTGCGGTAATCATCGTGGTGGGCTCTCTGGTGCTGCTGCGCCAACGCCACGCTCGGGGGCGTCCGAGGGGTACCAATAACGCGCTGTCCTAGCTATATTTAGGCGTATTGGCCCGCGGTGTGCCCAAACCGCATTGCACTCCGTGGGCCATTTCATGTGCCGTTCGAAAGGAGCCCCGAAGAGATGCCAGCAGCCTCGCCCCTCAAGAATCCTGTGAAGGTCAGTTTGCTCCTCCGGCGCCGTCTGCGAGAGCTCAAGCGCACGCCGCGCGAGCTCGCGGAGGCGGTGAAGGTGTCCGAGGACTACATGGCGGACTTGGTGGCGGGTCGCCGCCGCCCTCCGGCGCCGAGCCGCAGCGACCTGTATACGCCGATGACCAAGTTCCTGCGGCTGCACCGTAACGACCTGCCCACCTGCGCCCGCGCCGAGCGTGCCGCGGGGGCGGCGGCGGGACGGCCCGACCCGCGGGTGAGTCGCCAACTGCTGGAGCTGTGCGCGCCCGAGCGGCAGCGCGTGGTGCAGCGCCGCCTGGCCCGGGCCGATGGTGTCGCGCTCGAGACCGTGATCGTGGGCCGGCTCTTGTCCGTGGCGCAGGGGTTCGTGAACCGCAAGCTCGAAGACGAGGTGGGGCTGCGGATGGCCGCGACGCGCGACGGCTGCACCTACCTCCAGGCGCGGATGCGGCTGCTCGAGTTCCTCGATGCCGATTCGGCGTCGCTCACGCCGCGCGACTGCGAGGAGTTCTTGCGGCCGCGGATCAACACGTGGGACATCGACCTCGAGACGCACGCGATGCGGATCGTGTTGCGGTAGCGGAACCGGTAGAACGACAACGGCGCCGTCCCGAAGGACGGCGCCGTTTTCATTGCTGCGACCTGGGGCCGGTTTACAGCTTGACCACGTTCTGCGCCGCCGGACCCTTCTGTCCCTGCACGACGTCGAACTCGACCCGCTCGCCCTCGGCGAGCGACTTGAACCCCTGCGCTTGGATCGCGGTGTGGTGCACGAAGCAGTCCTTCTCGCCGTTCTCCGGCGTGATGAAACCGAACCCCTTCGCGTCGTTGAACCACTTCACGATACCGGTAATGCGTGCCATCTTGCTGGTACTCCTGACTTAATGGTGTTCGCGACGTCGTGCGGACTTCACCTTGCGGCGTGCCGCGGCCTTGTCTTTCCGTCGCCGTAGAGCGCCCGGGCTCTCATAGAAGCGCTTCCGTTTCATGTCCTGAAACAGTCCGGCTTTGGGTACCCGGTTTGTCAACTGGCTACAGTCGTTACGTGACCGGTTTCCTTGACGCTGTTCCGGGACGCCTTCAGCTTTTACGCTCTTTTCTCCCCGGAGTCCCAGTGATCTCCAGGCTACTCGTCGCCGCTCTTCTCCCGTCCCTGTCCCTGGCCGCCCAGCGGCCCGACTCGCTGCCCCTGAAGACCACGCGCAGCGTCGATTTCACGACATCGGAAGGGACGTGGATCTCGCTCGACGTGTCGCCCGACGGACAGACGATCGTGTTCGAGCTGCTGGGAGACCTCTATACCATGCCCCTGACGGGAGGCGAGGCGAAACGCCTCACCGCCGGTCCGGCGTTCGACTCGCAGCCGCGCTATTCCCCCGACGGCAAGACCATCGTGTTCCTGTCCGACCGCTCGGGCTCCGAGAACGTGTGGCTGTGCGACGCCGACGGTTCTCACCCGCGCGCCCTGACCAAGGGCGACAAGAACCTCTACGCGTCGCCCGAGTGGACGCCCGACGGGCAGTACGTCGTCGCGTCCAAGACGTCGATGCCGATCGGCAGCGTGTACGAGATCTGGCTGTATCACAAGGACGGCGGCAGCGGGGTGAGTCTCACGAAGGACGACAAAGGCCCGGCGCCGGGGCCCCCGGGGCGGGGCACGCAGAACAACGCGCTGGGCGCCGCGTTCGGCCCCGACGGACGTTACCTGTGGTACGCTCGCCATCGGGGCGGATTCGGCTATAACCTCGACCTCCCGGAGTGGGAGCTCGCCCTCTACGACCGCCAGACCGGGAAGGTGTTCAACCAGACCGACCTGTACGGCAGCGCGATGCGTCCCGTCCTCTCGCCCGACGGCAAGTGGCTGGTCTATGCGACGCGCCACGACGCGGAAACGGGCCTGCGACTGCGCAACCTGTCGTCGGGCGACGAACGCTGGCTGGTCTACCCGGCGCAACGCGACGACCAGGAGTCGCGCTTCACGCGCGACTTGATGCCAGGATCGTCCTTCACCCCCGACTCGAAGGCCCTCGTCGTGTCGTACGGCGGGAAGATCTGGCGCGTGGAGGCGCCGTCGGGGCAGGCGACCCCTATCCCGTTCACGGCCAAGGTCCACCAGGATCTCGGGCCCCTGGTCCGGTTCGAGACCCGGGTGGATACGGGCGACGTGCTGGTGAAGCAGATCCGCGACGCGAGCCCCTCGCCCGACGGGAAGCGGCTGGCGTTCACGGCTCTCGACAAGCTGTACGTGATGGACCTGCCCGCGGGCCCGCCTCGCCGCCTGACGACCGACAGCGTGCACGAGCAGGTGCCGGCGTGGTCGTCGGACGGGCAGTGGATCGTCTACGTGACGTGGACGGATCAAGGCGGCTCTGTCGAGAAGATCCGCGCGGACGGCCGTGCGAAAGCGCAGCGACTCACGCCCGAGCCGGCCTTCTACGATCACCCCGTGTGGTCGCCCGATGGGCAGCGTATCGTGACGATCAAGGGGCCGCGCGCCCCGCGCGTGGCGGAGCACTTCGGGCCGGGCTACGAGCTCGACTGGCTGCCCGCCGCGGGCGGCGCGCCCACACGCATCACGCCGATCTCGGGCGGCGGTCGCCCGCACTTCAGCCGCGACCCGAACCGCATCTACATCTACGAAGCCAATGAAGGCCTCGTCTCGGTGCGCTACGACGGCACCGACCGGCGCGTGCATATCAAAGTGACAGGCTTCACCCCCAACTTCGCGCCCAATCCCGAGCCCTTTCCCGCGGACGAGGTCTTGATCGCGCCGGACTCGAGCCGGGTGCTCGCGACGTCGAGCAACTACGTGTACCTGGTCACGCTGCCCCTGGTGGGCGCCACGCCGCCGGCCATCAACGTGGCGGACACGGCGGCCGCATCGTTCCCGGTCCACCGGCTCACCCGCGTCGGCGGCGATTTTATCGGCTGGATGCCGGACGCGAAGACCGTGTACTGGTCGGTGGGGCGCAGCTTCTTCCGGTACAGCCCCGCGCTGGGCGATTCGCTCGGCAAGGCCAAGGCCCGGGCCGACTCGCTCCGCGCCGACTCGCTCAAGCAGGCCACCAAGGAGAAGCCCGACTCCGTCGGGAAAGCCCGCGTGGATTCGCTCGCCAAGCTGCCGGCGTACGAGGGCGAGCGCATCGACGTGACGATTCGCGTGCCGCGCGACGTGCCGCGCGGATCGGTGGTGCTGCGCGGCGCGCGCATCGTCTCGATGAAGGGCGACGAGGTGATCGAGAAGGGTGACCTGGTCGTCACCGACAACCGCATCGGGTGCGTGGCCGCGACGTGCACCGCGCCCCCCGGGGCCCGCGTCATCGACGTGGCGGGGAAGACGATCATCCCGGGGCTGATCGACATCCACGCCCATCCCTGGCCCACCTGGGGCATCCACGAGACGGAGGTGTGGAAGTATCTCGCCAATCTCGCGTGGGGCGTGACCACCACGCGCGATCCGCAGACGTCTACCACGGACGTGCTCACGTACGCCGACCAGGTCGAGACCGGCGACCTGCTTGGCCCCCGGATCTATCACACCGGGCCGGGCGTGTTCGGCGCGTTCCTCGAGGAGAACTGGACCAGCCTGGACGACGTCCGCAACACCCTGAAACGCTACAGCGAGTTCTACCACACCCACACGATCAAGCAGTACATGGCGGGGAACCGCAAGCAGCGGCAGTGGGTGATCATGGCGGCCAATGAGCTGGGGCTGATGCCCACGATCGAGGGCGGGCTCGACTTCAAAATGAATCAGACGGTGCAGCTCGACGGCTATCCCGGCTCGGAGCACGCGTTCCCGATCATGCCCCTGTACACCGACGCCGTCCAGCTCGCGGCGCAGTCGGGGATTACCTACACGCCCACGTTGCTGGTGTCGTACGGCGGCCCGTTCAGCGAGAACTACTTTTACGAGCGCTACGACATCCACGACAATCCGAAGATCCGGCGCTTCATTCCCCACGAGGAGATCGACCAGCGGGCCGAGCGGCGGCCGTGGTTCCGCGAGAATCAGTACGTGTTCCCGCGCATCGCGGCGTCCGCGGCCGCGGTGCTCCGCGCCGGCGGCAACGTCGGCATGGGGTGCCACGGCCAGCTCGACGGGCTGGGGTGTCACTGGGAGCTTTGGGCCATGGCGGGGGGCGGGATGACGCCGCGCGAAGCGCTGCGCGTCGGCACCAGGGACGGCGCCTACGGCATCGGGATGGACAAGGACCTGGGCTCGCTCGAGCCCGGCAAGCTCGCCGACCTGATCGTGCTCGACGCCAATCCGCTCGACGACATCCACAACACGGAGAAGATCAGGTACGTGATGAAGAACGGGCGGCTGTACGAAGGCGAGACACTGAACGAGGTGTGGCCGCGGACGAAACCGCTCGCTCCGATGTGGTGGTGGGGGGAAGAACCAAAAGGCGTTAAGTAACAGACGACGCCATTGACGTAACTGGGCGGGTTAACTAACTTCCATGCGAAGTCGATAGAAAGAACCGCGAGCTGGCATCCTACCGCAGGACGGCCCCGCTCAGGAGCGGGTTCCGGCGCTGAACACACGCCCGGTCTCATTCCCCAGGTTCAAACTGACGAGTGACGTTGACCCCGCGGCATTGGGCCGTCGGGCGACGTGCGTGTGTGGAGTAGTGTACATGCCTTTTGCATCACTGGGGCTCGTCCCCGAACTGGTGCGCGCCGTGGCCGACGAAGGCTACGAGCAGCCCACCCCCATTCAGCTGGAAGCCATCCCCTTGGCCCTCGCCGGACGCGATCTCATCGGATCCGCCCAGACCGGCACCGGCAAGACGGCGGCGTTCATGCTGCCGATCCTGCAGCGGCTCTCCGCGAACGGCACGAAGCACGTGCTCCGGGCGCTGGTGCTCGTGCCCACGCGCGAGCTCGCCGAGCAGGTGCTCCAGAGCGCCCGCGCTTACGGCCGTCACCTGGAGGTCAGCGCGGTAGCCGTTTACGGCGGCGTGGGCATGGAGCCGCAGACCCGTGCCTTGAAGCACGGGGTCGATATCGTGGTCGCGACCCCCGGCCGGCTGCTCGACCACATGGAGCGTGGCCACGTCGACTTCTCACGGCTCGAGGTGCTCGTGCTGGACGAGGCCGACCGCATGCTCGACATGGGATTCGCGCCGGACGTCAATCGCATCTTGCGCGCCCTGCCGCACAAGCGACAGACGATGCTCTTTTCCGCCACCATCTCTCCCGAGGTGGACGCCCTCGCCCGCAAGGCGCTCGACGGTCACGCATCGGTCGAGATCGGCCGGCGCGCCAAGCCGGCCGAAGGAATCGAGCACGTCGTCGTGGCGGTCGACAAGCTGCAGAAGCGGGGGGTGCTCGCCCGCATCCTGCAGGCCAAGCCCGCCGGCCAGACGCTGGTGTTCACCCGCACCAAATACGGCGCCGACAAGCTGGTGACGTTTCTGCGGCGGGAGAGCATCCCGGCGCACGCCATCCACGGCGACAAGGCGCAGAGCCACCGCACCCGCACTCTCGACGCGTTCCGGTCGGGCGCGGCCGACGTGCTGGTCGCGACCGACATCGCGGCCCGGGGGATCGACGTGGACGGCATCCGCATGGTCGTCAACTTCGACGTGCCGCACGACGCCGAAGTGTACGTGCACCGCGTCGGCCGCACGGCGCGGGCCGGCGCGCGGGGACTCGCCCTGACGCTGCTGTCGCCCGACGAGTGGCTGCTGATGGGCGACATCGAGAAGCTCGTGGGCCAGACGTTCCCGCGGGAGGTCATTCCCGGGTTCGAGCCCTCGGTGAAGCCGCTACAACCCAAGCCGCTCGACGCGGAGCTGCCGAAGCCGGGGCGGTCGGTCCGCGCCCGCGCCGGGGGCCGCCGCAGAAGGTAAAACGACGTAGGGGCGCAGCATGCTGCGCCCCTACACGTGGGGATCCGCTTCCGTTCAGCCTCTATTGCCTATCGGGACATAGTCCCGCTTATCGGGCCCCGTGTAAATCTGCCGCGGCCGGGCGATTTTCTGGTCTTTGTCGAGCAGCATCTCCTGCCACTGCGCCAGCCATCCCGGCGTCCGCCCGATCGCGAACAGCACCGGGAACATGTCGATCGGGAACTTCATCGCCTCGTAGATGATGCCGGAGTAGAAATCGACGTTGGGGTAGAGCTTGCGGGACACGAAGTAGTCGTCCTGCAGCGCGATGCGCTCGAGCTCGACCGCGATGTCGATGAGCGGGTTCTTCCCGGTGACGTCGAACACTTCGTCCGCGATCCGCTTGATGATCTTGGCGCGCGGATCGTAGTTCTTGTAGATGCGGTGCCCGAAGCCGAACAGCCGGAACTCGCCCCGCTTCACGCGGTCGATGTAGGCGGGAATGCGGTCTTTGGAGCCGATCTCGCGCAGCGTCTTCAGGACCTCCTCGTTGGCGCCGCCGTGCAGCGGTCCGTACAGGGCCGCCGCGGCCGCCGCCATCGCCGAGTAGGGATCGGCGTGCGAGGAGCCCACGCCCCGCATCGCGCTGGTGGAGCAATTCTGCTCGTGATCGGCGTGCAGGATCAACAGGACGTCCAGGGCGCGCTCGAGGGTCTTGTTCGGCACGTACTTCACCTCGGTGGTCTTGAACATCATGTTGAGGAAGTTGCCCGTGTACGACAGATCGTTGTCGGGGTAGGCGTACGGCAGTCCCACCGAATGCCGGTGGGCGAAGGCGGCCAGGGTCGGCGTCTTCGCGATCAGCCGGAAGATCTGGTTGCGGCGCGACGTCTCGTCCTGGATGTGCTTCGCCTCGGGGTAGAACGTCGACAGCGCCGCGACCGTGCTGACGAACATCCCCATGGGGTGGGCGTCGTGATGGAACCCGTCGATGAACTTCTTGATGCTCTCGTGCACGATCGTGTGGTGGGTGACGTTGTAAACCCACGAATCGAGCGCGGCCGCGGACGGCAGCTCGCCGTGCAGCAGCAGGTAGGCCGTCTCCAGGAAGGTGCTCCGCTCGGCCAGCTGCTCGATCGGGTACCCGCGGTAGCGCAGGATGCCCTTGTCGCCGTCGATGAAGCTGATGGCGCTGCGGCACGCCGCCGTATTGAGGAAGCCCGGGTCGTACGTCTCGAGTCCCTGGTCGTCCGCGCCCAGCTTGATCTGGCGGAGATCGATGGCCCGGATCGTCCCGCTCTCGATCGGGAGCTCGTACTGCTTGCCGGTGCGGTTGTCGATCACCGAGAGGGTGTTCTTGGGCACGCGGTGCGCGTCCTGGAAATGGCTCGCGAAAGATAACTGGGGCCTCTACCGCCCTCTACCGTCCTACGTATCTTGCCACCTCATGACCCAGCCCGCCGCGCCCAAACGCCCGCCGCTCTACCCGACGCGCTCGGGGGCGGGGGCCCTGCTGGGCCAGCAGCTCGCGGGCCGCGGCTACCTCGGGTGCATCCTGCTCGGCATCACGCCCGAGGGGGTGGAGATCGCCGCCAACGCGGCCAAGGCGATGGGGGCGCAGTTCGACGTCCTGGTGGCGGCGTTCATCAAGCTGGGGTCGAACCTCGCGCCCATTGGAGCCATCGCCGAGTCGGCGCCGTCGGAGATGGATCCCGACTTTCAGCCCGGGGGTGCCCTGATGGACAAGCTGGCCAGCGCGATCGACGAGTCGCGCGCGCGCATCAGTCAGGACTTGATCCTGTACCGCACGCAGCGGCCGGTGAAGAAGCTGGCCGGCCGGATCGCGGTCATCGTGGACGGGCAGGTGGCGTACCCGTGGAGAGTCCTGGCGGCAGCCAAGGCGGCCGAGCAGCTGGGTGCCAAGCAGGTGGTGATCGCCACGCCGGTCGCGAGTCAGGCCGCGGCGGAGCGCATCGCCGCCCGGCGGGCATCCCGCGCCCTACGGCGACGTGTCAGGCGAGACGCCGGAGCGCCTGCGGAGCATCATGATCGCGCATCAGGCTGCATGATGGGATGAAACGTTGTCGGATGAGGCGTGGTCGGGTGTAGCGTTGTCGGGTGAGGCGTGGTGGGGTGTAGCGTTGTCGAGTTAGACGTTGTCGAGAGAGGCGTTGTCGGGTGAGGCGTTACCGGCAACGCCCTATCCGAGAACGCCGTACCCGACAACGCCCCACCCCACAACGCCTCATCCCAATTCCACCATGCCCCTCTCGAGCCACCGGTGTTCTCCCGCCAGCGTCTCCTGCGCCACTTGGTACGCTCGGGTGTCCGCGTTGTGGCGCAGCTCCCGGAACTTGACGTGCACCCGCGCGCGCGCCTGGCGGCAAAACAGGTCGGCGAGCTCCACGGCGCGACGGCCGGCGGCGGGATCGTGCCGCAGCAGCCACTGCGCGCGCGCGCACGCGGCCGCCATGGCGAACAGCTCGGCTCCCACGTCCACCAGCCGGAACAGCACGGACTGGCGGTACTCGAGCTTGGGCCCGAAGCGCACCATGGCGTGGAACACGCCCCGCGCCAGGCGCCGGGCGCCGCGCTCCACGGCCCGCAGGTGCCGGGCGAGCGGTCCGAATTCCCCGTACTTGGGCCAGAATCCCCAGCCCAGCCAGCGGGACGGATACCACCAGGCGTAGAACAGGCCTGCCCGCACCAGCCCGCGCAGCCGCTGCCCGAGCGTCTTACCCGGCAGCACGACGTCGCCCGCCACCTGGAGGTGCTTGTCCACCGCCTCCCGGGCGATGAACAGGTGCATGATCTCGCTCGACCCCTCGAAGATCAGATTGATGCGAAAGTCGCGCATGATGCGCTCGACCGCCACGGGCCGTTCTCCCCGGGCCCGCAATGAGTCGGCCGTCTCGTAGCCGCGGCCGCCGCGGATCTGGACGGTGTCGTCGATGATGCGCCAGCCGGCCTCGGAGTTGTACAGCTTGGCGATCGCGGCTTCGAGGCGGATGTCGTAGCCGCCGCGGTCGGCCATGGCGCCGCACAGCTCCGCCACCGCTTCCATCGCGAACGTGTTGGCCGCCATGGCGCCGATCTTCTGCGCGACGGCGTCGTGCTTGCCGATGGGACGCCCCCATTGCACGCGTTCGCTCGACCAGCGGCGCGAGATCTCGAGGCAGCGCTTGCCGGCGGCGACCGACGAGATGGGGAGCGTCAGGCGTCCGGTGTTCAACGTGATCAGGGCGAGCTTCAACCCCTTGCCTTCGCCCCACAGTACGTTCTCGCGCGGCACGCGCACGTTCTTGAACGAGATCACGCCGTTGTAGATGGCCTTGAGCCCCATGAAGTGGCAGCGGTGCTCGACCTTCACGCCGGGCCAGGCGCGCCATCACGACCATCAGCTCGGCCTTGGTGCCGTTGGTGCACCACAGCTTCTCCCCGTTCAGGATCCACGCCTTCCCGTCCTCGCTCGGCGTGGCCATGGTCTCCATCGCGGCGGGATCGGAGCCGACGCCCGGCTCCGTCAGCGCGAACGCGGAGATGGCTCCCTTGGCGAGGCGGGGCAAGTACCGCTGCTTCTGCTCCGCGGAGCCGAACATCTTGAGCGGCTGAGGCACGCCGATCGACTGGTGTGCCGAGAGGAGCGCGGTGATCGAGCCGTCGATCGAGGACACCAGCGCGATGGCGCGCATGTAGGAGAGCTGCGACAGGCCGAGCCCGCCGTATTCCCGGGGAATCTTGATGCCGAACGCGCCCAGCTCGCGCAGGCCCTGAATCACCGCCTCGGGGATTTCGCCTTCACGGTCGATGCGGTCCGAATCGACGTGCTCCCGCAGGAACCGCTCGAGCTTCTCGAGGAAGGGTTGGGCGCGGCGGATCTCCTCCGCATCCTGCTCGGGGTAGGGGTGCACCAGGTCGAGCCGGGCCTCGTCGGCGCTGACCTTGCGCTCGGGTGCGGTAGCGGTGGTGGCCATGGTCTCAATCTAGCCTGTGAGCCCTCGGGAGAGCAGGCTAGGCAGGGCATCGCTCGCCGGCAGAGGCTCCGGCGCTGCGCTGGGCACCCCCAGCGCCAGCAGCGCTGCTACGCGCTTCGGAAGACGCGGATGGGAACTCACCAATTCTGCTCGTCGAACCCAAAAACCGCGGTCGCTGTCCGCCTGCTTGGCGAACTCTTGGGCATTCACGTGCCTGTGGAGCCAACTCCCGGCCGCAAGCACCAGCAACCCGTCTATCGCGCCGTCCGGTGCGCAGTACGCCCCGACGCGGTCGCAGGTGTATTCGCACGCACGCGAGTAGGCAGGACCCAGATAGGGGACGAAGCGCGCCGGCGCGATCAGCCACCGCCACCGTAGGTGCCCACGCCAGTGGTGTCCAAGCTCATGGCCGACGACAAAGCTCAGGGCCTCCTGTCCGCGCCGCACCGCCAGGGCGAGGATGTCCGCATTGACGATGACGAACTTCCGCCCAAGCAGCTTCGTGGCGAAGGCGTTGAGGATCCCACCTGATTCCAGAACGTAGACCGTGGGCGAGTAGGTGAGCCCAAGCTGTCGCGCGTGAGCGTTCACCATTTGTTGAAGGAACGGGAACTGTCGCTCAGTCACGAGCACGCCGTTGCCGCGGATGCGCCCGAGAGCGAAGGCGTGAGCAACGAAGCCACCGAATGCCAGAAGAACGCCGTAAAAGAGGAACACGCCGCCCGTGGACGCATCTGAGAGTGCTACGGTCACGAGGCTACCGTAGAGCAGCAGGCTGACGAGGAGCATGACGGCGAACAAGACACGTTCTCGCCCGTACACGAGCTCACCCATGGGCAGACGACGGGCTTCCATTGATCCTCCTTGATTAGCATTCGAGTGCCTCAAGAATGACGCCACCCTTGCGCCCGCACTAGGGCGTTTTTGCGGCACGGCCCGTCGGAAATGCGACAAGCGCCGCCCCTGGCGCACGTCTTGACATGGACTTGAGCAGAGGGAGATTCGCCTCGCCCCGGAAGGAGGACCGATGCATCGCGGTTTCGTCCTGTTCGCCACGCTGGCCGTCGCCCCGCCCGCCTGGGCGCAGGCACCCCCACCCGCCCAGGCCGCGCCGCCGGTCCTCATTAAGGCCGGCCGCCTGATCGACGGCCGCGCCGACGCCGCCCGCAGCAACGTGGGCATCCTGATCGCCGGGGATCGCATCAAGGCCGTTGGGCCCCTGGCCCAGGTGCAGCCCCAGGCCGGGGAGGGGGCCCGCGTGATCGATCTCGCCCAGATGACCGTCCTGCCGGGGCTGATCGACGCGCACACGCATCTGCTGCTGCAGGGCGACCCGACGGCCGCGTCGTACGACGAGCAGCTGTTGTACCAGTCCACCGCCTACCGCGCCATCCTCGCGGCGCGCAACGCGCGCATCGCGCTGGAGCACGGCTTCACGGCGATCCGCGACCTGGAGACCGAGGGCGCGATGTACGCCGACGTGGACGTGAAGCGCGCCGTGGAGCGCGGCGTGATCCCCGGGCCGCACATCTTCGCATCCACGCGGGCGATGGCCCCCACGGGGATGTATCCCATCGTGTCCTGGGCCGCCGCGTGGCCGCGCACGCCATCGGCTCGGACGGGATCGCCGCGGCCCTCCGGGCCGGTGTGAACACCATCGAGCACGGCGACGGCATGACCGATTCGCTGATCGACGTGCTCCTGGCGAAAGGCGTCTACTGGGTGCCCACCGTCACGGTGGCGCACTACGTCGCTGGGCCGCGTGGCGGGGCCTGGGGCCCCATGGTCGAGCATCAGCGCCAGGCCTTCGCCCGGGCCGTGAAGAAGGGCGTCCGGATCGTGTTAGGAACCGACGTGGGCGGTTTTCCGTGGACCGAGCTCAACGAGGCCAAGGAGTTCGCCTATTACGTGCAGTACGGCATGACGCCGATGCAGGCGATCAAGTCGGGAACGTCGGGAGCCGCCGAGCTGCTCGGGCAGGCGGACCTCGGCGCCGTCGCGCCCGGCA
>WNGG01013594.1_pt1 | contig 15885 bp, 13 predicted proteins | sample 5400661 | NCBI WGS metagenome assembly WNGG01 (sample SAMN13153372, study PRJNA577476) | soil metagenome | isolation source: 100 cm soil or saprolite under Garry oak tree replicate 1 | place: USA:California | collected 2016-06-15
ACCCGCCATAGTGCAGGATCTGATTGAAATCCCCGACGAACGAACCGCCGTAGCGGAGGTTCATCAGCTCCTTCTCCAGTTCGTTCACGAACGCTTTGACCTCGGGGATCCACTTGTCCCGATGCCCGCCGACGCCGAAAAGCTTCCCTTTCGACGGGAGCCGGAGGCCCTCTTCGATGAGGAAGAATTCGTCGGATCGACCGGCGCCGCCCTGGACGAACTCGTGCACACCGTCCCGCGTGGCGTACACCAAGGTCGTGGCCGGGCCGTAGATCAGGTAGCCGGCCGCGAACAGGTCCCGGCCCCGCGCCGGGAGCTTCTTCCGGTCGAAGATCCCCAGGATTGTCCCGAAGATGTTGTTGCTCCGCACGTTCGACGAACCGTCGAGCGGATCGAGGACGACCGAGAAGCGCCCCCGGCCGACCTCCTTCACGTCCCCCATCTCCTCCGACGCCACCTGGGCCACGAGGTTCGACTCGCGGCATGCATCCACAAAGAGGTCGTTCATCCAGACGTCGAGTTCGAGCTGCTGTTCCCCGTACACGTTGCGGCTCGCGGCCGGATCCCTCCGGGTCGGGAGCTCCCGCCGAATCCGGGTCACGAGCCCTGCGAACCGGGACAACAGGATGCCGAGATCGCGGTCGACCTTCCCCGCGTGCTCGGCGAGCGTGACGTCCCGCCGGCGTGGGGCCTCAGTACTTGACGTACCATCCCTCGAAGTGGTCCTGCAACTTCTCTTTTCCTCCGTAGAAGTCCCACCACGGACGGGCGTGCCGGTGGGCGAGGTCCGCGAGGGCCTGGAAATTCCTCACTCCCTGCGTCCGGACGTACTCCATCTGCGCCGCGAGCGTCTTCTCCCGGAACGCGTCCTTCCAGATCGCGCGGCCCGCGAGGAACCCGGAGGCCCCGCCGTGGCACGCGACCTCGACGAGTCCCCGGAACACGGTGAAGTCGGCGCCGGCGCTCAGCACGACCCAGGGCACCTTCGTCGCGCGGCTCAGGCGCTCGCAGTTCTTGCGGAGTTCGTCGGGGTTCGTCGTCACCTTCGGGTCGCCGGGGAATTCCGCCTTCAGCACGTCGATCCCCAGAGGACTGAGGGCCTCCGCGGTCCGGATGACCGTATCGGCCTTGTGGTGGGCGAACGCCTCCTCGCTTTCGTCGACCGGATACGACATCGGCTCGCATACGAACGTGAGGTCGAGACGCTGGCATTCGTCCGCGATCGACTGGACGACCTTCACCTGGTGGTCGACGATCTCGCGCGGGGCGTCCGGATTGAAGAAGACGAGGAGCTTCGCCGCGCTGGCGCCGAGGCGCTTCACCTTCTCGACGTTCCACCCGTCGAGGAGCGTCGTGAGCCGCCAGTTCCCTTTCTTCTCGTATCCGGACTGCTCCAGGGCGACGAGCAGGCCCGTGCGGCCCGGCAGGGCGAACCGGTTGATCGCCGGCGCCACCCCAAACTCCGGATCAAGGAGGTAGCCGCTCGCGTGGGGAGCGAGGGCCTCCGTGACGCCGAGCTTCACCGCCTCCATCTCGCCGTGTGTCGCGGCCTTCGGATTCTCCGGATGGAGCATCTTCTGGAGGCTCCCCCGCTGGTCCATCGCGATCATCGTGAACCGCCCTGTGGCGTCCGAAATCTGTTGGAGGCCGCGGAGCTTGCCGACCGAAATTCGCACTCGTGCCACCCCGACGACTCGCAAAGGGGTGATGCGGTATTGACCTTTGCGGCAGGAATCGCAGGAGAGCAAGTCTGCCGGCAGACCGCGTCACGCAACCCAAGGAAAAGGCTGTATGGTAGTTGCAGTCTCCGGGAGTCGTGCCTCGTACCAGAGTCAGAGTCCGTCGATGGGGTTCCGCTCTCGGATTGATCGTGCCGCGCAAGATCGTGAAGGAGCTGCGACTCAAGGCCGGCGATGAGGTCGTCCTCGAAATCGACCGGCCTGGAATCGAAGAGGCGTTCGGCCCAATGAGAGACTGGGCAGTGGACCCCCAACGGCTCAAGGACGAGCTTCGCGAGGGATGGTAAGCCGCCCATACCACCCATACCACACTGACACTTTGAGCTGGCGGAAAAGCGAGGCATTGACGCCGCTCTCCGAAACCGAATCTTGCGGTTGACGCGATGCCGTTGCCGGCCGGATTCGAATGGGTCGAGAGCGTCGGAACGTTCGCCTTCATCGCGGTCCCTCGGGCCGTCGGGGACCTGGGGCCAAGCCTATTTCCGACGGAAGGGCCATCCGCGGCGCAATGCGAGTCCCAGCCATCGTCCTGAACTTCAAGACTTATCCCGAGATCCTTGGGAAGAAGGGGTGGGACCTCGCGAAGCGCTTCGCGGCCATCGCAGATGATACGGGTGCATCCATCGTGCTCGCCCCGCCGACGTCCGACCTCGCCCATGTCGCGAAGCTCGTGCACATCCCCGTGTTCGGCCAACACGTGGACGCCGTCGAGCCGGGCCAGACGACCGGATGGATGCCGCCCGAGGCGCTGCTCGAGGCGGGCGCGGCCGGGACGCTGATCAATCACAGCGAACGGAAGGTCGCGTGGGAGGAGATGGCGAAATCGGTCCCGCGCTGCCAGCGACTCGGCCTCGAGGTGATTGCGTGCGCAGACGACATCGCCGAGGCCGAGACCCTCGCGAAATTGTCGCCAGAGTACATCGCGATCGAACCGCCTGAGCTGATCGGAGGAGACGTCAGCGTGACGACGGCGAAGCCGGAGGTCATCACGAAGGCCGTCGATCGCATTCGCGCCGCCAATGTGAACGTCAATGTGCTCTGCGGCGCGGGCGTAAAAGCGCGCAAAGACGTCGCGAAGGCGTTGGAACTCGGAACTGTCGGCGTCCTCCTCTCGTCCGGCGTGGTCAAGGCGAAGGATCCGGAGAAGGCGTTGCGCGATCTCGTGAAAGGCCTCCGCTGATTCCTCGCGCTGCGACGTAGTGTGCGTGTAGGGCGCCCCCTTATGGACCGCGGGGAGCGTTCGCGAATCCGTGCGTGCTGGGAGACGTGCGCGAGCGGCCTTGCTCGCGGCGCTCGTCCTGGCATCCTCCCCCCTCTGGGCGGAGAGCGAGGCCGAACCCCTCCTCCCTCTTTCGCGGCCGGCCTCCGCCCCTTTTTCCCAGGAATCGCCGCCGGATGCTCTCCTCGTCCGCGTCTACGCGAGCACCGCCCGCGACGACGAGTTCGTCGAGATCGGGAATCCGCGTCCGCAGTCGCTGGACGTGACCGGATGGAGGCTCACGGATGGCGAAGGGACCGCAACGTTCCCGGTCGGGCCGATCCTACCCGCGGGAGGCCGCCTCCTCGTCACGCGAAACGCGACGGCGTATGCGGAGGACACGCTCGAGGCCGCCGATTTCACCCTCGGCGCGGGCGACGCGCGTCAGATGGAAGGCGACGTCCTTCGGCTCGCGGATGCCGGGGACGAGATCGTCCTCCTCGACCCAAGCGGGACGGTCGTGGACGCGTACGTTTGGGGAGACTCATCGTACGCGGACGCGGGATGGACCGGTCGCGCGGCCGAGCGAATGGGCCGGGGCGAAGTCGCGGTTCGCACTCCGGATGGGAACGGAGCATGGATCGATCGGGACACCGCGGACGACTGGGAGGGCCTCCGCCATCACCGGTTGGGTCAGTCCGCTTTCGACCCGGGCCCGATGGAGCTCCAAGGTGCGACGACCGCGGTCCTCTCCCCCGATGCGGGCGATCTCCCTTTACTGAGCGTACTCGGTTCCGCTCGCGCAACAATCGAGGTTGGCGTGTACACGTTCCAGAGCGAACGGATCGCATCCGTCCTCGCGGCGGCGGCCGAACGCGGCGTGCACGTGCGGGTCCTCCTGGACGGCTCGCCCGTCGGAGGTGTCGACGACGATGAGCATCGCGTCGTGGGCGGTCTGTTGGCCGCGGGCGTCGAAGTTCGATGGCTCGCAGGCGGTCCCGACATCGTGAAACGGTATCGATACCTCCACGCGAAGTACGCGATCGTCGACGCGCGAGTCGCATGGATCGGCTCGGAGAACTTCGGGAACGCGGGTTTCCCTGAGGATCGGGAAGGCAACCGCGGCTGGTCGGTGATTGCCGACGATCCGGACCTCGCGGACCCTCTCCAAGACATCTTCGAAGCGGACTTCAATCCGCGACGACGCGATTCGATTCCAGCACGTGAAGCGGTGATGCAGCCGTTGCCCTCGCCTCCGTTCCTCGTCCCATGGGCCGCTCCGGCCGCGTCCGCGCCACGTGGTGCACGGATCGTCCTCGCTCCGGACACGTCACTGGACCCCGAGGGAGTCCTCGACTTCTTCGCCTCTGCGAAGGTGCGTCTTTCGATCGACGCGTTCTATCTGGACGAACTGTGGCGCGACACACCGAATCCGTTTCTCGAAGCCGCGTTCGCGGCGGCTCGTCGCGGGGTCACGGTGAGAATCCTCCTCGACGGCAGCTGGGCCTCGGTCGAGGCCGATTCGGGGACGAACGACGACGTCCTCGAGCGAATCAACCGCCGCGCAACAAACGAGAGTCTCCCGCTCGAAGTCCGTCTGCTCAAGCCGCGAGGGCCCATCGAGGGCCCATCGAACGCCTCCACAACAAGGGCGCCGTGGTGGACGGCCGCGATGTCCTCATCTCGAGCATGAACTGGGCGCTGGGCTCGGCGACGGAGAATCGCGAGGTCGGCCTGATCGTGGAAGATCCGGACTTGACGAAGACCTTCGAGACCTCGTTCGACGCGGACTGGGAAGGGCGGCCCACCTCCGGTGTCGACGCGTGGCGGCTCGAGGACCCGCTCGCGCTCGTGGCGCTGTACGCGCTCGTGGCCGTCGCATCCGCGGTCTCCCTTCGGAAATTGAGAGCAAGGAACAAAGACATAAAGCCCCCCGCGCGGGTGCGAACGCGTGGCTCCTTCGGAGCTGATCTCCGCGGCCGACATCGAGAAGTTCGGCTACTGCCCGCTGAGCTGGTGGCTGAGCCGCGGGCTCGCGCCGGAAGAAGGCCCAGAGCTCGTCGAGGGAGAAAAGAAGCACGAGGCCGCGTCCGCGGACCTGAAGGGGATTGAGGCCCACGAGGCGAAGGCCCGCGAGGCGGAGACCGGCGTGCTGTACTTCGCGATCGCGGCATCGATCGTCGCGATCGTCGGGGTGAAGTTCCTCTCGTCCGAGAGCGTTCAGGTCGGGTACACGCTCGGGGCGATCGCGCTGATCTGGCTCCTCGCGGCCGTGTACTTCCTGTACCGCGCGGAGACGCTCGCGACGCAGGCCGAGAAGCTCCTGTCGGAGCGGGTGATCCTGGGCTTCGCGATGGCCGCGGCCGTGATCGCGACCGCGGCGGTCTCCTTCACCGGAGTCGTGAACCAGAGCCTCGCCCTGGGCTTCGTGGCGCTCGCCCTCCTCTGGTTGATCGGCGCGTCGTTCTTCCTGTACCGCTCGATCGGCTCGCTCCAGGCCGCGCGGACGACCCGGGACCGCTACGCCGTCCAGGGCGACGTCGTCTACGTCGACTCGGCCGTCGAGAAGCCGAAGCTGTTCGTGTCGAAGAAGCACGGTCTCTCCGGGCGGCCCGATGCGGTCGTCATGGACGGGGAACACCACATCCCGGTCGAGCTCAAGACGGGCCGGGTCCCCCGCGGGCCGCTGTTCTCGCACATCCTCCAGGTCGCGGCGTACTGCTTCCTCCTCGAAGAGGAATACGGCAAGGCGCCGCCCTACGGCATCATCCGGTACGGCGAGACGTCGTTCGAGATCGAATACAACGACGACCAGAAGAAGCTCGTCCTCCAGAAGCTCGCGGAGATGCGCACGGCGATCACGAAGGGTGAGGCCCACCGGAACCACAATCGCCCGGGTAAGTGCATCCACTGCTCCCGCCGGAGCGGGTGTCCGGAGCGGCTCGCCTAGGGCTCCTTCTTCCGGTTGCCCGAGGGCACCCCGAGGCGTTCCGCGATCGCGTCCAGCCGTCCGGAGAGGTCGCGAATCTCCTGACGCATCCGCAACATCTCCTGCTCGAACGGCGTGAAGCCCTTCCCGGACAGGATGCGGTGGGACACGAACATCCCGAGGAAGATCGCACCGATGAACGCGAAGACGGAGATGATGACGAGGCCGACGATCACCGTCAAGAACGAGGAGATCAGACCCGCGGGCGTGATGAAGCCGGTCAAGACGCCGATCTCGATGCCCACGAGGACGGCGACGACGCCGAGCCACAGGACCGTCCACCGCGAAATCCTCATGGCGGGAGGGCCCCCCGTTGCGGGATCACCCATCGGAAGTCATCTCCCTGCGCGAAGCGCTTGATCTCGAGGTTCGGGTTGTCCTTCTCGTCCGGGAAGGCGAAGATCATCACCGTGCGGTCGGCCTCTCGATCGGCCCGCACCGTCACGTTGTACTCGAAGTAATTCTTGACCTGGTCGACCAAGTACGTGTGGACGGTGAAGCTCCCGTTCGAGGGCACCGCCGTGGGAACCCACAGGTGGAGGCCGTACGTCTCGTTTTCATCGTGCGTGCCATTGGAGGGCGGATTCGTCCCGCTGACGGAGATCCGGACCTCTTCGTATCGGTAGGCCTGGACCGCGGCGCTCAGATAGACGATGAAGTACGACTCGTTCTTCGGCATCCCGATGATCAGGAGCGGCAACGACGCCAGCTCGGCGGGCGGCCGTCCGATGAGGGTCGGCGTCACGAAAATCAGGGTGGCGATGGCGAGGATTGAGACGACCATGGCGCCGCGGATCCACACGTCCCGCTCCATGGCGTGGCGATAGAGCAGACCAGCATAAACGTTCGTCGAGCGCCTCTCGACTAGGCCTCATCGGGCCCAAAATTCAGGAAGGTCGTGACGCCGAACAAGCACGCGCTGACGACCGCCGCCATGAAGCTGGTGCCCCCGCCCTCGAACGTGCCGTAGGCGATGACGCCGATCGCGGGGACCGCGAAAGCGGCGGCGCTGAACAGCCCGCTCGAGAGCCAGAGGAATTTTCGGAGGCGGTCCATGAACGTGAGGACCGGGACGTCCGCTTCGTTCGCCGGAGCTAGTTCCTCGTTGGGCGGCCAGAGCCACTTCCAGAGACGGCGAAGAAACGCGAGTGCCGGGCTCTCGCCGACGGCCTCCGCGTGAGCGACCGTTGCCGCCGTGCCCATTGCGCGCGCCGACGCAAGGACGAGACCTTGTAGGTGCCGCGCCGGTTATCGCGGCTGAATCTCACGGAGTGATTCGAATCGGATTCAGTTGTGAATCGGACTCGTGGCCGTGAGTCGTCAAATCTGAGAGCGACTTCCATCGGGGATGCGGTGAAAATAAAAGGGGTGGCTCTTTGTGGCCACCCAGTTGGGGGGGAGGTAATCGTGACGGACGCGCCCTCGCTCACCTCTCCGGCGGCATCCCTTCCCTTCTCACTTGTTGAGGTACTCCCGCTTGAACGTCTCCGCTTCCGCGAGGGTCCGTTCCGCATCTTGCGATTTTTTCCGTGTCCGCATCCCGCAAGCCCGTCACCCCACCCGTAGGTCAACTCGCCATGTATTGACCGACGGGCGTCGGACGGAACAGTCACGCGCTATATAATGGTTGCTGGCATCGAATCATTCGCAGGAACGCCCCTTCTCGTGGAACGTTCACGAATATCGGCCGCGCCGAGGTCGTTGCGTCCTTCGGGACCGCGAGCGATGACGAATCGTTTATCGCTTCGCGGTCCATCGTGCGCGCGTGGTCGAGACCGCTGCGGGCGCGTTTCTCCTCCCGGGGCCGGTGAAGATGCATCCGCGCGTCCTCGAGGCGATGGCGGCGCCTGCGATGAACCATCGAGGACCCGAGTTCAAGGAGATCCTGTCCGAGATTCGCAGCCTCACGCAGTACCTCTTCGGGACGAGCGGCGAGGTCGCCGTCCTCTCCGGCTCCGGCACCGCCGGCCTCGAAGCGGCGGTCTCAGGACTGCTTCGGAAGCAGGACCGGGTGCTCAACCTCGTGAACGGCAAGTTCAGCGAGCGATTCCACGAGCTCTGTCAGGTCTTCACGACCCCGATCGCGCTCTCGTTCGAATGGGGGACCGCGGTCGAGCCGGAGAAGGTCGCGAGGGCTCTCGACTCTGGAAGGTTCAAGGCCGTCACCCTCTGCTGGAACGAGACGTCCACCGGTCTCACGAACCCGATCGCCGAAATCGCGAAGGTCGTGAAGGACCACGATGCTCTCCTCATCGTCGACGGAATCACGGCCGTTGGCGGTCTCGAGAACCGGATGGAGGCGTGGGGAATTGACGCGCTCGTCACGGGCTCCCAAAAGTGTCTCGCGGCGCCACCGGGACTGAGCGCGGTGGTGCTCTCGAAGGCCGCCTATGAATCGCTGCACGTCGATACCTCGTTCTACACGAGCTTGAAAGCCCACGCCGACGCCCTCGCGAAACAGGACACCCCGTTCACGCCGGCGGTCCCTCTCTTCCTCGCCTTCCGAGAGGCGTTGCGCATGTTGAAAGAGGAAGGGCTCGAGAATCGAATTGCACGGACCCGCCGGCTCGCCGAGGCTGCGAGGGCCGGTTTCGACGCGCTCGATCTCAGGTTGTTTCCGGATCGCCGCTTTGCATCGAATACCGTCACGGCCGTCCGGTATCCGGCCGGCGTCGACGATTCAGCGTTCCGGAAGGAACTTCGGGAGAAGCACGGGACGGTCGTCGCGGGCGGACAAGGCCCGTTGAAGGGTCACATTTTCCGGATTGGCCACATGGGCATCTGCAGCTTCGGGGACCTCGAGGCGGGTTTTCAGGCGTTCGAGAACACCCTGACGAACATGGGCCACAAGGCGATCCGCGGCGCCGCGGTGGATGCGATTGCGAAGCACGCGTGAGGTTCGATCTCACGGTTGCGGCGGATCCGGGGGAATTCTTCCCCTGCGCCGTTCGTTCCACCACAGCACTGCAAAGGCTGCCGCCACCGCGATGGCTGCTGACAGCACGAGAGGCGTGAGACCGCTTCCGCTCCCGCTCGGAGGAATCGTACGCAGCGGAACGACGAACTCGAAGGTGCGGGTCACAGACTGTCGTTGCGCATCCGTCACCGTGACCGAGACTCGGTACGTTCCATTCGTCGCATAGATGTGCGTCGGGTTCGATGCATCGCTCTGCCCGCCATCGCCGAAGTCCCAGCGGTACGTGTATGGCGGCGTGCCTCCCGTGACGCTCGCGGTGAAATTGACGCTCATTCCCGCCGAACCCTCGACGAATCGGGTCGGGGGCGTCACCGTCAGATTGACCGCGGCCGGGGTCACGTTCACGAACGAGAAGGCGGACTGGACGGACGTCCCGACGGCATCGTTCACGTTCAGCCAGACGGTGAAGTTTCCGCCCGTGATGTAGATGTGGACCGTGTCCGCCGCGTTGCTCCTGCTGCCGTCGCCGAACTCCCAATCGTAGGAATACGGCGACACACCTCCCGTTACGGCGCTGGTGAAGGAAACGGTGAGGGGCATCGTCCCTTCGGTCGGCGCTGCCGTAATCTCCACGACGAGAGGAGGCGGCGGGGGTGGCGGGTTCGGAGTAACGATGACCGTTGCGGTCTGGTTCCCGGTTAGCCCTCCAGTGTCCTTCACCTCCATCGTGACATTGTACGTGCCCGACACCGCGAACAGGTGCTGCACCGTGGTCTCGGTGGACCATGCCGTGTCCCAAGTCCCATCGCTTTCCCAGTCCCACCGGACCTGGAGCAGGTTCGGCGGATCCTGGGCGTCAAACGAGGTGGACATGAACGTGAAGACCGTGGACGTGTCGCCGCTGGCGGGCGTCCAGCTGAAGTTCGCGTATGGAGGCGTGTTCGTCGGCGGAGGCGGTGGCGGGGGCGGGGTGAAGGTCACGTTCACACTCGCAATCGCGGACGGGTTGCCCGCGTTGTCCCATGCCTGCGCATCGATCCGGTTAATCCCCGACACCAGCATCGCACTCGCCGTCCAATCCACAAGCCCCGTAGCGGTGTACCATCCTTCTCCGGAGACCCGGACCTTCACGACCCGGAGGCCGCTCCCGCCGGAGTCCGAAGCAATCCCCGTCAGGGTAATCAACGACACATTCACCGTGGCGCCGTCCGCTGGCGACGTGATACCAACCAGTGGTGGGACGGTGTCATCATGGGGGGGCCGCATCAAAGGATACCGATCCGCTCCGTGAACCTGGATCGCATACGGAGTGTCGCCGATCCCGTCGGGTCCGTTGCAGACGTCCTGCCCCGGTCCGCTGCATTGGTCAGCGCCCCGATAGTTGGACCAGAAGTTGCCTCCGGGAGGATAGCCATCGTCCCAGGTGTTGGGATTCGGCGACGAATCGTACGCTTGTGAGCCACCGTAGACGTAGTTGTCGGCAAACGCGTTTCCGAACGTCCGGATGCGCTCCGAGTCGTAGACTTGGAGGCCCTGGGCGGTGTTGTTCGCGAACCGGTTGTCGGTAATGTTGGCGTCGAACGAGCTGTCCAGACACAGTCCGGGGCCTTTGTTGGACTCGAAGGCATTGTGCGCGACCGTCAGGATGTGGGTCAACCGCACGCAGAACGACCCCATGTTCGCCGCGATCCGGTTGCCGATGACCGTCAGGTTCGTGATGGACATGAAACCGGCCGAGGACCAGATGGAGCGCTCGATGCGGCTGTCTCGGAGCACCACGTCCTTCGAATCGGTGATGACCATGCCGGCCGAGTTTCGGTCGAACCGGTCGTCCGTGATCGTCAGGCCGGCGACGCTCGAGACCTGGATGGCGACACTGTTATTGACCAACGCGCTGTCCGAGACGGTCACATTCTCGGAGGGGCGATCGGCGAAGAGCCCCGCTCCCTCGTTCCGGGAAAGATCGGAGAGCGAGACGGTCACGTTGCGGCTGCTCGCGACATGCACCCCGCTTCCCTTGGCCGGAATTGAGGGAAGGTACGTTTGGTTCGTGAACCAGACCGAGATGTGGGCGATCAGGATATCGGAAGAATTGGTGACGAACACTCCCTGATCGTTGTAGCTGAAGTTCGAATCTCGAATGGACGCCCCTTGCACCTGAGCGAGTTCGAGTCCGACATCCGCATGATCGGCGGACACATTCGCGATCGAGACGTCCGTCGAATCGACGACGATCAATTGCCCCATTTCGAGACCATCGACGACGAGGCCGGATTCCTCTTTGAAATACCGAATCGGTTTGCCGTTCACGAGGTTATCAACGGCTATTGAATGAGACGATCGCGTCGGAACAGAGGACCCCAAGACCACGAGCCCATCATGATCGAACGTGTTGCCGCGGACCGTGGCGTTCAGACTTTCGGTCAACCACAAGCCCGCTCCGTTCCGTGAAAAGTCATTGGACTCTATGGTCAGGTAGGACGACCCCGTGACGAGCATCCCTTGGAACTGATTGTTCGACAGCGAGTTAGAGACCAGGCTGACGTTCGAGCTCTCGTCGACCCGAATCCCATAGCTGTTGCTCGACACGAGGTTTCCCGCAATCGTCGCGCGACCTCCGCCACTCACGGAGACGCCGACTCCCGTCCCGGAGACGTTGTTGTCGGACACGACCACCCCGGGAAGGGTGTCGTTCGGGTACCAGACCTGGACCCCGAGATCGGCGTGGCTCAGGTTGTTTCGGGCCACGGTGAGGTTACTCGTGAACTCCAAGGACAGGTCCCAAGCGAACCCGGCGACCGTGGACTCCTCGATCCGACCGTTCGAGACCTCGATGAACCGGATGCCCGCGAAACCCAGACCGGGAGGCTGGTGGACGTACACATCCCGAATGACGAAGCTCGCGTCTGTGTCGCGAATGAAGATCGCTTCCATCGTATCGAGATTCGTGATCTCCCATCCCGCGATGAGGTACGGATCGTCGGGTGTGCCGCTGCCGCCGACGACACCATTGGCGGCCGTGAAATCCGCGTTGCTCTGGATGAGGATCGCGGCATGGGGAGTGTGCGACGTCGCGGTTCGAGGCGCCGGCAGACCACCGGAGACGGAGACGGCGACCGCCACGAGGGAGAGAAGCCCGGTGAGGGCCAGGATCAGAGCGGTCGAATGAGGCGGTCGCTGCGCTACGGTCCCTCCCGAATGCTCCATTGGCGGAAACTTACTTAAACTCGCTGCGAGGGGAAGCCATTCGACCAACGATCAGGCCCGCCAGATGGCCGCCACATCGTCCGTCCGATACCGCTGGTCCACGACCGTTTCGCGGAGGCTCATCCGGACACCGCCCCGGTGCATCAACAACCCGGTCCACGCGATCATGGCGCCGTTGTCGATGCACAGATCGCCCGGAGGCACGAACATCCGGGCCCTGCGGTCCGAAGTCATCCGGGCGACCATCTCTTGGAGTCGCCGGTTGCGCGCGACGCCTCCGCCCAGGAGGACCTCGTCGTTGTCCAGGTGGGCCATCGCGCGTTCCGTGACCTCGGTGAGCATGGCGAACGCGACCTCTTGAATCGAGAACGCGAGGTCCTCGAGAGACCGTCCCTGTTTCCGGAGCGCGAGTGCCGCGGTAAGCATCCCGCTGAACGCGACATCCATCCCCTTCACGCTGTACGGCAGCGAGAGGAGCGTCTTCCCGTCCCGCGCGTGCTTCTCGAGGATCGGTCCACCGGGGAACGGGAGGCCGCACTCCCGCGCGAACTTGTCGAGCATGTTGCCGATGCCGATGTCCAGTGTCTCTCCGAAGACGCGATACCGACCGCGGGCGAAGGCGATGACCTGCGTGTTGCCTCCGCTGACGTACAGGAGGACGGGATCCTTCGCATCGGTGACGCCCCGGCCGATCTCAAGATGGGCGACACAGTGATTCACCCCGAGGATCGGGACGTCGAGGGACAGGGCGAGCGCGCGGGCCGCGGTCGCGACGGTTCGGAGGCACGGGCCCAGCCCGGGTCCCTGGGAGAACGCGACCAAGTCGAGGTCTCGGAGATCGACTCCGGCCATGTCGGCGGCTTTCCGGATCAGCGGGACGACCATCTCCGCATGGTGGTTCGCCGCCTCCCGCGGATGGATGCCGCCCTTCTCCGGCTTCACCATGTCGTACACGTTCGCGAGCACGCGGCACTGCTCGTCCACGATGCCCACGCCGACCGTGTGGGCGGTGCCTTCGATCCCCAGCGCGCGCAATCGAATCCGTAAGAGCCGACCAGAAGATAGTTTGTTGGGGAAACGGCGAATGGTTTCCAAAGGATTATCCTCAGGGGAGAAGAATGCATCTTCGTGGGCGGCACCATGCTCCCGCAGGAAGCGGGTTCGCTCCAGACCGCTCGGGGAACGCGAATCGTCTTCTTCGCCTCGATTGTTGCGCTGGGAATTCTCAGCCTCCTGATGATCGAAGCGTGGGAGCTGGATCCGGAGGTATCGTGTCCCGGGGCGTTTCCTCCCTCCACGTCTTGCAGTGCTCGACCGCAATGGTTTGGTCTTGCGGTCATCTGGGCCGCGGCCGCGGCGGGACTCGTGGCCCTATGGATCATTGACTCCCGCAGAAGACACACCGGTCACGGAATCCGCATGCCTCCGCTCGCGACGCTTGTGATAAGCATCTTCTTTCTCTGCCTCGGCGCTTTCACGCTGTGGGCGGGCAACGAGGTGAGCTATTCCCGGTTTCCTTCCACGCTGCGCGACGCTCTTGTCTTCGCGTACGTAACCGCGGTCCTGATCACTCTGCCGGCGACCTTCCTCGGCGAGCGAATGAGCAGAAACGCGGTCGAGCGAGGGGGCCACTGGATTGCCGTTGCAAACGGTCTGTTCGGTTTCGCATGGGGATTCAGTTTTGCGTACTTCACCCTCGTCGGGTGCAATTGCGTTACCTAGTCGTCTCGGCCTTGGAGAGAGCTCTATTAGCGGGTCGGGCTTAGGACTGTCCCCATGACTTCTGAAGCGCGCGGTCCCCTTCTCTATGCGTACCGTCCGATCCCCGCGAATCCGATGACTGTGGCGGTCCTCCTGCTCGGCCTCGTCGTCACGTTCGTCATCGGACCGATCGCCGCGGGACCCGAGGGCCTGTGGCCCCTCGGCGGCCTCTGCTTCGTACCCCTCGCCGTGGTCCTCGCCGCCATGATCGCGTTCAAGCCGAGCCCGACCTTCGTACTGGAGAACGGCATTGAGATCTCGCTCCCGCTCTGGCGGCGGATCCTGGGCGAGCGCCGCTACTATGCGTGGTCGGAGATCCGCGATGTCTACCCGCGCAGCTACGAAGTGGCCGGATCCTTCCTCTCGCCGTTCGCGTCGTCCGCGGGCACGCTCGTCCACACCGGGATCGGGCTCGAGACGAACGAGGGCCGCCGCCTGCTGATCCGCTTCACCCCCGGATCCATTCGCGCGTTCCGCGCGGAGACGCGCGGCTACCTCGAGGCGATGTCGGTCATCCGGGATCGGTTCGCGCGCAGCGGCGAGCCGATGGTGCAGACCGCGACAAGGTTCTCCGACGACCGTGTCCTCGCGATGCAGGCTCAGGCGCGAGAACCGCTCGTCCCCATTACGGGCGTGTTCCTCGCGTTCTTCCTCCCGCCCTCCATCGTAGCCGCCATCTTGGTCGTGCTCTCCGGGGCGCGGGTTGAACTCACTCCGGTCATCCTACTCCTCGCCCTCGGAATCGCGACTCTCCCGCCGGCCGTGTCGATGCTTCGGACGCTCCGCCGGAGCGAGCGTCGCAACCAGATCCTGTCGGACCTTGCGAAGTACCAGGAGCATCTCCGAGAAAGCACGGAGGCCATCCGAGCGACTCCAGAGACCGCCGAGAATTAACCTTAAACAAGGTTAACGAGGAGGCAGATGTCGAGCCTCGCCCCATGGCCTACGAGGCGGCGTCGGGAGCGATTGCCGCGTCCAGGAGGCGGACGTGGTGCGGATCGCTCACGTCGTACGTATGGCCTCGCCATCGGATCGTGGTCGGCCGCCGCGTCCGCAGGAGGCCCGCGGTCATCACCCACGGCACCGCAATCGCGGCGATGGCCGTCCGCCACGTGGGGACGTTCCAGGCCGCCGCAACGGTGGGGGCGGCGGAAAAGAGGGCTCGCCGCCTCAAGGAGGCTTTCGCGATCGAGACCGGGAGAGGCGCCAAGAAGATCGCGGCCGGGATGAGATAAGCGACGCCCCAGACCACCGCGGGCGCAAGACAGGCGATGCCAAACAGAATCGAGCCGTTGAACACCGCGAATGCCACCGTCGCATATCGCCGCACTATGGGCAGGCACAACGTGGCCATCGCCATCTGGCGGAAACACCACTCGGTGCACGTCGCTCGGTCCGCGCCCTCGAACGTCGGCACGAGCGCGGCGGGCACGTATGCGATCTTGAGTCCGGCTTCGCGCACGGCCTGCGTGAGGATGAGGTCGTCACTCAACACGTCGCGCCATCGGTCTTCGAGTCGCAGAGGAACCAGGAGATCCTTCCGGACCGCACACGATCCGCCCCATGCGAAGGACCGTCGCGGATCGAACAGCACGTTCGCGCTGACTGCGTTCCACTCCGCGCGCGCGAGGGACCAGAACGTCGGCCGCGGCGGAAGGTACCAACGGAAGCCTGTCGCGACACCGACGGTCGAATCCGCGAGGGGTTGCACGAGCTGCCGCAACCAATCCGGCGACGGTCGGATGTCGGAATCTGCGAACACGACGACCTCGTCCTCCGGACGAAGGTGGGCAAGGCCCGATCGCAGGGCGTTCACCTTCCCTCGGAGCGGACTCGGATCCGAGAGGATCGTCGCCACGGCCACTCGAGGGAACTCGCGAGCGATCGACTGGATTCGCAGGAGCGCGGGGTCCGTGGAATCGTCCGCGACGACCAAGACTCGGTAGCCCGGATACACCTGGGACAACAGAGCGCGCATGTTCTCGTCGAAGCCCGCATCGAGTCCGCGAACAGGGAGGATAACCGCGACGGATGGCAGGAATGCACCGAGGGCCAGGCGCACGGCACGTCGTAC
>WNGG01005413.1_pt1 | contig 15873 bp, 14 predicted proteins | sample 5400661 | NCBI WGS metagenome assembly WNGG01 (sample SAMN13153372, study PRJNA577476) | soil metagenome | isolation source: 100 cm soil or saprolite under Garry oak tree replicate 1 | place: USA:California | collected 2016-06-15
GGGCTCGAAGAGAATGAGCCGGTGAAAATCACCTGGGACGCGCTACCGAACAAAACCTGGTCCGGAAAAACGGAAATTATTCCGAAACAGGTGGTGCCGAGGGGAACGCGGAGCGTGGGTGAATTGCTCTGCTCGGTAAGCAACGACAAGCTGGAGCTGCTGCCGAATATCAATGTAAACGTGCGCATCAATTCGAGAGAGCGCCTTGGCGTTCTGTCGGTGCCGCGCGGCGCCGTGGAAGCCGAGGGCGGGCGGCGCTACGTTTTCGTGGTGAAAGAAAACCAGCTTGGGGTAGGCAAGTCCACGCTGGAAAAGCGGGAGATTCATGTCGGGATTGCGGACGCCACAAACTACGAAGTGGTCAGCGGCCTCCAGGAGGGAGAACTCGTGGCGTTGCCCGGAGATGTGGATCTGCGGGACGGCATGGACGTGATCGTCGTAAGCAAATCCGCCGCCAATTCTCAGAGAAGGACGAATGGTTAGAAGGGTCCGGCCGTTCCTCGCAGTTTCATTTCTGGCCAGCACCGCGCTCGCGGCCGCGAATCTCAAACAAGAAGCAAGTTTGGAAGCGGCGCGCCGGGCTTACGAAGCCAGCGATTACTCGAAAGCCGTCTCGGCCCTGCAAGAAGCGGCGTTGAAGAATCCGAAAGATGGCGAGATACAATTTCTGTTGGCGAAGAATTTTCTGGAGTTGCAGGAATACGACGCGGCGATCAAAAGCGGGGAAAAAGCTGTCGGACTCGATTCCCAGAATTCGATTTATCACGAGTGGCTGGGAAAAGCCTACGGAGAGAAAGCCGATCATGCGGGGTGGTTTTCCGCGATGTCGCTGGCCAAGAAAGCAGGGAAAGAGTTTCAGGCGGCGGTGGAGCTGGACGGAAAGAATTATTCGGCGCGGCAGGCCCTGATTGAATTTGATTGCAGCGCTCCGGGAATCGTGGGCGGCGGAGAAGAAAAAGCGCGGCCTCATATTAAGGAGCTGCTGGCGATGGACGACGCCGAAGGACACTACGGGGCAGGGAATTGCCGGCGCCAAAAAAAGGATTTCGCGGCTGCCGATGAGGAATTCACGAAAGCACTGGAGAGCCAGCCGAAATCCGCAAACCTGATTTACGACATTGGCGATTATGGGGTGAAGCGGGGCCAGCCCGAACGGCTCTTGGCGGTGGCTGAGGCCGGAGAGAGTGTGGCTCCGAACGATCCGCGTGGAAAGTTTTACCGGGGTGTGGGGTTGGTATTAAAGGGAGAAAAGCCGGAGGAAGCGGAGCACTTGTTGCAGGAGTACGCGAAAAGAGCGCCGAAAAGGAACGGGTACCCGTCTTTGGCGGCAGCGCACGCTTGGCTCGGGCGCCTGTACGAGAGCAAGAACGACACGAAAAACGCGCGGAAGGAATTTGAAAACGCGCTGCAGCTGGATCCGAAGAATAAAATGGCGCAAGAAGCGTTGAAGAAAATCAAGAAGGGCTGATGGTTTCCTCTGAGAGCTACGGCAAGAGAGATCCGCCAGAGAAGGTTTTGTAACAGAAGACGATGCACATCCGAGAGACGGTTTCCGTGGCAATCGACGCGCTGCGCGCAAACAAATTGCGCGCGATTCTGACGTCGCTGGGCGTGATTATCGGGAGCGCTTCCATCGTTCTTGTCGTCACCGTGGCGCTGACCAGCCGCAAGTTCGTGCTCTCTCAGATCGAAGCTGTGGGCTCCAATCTGGTCTGGGTGGAACGGCGGGCACACGCGAACAACCGATGACCATGACCGTGGAAGGAGTGGAACGTCCAGCCTACCTCGTGGGTGTGACCGATGGCTACCAGACGATCCGGCGGCTGCTGATTGTGCGCGGCCGGTACTTCGACCAGGGTGACATGGAAATGCGCAGCAAAGTCTGCCTGATCACCACACAGCTCACGGACCGGATTTTCGGGCAGGAGAATCCGATCGGAAGACCGATTCGAATCGGAGAGCTAACGTTCACGGTGATCGGCGTCTTCCGCGAGCGAGTGGAAACCTTCGGCCTTTCGGAAATTCAGGAAAATTCAGTCATCATCCCCTTTACGCTGATGAAGTATTACACGGGCATGGAAGTGGTTCGCCTGTTGGATGCGCAGGCGGACAAGGCGGAAAACGTGCCGTCGGTCCAGCGGCAAATGGGGCAGTTGTTGCGGAGCCGGCATCCTGCGGAAGCGGAATACAAGGTGCAGAGCCTGACCGCGATTCTGGGAGCGGCACGGAATATTTCGCTGGCGTTGACAGTCGTGCTGATCATCATTGCGGCGATCGCGTTGCTGATCAGCGGAATAGGCATTATGAACATCATGCTAGTGACGGTGACCGAAAGGACGCGAGAAATCGGAATCCGCAAAGCGATTGGAGCGGCACGGCGGGAGATCCTCTATCAGTTTCTGGTGGAATCGTTTTTGATCAGTGGAGGAGGCGCGGTGGTCGGGATTTTGATCGGAATCGCCATTCCTGTGGCCGCTCAGTCGTTTCTGCCGGGGAATTTGCGAATGCCGGTATCCGGCATGAGCGTGGTGATTGCCTTTGTGGTGTCGTGCTCGACGGGATTGTTCTTCGGGTACCTGCCGGCGAGCCAGGCAGCGAGCCTTCAGCCGGTGGAGTCGTTGCGGTATGAATAAGGGGAAAGGAACGGGGACGTGGAGGAGCGGCCAGGGCGTTTGGATGGCCGAGGGCTTGCATTTCTTGAGACTAAGAAACTTCAGATTCAATTGCTTTCCTGATTTGAAGAAATACGACTGGGCGCCCCGAAGGCAGCCCAACCGAGGTTGAACCGCGTAGAAGGAGCATGAAAATGCAATTACTTCGAGATGCTGCGGGAATCGGCGCGTTGTTGATGGCTTTTTGCACCGGTGTTGAGGCTCAAGAGACGTCACCGCCAAAGACTGCGGAAGCGACACAAAGCGCTGCACCAGTCGCGGTGACATTGAAGCGCGCCATCGAGCTGGCGCTACAAAACAGCAAAGAGATTCAAGTAGCCAAGATTCTGGCGAGCCTGGCGGATCACGCGGCGCAAATCACGAAGGCACAGTTCATGCCGAATCTCTATGCGGGTTCCGGGGCGGGGTATACCAACGGCATACCGGAGACGCCGGGCGGGCGTGCGCCTTCGGTATTCAACGTGACCTACACAGAGCAGGTTTTTAATGAGCCGCTGCGCGGTCAGGCGAAAGAGATGCAAGAGCATGCCAAAGCCCAGAAGATCGTGCTGGAGGACGCGAAGAACAGCGTGATTACACGAACGGCGATGGCGTACTTAGAGCTCGGAAAGGTGCGACATTCGCTGGAGTTGCTGCGGGCAGAACAGGAAAGCGCAGAGAAGATTGTCCAGGTCACACAGGAGCGGCAAAGTGAGGGTTTCGAATTGCCGGTGGAAGTGACCAAGGCGCAATTGATAAAAGCACAGGTCGTGCAACGGATCCTGCACCTGGAAGGGCGAGAAGATGAACTGGAAGTTTTTCTGAGGTATCAACTGGGATTGGCGGAGACGCAGGCCGTCGAAGTCACGCCGGAAGAGCTGCCGGGAGAGGCCGAGCAGGCTGGCGACACTTTGATAGCAGCGGCGATGACCAACAACGCCGGACTGCGGCTGGCCGAGTCCGACGTTCGGGCGAAAGAGTTCCGGCTGAAAGGGGAGCGGCGTGGATACTTCCCCACATTGGAACTCGTAAGCGTGTACAGCGTCCTGGCGAAATTCAATAATTACTCGCAGTTTTTCAATCATTTTCAGCGGAATAACTACAACGCTGGAATCGATGTGCAGATGCCGATTTTCAGCGCCCGAACAAAAGCGGCCATTGGGCTGGCGCAGGTAAATCTGGACGCGGCGAAGGCCAGCCTGACAAACAAGAGAAGCGAGCTGAGCGCCGAGGTGAGACAGAAAACACGGCGAGTACGAGAAACGGACGCGGCGAAAGAGGTAGCCAGACTGGAATTGCAACTTGCGCAACAAAATGTGGCCGTGCTGCAAGCGCAGTTTGGCGAAGGTAAACTGAACCTGCGGGAAATGGAAAAAGCGAGATTGGATGAGAACGAGAAGTGGATGGCTTATCTGGACGCCAATTTCCAGAAGCAGCAGGCACAGTTGGATCTCCTGAAGACAGCCGGGCAGTTGGACAAGGTGTGGCAGTAGGACTGGGACCGTGACTTGTGTCTGGTGAGTGGGAATGCTCGACCAAAAGAGTTTGAGTGCGCTGAACGAAGCGCTCAAGAAGCTTGACCAGGGATTTGGCCATCTTCCTCCTCTGGAGCGTGACGCGGCGGGGATGGACCGCCTCGCAGAAGTGCTGGGTGCAACTGCAGAACGGCTGAAAGACAATTACCCGTATTTTCATCCGCTCTACGCGGGCCAGATGCTCAAGCCGCCACACCCCGTCGCGCGGCTCGCCTACACGCTGGCTATGTGGATCAATCCAAACAATCACGCGCTCGATGGCGGCCGGGCGACGACTGTGATGGAGAAGGAAGCGGTCACGGAAATTGCCAGCATGTTCGGGTGGAAGAATTTTCTGGGCCACCTTTGCGGCGGCGGCACGATGGCAAATCTCGAAGCGTTGTGGGTGGCGGGCCAACTGCATCCCGGGAAAAAGATTCTGGCCAGTGAACAAGCACACTATACCCACCGGAGAATTAGCGGAGTCCTGCAACTGCCGTTCGAATCGGTACCTACGGACAAGCTTGGGCGCATGAACATGGGCGCGCTTGCCAGCCGGCTGGAGCGCGGCGATGTAGGGACTGTCGTGGCGACCATGGGAACGACAGCAACGGGTTCCGTGGACCCGCTGCGGGAGATTCTCGCGTTGCAATCGAAATTCGGATTCCGGATTCACGCCGATGCCGCGTATGGCGGCTATTTCGTGTTGGCTGAAAATCTGGCCCAAGAGACCGAGCGAGCCTTTGCGCGGATCGGCGAAGTGGATTCCATCGTGATCGATCCGCACAAACACGGATTGCAGCCCTACGGCTGCGGCTGCGTTCTGTTCCGTGATCCAGGCGTCGGACATTTGTACAAACACGATTCGCCCGCCACCTATTTCAGTTCCGCAGATTTGCATCTGGGGGAGATCAGCTTGGAATGTTCGAGGCCCGGGGCCGCCGCGGCGGCGTTGTGGGCCACTCAAAAACTCTTGCCGCTCACGAAGGGTGGAGAATTCGCGCGCCGGTTGGAATGCGGAAGGACAGCCGCTGTGGCCTTGTTTGAAAAACTGCGAGCGGATTCGCGGTTTTTAACAGCCTTCGCGCCTGAGCTGGACATTCTCGTATTCGCTGCTCGGAGCGCCAGCGTGAGCCAGGCTTCTGCCCTAAGCCGCAGGATCTTTGAAGCTGCCGCCGAGCGCGATCTCCACCTTGCGGTGGCCGAATTACCGGTTCATTTCTGGGAGGAAAACCTCAGAGGGATGAGCCGGGACCGCAAGACACTCACGTGTCTGCGTTCCGTGCTGATGAAGCCGGAGCATCTTGATTGGCTCGAGCGCATCTGGGAAATGCTCTCAGCATCCACGACGGAAATTCTGGAAAGAGACGCCTGAAGCAGTAACGGAAGATGGCCCACAAAGCCGCTTTGTCAGCAAGTACAAGGGACGCTTCCCAGTGAGTCGATGGCAAGGCAGGCGGCAACTCCCGCTTAAATGCCGTATTTAGCGTTTCACCCCAAGATATAACACCCGATGACAGAAAGTTTTGAGGGCAGACAACAAACTCAGGTAGACTAGTATCTTATAGATGGGGGTCAGGTTGTGTCTGTGAGTGCGGCCTTTCCATCTGCAGGTGACCCGCGTTGACTATGGATGTGACACGGCCATCTTGCAACGCGAAGGCTGAGGGTGACGAATGCCGGATGCGATGAAAACTCTATTGCTGAACCCGCCGAGTTTTGAGAATTTCGACGGCGGGGCAAGCTCGCGGTGGCCCGCGACGCGCGAGATTGAATCTTACTGGTACCCGGTTTGGCTGACTTATCCCGCCGGGATGATTCCCGGAAGCCGGTTGCTCGACGCCTCTCCTCACAAAGTCAATTGGCAGCAGACTGTTCAAATCTGCAAAGACTACGACTTCCTGGTCCTCTTCACTTCGACGGTCGGCCTGGAAAGCGACATCAAGCTCATTCGCAAAATCAAAGAAGCGAATCCAAGCATGAAGATCGCTTTCGTTGGGCCGCATGGGCACATCAAACCCGACGAGACGCTGATGGCCAGCGAGGATATCGATTTCGTGACACGCGGGGAGTTCGACCATTCGGTTGTGGAATACGCGCACGGAAAGCCGCTCAGTGGAATTCTTGGCGTGAGCTACCGAAAAGAGGGCAAGATCGTACACAACGCGGAGCGGCCCCAACTGCACATGGAAGAGCTGGATGCTCTTCCCTTCGCGAGTGATATCTACAAACGCGATCTAGAAATCGAGCGCTACAACGTGCCCTTCCTGCTGCATCCCTTCATTTCGTTCTACACCACGCGCGGCTGTCCCGCGCTTTGCACCTTCTGCATGTGGCCGCAAACGATTTCCGGGCATGCCTGGCGGACGCGCTCGACAGAAAACGTGGCGCGGGAAGTGAAGCAGGCTCTCGGGTATTTCCCGCAGATGAAGGAGATTTTCTTTGACGACGACACCTTCAACATCCGCAAGGACCGCGTGCTGGATCTTTGCGCGAAGTTCAAGCCGCTGAAGTTTCGGTGGTCTTCGACCGCGCGTGTGCACAGCGATTACGAAACGGTGAAAGCTATGGCCGAAGCCGGCGCACGGCTCTTCATCGTGGGATTCGAATCGGGCGACGCGCAGATCCTGAAAAACATCAAGAAGGGCGCAACACTGGAGATGGCGCGCAACTTCAGGAAGAGCTGCCGCAAAGTGGGCATCAGGGTGCACGGAGACTTCATTATCGGTCTGCCGGGCGAGACCAAAGAGACGATTCAAAAAACCATCGATTTTGCCAAGGAATTGGATTGTGAAACTATTCAAGTCTCGCTTGCGCATGCCATGCCAGGCACGGAATTGCACGACACCATGGCGGCGCAAGGATTTCTCAGGGTCGAGGCCCTGGCCGATTCCAGCGGTCACCAGTTGCCGCACATCGAATATCCTCACCTTTCGAAGGCCGAAATGATGGCCGGCGTGAACCGCTTCTATGATGAGTATTACTTCCGCCCCAGGGTCGTGTGGCGCATCGTCAAGGAAGCGCTGTGGGACAGCTACGAGCGGAAGCGTTTGTATGACGAAGCGACTGCATTCCTGAAGCTGCGCGCGGAGCGCCTGAAATGGGCGCGCAAGGGCGGCGAGGAATATCACAAGCCCATGGTTTCCGTCCCCAGGGCATCTTCAGCTTCCGGAAACGACTAGCCCCAAAAATGGCGAGCGAAAGAAGGCTGCGAATCAAGACGCTGGTCATGGTCTTGGCAATGGTTGTATGTGCCAATGCCGGCGACCTGCTGCTGAAACACGGAATGTCGCGTATTGGCGCCGTTGTATTAACCTCCCACGGGATCGCACAAGCCTTCCTGCTCACGGTCACAAATGGGATCATTTGGACCGGCATCTTCTTTCTCCTCGGATTCATGGTGAGCTATATGACCGTGCTGAGCTGGGCGGATTACAGTTACGTCATGCCGGCAGGTGCCTTTGGCTATGCGCTGCTCACCTTCCTCGCAGTCATCTTCCTGCACGAATCAGTCTCTCCGCGGCGCTGGACCGGTGTTGTTTTAATCTGCGTTGGCGTGCTCCTGGTGGGGCAGACAAAGCCGCGGACAACCGAGGTGCCTAGCGAGGCGGTGGCCTGATGCGAGTCATCCTTGCCCTCGCAATTCTGGTTTTGGGCAGCACGGGCGGGGAAATCGCCATCACTCACGGAATGAAGGCCACGGGCGAGCCCGCGAGGCTGCGGCCGCGAGCGCTGCTGCAGTTTTTGGCTCGCGCCGTGCGTAACGGATGGTTTTGGGCTGGCATTCCGCTGATGGCATTGTCATTTTATTCGTTACTGATCCTGCTGTCCTGGGAGCCGATCAGCCTTGTGATTCCCGCTTCTGCTCTCAGCTATGTCATTGGGACCTTTGGCGGAAAATATATTTTGGGCGAAGACGTTAGTGTAGCGCGGTGGGCGGGAGTGGTGCTCGTTTGCGTAGGCGTCGCGCTCGTCGCGGCGGGCTGAACTTCAATCGTAAGAATCATTCCATGATGGCGAGCAGGCATCGATGATCTGGCGTTACCCCTTGTGGCGTGACGCCGTGCTGCTCCTTTCAGCGGCTCCGCTCGTTTACTACGTTCTAGCGATGCTCGCGGTGTTGCGGTTTTTCCGGCGGGAGCGCGCGCGAATCCTGCCAGAATATCGCCCACCTGTCAGTTTGCTCAAGCCTGTGCGCGGCGTGGACTTTGGCAGCTACGAAAATTTCGTGAGTTTTTGCAAGCAAAATTACCCGGACTACGAAATCTTGTTTGCTGTGAATGACGCGAGCGATCCGGCGGTGGCGGTGATTCAGAAGATTATCAAGGAATTTCCCCAACGCCGAATTCGCTTGCTCGTTGGCGCGGAACATCTGGGTGCGAACCGCAAGGTGAACAAGCTGGCGCGGCTGGCTCGGGAAGCTCAGAACGATTTGCTGGTGCTGACCGATGGCGATGTGCGCGTGGGCCCGAACTACCTGAGCGAAGTGGTTGCCCCACTCCAGGATAAAAACATCGGTGCGGTGACCTCCTTCTATCGCGCGATCGCCGAGGAAAATATCGGCGCGAAACTCGAAGCTGTCGGTGCTGCCGGCGATTTTTTTGCTGGCGTGCTGATGGCCCGATGGAAGGAAGGAATCCGCTTCGCCCTGGGCGCTTCCATCGCCACGACGAAAGCATGGCTCGAAAAGGTGGGCGGCTTCGAGTCCATCGCCGATACCCTCGCGGACGATTACGAACTCGGCCTCCGGATCGCCAAAGCTGGAGGAGAAATTATCCTGTCTCGGGAACCGGTATGGACCATGTATCCCGCGCAAACCTTTCGCAGCCTCTGGCACCACCAATTGCGCTGGGCCCGCACCGTGCGGCTATGCAGGCCGCTTTCCTATTTGGGCTTGCTCTTCACGCAAGGACTCCCTTGGACCGCGCTAGCGGTTCTCATCGCGCCAGCGAAGTGGATCGCCGGCGTCTATTTGATTGCATACATAGCCCTGCGATTTGCGATGGCTTGGACGGTCGGAGTGTGGGGCGTGGGAGATGAAGTCCTGCGTCGAAATCTCTGGCTAGTGCCGCTGCGGGATGCAATCTACTTTGTGGTCTGGCTCGCGAGTTTTGGCTCGAATCGCATCCGCTGGGGGGCAGTGGAATACCTTGTCCGGCAAGGACGCATGGTGGCAGTCGCCGGAGGCGAGAAAACAGGGGCGTAGCTTGAGGTTATTGCCGAGGTGGGAGCGAAATGCGATTCGTCGACTCACGCTGCTCTCCGCGCGGTTGACGGCTTGGCGAAACGCGATTAAATTAGGTAAGTAGAATCGTGGCTGTCCCGATCCGCGGGAACGTGCTGCGATTCGTTTTTGTTCCTCTGCGTTGTGGTCCCGACCGAGTCGGGGTCAACCCAACAGCTGGGAGGTCGTCCAATCGGTAGGACTCCAGACTCTGGATCTGGCTATCCTGGTTCGAGTCCAGGCCTCCCAGCCAATCTTTTCAATGAATTAGCGGACTGTCATCCGAATCGCCACGAGCCGCCGAGATTTATCTTTCGTGTGTGAAGAAAGACGTTAGTCTTGTCTAGACTGAAGTCCTGCTTCAGCATGAACTTGAGCGGGGGTTGGGCCAAAACGGTCCTGGCAAATGACTGCCCTTCTTGCAGTTCAAGATCTTCACGTCTCGTATCGTTCGCGCGAGGGAATCGCTTTCCAAGCACTAACTGGGGTTAGCTTCCAACTCATGCCGGGTGAGATTTTGGGCGTGCTTGGAGAATCCGGGTCCGGGAAGAGCACACTCGCGGCATCGCTCCTGCGCCTTCTTCCTGAACGCGGCCAGATCACGAAGGGTACCGTCCTCTTTGAAGGCCAGGATATCCTGCAGGTAAGTTCAGTCGAGCTGCAGAGAATCCGTGGCAGCCGAATTTCATTGATTTTCCAAGAACCTTCCCTGGCTCTCCACCCAACGATGCGCGCCGGCGAACAGGTGAGACAGGTCCTCGCCGCTCATGAATCCCTGCCCAAGGGAGTCCTGAAGGAAAGGACGCGTCAGGTCCTCGCAACGGTATTTCCGGAAGAGGCGGATCGTATTTCGCATTCGTACCCTCACCAGCTCAGCGGAGGTCAACGACAGCGGGTGTTGATTGTCCAATCGATTGCTTGCGGGCCATCGCTCATCATCGCGGATGAGCCGACTGCGTCGCTCGACCCTACAACGCAAATGGAAATACTAGGAGTGTTTCAGTCGCTCAGAGAAAAATTGGATCTTGCGATGATCTTCATCACTCACAATCCTGCCCTACTGGCAGAATTTGCGGATCGCGTGCTCGTTCTTTACGGTGGGCGTGTCGTCGAACTGGGTGCAGCGGCGGCCGTCCTTGCTTCGCCGCAACATCCGTACACGAAAGCTCTCTTTCGTTCTGTCCCGCGGCCCCTCGAGCGGTCTAAGAACGGCGACAAGTCGAGGCTGCCCGCGATCCCCGGTGATTCACTGCCTTCTTCGCTGCCATCGGAAGGATGCCCTTTCGAGCCGAGATGCGCGGAAAGAATGGACCTATGCAGAAAACGCGAGCCGGAGCTTATACGAATAGGAAACGCTCAAGCGGTTTCCTGTTTCAAGTTTGAGAGCTAGTTCGAGGATTCGGGAGCGGTCACAACATGCAGCCAATCCTAAACGTTGAAAATCTCGTGAAACGTTACGATGGGAAGCGGTTGGCTGCTTCGCAGGACGAGCTGTCCGCGCTCGACGGAGTGTCCTTCTCCCTCTTTCCAGCGACGACTCTGGCGGTTGTGGGTGAATCCGGCTCGGGGAAGAGCACTCTGGCGTTGTGTCTTGCTTGTTTGGAACCTCCGACGGCCGGGTGCATCTGGTTTGAAGGGAGAAACCTCGTTGCACTGGGGGAAGCCGAGCGGCGTAAAGTTCGTCCCCAAATTCAGCTCATTTTCCAAGATCCGGCAAATTCCTTGAGTCCCCGATGGAGCGTGCTCGATATTCTTACCGAACCGTTGCGCTTGCAGGGCAAGTTCAAGAGCGAAGAAATTAAAAGGCGTGCATCTTGTTTACTGGAACAAGTAGGTCTTTCCATGCACATCGCTGCAAGATCGTCTGCCGAGTTAAGCGGTGGGCAGCGTCAGCGGCTGGCCATCGCTCGAGCCTTGGCGCCGGGGCCAAAACTGCTCATTCTGGATGAAGCGCTTTCCGCACTGGACTGTTCCGTGCAGGCCCAGATCGCGAACCTTCTGATGGAATTGCAAAGTTCTCTCGGGATGACTTACCTGTTCATTACGCATGATCTGGCTATGGGTGCGCACATTGCCGATGAAATCGCGGTGATGCACCAGGGCCGCATTGTGGAGCTAGGTCCCGCTGAAACAATCGTCAAATATCCCCACCATGGAATGACGCGGCAACTTCTCGCGGCTACGCCTTCCATTGCTCACGCGACGCGACTGGCCGGGGAGCCATGATGCATTACTTCTTGCGACGGCTGGGCCATGCTTTCCTGATGCTGATCGGCGTTTCCCTCCTTTCATTCCTTTTTACAACTCTGGCTCCAGGTAATTACTTGGACGAAATGCGTCTGGATCCTCAGATTGCGCCGGAAACTTTGGTAGTGCTACGTGCTCAATACCAGCTCGACCAGCCCCTGCCGTTGCGCTACGTGTCCTGGCTGAACTCATTAATCCACGGGAAGATGGGATTTTCTTTTGCTTACAACAGCCCCGTAGCGCCACTTTTGATGGTGCGTGCCCGAAACACCTTGCTTCTCACAATGATTGCTACCGTGTTTTCCTGGGGTCTCGCACTGCCTTTGGGAGTCTGGAGTGCCGAACGTCTCGGGCGATTGCCGGACCGGCTGTTATCCTGGGGGACCGCTGTAGGGCTGGTGGTTCCCGATCTGGCACTTGCACTGGGACTTTTGTTGCTTGCAGTAAAGAGCGGTTGGTTTCCGACTGGAGGTATGGTGTCAGTCGATTTCGAATCGCTCTCGCTGCTTCACAAACTCAGCGATCTTGTGTGGCACATGATTTTGCCGGTTGCCGCTCTTGTCCTTTCAAGTCTGCCCCTGCTCGTGCGACATGTGCGCGCGGCCGTCGCGGGAGTGCTCGACGCTCCGTTCTTGCTTGCTGCCAAAGGGCACGGTATCCCGAAGCGCCCGTTGTTGTATCGCTACGCGCTTCGCGCGGCAGCAAATCCGCTCATTTCTCTTTTTGGCTTCAGTGTCGGGGCCTTGTTGAGTGGCTCGCTGTTAGTTGAAGTAGTGATGAGCTGGCCGGGTCTCGGGCCGTTCTTGTTGGAAGCTATCCTCGCGCGCGATTTGTACGTGGTTATCGGTGGGGTTTTGCTTTCCACGGTGTTTTTGCTCGGCGGCAACTTCCTGGCGGATGTGCTTCTTTATTGGGCCGATCCGAGAATTCGCAAGGAAAATGGCGCAGGATAATGACGCGGCGCGTGCTAACAAGCTGGCTTATCGTGCTCCTCGGACTCCACGGGCTTGTCGCCTGCGCCGGTTTTTTCTCGCCTTACAACCCAGCAGAACAGGACCGCAACCATGTTTACTTACCTCCCCAACTTCCTCATCTCGTGGATTCCACGGGGCATTTCCACTTTAGACCGTTCGTATACCCCTGGAAGTTGCACCCCGACACTCCGGATCTGGCTGAGGAAGACACAACTCGCCCTTTCCCGCTGAAGTTTTTTGTGAACGGAGCATCCTACCGTTTGCTGGGAGTTCTTCCCGCCCGTTTACATCTATTTGGCGGCGAAGACATTAGGATTTGCCTGCTCGGAACGGATGCTTATGGCCGGGATCAATTTTCGCGATTTCTGTATGGCGGCCAGATATCACTTCTTGCTGGTTTCCTGGGGGCAGCACTCACATTATTGATCGGCACTCTCGTGGGTTCTGTCGCGGGCTACTTCGGAGGCCTGATCGATGATGCGCTCATGCGCTTTGCCGAATTGTTTCTCGCTTTGCCCTGGTTGTATCTGCTCTTTGCTTTGCGCGCTTTTCTGCCACTGGCAGTCAGCCCGCTCAAAGCCTTTTTTCTGATCATCGGAGTGATCGGAGCGGTAGGCTGGGCACGGCCGGGCCGGTTGATTCGGGGCGTGGTCCTTAGCGCCAAAGAGCGTGATTTCGTTCGTGCTGCGCGGGGCTTCGGTGCGACAGACCGATACCTGCTTTGGAAGCACATCCTCCCAGAGACAAGGAGTGTGATTTTAACTCAGGCTGCGATTCTCATTCCGCAGTTCGTACTGGCCGAAATGACGCTCTCATTTCTCGGGTTGGGAGTCCCCGAGCCGGTGCCAAGCTGGGGCAACCTTCTTTCGAATCTTCAGCAGTACAGTGTCTTGGTTTCCTATTGGTGGATGTATTTGCCTGCTCTGCTCATGGTGCCTTTCTTCCTTGGCTACCTTGGACTGGCGAGTTCATTGCAGGAGCGCACAGAGACGTACATGATAGAAAGGAGGAGTCTTGGAGGAGTGACGTGAGAACCGCGAGATCGAAGGCGCATCCACGCCGGAACCTGCCGAGTTTGCTCATGGTCCTCGGCTTGGTCTCTGCTCCGCTTTTTGCCGGCCATCTCCAACAGAAAAATCCCAGAGAAGAATTCCTCGTGGTGCCGGGAGAAATCGGTCATTCGGGCGGACGGCTTGTCGTATCGCTTCGCGGCGAACCCAAAACCCTGAACCCTCTGATTGCAGCAGATACGCGCTCCCGTGAGGTCATTGGCGTCATGCAAGCCGACCTTGTCCACATCAACCGTGCGACACAGCTCACGGAGCCTGCGCTTGCCAAGTCGTGGAAAATCTCGGCCGACGGCCTCAAATACACGCTGGTGTTGAGGCAGGGGCTGAAGTTCTCGGATGGCCAGCCACTAGATGCGGACGATGTGCTCTTCACTTTCAGAGTCTATCTGGACGAGAACGTCCACGCTCCGCAGCGGGATCTTCTGATTGTTGGCGGGAAACCCATCACTGTACGCAAAGTTGATGCGCAAACCATCGATTTTCAATTGTCGAAGACATATGGCGTCGGCGAACGGCTGTTTGATGGGTTGGCGATTCTTCCCAGGCATCTACTGGAAAAACCCTATCAGGAAGGGAAGCTGGGGCAGATCGGAACCTTGGCAACCGCGCCGAATCAATGGGCAGGACTCGGCCCGTTCCGGCTCAAGCAGTACGTGGCCGGACAACGGTTGGTCTTAGAGCGGAATCCCTATTATTGGAAGGCCGACGGGAAAGGGAATCGACTGCCTTATCTGGACGAACTTATCTTTGTCTTCGTCCCGAATGCGGATGCGCAGGTGTTGAAATTCCAATCCGGGGAGACCGACCTGATCAGCCAGGTGGGCGCGGAGAATTTTTCTGTGCTCTCCCGGCAGCCGCGCGGCTACACCATGGTGGATGCGGGGCCGGGGCTCGAATACAACTTTCTCTTCTTTAACTTAAACGATGCGGGTGAGAAGTCGTCTCCCGGGGTGCTTCGGAGGCGGAAATGGTTCCGCGAAGTGAAGTTCCGGCAAGCTGTTTCTGCCGCCGCGGACCGCGAAGCCATCGTGCGGCTCGTTTATCAGGGGCGTGGTACACCGCTCTGGGGACTGGTAACTCCGGGCAATAAGCGTTGGGGGAATGCGGTAATGCCGCATCCGGCGCGATCGCTCGACCGGGCCCGTGCACTTCTCAAAGAAGCCGGATTTTCCTGGAGCAACGGACCGGTTGGAGAAACAGCGTTATTCGATTCGGATGGAAAACCAGTGGAGTTCTCCATCCTCACCAGCTCCTCGAACGCGGACCGCGCCAAAATGGCGGCACTGATCCAGGACGATCTAAAGCAACTCGGAATGCGCGTGCAAGTTGTGCCCCTGGAATTTCGCTCGCTGCTCGACCGCGTCACGCAGACAAAAGATTATGATGCCTGTGTGATGGGTATCGCGAGCTTTGATGCCGATCCCAATTCCGACATCAACGTCTGGCTTTCCAGCGGTGGCACGCACCTCTGGAACCCTTCTCAGGCGCATCCCGCCACTGCATGGGAGGCGGAAATTGATCGCTTAATCGAGGAGCAGATGTCCGCGCGAACGCTTACCGAGCGGAAGAAGCTCTATGATCGCGCGCAGGAAATTCTCGCCGAGAATCAGCCGATGATCTTTCTCGCGAGTCCGGATATCCTTGTCGGAGCCAAGAACACGGTCGGCAATTTCCATCCTGCTGTACTGGAATCCTATGTCCTCTGGAATGTGGAACAGCTTTATTTGAAGAATGTGCCGGAGAGTGCCAGCTGATGAGCCCGGTGAGGATCACCGCGGAGAAACAGCGGGGCAAGGCTTGGGATGATACGCGACTTGTCAAGGAGTGCCTTGGAGGGAATCAGGAGGCCTGGTCGTCTTTAGTTGATAAGTACAAGGCTCTCATCTACTCCATCCCCGTCAAGTACAGCTTGCCTCCGCAGGAAGCCGCGGACGTTTTCCAGTCGACTTGCCTGGAACTTCTGGCGCGGTTGCCGGAATTGCGGGAACCACGCGCTCTTCCGAAATGGCTCATGCAGGTGGCCCATCACGAGTGTTACCGATTGAAACGCCAGAGCCAGCGCGTCGTAAGCCGCGATGGAAATGCCGATTTACCAGAGCCGGAAACGCCTGCCATTGCGGAGAGCCTGGTGGAGCAGACGCAAGCGGAACAAATGCTGCGCGAGGCCATGAGTGCTCTCACGCCGCAGTGCCG
>WNGG01005671.1_pt1 | contig 15863 bp, 16 predicted proteins | sample 5400661 | NCBI WGS metagenome assembly WNGG01 (sample SAMN13153372, study PRJNA577476) | soil metagenome | isolation source: 100 cm soil or saprolite under Garry oak tree replicate 1 | place: USA:California | collected 2016-06-15
CCGAGCGCCTGGTCGGAGGCCAGCGCCGACTGCAGACGTCGGCCCACTTCTTCGGGCGTGGTCGAGGTCAGACCGACGCGAATCAGGTATTCGTTGGGATCCCCGAAGCGCTGGATGACCGCGTCACCCAGGCCGACCTTGCCCAGCGCCGTCCGGATCTGGGCCACCGACGGCGCGCGCTCGAACCTCACCTGGGCAAGCGTCCCACCCGTGAAGTCGATGTCGTACCGCAGCCCGCCGTGCGCGACGATCGACGCGATGCCGATGAGGGTGATGGTGATCGAAACGATGTAGGCCCACTTCCGCTTGCCGATGAAGTCGTAGTTCGGGCTCTGAAACAGCTCGATCATGGCAGTGCGAGCCGCAGGACGTCCGGCTTGCCGCAGGCAGCCGCGTCCGAGGCGAGCGGTGAAATGGTTCGATTCATATCGAGATCGCCTGCAGCGTCCGGCGGCGGACGAACACGAGATCGAACAAGAGACGCGTGAAGAAGTACGCGGTGAAGAGGCTGGCGGCCAACCCCACGAACAGGGAGACCGCGAAGCCCTTCACCGAGCCGGTGCCAAAGTTGTAGAGGATGGCGGCCGTCACCATGACGGTCAGGTGCGTGTCGATGATCGTGCGCAGCGCCCGCGTGAAGCCGGCCTCGATGGCCGAGCGCGGCGTCTTGCCGAGCTTGAGCTCCTCCCGGATGCGCTCGAAGATCAGGATGTTCGTGTCGACGGCCATGCCCACGGTGAGCGCGATGCCGGCCAGGCCGGGCAGCGTCAGGGTGGCGCCGAACGCCGCCATGCACGCGAAGAGGATGAGGAGGTTCAGGCCGAGCGCGACGTCGGCGATGAGCCCTGACATCCGGTAGTAGAAGATCATGAACACGAAGACTACAGCGGCCGAGGCGGTGATCGCGAAGAGGCCCTGGCGGATCGAGTCAGCGCCGAGCGACGGGCCCACCGTTCGTTCCTCGAGGACCACCACCGGCGCCGGCAGCGCGCCCGCGCGCAGGACGATGGCGAGGTCGCGCGCTTCCTCGATGGCGAACTGGCCGGTGATGACGGCGCGGCCGCCGGGAATGCGCTCGTTGATCCGGGGGGCCGAATACACGTTGCCATCGAGGATGATGGCCAGATGCTTGCCGACGTTCTGCTCGGTGATCTCGCCGAAGATCCGGGTGCCCACTGGGTTGAACTCGATGGCGACCTGCCAGTTGCCCGGCGAGTTGGGATCCGCCTGCACCTCGGCACTGTTCAGCTCGGCACCCGTCAGCAGCGTGCGCTTCTGGACTACGTACGGCACCTTGCGCTCGACCTTCGTCTGCTTGTCGATCCGTCGCTGGTAGAGGAGCTCCGATCCCTCGGGCAGCCGTCCGGACTGGGCATCCTCCACCGACGTCCGCTCATCGAGCAGCTTGAACTCGAGCAGCGCCGTCTTGCCGATCAGGGCCTTGGCCCGTTCGGGATCCTGGACACCAGGCAACTGGATCAGGATGCGGTCCTGGCCCTGACGGGTGATGGTCGGCTCGGCTACGCCGAACTGATCCACGCGATTGCGGATCGTCTCGACGCCCTGGCGCACGGCGAGATCGGACAGCCGCTTGACCTCGGCATCGGTGAGCACGAGCTTGAAGGTCCCGGCGGCCGCGTTCTCGTCGCTGCGCTGGAACCGTCCGAGCTCGTTCGTCGCGGTCAGCGCGTCGTTCCAGTTCTTGGGCGAGGCGAGCTGGACGGTGATCGTGGCACTGCCCTCGCGGGCGATGCGGGTAACGCCAATGCCCTTGCGCTCGAGGGCAGCCTTCAGATCCTCGGCCGCCCGATCGGTCTGACTGGCGACGGCCTTGTCGATCTCTACGCCCAGGACCAGATGGATGCCTCCCTGGAGGTCGAGGCCGAGGTTGATCGTTTTCTTCGGCGGGTAGAGGTACCAGAGCGACCCCAGGACGACGACGGAAACGATCGCGATCCTGACCCAGATCCGTCTAGGCATCTTTCTCCGCCGAGCTTTCCACCATGATCCTCCCCACCGCACTCCGGTCGAACTCGAGCTTCACCTGGTCGGCCACGCGTACCGTCACGGTGTGCTCGCTCAACCCGGTCACGGTCCCATGGAGGCCGCCGGTGGTGCGCTTCTGCTTCTGCTGGGGCCGGATGAGCAGGAAGTAAAAGATCGCGAAGATCGCGGCGAAGAACAGGACCTGGGTCACCAAGGCGCTCGATCCACCGGCGCCGGGTGGCCCCGACGCAGCGTACGCAAGGTCGGCGGCGTGGGCGGCGTTCATTACGAAATATCAGGCCTCCGTTCGAAACTCCGAGTCGAGGGAGACAACGTCGGATCGTACAGGAAGTCCAGGGGGCTTGCGAAGAAGATTGTATCAGCGAGGACTTGCGCCGCCGACCGCGAGGCGGTTGACGCTCCCCGCCCTGAGACCCTAGAGTCCCGCCGTCCCACCATGGCCCTCGGGAGCGCCGCGCCATGCCGCTCGGGGCGACTGACGCACCGTGCGGCGGAGATTGATCATGAAAATCCAGTGGAGCTCCGTGCTCGTCGGGACGGTCGCCGCAGGCTGTGTCTCACTCTCCGCCGGAAACCCGGTCCGCCCGCCCGCGGGGCGGTCGGCGGCAGAGCTCACTCAGGACCAGGCACGCTGCGAGCAGCATGCGAAAGCCCAGCCGAAGAATCGCGGCGATCACTACCTCGCGTGCATGATCGCCTCGGGCTATACCGTCAACTGGGACATGGACAACATCGGCTGGGTCGTCGGGGTCGCCCAGACACGACCGCACGAGCCCATGGTGGTGTTCACCGAGCTCGAGGCCTGCGACCGACAGGCCGACGACACGACGAAATCGACCTTCGTGCCGCCGTTACCCCCCGAGCTGGAAAGTGCCATCAAGGGCGAGACGAAATCACCCGGCTTCGAGGGATTCAATCAGCGGCCTCGCGCGGCCCGCGCCCTGGTGGCCTGCATTCATGAGCGCGGCTACGCGGTCAGGCCCCGGGTTCCGTACGAGCGTTGACGGGCGCCCCGCGTCTTGCGCTCGTCGCCTGACGCCCTAAAGTCGCGCCGTTCCACTTCCTCGCTCGAGCAGGAGGTCTTCTTCATGATCGTCGTCATCATGGCAGCCGCCCTCATATTCGTCACTGCGCTCGACGCCGACGCCCAGGCGCCCATTCGGATCGGCGCCTCCCTGTCGCTCACGGGTACGTATGCGAAGCTCGGCAAGTACCAGCACGAGGGGTATCAGCTCTGCCAGAAGGATCTCAATGCCCAGGGCGGATTGCTCGGGCGGAAGGTCGAGTTCGTCGTCTACGACGATCAGTCGATGCCGCCCACCGGCGTACGCCTGTACGAAAGGCTCCTCACCGAGGACAGGGTCGACGTCGTGATGGGCCCGTACTCCTCGCCCGTCACCGAGGCGGTCGCCAACGTGACCGAGAAGTACAAGAAGGTGATGGTGGCGCCGTTGGCGGCGACGACCGGCATCTTCCGGAAGGAGCCTCGGCGCAAATACATCTTCATGGTCCTCTCGCCCGCCGAGGTCTACTTCGACGGCCTCACCGACATCGCGACGAAACGTGGGCTCAAGACGGTGGCCGTGGTCAACGAGGACACGCTCTTCTCCAAGGCCGCCGCGGCCGGCGCGGTCAATCTCGCCAAGAAAAAGGGCATGCAGGTGGTCTTCCAGGAGGCCTACCCGAAGGGCAACACGGATTTCTCGGGGCTCCTCACCAAGATCAAGGGAGTCAATCCCGACGTGCTGGCCGCGGCCACGTACTTCGACGACGCGGTCGCGCTGACCCGTCAGATGCGGGAGCTCAACGTCAATCCGAAGATGTACGGCGTCACGATCGGCGGCGACTTGCCGGAGTTCTACGACACGCTCAAGGGCAACGCCGAGTACGTCTACGGCGCCACCCAGTGGGAGCCCGCGCTCAATTACCCGGGCAACCGAGAGTTCGTCGAGAGCTACCGGGCCGAGTTCAAGCGCGAGCCGTCCTACTTCGCCGCGGCGGGGTACGCGGGGTGCCTCGTCTACACGGAAGGCGTCAAGCGCGCAGGAAGCCTCGACGCCGACAAGGTCCGCGAGCACATTCTCAAGCTCGATCTGCGGACACCGTTCGGCGAGTTCAAGGTCGACCCGGACGGCGTCCAGCTCGCTCACAAGATGGTCACCTTCCAGTGGCAGAAGGAAAAGAAGGTGATCGTGTGGCCGGACGACCTCGCTCAGGGCAAGGTCCTGTTTCCGACGCCGCCCTGGACGAGCCGCTGACGATGTGAGGGAATCAGGGCCGAGCGCCATCCGCTCCACGACTCGCCGTCCATGACGCGAACCGTGGTATCGCCTATGCTCCGGGCAGGAGGCCTCACCATGCCCGATGCGCTCGGATACCGCGCCAAGTTCGGCGTGCTCGTCCCCTCGACCAACACCATCGTCGAGCCCGACTTCTACGCCATGGCCCCGCCCGGCGTCACGCTGCACGTGGGCAGGATCTTCATCGAGAACCCGAAGATGGGCGACGACGCGGCGTTCGAGCAGATCATGCTGCAGATCCGGGCGTCCATCGCGCGGGCCGTCGCCGACGTCATGAGCGCCGAGCCCGACTATCTCGTCATGGGCATGTCCTCGGAGACGTTCTGGGGTGGCAAGAAGGGAAACGAGGAGTTCCAGCAGCGGGTGCAAGAGCTCGCAGGGATCCCGATCGCCACGGGCGCCAACGCCTGCGAACGAGCGTTCGCGCTGCTGGGCTCCCGACGGCTCGGTGTCGTCACGCCCTACCAGCCGGTGGGCGACGCTCAGGTTCGGCGTTTCTTCTCCGAGTGCGGCTACGAGGTCGTGGCCCTGACCGGGTTGCGCTGTCCGACCGCAACCAGCATCGCCCAGGTGGACGAGCCCACACTGCGTCGCGCCCTTCTCGAGGTGAACCGTCCCGAGGTCGACACCCTGGTCCAGGTGGGCACCAACCTGTCGATGCTTCGCCTCGCCGACGAGGCGGAGCGCTGGCTGGGCAAACCGGTCGTTGCGATCAACGCGGCGACGTTGTGGTACGCGCTGCGCAAGAACGGGATCACGGATCAGGTAAGCGGCTTCGGCCGGCTACTCCGGGAGCACTAGTCGGACGACCTCTCCGCAGCGGGCACGGGATAGCGGTCGAAAAACCGAGTCTTGAATGCCTCGAGACGCCGCTCGGCGATCGCGCTCCTCAGGCTGGCCATGAGCCCGAGGAAGAAGTGAACGTTGTGCAGGCTGAGGAGTCGGAAGGCGAGCAGCTCCTCGGAGAGGAAGAGGTGACGGAGATACGCGCGCGAGAACCGCCGGCAGGCGTAGCAGCCACAATCGTCCTGGAGCGGCCGGGCGTCGCGCGCATACTCCGCGTGCTTGATCACGAGCGGCCCCTCAGTCGTGAAGCACTGGCCGTTGCGGGCGTTCCGCGTGGGCAGCACGCAGTCGAAGAGATCCACGCCCTGGCTGACCGCTTCGATCAGATCCTCTGGCTTGCCCACGCCCATGAGATAGCGTGGCTGCGCCGCCGGCAGGCGCGCTGCGACGCTCGCCGTCAGTGTGTACATGAGCGGCTTGGGCTCGCCGACGGCCATTCCGCCGATGGCGTAGCCGTCGAAGCCCAGCGCCACCGTCTCGGCGACGGCGCGCTCGCGCACATCGTCCCAGGCGCCACCCTGAACGATCCCGAACAGCGCAGCCTGGCTCGCGCCCTCGGCGTGGGCCGCCTGCGCGCGGCGGGCCCAGCGCAGGGTCAATGCGAGCGAGCGCTCCGTTGCCTCTCGCGTGGCCGGATAGGCCAGGCACTCGTCGAGGGGATGGATGATGTCGGCGCCGAGCGCGTGCTGGATCTCGATGGACCGCTCGGGTGTGAGGAGATGCGTGGATCCGTCGATCGGTGACCGGAACTCCACGCCGTTCTCGCTCATGGTCCTGATCTTCGCCAGGCTGAACACCTGAAAACCGCCGGAATCGGTGAGGATGGGGCCGTCCCACGCCATGAAACGGTGGAGGCCGCCCAGGTCTCGGATCAGATCGTGGCCGGGCCGCAGGAGCAGGTGATAGGTGTTGGCCAGCACGATCTGGGCGCCAGCCGCGATCAGATCGTCGGGGCCCAGCGCCTTCACGGTCCCACGGGTGCCCACCGGCATGAACGCGGGCGTGTCCACCGCACCGTGCGCGGTCGTCAGCCGTGCGCGCCGCGCGGCGCCGTCGGTGGCCAGGAGAGCGAAGGTCATGCTCACACGATGAGGGTCGCGTCGCCGTACGAATAGAAACGATAGCCGGCGCGGAGCGCGTGCTGATAGGCCTTGAGGATCAGCTCACGTCCGGCGAGGGCACAGACCAGGACGAGCAGTGACGACCGCGGCAAGTGGAAGTTGGTGACGAGAGCGTCGACGACACGGAAGCGGTAGCCGGGCGTGATGTAAGCCTCCGCGGCGCCGTCGTGCGCTCGAACGCGTCCATCGGCCCCGGCGGCGGACTCCAGCGCGCGCGTCGTCGTCGTGCCGACCGCCACGACACGGCGCCCTTCGTTCCGCGCCGAGCTCACGGCGTAGGCGACGCTGGCGGGAATCGCCACGCGCTCGGCGGCCAGGATGTGATCCTCGACGCGCTCGCTCTTGATGGGCCGGAAGGTCGCCGGTCCGACGTGGAGCGTCAGCGCATGGACTTCGATCGATCGCGCGCGTAGACGATCGAGGAGCGATGGCGTGAAGTGAAGCCCCGCCGTGGGCGCCGCCACCGAGCCTGGCGACCGGGCGTACACCGTCTGATAGCGCTCCCGATCGTCCGCGGTCGGCTGGGCGTGGCGCGCGATGTACGGTGGCAGCGGCAGCATGCCGTGACTGGCCAGCAAGTCGTCGATCGTTCCGTCCAGGCGCTCGACGATCCGCGGGCCGTCGGGCTCGGCCGCAACGATACGGAGGCGAGCTTCCACCGTACCGGGAACCACCAGCCTCGCGCCCGCGCGGCAACGCCGGCCGGGCCGGACCAGCGCGCGCCATCGGCCGTCGCGCTGTGGCTCCGCGAAGAGCAGCTCGACCCGGTGACCGCTGGCGTCGAGGGCGAGGACGCGGGCCGGAATCACTCGTGAGTCGTTGACGACGACGCAGTCCCCCGGCCGGAGCAGCTCGGGTAGCTCGCGAACGACATGGTCTTCCAGCGCGCCGCGCGCGCGGTCGATCAGGAGAAGGCGCGCGGCGTCTCGCTCGAGCGCCGGCGCCTGGGCGATCGCTTCGGGCGGCAGTTCGTACTCGAAGTCGTGGACGTCCACGACCTCGGAGTGTACACGGACGGATCAGGCGTGGTTCTTCCCGACGTCGCGCTGGAACCCGGGAAGAATGGCGCGGAAGAACGCGTTCTCGATGAGCCGGCCGAGGACCTGGAGCGTGCTCGCCTTCGGGTTGCCGAGCGGACCCGAGATGTCGGCGACCGTCGCCACTTCCTTGCGCGGACGGTTCTTGAGGATCTTGGCGGCCACCCCGACCGCTCGCTCGTAGACCTTCTGCATGAACTTCTTGTCGCGGTCCTGTTCCTTGTCATAGACCTGCACGTCCCGGAAGAGCGGCTTCACCCAGCCACGAATCCACCGGTCCTTGACGTGGACCTCCGAGTACAGCGAGAAGACGCCCGACACCACGTCGAACTTGCCGTGGGCGCGCAGCGCGTCGTTCATGGCTCGCAGATCGGCGTCGACGATCTGGGCATTGAGATCGAAGTCCGGGCCATTGAGCTCGGATCGGAATGCTCCGGTGACCGACGTGTCACCGGTGTCCATGAAGCGGCCCGTGAGCTTCACCTTCGCGGTGCCCGCCGTGAAGTGGTTGCTGAGGTTCTCCAGCACGAGGTTCGTCCGCGTGATGAACACCTTGTAGGCGGGCGTCGCGCCTTCGTTCACCCAGCCGAACTTTCCGTCGGCGATCTCGAGGCGGTCGATTCGATACTCGAGGTCCGGACGGTTGGCGCTGGCGTCGGCCGCTTTGGCGGCCGTCTTCACCCGGGCCTTCTCCGTTGCCTTCGTCTCCTTGGTCGAGACGTAGTCGAGGTCGGCATCGCGCAGCACGACGTGTTCGAGGTGCACGGCGCTGATCTTCGGCCCGTACTCGAAGTCGCCCGTCGCCGAGAGCGTCCCGCGGCGGATGGCGATGTTGAAGCTCGCGAGCACTGGTTTGAAGTAATCGAGCGTGATGTCGTCCAGCGCGACCTTGGCCAGCACGGCCGGATGGCGCTCGGCCAGGAAGTCGGCGTTACCGTCCAGGTTCAGCTTGCCGTGATCGAACACGAACGGCGCTCACCTTCAGCGGTGAGGGATACACCCGGTCCTTCGAACGGATGTTCCGGATGTTTTCCGCCCGCACGTAGAGCTCTTTGAGAGTCAGCGGCGGCTGGGTCGGCTGGTCGACGTAGGTGACCGAGGCGTCGCGGATCCTGAACAGGTTGATCTTGAGCGGGTACATCGCCTGCAGCGCCTCCTGCCAGCCACGCTTGTCGGGCGGGATGCCTTCTCTGACCTCGGCGATGGCGTGGCGGCGGTCGAAATAGACGATCGGACGGTCCAGGAGGAAGTCTGCGACGAGCTTGGCCCGGACGAGCTCTCGCCACTGCACGCTCGCGTGGAGCAGCGGCACTCGCGCCACCGGCGGATCGGGATAGGCGTCCTGCGTGACGACGATGTTCTTGAAGTCGATGGAAAACCCGAGCGGGTGGAAATTGAGCGCGCCGATGCGGACGGAGTACCCACGCAGGCGCTGGTTCATCTCGTACTCGACCCGTCGCCGCAACGGCTCGTCGATGAAGAAGGTGGCGACGATGGCGAGCGCGACCAGCGCCCCGACGATACTCCCGGTCCAGATCCACCCTCTGCGCATGGCGCAGCTCCACCCCGAGTGGGTGCAAGAGCATTGCCAGTGGGGCCGGGATCAGCCGATCTTTGCGCCGAGAACCACAGCGCGATCGGGGTGGAGCAGGATCACCTCGCCAGCTTCGTCGTACGCACCGAGGACGAGAACCTCGGACACGAATGGCCCGATCTGCTTGGGTGGAAAATTCACGACGGCAACGACGAGGCGTCCGACAAGCTCCTCAGGACGATAGTGCCGGGTGACCTGGGCGCTGGAGCGCTTGACACCAAGCTCACCGAAGTCGATCCACAACCGGTAGGCCGGGCGACGGGCCTCTGGAAACTCACGAACGTCGGTCACCACGCCGACGCGCATATCGACCTTCTCGAAGTCCTGCCACGTGATCGGAATGCGCGATTACCCGCCGTCGAGGAAGCCCAGCGTCGCCCCAGGGTAGTAGAACTCGAGAATTCGCCGCGCGGGGTGGCCCTGCTCGGCCATGCCCTTGGCGCCCCACTGACAGAGGCCGACGCCGTGGCCGTAGCCGCGACCGGCGAAGTGCGCCGCCTCGCCATCGATGGCGACCGCGAACAGCGTGCTCTTCAGAGTCTCGAAGCCGACCATGCGTCGGAGATCGTTGCCTCGGACCCGGACAGCGCCGCGTGCGCCTCGAACGGTCACCACTGATGCTCGCAGCGACGGTGTGCGCTCCGTCACCTCGATCGCGCTGACGAGGCCGACGTCCACGCCGCCCTTTCGCAGGATGTCGGTCAGCTCACCGAGGCGGACGTCGAGGCTCCAGTAGTAGTGCGGCGAGCCGGTCGAGAACGGGCACACGACCGGCTTGAGCGCAGGAATGTTGCGGGCGGCGAAGACCGTGCGCGGGTCTTCCGTATAGCCCCCGCTCTCGCTGTGGTAGAAGGCCGGAAAGAGCTCGCCCTCCCAGCGCAGGACCTGGCCGGCGGTGTCCTGGACGGCGTTCCACGACGGCGACGTCGGCGACACGCGCCCGGCGAAGAGCTGATGCGCAGTCGTCGCTACGATCTGATAGGGCTTGCCGCCGGCGACCGAGCGCTGGTACGCCGCGTAGGTGCGGGCCACGATGGCCTGGGCGCGCAGGGCCTCGGCCGGCCAGCGCTCACCGGTCTCGGCGCGCAGGACGCCGGCCACGTACTCTTCCATCGGCAACTCGTTGATCACGGCGAGGCCGCTGCCATGGCGGATGATCTCGAGCGGCGCCACGTATTCACGACCATTGAGCCGCAGCGAGCGCTCGCTCGTGAGCCGGAAGGCGGCGGCCGCCCGGCCGTCGATCTCGACGGCCGTCGCCGTGGCCGTGGCGCGGACGACGTCGACTCGCCACGGCACGCCCGGACAGCGCGGGCACCCGACGCCGAGCGGGGTCACATCGATGTCGAAGCCGCGGATGTCGGCCGCCCGCGCGGACTCGACCAGCGCCACGCGAATCATCCCCGAGGCGACGGCGGCGGCTGGTGAGGCGACCAGCAGCGCCAGCGCCCCGAGGAGGAGCCTCACCGGCGACCGATCAACCAGAACATCAGCGTGAGGATCACGCTCAGGAGGAGCGACGTCGCCAGGGGGAAGTAGAAAGACCAGTTGCCGCGGCGTATATAGATGTCGCCGGGCAGCCGGCCGATCCACGGCACCCGCCCCGCGAGCATCAGCACGATGCCAACCACCGCGATGACGGCGCCGACGATGACGAGGGCTCGGCCGACATCCGACATGGCGTCACTCGAAGAGACCACCCTGCCCGCCTTGCGTGGTGGGCGGTTGCCTCTCCAAATGCAAGTATGCCTCACGTGTCACCCGCCGGCCCGTCGGCGTGCGCACGACGAAGCCGATCTTCAAGAGATAGGGCTCCACCATCTCCGTGAGCGACTCGGCCTCGTCGTTGATCGTGGCCGCGACGGCCTCGATGCCGACAGGACCCCCGCCGTAGTGCTCGACGATGGCGGTCAGGAATCGCCGGTCGAGCCGATCGAGACCTCGGCCGTCCACGCCTTCCTTGTCGAGCGCGTCACGAGCGATGGCGGCCGTGATGATCCCGTCGCCGGCCACCTGGGCGTAGTCGCGGACCCGACGCAGCAGACGATTCACGATCCGTGGCGTGCCGCGGGCGCGCCGGGCGATCTCGCCCGCTCCACCCGGCTCGACCTTGGCGCCGAGGATCTCGGCGGAGCGGAGCACGATGCGGGTCAGCTCGGCTTCCGAGTAGAAGTCGAGGTGGTGAAAGATCCCGAAGCGCTCGCGAAGCGGCGCCGAGAGCATCCCCGGCCGCGTGGTGGCGCCCACCAGGGTGAACGGGGACAGCCGATGCTTGAGGGCACGCGCATACATGCCGCGTTCCATCACGAAGTTCACCGAGAAATCCTCCATGGCCGGGTACAACAGCTCTTCCACGACCCGCGGAAGACGATGGATCTCGTCGATGAAGAGGACGTCGTGCTCGTTGAGGTTGGACAGGATCCCCATCAGGTCGCCGCCCCGCTCCACCGCCGGCCCGGAGGTCGTGACGAGGTTCGTGCCCATCTCGTTGGCGATCACGCCCGCGAGCGTGGTCTTGCCCAGACCGGGCGGGCCGTAGAGCAGGACGTGATCGACGCACTCGCGGCGGCCTCGGGCGGCTTCGACGGACACGCGCAGGCTCGCCACCGCCTGCTCCTGGCCCACGTACTCGGCGAACGACCGCGGACGGAGCTGACGCTCGAACTGGGCCTCCTCGGGCGCGGCGGCCCGACTGAGGATCCGCGCAACGGACGGATCCTCGGGAGGTGTCGGAGCGCTGGCTGGGCTCACGAGGCCTTCGCTCCACGGTAGATCTCGTCGAACAGGTCCTCGGCGCTCATGATGCCGGGCCGGCGCTTGAGGGCGTCGGTGATGAGCTGCGATGCCTCGCTCGGGCGATGGCCGAGCTGCTTGACGAGCACTTCCCACACGAGCTCGCGCAGGCTGTCCTGGCCCTCGGCCGCGGCTGGCGCCGGGGTCGGAGCCGGCGCGGCCTCACCCTGGAGCAGGGCGAACTTGGCCACCTTGCCGTGGAGCTGCGCGACGATGTTCTTGGCCTTCTGCGGCCCGATGCCGGGCAGCGAGCGGAGGTACTTCTCGTCCTGCCGCGCGATCGCTGCCGCGATCTCCGCCACCGGCACCGCCAACGCCCGCGCCGCCACCATCGGTCCCATGTCCTTCACCGTGATCAGCTTCTCGAAGAACTCCTTGTCGAGCTCGTGGGTGAAGCCGATCAGCACGGGACGCGGCTGGTCACGGGTGGCGTGATAGTGAGTGACCAGGCTCACCTCGCTCGCCTTCTCGCTGTCGTCGGGGGTCAGGTGCTCGATCTGCCGCATGACGTTCGGGGGAAGGAAGACCTCGTAGCCGACGCCCCCGGTCTCGAGGACGATGCGATCCTCGAGCCGCCGCCGTAAACGCCCGCTCAGCGAAGCGATCATGGGGCCATCACCGCAGCAGGCGCATGCGGCCCAGGCCCGTGAACGCCATGGCGAGCGCGTCGGCCACGTGGGACGGCCGCGGCAACTCGGCAAGCGAAAGCAGCCGCTGGATAGAGTGCTGGATCTGCTCCTTCGACGCCGCCCCGTTGGCCGCGATCGCTCGTTTGACCTCCGCCGGCGCGAGAGTCACCACCGGCAACCCCTTCTGGTGCGCGGCCAGACAGATGACGCCGCGGGCGTGGGCCATGAGCAGCGCGGTGCGCGGGAAGTCGTAGGATGCGTACAGGTCTTCCACCACCACCGCGGATGGCGCGTGCTTGTCGAGGAGCGCAAACACGCCGTCGTAGATCGCGTGCACGCGTTCGGAGAGGGGCATGCTGGCGCGAGTCTCGATGACTCCGGCGCCGAGAACGTGGATACCACCGGGACCGGATTCGAGAACGGCGAAGCCGGTGCCGACGAGGCCGGGATCGACGCCGACGACCCGGGCGGGCAGGCCGCCCGACGGTCGCTCAGACCGTGATGGCCTCCATGACCTCGTCCGGGATGTCGTAGTTGCCGTAGACCGCCTGGACGTCGTCCAGTTCCTCCAGTGCCTCGATGAGGCGCAGCACCTGGGGGGCGTCCTTGCCCTCCACGCGCACCGTGGACTGCGGGACGAATGTCACCTCGGCCTCCACGACCGGAACCCGGGCTCCTTCAAGCGCCCCGCGGACCGCGTCCATTTCACCAGGACCAGTCGTGATCTCAAAAACTTTTTCTTCGCGTGTCATGTCGGTGGCCCCGGCGTCGAGCGCCTTGGCGAGCAGATCGTCCTCGCCGATCTTGGCCGCGTCCACGCGGATCACGCCTTTGCGCTCGAACATCCACGCGACGGCGCCCGATCCCGCCATGTTGCCGCCGAATTTCTCGAACGTGTGCCGGATCTCAGGGGCGGTGCGGTTGCGATTGTCGGTGAGCACACGGATCAGGATGGCGACGCCCCCGGGCGCGTACCCCTCGTAGGTGATCTCCTCGTACGACTCACCGGGCAGCTCTCCGGTGCCCTTCTGGATAGCGCGCTTGATGTTGTCCTGGGGCATGTTCGCTTCTTTGGCCGACTCGATGGCGGCCTTGAGTCGCATGTTGGCCTTGGGATCACCGCCGCCATTCCTGGCGGCAACCGTGATTTCGCGCAGGATCTTCGAGAACAGCTTCCCGCGCTGCACGTCGGCCTTGCCCTTTTTGCGCTTGATCTGAGACCACCGGGAATGCCCTGACATCGCCGCTACCCTTTCTCCGCCGGGCTCTCACCGGTGAGAGCCGCCTTGAGGCGCTTGACCCGCGCCAACCGAAGGTCCCTTCGCTCCCTGGCCGCCTCCCAGCGTCGCTTCTCGTCCACCGTGTTGGGCGTGAACGGCGGGCACGGCCGCGGCCGGAGGTCAGGCCCCAGATGCACGTAGGTGAGGAAGGCCGTACAGGCGTGGCGCACCTCGCCCGTCCACGGCTTTTCCGTCACCACCTTCACGCCCACCTCCAGGGACGACGTCCCGACGTAATTCAACCCGGCCTTGAACGTGACGACCTCGTGCGTCGAGATCGGCGCGTAGAAGTCCATCGCGTCGAGACAGGCCGTCATGACCAGACCCCGACAGTATCGCATCGACAGGATGCCGCCTGCCTCGTCGAGTGCCATGAGCAGCTTGCCCGCGAACATCGTGGTCCCGAACAGGGCATCCTCAGGGAGCACAGACCGGACCGACTCGAACCGCCACGTTGTAGCGGGGTCCGCGTGCCCGGCTTGAGCCGAGGGTGGCCCGTTCGAGGTGGGAAGTGGCTCCGACTCGCGCGATTGTGTTCCGGTGGCGAGATCCCGGCGTTTGGCCCATCGGGTGAGACGTTGCTCCCGGCGTTGCCGGGCGGCCTCGACGAGTGCCATCTCCGCGGCGCCCCGCGGCTCGATCCGCTCCCGCACCGGCCGTGGACGGATGTCGTCGCCCACGCTGACGAAGACCAGATGAGAGTTCAAGGTCACGCTGCGGGCACCGGTGTTGACGTTCTCGGCCCAGACGCGCACGCCGACCTCGAGCGAGCTCCGCCCGATGTACTCGACCTGAGCACGCAGGATGGCGATCTCGCCGACCTTCACCGGGTGCAGGAAGTCGATGTCGTCCATGGCGCCGAGCACGACCTGGCCCCGGGCCATGCGGGCCGCCGCCATCGTCCCTGCCTCGGTAATCCACTGCATCATGCGGCCGCCGTGGATCTGGCCGGGAGCGCCCGCGTGCTCGGGGAACACCATCTCGATCTTCTCGACGGTGGTCTCGGCGATCGTCGGCATCGGCCGGGAAAGGAGGGCTAGGGCTCGAGGCTGACCGCGGTGAGGCGCGGCAGGCCGGTTGGATGAAGACGCAGTCCCCGGACCTCCGGCCGCGCGACCGCCCATACCAGGCGCACGTAGAGCGGGATCCACGGGAGCTCCTCGGACAGCACGGCCTGGGCGCGCTGGTACAGGCGCGCGCGCTCGGGCCGGAAGGCGATCTGGCTGGCGCGGATCAGCATGTCATCGAGCCGGGGGTTTCTATAGAAGGAGAAGTTCAGCGTCTGTGGTCCCCGGCTGGCGCCTTCGCTCGTCGACAGTGGATAGAGGAAGAGATGCGGATCACCGCCCGCGATGGTGGCCTCGGCGAGAGCGATGTCGTGCTCGCCCGAACCACGCGCCGTCCGGAGGGCGGCATCGGGTTCGAGACGTACGCGCACCGGGATGTCGGCCGCCTGCAGGCTCGTCTTGAGCGCGTCAGCCAGGGCGCTGACGTCGAAGCCAGGCAACTCGCTCGGCGCCAGCAGCGTCGGCGAATAGCCTTTCGGCCACCCGCCTTCAGCGAGCAGCCCGGTCACCGCGCGGCGCGTACCGCCGAGGATCGGAGAGCCTTCGCGTCGCGCCCACGTCCCGGCCGGCAGGAACGACTGGAGGGGGACTGCCGTGCGCCCGAGCGCCGTGCCGACCGCCGCCGGATCGATGGCAGCCGCCACCGCCTGTCGGATTTTCTTACGAGAAAATGGCTCCTTTTCCGTTTGGAACGCCAGGTACCCGACCTGGATCCCGGGGACGGAGAGCGCGCCTTCGTTGCGTCGTGGCGCCCCTGGTGGGAACCACAGGTCGAGAGCCCGAGCGTCGAACTCCGCTTCGGCGTGGTCGTCGTTCGCCACTTCGAGGAAGATCAGCCGCTCCGCGCGGGGAGCTCCCGCCCAGTGTCCGGCGACCGCGTCGAGCGTCATCCGTCCACCTGACGCGTCGGTCAACCTGTAAGGGCCAGAGCCGATAAACCTGACACTTCCGTCGGCGGCGGCCACCTGTCGGGCGATGCCGAAGCCGGGGTGAGCGAGCACGGTCAGCAAGGGGGCGTATGGCTGGTGGAGGACGAACTGCACCGTGCGCGCGTCGGCGGCGCGCACTTCCTTCACCACTCCCGGTGCGCCACGCAGCAGTGCCGTCCACACCACCGGCACACGCTGGCTATCTTTCAACTGACGATCAAAACTCGCGGCAACTTCTGCTGCGTTAAGTGCCGTTCCGT
>WNGG01013785.1_pt1 | contig 15863 bp, 16 predicted proteins | sample 5400661 | NCBI WGS metagenome assembly WNGG01 (sample SAMN13153372, study PRJNA577476) | soil metagenome | isolation source: 100 cm soil or saprolite under Garry oak tree replicate 1 | place: USA:California | collected 2016-06-15
TCTTCTACCTGATGTCGCGCGGGCTCTCCGAGCCGGAGGCGTCCGCGCTGATCGTGTCCGGCTTCGTCGAGCCGATCACCAAGGAGCTGCCGCTCGAGTACGCGGTCGAGATGAACCGGTTGATCCAGCTGCAGATGGAGGGATCTGTCGGTTGAATCAGGCGCCGACTCGGCGGCGCCGCATAGAGGTCGATCGGGCTCGGCCCGAGCGACCGTTCAAACCAACAGACGGCTAACCCCACGTGACCGAACCGCAGACGAATTCCGGGGTCGATGTCGAGCGGACGGATTTCGTGCCGCTGGCTACGCGAGATAAGGAACGAGCACTCGAGTTCTACGGCGAGAAGCTCGGCCTCAGGCGGAACGAGCTGGCGCACCAGGACTGGCCGGAGTTCGAGACCGGCAACGTCACGCTGGCGATCATGGTTCCCGAGCAGGCTGGGATGGAGTTCCACGCCCACAAGAACCCGATCGCGTTGCGCGTCCCCGACGTCGCCGAGGCGCGCCGCTTGCTCGAGGAGGCAGGGGTCGAGTTTCACGGTGAGACGCTCGACACGGGTGTCTGTCACATGGCTTTCTTCTCCGATCCCGACGGCAACGCGCTGATGCTGCATCGCCGCTACGCCCCCTACTCCGACGGCTCGAAGCCCTGATGCGCGTCGAGGCGCTCGACTCGTACCGCGCACTCCCTCTTCCAGACACGACGGAAGAGCACTGGCGCTTCACCGACCTGAAGGAGTTCGACCCTGACTCATTCGGACACGACCAAGGGACAGTCCCTGAGTCGAGTCCCGGCGAGACAATGCTGGAGCTGGACGTGGCCGGGCTGGCGACGATCACCGAGGGCGGCATCCAGATCGAGCGTGCCCCGGAGGGAATCACCTTCGCGCCGCTGACCGAGGAGCACGAGCGGCTCTACTCGCTCGTCGGCTGGGACGAGAAGTTTGCCGCGCACAACGCGGCGGTCTGGGAGCACGGCTTGCTCGTCGTCGTCCCGAAGGGCGTCGAGCTCGAAAAGCCGCTCTACGTGCGCGTCACGAATTCGAGCCCCGGCGGCTCCCTCTTCTGGCGCCTGCTCGTCGTGGCAGAGGAGGGTGCTCGCTTCACGCTCGTCGAGGAGGTCACCTCGACCGCTCCCGATCTGCACTCGTACACGAACACGGCCCAGGAGTTTTTCCTCGAGCACGGCTCGAAGTTCGAGTTCGTCTCGATCCAGAATCTCTCACAGGAGACCTGGCACTTCGCCACGCACCACGCGCGCGTCGGACGCGACGCCGAGCTCGACTGGATCGCCGGCGGCTTCGGCTCGAAGAAGGGCAAGGTCCGGATCCAGAACGACCTCGCCGGCGAAGGGGCGACGTCGCGGGTGACGGGGGCGTACTTCACGGACGGGGACCAGCATCTCGACTACGACACGTTCCAGGAGCACATCGCGCCGAACACGACGTCCGACTTCGCCTTCAAGGGTGCGCTGCGCGACACGTCCACGGCCGTGTGGCGGGGAATGATTCGGGTTGAAAAGGACGCACAGAAGACGAACGCGTACCAGGAGAACCGCAACCTGATGCTGTCGCCGACAACGCACGCCGTCCCGATCCCAGGGCTCGAGATTCTCGCGAACGACGTGCGCTGTACGCATGGTGCGACCGTGAGCCGAGTCGACCGCGAGGAGCTCTTCTATGCCATGGCGCGCGGCCTCTCACGGGGAGAAGCCGAGCGCTTGATCGTGCGTGGCTTCTTCCAGGACATCCTCGACCGCATCGAATTCGAGGCCGTTCGCGAGTCGCTCGCCGCGGCCCTCGAGGCTCGCATCCCCCAGGGCTAGCCCTCGCGGGCTGCGAATCGAGTCCCGGATTCTGGGGGCCGCGCAATAAGACTCCATTAATTTTCCTACCTCCTGCCGGAGGAAAGCGCATACTTCGGCTGTGGCTCGAACGCCGCTCTACGCGGTGGCAGCTCTGCTCGCGACGACGCTGCTCGCCCAGTCGGCCGGCGCGGTCGTGAAGGGCGAAGAGCGCGTGCTGATAGTCCTGGCCACAGCGGGCTCGAAGCCGTACACCGTCGCCGACGTCGAGCAGACAGTGCGGCAGGCGAACTCATTCATCACGGCGGCCTCATTCGGGCAGACCCGGCTCCGCGTGGACGTGACACCGTGGCTCTCGGCGTTCGACGGCAATCCCGGTTGCGGCGGTACGACGAACCGGAGCCTCGCGGCGGTGATCGCCCCGGCCAGAGTCGCGGCCGATCACGCTGGGTATGACACTTCCCGCTACGACGACGTCGTCTACGCCGTCGCCGACAGCCACTGTGGGTTCCACGGCGCCACCTGGGGCAACGAGGTGATGCTGACCCGGCAGCCCACCCTCCAGCTCATCACGCACGAGCTCGGTCACACCTTCGGGCTCGGACACGCTCAGTCAGCGACCTGTTTGGGCGCTGCACGCACCTGCGGGCGCCTGGACGAGACAGGCGATCCCTTCAGCCCAATGGGAAGCGGCGAGCTCGACTACAGCGCCTACGAGAAGGCCGTCCTCGGGTGGATCCGGCCACAGCCGCACGTCAATGTGGCGAAGAGATACATACTGGCGCCGCCGACCTCCCGATCTTCGCTCGCTCAAGCACTCGTCGTGGATGTGGACGAGGGCGCCTGGTGGATCGAATACCGCGCGCAGCCGTTCCGCGGTCTCCTCTTCCGGTTCGTCGACTCAGCGAGGGCGTGGTCGCCTTTCGCCGCCCCGGCGGTCCTCGTCACGCACCCGAATAAGGCAAATCGGCCGTGGCTCGCACGCGGGGAGACGTACCGTTTGCCGAGGTCGTTCAAGGTCACGCTGACGAAAGCGAGCGCAACCCAGGCCGAGGTCCGCTTCCGGTAGAACCCCAGCCCCCGGGTACGATGGCCGGGTGGCCGTAACAGCCCAGACGAAGCTCGACGCGCGCAAGCTCCGCGCCGACTTTCCGATCTTCGAGCAGGAGATCCGCGGCAAGCCGCTCGCCTACCTCGACTCCGCGGTCAGCGCGCACAAACCGCGTCAGGTGCTCGACAAGCTGCGCAACTTCTACGAGACCTCCTACGCGAATGTCCATCGAGGGGTCTACACGCTCTCGGAGATCGCAACCGCGGAGTACGAGGGCGCCCGCGAAAAGGTCGCGCAGTTCGTGAATGCGCCGGACGCGCGCGAGCTGATCTTCACTCGCGGCGCAACGGAGAGCATCAACCTCGTGGCCTACGCGTGGGGCCTCGACAACCTCGGCCCGGGGGATGTCGTCGTCGTCACCGAGCTGGAGCACCACTCGAACTTCGTCCCGTGGCAGTACATCGCCAAGCGCACCGGCGCGACCTTCACCGCGATTCCGCTCGACGAACAAGGCGAGCTCCGGCTCGACGGGCTCGAGGAGATCGCGCGGATGGGAAACGTCAAGGTCGTCGCCAACAACCTCGTCTCGAACGCGCTCGGCACGATCAACCCGGTCGAGCGGCTCGCGGCGTGGGCCCACGAGCAGGGAGCGATCATGGTCGTGGACGCGGCGCAGGCCGCCCCGCACCACCCGATCGACGTTCAGCAGCTCGACTGCGACTTCCTCGCGTTCTCGTCCCACAAGATGTGCGGCCCGACGAGCGTCGGAGCGCTCTGGGGCCGGGCCAAGCTGCTCGAGGAAATGGCGCCGTTCAACCTCGGCGGGCACATGATTCGGTCGGTCACACTCGAAGAGACGACCTGGGGTCAGCTCCCGTACAAGTTCGAGGCCGGAACGCAGCCGATCGCGGAGGCCGTGGGCTTCGGCGCGGCTGTGGACTACGTCACCGACGTCGGCATCGGAGCAATCGAGGAGCACGAGCGCGAGTTGCTCGTCTATGCGCTCGAGCGCCTTGTCGACGTGCCGGGATTCGTCAGCTACGGCCCGTCGCCCGACAGGCGCGCCGGGATCATCTCGTTCAACATCGAGGGCATCCATCCGCACGACGTCGCTCAGGTCCTCGACATGGACGGCGTCGCCATTCGCGCAGGCCACCACTGCTGCCAGCCGTTGATGTCGAAGCTCGGCGTCGCGGCGACGAACCGAGCGAGCTTCTACCTCTACACCATCCCGGAGGAGATCGACCGGCTCGTCGAAGGACTGCACAAGGCCCATAAGCTCCTCACATGAACGTCGCTCGCCTTCGGCTCGCTCCCGTGAGGGAAACCATGTTTCCCTCACGAGCACCCTTCTTTAGGGATCGCCTCAGCCCCCGCGCCGCTGAGATCGCCGCGTGGGCCGAGGAGAAGAAGAGGGGAAACCTTCCGGTTTCCCTTTACGCCCCTTCCACAGTTCATCGGCCAAAGAACGGCCCATGAACGAATTCGACCAGATGTATCGGGAAGTGATCCTCGATCACTACAAGAACCCGCGCGGGCACGGAGAGCTCGCGGATGCCGACGCGCATGCTGAGGGACAAAACCCGCTCTGCGGCGACGAGGTGTCCATCTTTGTCGCGTTCGGCGAGGACGGGGACACGATCGACGAAGTGAAGTTCTCGGGCCGCGGCTGCGCGATCTCGCAGGCCGCGACCTCGATGCTCATGGAGATGGTGCGGGGCCGCAGCGCAAACGACGTCGCCTCCCTGCCGCGCGACGAGCTGCTCGACGAGCTCGGCATTCCCCTGAGCCCGGTGCGGCTCAAGTGCGCGCTGCTCGGGCTCTCGACGCTGAAACTCGCGCTCCACAAGGCCAAGGGAACGCCGCTGCCCGAGGAGTGGGCGGGCGCGTCCGCCGACCTCGACCTCAAGTAGGAGTGGCCGAGCTCGACGTCTGCCCGGTCGAGGAGCTGCCCTCGTGCTCCGTGAAGATCGTCTACGCCGGCGAGATTGCGGTTGGCGTCTACAACCTGAACGGTGAGTTCTACGCGATCGAGGACCGCTGCTCGCACGACGATGGGCCGCTCTGCGAGGGCGACTTCGAGTGCGACGACGGCGTCGCGATCTGTCCCCGCCACGGGGCGAATATCGACATCCGCACGGGTCGTGCGCTGACACTCCCGGCGGTCGCACCGGTGAGGACGTTCCCCGTCCACGTCGAGGACGGGATCGTCAAGGTCAAGATTGTCTGAGCCGAAGCGCTGCTGGACGACGGCGGACGAGCTCTATCTCGCCTACCACGACGAGGAGTGGGGCCGCCCGGTGCGTGACGAGCGAGGTCTGCTTGAACGGCTGTGTCTCGAGGGTTTCCAGTCAGGCCTCTCGTGGCTGACGATCCTGCGCAAGCGAGAGAACTTCAGGGCAGCGTTCGCCGGCTTCGACCCTGAGCCCGTTGCGCGCTTCGGCAAGCGTGACATCGAACGACTGCTCGGGAATGCCGGCATCGTCCGGCACCGCGGCAAGATCGAAGCGGCGATCGCGAACGCGCGCGGCACGCTCGCTCTGCGGGAGGCCGGCACGCCGCTGGAGGAGCTCGTCTGGGGCCACCGGCCCAAGCGAGGCCGGGCTGCGCCGACGAGCTTGAAGGATCTGCCGCCGACCACGCCGGAGTCGACCGCCCTCTCCAAAGAGCTGAAACATGCCGGGTTCCGCTTCGTCGGCCCGACGACCGTCTACGCGACCATGCAGGCGTGCGGCGTCGTCAACGACCACCTTGCAACGTGCTTCGTCCGCGCGCAGGTGCAGCGGGAGATCGAGGCAACGCTCTAAGGTCCGGTCATGCTCGACGATCGGGTTCGCGCAGTGCTCGAGCGTCTGCAGCGAGAGGACGCCGACGAGCGTGAATGGGGCCTGCCGCCCACGGAACGCTCCCGCGCGGTAGCGCCGACGACCGGGCAGTTCCTCTTCGCATTGGTCGTGCCTCAGGTGGACTGCGAGGTGCTCGAGATCGGCGCCTCGCGCGGCTACTCGACGCTCTGGCTCGCCGCAGGCGTCCGCCATCTAGGCGGTCGCGTGCTCTCGCTGGAAAACGATCCGGCTAAGGTGGCGGCCTGGCGCGCGAACATCGCCGAGGCCGGGCTCGAGGAGTGGGCCGAGCTCATCGAAGGCGACGCCAAGCAGACGGTTCCGGAGATCGACGACGTGTTCGACATCGTCTTCCTGGACGCCGAGAAGGAGGACTACGAGCAGCTCTTCCAGGCGGCGCGCCCGAAGCTCGAGCCCGGCGCTCTGGTCATCGCCGACAACGTGCTCTCGCACCACGACACGCTCGGCGCTTACGTCCACGCCCGCAAGTCGGACCCCACGGTCGAGTCTGTGACAGTCCCACTCGACCGCGGCCTCGAGCTCTCAGTGATCTTGCGAGGCGACCTCTCAGCCGACTGATATTCTGCGGCCAACCGCGGAAAGGAGGTGGTCCGAGAGTGGAGATTTCTTGTTCGGGCAGTGGAGGTACCAGCGGGTAGAGGTGCGTCCCCGGGACCTACGGGGAATCGCCTAGCCAGCGTGGGGGACGACGCGTTACGCGCCGCCCGGTCCACCGACACCTCGGGCCGAGGCCGGAAAGCGCCTCTACTAATCCACCGCTGGTAACCGGAACAGGGGGCCGCTCACGCGGCCCCCTTTCTTTTCCGCGCTATCTACGGAAGAGTACTACTGCCGTGGCGGCGGTCTCCGGGCCTGGAGTCAGGCAGCGCGCCGGAGCTGGTCGTCCACGGGTAGGAGGGGACCTTCATGAGCCCGACGGGGATGTGGATGCTGGCCCGGTGGATGCCGCGGACACGCTTCAAGCGCTCCCAGAACTCGTTCCAGCTGACGACGTCGGGGCCCCCCAACTCGAAGAGGCGGCCCACCACATCGTCGCGCTCGACGGCCTCCGCAAAGTACTTCGCCAAGTCTTCGGCCCAGATCGGCTGGATGCGCTGGCGGCCGCTGCCGATGATCGGGGTCACGGGCGTCAGCCTCGCGAGCTTCACGAACGTCGGCAGGATGCCGCCCCCAGGCCCGAAGACGAAGCTCGGCCGGAAGATCACGTAGGGGATGCCCGAGGCCTGCACCTGCTGCTCGTTCTCCCACTTCGCTCCGTAGTAGGGCACGAGATCCTTCGTCTCCTCGCTCGCGCCGAGGGCGCTCATGTGCACGAAGCGCCGAACCCCGGCGTCCTTTGCAGCAGTGAGGAGATCGCGCGTGCCCTCGACCATGATCCGCTGGAACTGCTCGCGCCGGCCCTGCCGGATCGCAACGAGATGAATGACCGTGTCGATGCCGGCGACGGCGGCTCGCAGGCTCTCCGGATCGGTGACGTCGCCCTCGGCCAGCTCGCATCCCCACGCCGCCGGCTTTGCTGCCCTGCGCAGGTCACGAACGAGACAGCGCACGGAGAGGCCGCGGCCCCGCAGCCCGTGGACGACGTGACCGCCCACGAAGCCGGTGCCGCCCGTGACGAGGCGCGTACGGCGAGGAGAAAGAAGCGGGAAACCTCCCGGTTTCCCGGAGCCCTTCCCCCGCCAGCGAGGCGAAGACTCAAGTCTTCGCCTCTCTGGCAAAGTTTTGCCAGTACTTCGAGGGGGTCGGCCCGCGCTGGCCCTGGTACTTCGAGCCGATGTCACCGGTGCCGTACGGCGTCTGTGCAGGCTCGGTGAGCTGGACGAACGAGATCTGGCCGATCTTCATCTCCGGATAGATGGTCACGGGGAGGTTCGCGACGTTCGACAGCTCGAGCGTCACGTGACCGTCCCAGCCCGGGTCGATGAATCCCGCCGTGGAGTGGATCAGCAGGCCCAGGCGGCCAAGCGAGCTCTTCCCCTCCAGCCGCGCCACGAGGTCATCCGGCAGGCGAATGCGCTCGAGGGTCGAGCCGAGGACGAACTCCCCTGGGTGGAGCACGAAGGGGGTTCCGTCGTCCACCTCGACGAGCTCCGTCAGGTCCTCCTGCTGCTCCCGGACGTCGATATAGGGGTAGCGGTTGTTGTGGAAAACCCGGAAGTAGCGGTCCACCCGGACGTCAACGCTCGAGGGCTGGAGCAGCGACTCGTCGTACGGGTCGATCTCGATCCGGCCTTCCTCCAGGAACCTGGCGATCGTGCGGTCTGAGAGGACCATCGAGGGCGATTCTACGGGCCACCCAGGCTCTGTTAGTTTTCCACACCTTGCCTACGAGGTACGTCCTCCAGCCTGTCGATCCGAATTCCCGTTACAAGCTCCGGCGGGCCGAGGCGCGGCAGCGACGGCACAAACAGCGGCTGATCGCCGCGGGCGTGTTGCTCGCACTGATCGCAGCGGGAGTCGTCGGAGGCGTGGTGGCAACGCACGTGTACGGACACAAGGCGGTGCGCGCGGCAGCACGTGCGACGCCAGCTCCGAAGCCTCAGGTCCTGCAGCCGCGGCCGCTGCCCGCCGAAGTGCGCGGTCTCCACGTCTCGATGGCGCTCGCCGGTCTGCCCGGGAAGCTCAACGAGTACGTCGCGATGAAGGCGGCCGGCCTCAACACGATCGAGCTCGACGTCAAGGACGAGAACGGCGACATCGGCTTCCCGGTCGACGTTCCGCTCGCGCACAAGATCGGCTCTGCGAAGCGTTACTACGACGCCGAACGCGCGGTCGCGAAGATCCACGCCGCCGGGCTCTATCTCGTCGGCCGGGTCGTCACGTTCGAGGATCCGGCCTTGTCGGCCGGCGTTCCCGAGCTCGCGATCCGGAGGGCCGACGGCTCCCGCTGGCTCAACAGCGCCGGTCTCGGCTGGACGAACCCCTACGACAAGCGCGTCTGGAAGTACAACGTCGACATCGCCGAGCAGGCGGCGAAGCTCGGCTTCGACGAGATCCAGTTCGACTACGTCCGCTTCCCCAGCGACGGCGATATCTCGCAGATTCGCTATCCCGGCAAACACGCCCAGGCGATGGGCTGGACGATCCCGATGTTCGCCAAGTACGCGCAGCAGCGCCTCAAGCCGCTGGGAGTGCGCATCTCGGTCGACGTCTTCGGGCTCTCGGCCACGAGGAATCTCGGCATCGGCCAGTTCCCGCGCCGGCTTGCGCGTTATGTGGACGCCATCTATCCCATGGTCTACCCGTCCCATTACGTCTCGGGCGAGTACAACATCCTCGATCCGGACTCCCGCCCGGGCACAACCGTCGCCTACTCGCTGCGCGACTTCCGCAACGCCGTGCGAGGCCACGCAACCAAACTGATTCCCTGGCTGCAGGACTTCTCCCTGCACCGCACCTACAAACTCGCGGACGTCCAGGACCAGATCCAGGCCGCGAGACTCGAGCACGCCAAGGGCTTCATGCTGTGGAACGCGGCCGGCCTCTACACGGTCAAGGCGCTATCCACGCCCGCGTTTCGCTAGGCGCTGCAAGTCCCCTATTCAGGTATACAGGGCGGCCGCTGACTCCGCTATCGTCAGGCGCATGGCGACGACGAAGACGATCGAGCTGAGAACAGCGATCCCGGGGCCCCGCTCCAAGGAGATCCTGGAACGGAAGAACCGTGTGATCGCGGACCCGCTTTCCATCTTTTTGCCGGTGGTGATCGAGCGCGGCGAGGGCGCGACGCTCACAGACGTCGACGGCAATACCTTCATCGACTTCACCGGAGGCGTCGGCTGCCTCAACGTCGGCCACGCGCATCCGCGTGTCGTCGACGCAGTTCAGGAACAGGCCGCAAAATTCCTGCACACCGACTTCACGATCGTCCCCTACGAGACGTACGTCACGCTCGGCGAACGTCTCATCGAGACTGTGCCAATCTCCGGCCCGGCGAAAGCTGCGTTCTTCAACGCCGGCACCGAAGCGGTCGAGAACGCGATCAAGTTCGCGCGCGCGTACACGAAGCGGCCGGCGGTGATCGGCTTCGAGGGCGGATTCCACGGCCGCACGCTGCTGTCTCTGAGCCTGACGTCCAAGACTCATCCCTACAAGGCCGGGCTCGGCCCGTTCGCGCCGGAGGTCTACCGGCTGCCGTTCGCACAGGACTACCGCGGCCCAAGCGCGGGCGAGGCACTCGCGGCGCTCGAGCGCGCGTTCGTGACGACAGTCGCCGCCGAGAACGTCGCCGCAATCATCATGGAACCGGTACAGGGTGAAGGCGGCTTCGTCGTCGCACCGCCCGAGTTCGTCGAAGGCGTGCGCCGCATCTGCGACGACAACGGCATCGTGCTCGTCATCGACGAGGTGCAGACCGGCTACGGACGCACGGGCAAGATGTGGGGAATCGAGCACTACGACGTCGAGCCCGACCTGATGACGATCGCGAAGTCGATCGCCGCCGGTCTGCCGCTCTCGGGCGTGATCGGAAAGGCAGAGATCATGGACGCGCCGGGCGACTCGGCAATCGGCGGCACATACGTCGGCAATCCCGTCGCACAGGCAGCCGCGCTGGCCGTGCTGGACGTGTTCGAAGACGAGAGCCTCGTCGAGCGGGCAGGGCAGATCGGCGAGACTATCCGCAGCCGAATGCAGGCCTGGCAACAGCGCTGGGACGCGATCGGCGACGTCCGCGGGCTCGGCGCGATGCTCGCGATCGAGCTCGTCCACGACCGCGACTCCAAGGATCCTGCCCCCGAGCTGGCATTGGCGGTCGTCGAAGCCGCCTCGGAGCGAGGGTTGCTCCTGCTCAAGTCAGGGATCTACTCGAACTGCATCCGCGTGCTCGTGCCGCTCGTCATCTCGGAAAGCGAGCTCGGCGAGGCGCTCGGCGTCTGGGAAGACGCGCTCGGCTCGGTTCTCGGTGCCTGAGTTCTCACGTTCGCACGGCGCCGCGCCGATATCGCTGCAGTGGCCGGGTATCTCATTGCCGTGATTGCGTTCACGATCCCGCTCGCCTTGGGCGCGACCAGAATCGGGCGACCGCGCATCGTGATCGGCCTCGGCGTCTTCATGGGCTCGCTCTGGGCCGCCGCCCTCGTCGCAGGCCGTGCCCAGGACGGACAGGGCAACCACCTCGTTCCGGTCTGGTTCCTGGTCGGCCTTGCCGCGCTTCTGTGCGCCCTTTGGTGTGGAGGCTTCTGGCTCGGCCTGCGCCTACGGAAAGTGCGCACCCGCTGACCCAAGGCGTACGACACGCGACGGGCGGGTAGCTTTCGGGCGTGGTAGTCGGGGAGACGATCGCAGGGCGATACGAGCTAGAGGAAGTCGTCGGGCACGGCGGCATGTCGAGCGTCTACAGGGCCCATGACTCCCTGCTCGAACGCTACGTCGCCCTGAAAGTCCTGCACCAGCAGTACAACGAGGACGAGGACTTCGTGGAGCGGTTCAAGCGGGAGGCGCGCTCCGTCGCACAGCTCCAGCACCCGAACATCGTCACCGTGATCGACCGGGGCGAGGAGGACGGCCGGCAGTACATCGTCTTCGAGTTCATCGACGGCGAGAACCTCAAGGAGCTCGTCGTCCGCAAGGGACGACTGGCCGTGCGCGACGCTTTGGAGATCGCGGTCGAAGTCGCGCAGGGCCTTGCCTTCGCCCACGAGCACGGCCTCGTTCACCGTGATGTGAAGCCGCAGAACGTCCTACTGAACGGCGACGGGCATGCCAAGGTCACGGACTTCGGGATCGCGCGCTCGCTCGACGTCGAGCACGGCGTGACGCAGACGGGGACCGTCCTCGGGACGTCGAACTACATCGCGCCGGAGCAGGCAAGCGGGGAGCCCGTCGACGCTCACACGGACGTGTACTCGCTCGGGATCGTCCTGTACGAGATGCTCACCGGAGAAGTACCGTTCCCCGGCGAGAACTTCGTCGCGGTTGCGATGAAGCACATCCAGGAGCCCTCGCCGAACGTGCTGGACGTGCGAGGCGACGTCCCGCTGCAGGTCGCCGAGATGGTCGATCGCGCGCTGAAGAAGGATCCGGAACACCGGTTCCCGACCATGAACGCGTTCGCCGCGGAGATCGAGGCGAGCCTCGCCGAGCTCGACCGCGGTGAAGACGGCGCGGTCACGATGGTCGTGCCCGCTGCGCAGCGCCTGCAACGGCAGAGACACCGTAAACCTGTCTCACCTCTTCCTCTCCTCATCGGGCTCCTCGGTGCGCTCGCCATCGCCGCCGTCGTCGTCGGACTGCTCACGTTTCGCGGCCGTGGCCACAACGTCCCGGTCGGCAAAGCGATCACGATTGCCGGCGCCGGCGCCTACGATCCGTACGGAGACGGCATTGAGCACGACGCCGCCGCACCGAAGGCGACGGACCGCGAGGTGCTGACCTACTGGTCGACCGAGGACTACAACAGCGGGCTTGAAGGAGTGAAGAAGGCCGGCGTCGGGCTCGTTCTCGATGCGACGGGAGTTGTCCAGCTCTCCCGCATCACGGTGGTCACGGACACGCCCGGCTTCATCGCAGAGATCCGCGCGACGAACATCCAGGGGACCCCTGGGCAGAAGGTCTCGGACAGCCTCGTCGTCGGGCGGACGACGAGGTTCGCGATCCATCAATCGGCGCCGAAACGCTTTTACGTCGTCTGGATCACCAAGCTCGCGCCCGGCGGCCACTTCGCGCACGTGAACGAAGTACGCGCTTTCGGCAAGGCCTAGAAAACGACCGCGCCGGCATGGCCGCCCCGGCCTCTTCTGGTCGGCGTCGCAAGCGACGCCTAAAAGACGAGCTTCAAACGACGTTCGTGTCGCTCGACGGCAAGCTCGATCAAGCGACGCAACAGCACCTCGTAGGGAATACCTGACGCGTCGAACAGCTTCGCATAGACACTCGTCGACGTGAAGCCGGGAATCGTGTTCAGCTCGTTCACGACAACGTGGCTGCCGTCGACGACGAAGCAATCCACGCGGGCCATGCCTTCGCACTCGGTGACGCGGAACGACTCGACCGCGGCGCGCTGCACTTCCTCGAGCACGGCTTCGGGGAGGTCGGGCGGGATCACGAGCTGCATCCCGCCTTCGTCGTATTTCGAGGCGTAGTCGTACCACTCGTGCCCCAGCGGCACGATCTGACCGGGAACGGACGCGATGGGCTCGCGGTTGCCGAGCACGCCGACCTCGACCTCGATCCCGTCGAGGAACTCCTCGACGAGAACCTTGTCGTCGTGGCGAAAAGCGAGCTCGACTGCATCGTCTAGCTCGAGCTCGTCATGCGCCTTCGTGATCCCGACCGAGGAGCCGAGGCGCGCCGGTTTGACGAAGCAAGGGAAACCGAAGGGATTCTCAACGGCATCGCCCTCGCGTAGGGCAACGTGGCGTGCAACCGGAATACCACTGTCGCGCAGCACCTTCTTGAACAGGTCCTTGTCCATGCAGAGCGCGGACGCCGCCACGCCGGCTCCCACGTAGGGGACGCCTGCGAGCTCGAGCAACCCTTGCACGGTTCCGTCCTCGCCGAACGGGCCGTGCAGGAGGGGCAGGACGACGTCGACCGATCCCAGCGTCGCGGGTGCGTTCGCCGCCGGGACGGGTAAAGTTTCGGCCACGGAGCCGTCTCCTGAACCGAGCTCCCAGCGCCCGTCGCGTCCGATCGCGACTGTGACGACGTCGTACTCCGCGGGGTCGAGCGACTCGAGTACCGAGCGCGCGGAGGCAAGCGAGATCTCGTGCTCGGACGACCGCCCCCCGGCGAGGATCGCGACTTTCAAGCGGCTCATGGGAGCCGAAGGCGAGGGACGCTCACGGAGGGCCGGGCGCGCCGAACTTGCCGACGGCAATGGTCACAATCGTGCCGGGCGGCTGCTGCGTCCCGCCCGGTGGATCCTGTGTCTGCACGATGCCGTCCTGGCTCTGGTCGGTGACCGGCTGGCTGACGATCTTCACGCCGAAGCCCGAGGCCTTCAGTGTCGCCTGCGCGTCGCTCTGCGAAAGGCTCGTCACGTCGGGGACGGTGGAGGTGGTCGGCCCCTTCGACACCATGATGGTGATCGTGGTACCCGGCGGCTGGAGAGTCCCTACACCCGGGCTCGTGTCGACGACGGTGTCCTTCGGCGCGTCCGACTTCACGTCCTTGCGCAAGACCGCAAAGCCGGCTCCGAGCAGGGTCGAGTTTGCAGATTCGAACGTCGAGCCGATCACGTTCGGGATCGCCACCGGTTTCGGTCCCTTGGAGACTTTGAGCTTGACCTGTGATCCTTGCTTCACAGAGGCGCCGGCGGTCGGCGACTGCGAGATCACCTCGCCCTGGGGTTTGTCCGACTCTGTCGGAATGGCCTTGCCTTTCAGCTTCGCGTCCTGCAGATCGGAGAGCGCCTTGTCGAGTGGCTCACCGACAACATTCGGAACGTCCGTCTTGGGCGGCCCGAGCGAGACGTAGATAGTGACGAAGTTGTTCTTCGGTGTTCTGTCTCCGGGCCGCGGCGTCTGCTGGAAGACGTACGTCTCGGGGAACTTCGGATCGGCGTTCGGCTGCCGCACCGGATTGGGCCGCAGACCGCTCTGTCGGATCAACGCAACAGCATTGGCCTCACGCAGGCCGACGTAGTTCCTGACGGCGACCGTCTTCGACCCGCTGAGCTGATCCTGGATCTGCGAGTAGAGGAAGTAGCCGCCGACGAGCGCCGCGCTCACGAACAGCAGCGCAACGAGCCACGGCCACAGCGCGCGTCTCGGCGGCTCGTCGTAGTCGTAGTACGCGGAGGGCGGCGCGTACGGAACCGGAGGTCTCGGCGTGCGCGTGATCTCTGTGACGGCCGCGGGCGGCGGACGCGAGATGATCGCCGTCGCCGCCTCCTCGGTGACGGGAGAGATCGCAACGCCACGGTTGATGCGGCGGAGGTCCGCGTCCATCTCCTCGGCGCTCTGATAGCGCTCCGCCGGGTCCTTGGCGAGCGCCCGCATCACGACCAGGTCGAGGTCCCGCGGCACGTCTGCACGCTTCGCGGAGGGCGGTTCCGGGATGGTCGAGAGGTGCTTCATGGCGATCTCGACCGGCGTGTCGCCGCTGAAGGGCACGACGCCGGTGAGCAACTCGTAGAGCACGACGCCGACGGAGTAGAGGTCCGAGGTCTGGTCGACGGGTGCACCCTTTGCCTGCTCGGGGGACAGGTATTGAGCAGTGCCGATGATCGAACCGGCTTCGGTCATCTGGCTGACGCCCGCACGCGCGATCCCGAAGTCGGTCACCTTCAGTCGCCCCTCGCCGTCGACGAGCACGTTGTGCGGCTTGATGTCGCGGTGGACGATGCCGTGGCGGTGCGCGAACCGGATCGCAGCAAGGATTTGGCGCGCGTAGTCGACCGCGAGGTGGATCGGCGCGGGGCCACGCGCGACGATCAGCTCCTTCAGCGAGCGCCCGTCGAGGTACTCCATCGCGATGTAGTAGGTGCCCTCCGCCTCGCCGCGGTCGTAGATCGAAACGATGTTCGGGTGCGAGAGGCTGGCCGCGTTCTTCGCCTCGCGGCGGAAGCGCTCGACGAACTGATCGTCGCCGGCGTGGCGATCGTTGAGGATCTTGATCGCGACGCGCCGGCCGAGCACCTCGTCCTCGGCGAGGTAGACGTTCGCCATGCCGCCCGTGCCGAGCTTGCGCAGGATGCGGTAGCGCCCGTCGAAGAGCGTATTGATCAGGGTGTCGGAAACCGCCATTGGGGCCTTTCAGGGTAGGGATTCGCCCCTACCGCAGTAGCGCCTCCATCACCTGTTTGGCGATGGGAGCCGAAATGGCGCCGCCGAACCCGTTGAGCTGGTTCTCGACCACCACCGCGATCGCAACTCTTGGTGCTTCTGCCGGCGCGAAGGCCGCGAACCAAGCCGTGTAGATATTCCCGCGCCCGGTTTCCGCGGTGCCCGTCTTACCGGCGACGCGGACACCCGGGATCGAGGCGGCAGTTCCAGTACCGCCCTGGACCACGAGCTCCATCATGTGCGTGAGCTCGTCGGCGGTCTGTCGCTTGATCGGCCGGCCGAGTTGATCGGGCTGCAGATGCGTGATCGTCTTCCCGGCCCGGGAGACGATGCGCTCGACGATCTGCGGCCGCATCTCCGCGCCATGGTTGCCGATCGCCGCCGCCACCATCGCCATCTGCAGCGGTGTCACCGCGA
>WNGG01015256.1_pt1 | contig 15858 bp, 14 predicted proteins | sample 5400661 | NCBI WGS metagenome assembly WNGG01 (sample SAMN13153372, study PRJNA577476) | soil metagenome | isolation source: 100 cm soil or saprolite under Garry oak tree replicate 1 | place: USA:California | collected 2016-06-15
TGCCGGTGTAGTTGTAGAGCGTCGGCGCAAGCTGGAAGTAAACGATGTGTGGGAAATCAAATCTTGCTCCTACCTGCCAGCCAAGCAGGAAGGCATCGTGGTTCGGGGTAAGCTGAGTTTCGCCGCCTATCGGCTGCGTCGTTGTAGGGCGAGGGCCGATTGGATTTTCCGGGTTCGCATCGTCGTAAACGAATTGGCCGAAGTTTGCGAACAAGTCGAGCTTCAGGAAAGGCTCCGGTGGCGGTCCGGCTGCAACTGCTTTACCATCCTTGCTGTAGGACGGAGGTGGAGGCGGTCCTCCCCCAAAGACAAATGTGCGTTTATACTGCTCGGCCAAGCCTTCTGGATTGATGTCGTCGTCCCACACCAGTCGCGTGTTGACGAAGGGGTTCGGCATTCGGCCGCCAGTGAACGTAAAGCCAGGGAAGCCTTTATATCCGCCATACGCCTGGCCGACGAAGATACCGTCGTTGCCTTTTGCGAATGGTCCGCCAGATGTCTCGTCGCCGAACGTTACGTTTGCCGAGCGGGCACTGGCATTCCCCTCCAATCGAAGGCCGAAGAACCAATCATCGAGAAGCGTTCCGCGAAGGCCGAGACGAAGACGGTAACGTTCACGCTCGCGCTCCTGCCAATCATTTGGATGGGCCGGATCATCGCCGGGAAGCCTGCCACCGCGGTACTCGTATCGGATACGCATGTCACCAAAGAGTTCCAATTCCGTGATCGCTGGAAACAATTTCCATTTTGGGCCGCCCAAATCCGGAACCAATTTCTCGACGTAGGTTTTTCCGTCATAAGTGACTTGCGTCTTCGTCTTCCCTTCGGCAACGGCTGCAGGTGCAGGCGCAGTGTGTTTGGATTTGAGACTCTTGACCTCGGCCTGTAATTCGGCGTTCTGTTTTGTCAGCAATTCCACTGCGCGCTCGAGTTTTTCGATTCGCGCGGTGTCGGATGATACCTGGGCGCGCAGTGGCTGCGCAGTTAACAGTACAATTGCAGCCAGGCTCGCGCCCGCCGCCCGTAAGATGAATATTTTAGTGAACATGAATTGCTCCTTGTGTTTAATGGTTGGATCGAGAGGTAGAACCGCTCGGGTTAAGAACTGGTTATCCGAACGCGGGCGAGACTAGAAGCGTTTTGTTACAGGCGTATGACGAAAGTGTGACGATTCGGCAAACTTTTCCAAACGCGAGGCAGTTTGCGCGGCACGATTTTGTTTGCGAAGGATTAACGAGCTGCTAGCACCCGTTCGAGCGCGTAACCGATTAGGCCGCTTGCTGGGAGGGTGAAAACCCACGCCCAGATAATCCGTTCAACCACTGTCCAGCGCATTCCGCTGAAACGTTTCACCGCTCCAACACCCATGATCGACGTGGAAATTACGTGCGTCGTTGAGAGTGGAATGCCGTAGTAGCTGGCACCTTGAATGATTAACGCGGCAGTCGTTTCCGCCGCGAATCCATGAACCGGCTGCAATTTGACCATGCGGTGGCCGAGCGTGCGAATGATTCGCCAGCCGCCAGCCGCAGTTCCTACGGCCATGGTCACAGCGCACAAAACGATTACCCATTTAGTCAACAAGAAAACGGGTGTTTTTAAGAAGTTTAACCAAGCTGGGAGATGATCGAAGCTGCCGCCCTGCGTGCCGGTAAAAAGTGCCAGTGTGATGATGCCCATGGTTTTTTGCGCGTCGTTGGTGCCGTGACTGTGTGCCATCCACGCCGCGCTGAAGATTTGTAGTTTTCCAAAAAGCGAATGCACGAGGTGTGGTGTGAAACGTTGTAGCGCAACGAACAGCAAAAACATCAGTAATGCGCCGAATATGAAACCTGCGAACGGCGACGTGATCATTGGCACAACAACTTTCGGCCATACGCCGGCGTTCCATTTGATCACGGACCAATTGCCGTTTGCGGCTGCAAGCGCGGCGCCACAAAGTCCGCCGATGAGCGCGTGACTCGAACTGGATGGCAAACCGAACCACCACGTGGTGATGTTCCACGTAAATGCAGCGATCACCGCGGAAAGCACTGTCGTCATGCTGACAACATTGGTGTCCACGAGCCCCTTGCCGATCGTTGAAGCAACAGCGCCGCCAAACAATGCGCCAGTAAGATTGAAGAAAGCAGCCATTGCGATTGCCTTGCGTGGCGTCAGAACTCGCGTTGAAACGACGGTGGCAATTGCGTTAGCGGCATCATGAAAACCGTTGCTGTACTCAAAAATGATCGCACCGAGAAGAACGCAAAAAAAAGTGAGCACACGAATGCCTGCTACGAATATTTCAGCGCCACCTGCAGGACGATGTTCCCAGCGTCGCGGCAGCGATCAATGACCTTTTCCAGCAAACCGTAAAGATCGTAGAGAAAAATGATCTGTTTCGGTTCGTATTTGCCTTGAAAAAGATCGCGAAGGCGATTGAGCTCGAGGGTGTCCGCGTCGCCTTCGATGCTCTGCAGTTTCGTATTCATTTCCCGGGCGGTGCCAGCGTCAATCCCTTTTCGTAACTGTTTCACCATCGCTAGCACGGTTTCGGCTGCCTGATCCAGCAATTCGACTTGCTTTTGAAAACTGTGTCCGCGCAAATCCTCTGGGCAGATCAAAATTCGTTCGCCGATTTTTTCGACAGTTTTGGGTATCTTATAAAGCGCCGCCGCCAATTCCTGGATGTCCTCGCGTTCCAGCGGCGTGACGAAGGTCTTTGAGAGCTGTTCGGTCAATTCTTGTGTGATGCGTTTGTCTTCGCGGCGGCTGTGCGCAAATTCTTCGAGATGCTCGGGCGTCTCATTTTGCTGGAGTTTTTCGAGTAGCGCGACCAAATGATGCACGCTGCTGTCTGCCTGCTGCGCGCTCGCCTCCAACAAGTCGTAAAACTTTCCATCACGCCCGATGAGCTTTTGAATCGAAAACATGACCTGTCCAGTTGTACTCGATCGTGTTCACTGCGGCAATGCCAGAACTGGCCTGGCACACTACAGCGTTGCGGCGCGCATCACGACAATGTGACGATTCAGCAAAGTTTGCGGTTCATCGCTTTAACTGACTTCTATTCAGATTGAAATTTACTGCCGAGGCGAGTTGATTTGATCTCCAATGGAAACTGGATCTGGCAGGAATATCCTGATCATCGAAGACGAAACAGACGTAGCCGACCTCCTCTCATTGAATTTGCGCAAGGCCGGCTTCAGAGTTTCGACCGCTGGCGACGGCGCGAGCGGTTTGCAAAAAGCGCGCGACGACAGGCCTGATTTTATCATTCTCGATCTGATGTTGCCGAAAATGTCCGGGCTCGAAGTCTGCAGGATTCTAAAAAGCGACGCTGCAACGGCCCGGGTGCCGATTCTCATGTTGACGGCGAAAGCGGAAGAGATCGATCGCATTGTGGGTCTGGAATTCGGCGCCGATGATTACGTCACAAAACCGTTCAGCCCACGCGAAATTGTGTTGCGAATTCGCGCAATCTTCCGGCGCGGCGAAAAAGCCGACGAGAGTCTGAGCGCCGGTCCGATTTCGATCGATCCTGCGCGCCACGAAGTTCGCGTTAACGGCAAGCAGGTGCATCTGACCAGTCTTGAGTTCAAATTGCTGCGCGCATTGATGCAACGCCGGGGGCGCGTGCAGGAACGCGATCGGTTGCTCAACGATGTTTGGGGCTATGAAAGCGTGATTGACACCCGCACCGTGGATACGCACGTGCGGCGCTTGCGTGAAAAACTGGGCAAAGGTGGCGATGCGATTGAAACCGTCCGCGGTTTCGGTTATCGCCTGCGAGAAACCTAGCGCGAATGATTTGGCTTCTGCTCTGCGCGATCATTGCATCGACAGGCGCTCTTGCATTGATGGCATGGCGCAAGTGGATTACACCGTGGCGACAGGTAGAAGAGCTCGTCGATCAAATCGCGCGCGGCGAGCGACCACGCACATTTCTCGTTCAGGGTGGCGTCCAGGCTCAGCGCCTCGGCTTACGGCTGGAAAAAGTTTCTGAGGATTTGCAGCAGCTCAATAAGCAGATCGCAAAACGCGAATCCGGGATGCAGACCATTTTCTCTGCGATGCACGACGCATTGCTCGTAGTCGATTCCAAGCGGCACGTAATTTTGGCTAACAAGGCGTTTCGGAACCTTTTCGCGCTGCCGGAAATTTCAGAAGGGACACCTCTGCTCGAGATTGTCCGCGATGCAACGCTCGACCGGGTGATTGACGATGCTTTCGATCGCGGTGCGCCAGTTCGCAGCGACTTGGTTCTGGACGGTTCACAAGTCGAGCTCGACGCTGTCGCGACAAGGAACGACGCGGGCGAGATCACCGGAGCGCTGGTTTTATTTCACGACATCACCGAGCTCAAGAAGATCGATCAAGTCAGGCGGGATTTCGTCGCCAACGTGTCGCACGAATTGCGCACGCCACTGTCGATCTTGCGCGGCTACATCGAGACGTTGCTCGATAGCCCGGAAATTTCGCGTGAGGAATTTTCTCGAATTCTCGGCATCATGGAACGCCATTCGAAACGCCTCGACCTCCTCGCGGAGGACCTGCTTACGCTTGCGCAATTGGAATCAGCCAATCCGGATTTGCAATTGGGCAAAGTAGATCTGTCGAGGTTTTTCGGAGAGATAATTCGCGACTGGGAAAAGAAGCTCGCAAACAAACATCTCAATATGATCGCCGATGTTGCGTCCGAGTTGCCCTCGATCTGCGCTGATCGCGCGCGGCTGCAGGAGGCTCTCTACAATCTGCTCGATAACGCCGTGAAATATTCCTGTGAGCATGGCGAGATCAGACTTCAAGCTCGACAGCGCGATAAAGAAATTGTGCTTAGCGTAAGCGATAAAGGCATCGGCATTGGGAAAGAAGATTTGCCGCGCATTTTCGAGCGCTTTTACCGCGTTGATAAAGCACGCACAGCCGAAAATATCCGCGGCACCGGTCTCGGCCTCGCGATCGTGAAACACATCGCGCAACTCCATGGCGGTCACGTCGAAGCTGAAAGCGAATTGGAGAGAGGCACGACGATTCGCATGGTTTTGCCGATTGTCACACAAACGTAACAGTAAAGATTTTGACCAGCTGAATCGGCTTGCGGCAATTTTGTCGCATGACCAAACTACCAGGAATTCTTGGGCTAACGATCGCGTTGGGATTGAGCGCGAACGCTTCGGCGCAGATGATGATCAACGGCGCGGGGGCGACGTTCCCGTATCCAATTTACTCGAAGTGGTTCGACGAATACGCAAAAGTCGATCCCTCGGTGCGATTTAATTATCAATCGATCGGATCCGGCGGCGGACAAAAGCAGATCCTGGCGCAAACGGTGGATTTCGGCGCGTCGGACGGGCCGATGAGCGACGACAATCTGAGCAAAGCCCCGGGGAAACTTTTGCACATTCCAACGGTGGCAGGTGCGGATGTGCTCGCCTACAATTTGCCCGGAAACCCAGCGTTGAAGCTTGATGCGGATACGATTGCCGGGATTTTTCTCGGCCACATTAAAAAATGGAATGACCCAAAAATCGCATCGTTGAATCCGGGTGCGAAATTGCCGGATCAGGAAATCGTAGTCGTGCACCGGTCTGATGGGAGCGGGACCACTTACATTTGGACCGATTACCTGAGCAAAATCAGCCCGGAATGGAAGTCGAAAGTGGGCACGAACACGTCCGTGAATTGGCCGACTGGGATCGGAGGCAAAGGCAACGAAGGCGTGGCCGGGCAGATTAAGCAGACGCCCGGTGCGCTCGGGTATGTGGAATTGATATACGCAGTCCAAAATAAAATGCCTTACGCAGAGGTGAAGAATGCTTCTGGGAAGTTTGTAAAGCCATCGCTCGAATCTATCACCGCGGCGATGGCCACGGCGCAAATTCCCGACGACTTCCGGTTCTCGATCACCAACGCTCCAGGAGCGGATGCTTATCCTATCTGCGGCGCGACGTGGCTGCTTGTTTACGAACAACAGAAAGATCCTGCGAAAGGTAAGAAGCTCGTTGAGTTCTTAAAATGGGCGGCGAAAGATGGCGAGAAAATGGCGACCGATCTGCAGTATGCGCCGTTGCCCGACACCCTTCAACAACGCGTTCTCAAACGAATCGACGAAATCAAGATGTAATCGAGCGTGTACCGCAGCGGCCTGCCGCTGCTAATCATAGTATTAAGTTTTTATGGCTGTGGCCGCATCGATAGCGGTGGAAGGGCGCTCCGTCCAAGCACGCATGGGGTCTCCATCCCGCTTTGGCGATAAGGCATTCGAATGGCTTACGCTCGCGATGGCGCTGGCGGTGGTCGTGCTGATTATCCTAATCGGCTGGCAGCTCTGGATTGGGTCTTCGGTCGCTATCAAAAAATTCGGTTTTCATTTCCTCGTCACATCAACCTGGGACCCAGTCGCGGAGCAATTCGGCGCGCTGCCGTTCATTTACGGAACACTCGTTTCCTCTCTAATCGCTTTATTGATCGCGGTGCCCTTGAGCATCGCAACAGCAGCGTATCTGACTGAGCTTGCTCCGCTCTGGATTCGCCAGCCGCTCGTGTCTTTGATCGAAATGTTGGCGGCGATTCCGAGTGTCATCCTCGGACTCTGGGGCATTTTCGTGATGATTCCCTGGCTGCGCGATTATCCGTTTCCGTTCCTCAAGCGATTCTTCGGTTGGACTCCGTTCTTCAGCGGGCCGATCTACGGGCCAAGCATGCTCGCTGGTGGAATTATTATCGCGATCATGATTTTGCCGATTATTACTTCGGTCTCGCGCGAGATTCTCCGGAGCGTTCCGAACTTACAGCGCGAAGCGGCGTACGCGCTTGGCGCGACCCGCTGGGAAGCGACCCGGATCGCAGTGCTGAGTTACGCCAAAAAAGGATTATTCGGCGCCGTCATTCTCGGTCTCGGACGCGCGCTGGGAGAAACGATGGCTGTCACGATGGTGATCGGCAACACGCCGCAGATCGCTGCGTCGCTATTCAAGCCCGGATACACGCTGGCCAGTGTGCTGGCCAATGAATTCACCGAAGCGACGACCGATATGTATCTTCAGGCGTTATTCGAAATCGGGCTGGTCCTCCTCGGCATAACAATCTTGGTGAACCTCCTCGCACAACTGCTTCTGCGAACCATCGCAACAAAATCTGCAACACGCGCGGTGCAATAGCCATGCGTTTCGAAACAGCACATCAGCACACGTGGCGCAAAATCAAAAGCGCGTTGGCATGCACCATCGCCTTCGTCTCCGCCATCCTTGTAATCTCGCCACTGGGTCTGGTGTTTTTTTATCTCCTCATTCATGGCGCCGGTTCGGTGAACTGGGATTTTTTCACGAAATTGCCAGCGCCGGTCGGAGCGGTCGGGGGCGGTATGGTGAACGCCATAGTCGGCTCGTTGGAATTGCTTGGGCTTGCCGGGCTGATTGGAATTCCAGTTGGTGTTTTGGGCGGCGTTTACCTTGCGGAATATGGCTCCGCGCGGATCAATTCAGTCCTGCGATTTCTGGCTGACGTCCTCAATGGGATCCCATCGATCACATGGGGCATGGTAGTTTATGGTCTGGTCGTGTTGCGCTTCAAAGGCTTTTCGGCCTATGCCGGTGGCCTTGCGCTGGCCTTGATCATGATTCCCCTGATCTTGCGCACGACAGAGGAAGTCGTCCTGCTTGTGCCGAACGGGTATCGCGAGGCCGCGCTCGCGCTCGGAGTCAGCCGGTGGAAAACGATCGTACATATTGTGATGAAGACTGCGTCAAAGGGAATCATCACCGGGATTCTGCTCGCGCTTGCTCGCGTGGGCGGCGAAACAGCCCCGCTTCTCTTCACTGCTTTCGGCAACAGGTTTTGGAATCACAGCCTCAGCCAACCGATTGCTGCGCTTCCGTTGCAGATTTTCACCTATGCGATTTCGCCCTATGACGACTGGCATCGTCAGGCCTGGGCCGGCGCGCTGGTGCTCGTCATGGGCGTTTTTTGCGTTAACGTAATCGTTAGAATCCTGACGCGGGGGCGTGCAGCGTCTGTCGTCTAGCGTCTGTGCAGATGGATAATTTAACCATGACAACACCTGATCGAAGCGTGTTAGAGCGCGTCGAACCGCCAGCGGAGCTGGCGTCTGCAGAAGAGCCGGTGCCAGCGTGCAGTTTTCAAGTCAAGAATCTCTCAATCTGGTACGGCGAGAAACGAGCCATCGATGATGTGACGGTTGTGGAAAATCGACTTTCATCCGCGCGCTTAACCGCATGCACGAGCTTGTCCCCAAGACACGAGTGGAAGGAACAGTGCTGCTTCAGGGAGAGGATCTCTATTCGAGCGCTGTCGATCCCACAATCGTTCGACGCCGAGTCGGCATGGTTTTCCAAAAGTCGAATCCCTTTCCTACAATGTCGATCGGCGAGAATGTCATTGTCGGCCTGCGGCTAAACGGTGTGCGTGACCGGAAATTTCTTAACGAGCGTCTTGAGAAATCGCTTCGCATGTCTGCTCTTTGGGACGAGGTGAAAGATGATTTGCACAAACCGGGGACGAGTCTTTCGGGCGGCCAGCAGCAACGGCTTTGCATAGCCCGCGCGCTTGCAGTCGAGCCCGAAGTGCTCCTTATGGATGAGCCCTGTTCGGCGCTGGATCCGATCGCCACGGCCAAGATCGAAGAATTGATCTACGAACTGAAAACTAAATACACCATCGTGACTGTCACCCACAACATGCAACAAGCCGGCCGGATCTCCGATTACACGGCCTTCTTTTACCTTGGCCGGCTGATCGAATTTGGCCCAACGACAAAAATTTTCACGAACCCAAGCGAAAGGCAGACGGAAGATTATATCACCGGGCGATTTGGTTAATGGAACATCAATATCTTTGTTATGATCGCGCCTAAACACATCCTTGGCACATTTGACGAAGCGCTCGCTTCGCTGCGCAATAATGTGCTGATGATGTCGGGACTCACTGAGCGCAGCCTCGAGCGAGCGATGAAAGGGTTGTTCGAGCGCAACGACAATCTTTGCGCAAACGCAATCGCTGATGACGAGGAAATCGACCAACTCGAGAAACAAATAGATAAGGACGGTGTGGATATTTTGTTGCGGTTTCAGCCGGTCGCATCCGATCTGCGCCGCGTCGTAGCAGCCATGAAACTTTCGTCAAACCTCGAGCGCATGGCGGATCAAGCAACCACGATCGCGCGTCGCGCGCGGAAGTTGAATCAACATCCGCCGTTGCCCGAAGTCGAATTGACCAGGCCCATGTACGAGCATGCGATGTCGATGTTCAGAGATAGCGTGGACGCCTTTGTTCGGGAAGATGTCGACCTTGGACGAGCAGTGGTTCAGCGGGATGATGCGCTGGATGAATTGAACCGCAGCGTGAGCCACAAGTTCGTCGAGCGCATGGCGCAGGATCCTGAGCAACTGCGCGGCTACTTGAATCTGATTTTCGTCGCGCGCGCTCTTGAGCGCGTCGGCGATCACGCTACCAACATTGGCGAGGACGCCGTTTACGCCGCTGCAGCGGAAGACATCAGGCATCAAACTGTCGCGGCGCCGGCCTGAGACGGAACGCATTGCGTATGCGCAGTTGTTGTCGATGTTGAGAGATGGCGGACGCTCAGGCCACTGCTCGAACTGAAGAGGAAACCAATGCGATCGCCACTCCAGAGATCGTACAAAGCGCGCATGAGCGTTTTGGCGATCCCAAAAATTTTGTCAACCGCGAGCTGAGCTGGCTCGAGTTCAACCGGCGAGTCCTGGAAGAAGCGCAGGATCAGAGGCAGCCGCTGATCGAGCGGGTCAAGTTTCTTACGATCTTCAGCTCGAACCTCGACGAGTTTTTCGAGATCCGTGTTGCCGGAATTAAACAGCAGATTGAAAGCCAGACGAGCGAACTTGGTCCCGACGGTTTAAGCCCGACGGAGGTTTTCAATCGCATTCAGAAAACAGTACGCGAACTCTTCGCCGAGCAATATACGCTCTGGAAAAATGAATTGCTGCCGGAACTGGCGAAGAATGGGATTTACATTCGGGAAATCTCGGAGCTGCCCGCGAAACGTGCCGCCTGGGCGCATCGTTATTTTCTACAGGAAGTTTTTCCGATGCTGACGCCACTGGCTGTAGATGCCAGCCATCCATTCCCGCATCTCTTGAACCGCAGCCACAATCTGCTCGTACGAGCAAAGACGCGCCGGCGGGGCGAGCCACTGCACGCGATCGTGCAGGTGCCGCGAGTCGTGCCGCGGCTCATCCTTTTGCCGCGTGGCACCGGCGCGAACGAGCCGTGGGAATACATTTACCTCGCGTCGCTCATCAAACAGTATATCGGCGAGTTGTTTCCCGGTTTAATTCTCGATGGCGCGCACGCGTTTCGTGTCACGCGCAACAGCGACCTGTACATCGATGACGAGGAGGCGGAGAACCTGTTGCGTATGATCGAGCAGCAACTGCGGCGCTCGAGCCGCGGTAATGCCGTGCGCCTCGAGGTCGAAGCTGATTGTCCGAAAGATTTTCTCAGCTTGCTCCTCGACTTCTTCAATTTAACCGAAGCCGATGCTTACAAACTGGATGGTCCGCTGACGATGACTCATCTCGCGCCTCTGGTTGCCAACGATGCGTTTGCGAAACTTAAGGATCGTCCGTTTCAGCCGGCGCGCGATCCCGCGCTTCCGCCTCATGTGGATTTCTTCGAGGTGCTGCGGCGTCAGGACGTCCTTTTGCATCACCCGTACGACAGTTTCGATCAGATCGTCGAATTGATCGAAAAAGCTGCAGCTGATCCTCAGGTGCTGGCGATCAAGATCACGCTCTATCGGACCAGCGGTGATTCACCCATCGTTGAGGCGCTGATCGATGCTGCGAATGCAGGCAAACAGGTGACGGCAATCGTTGAACTTCGCGCGAGATTTGATGAAGCAACGAACATCCAATGGGCGCGGCGGCTCGAAGAATCCGGCGCCCACGTGATCTATGGCGTGGTCGGCTTGAAAACGCATTGCAAAATGCTGCTCATCGTCAGACGCGATGCGGACCGACTCCGTCATTATGTCCATCTCGGAACGGGGAATTATCATCCGCGGACGGCGCGCATTTATACCGATTTCAGCCTGCTCACCAGCGAAGCCCAGCTGACCGAGGAAGTGGCAACCGTGTTTAACACGCTCACCGGTCTTGCTGGTTATCCCGGCCTGAAAAAATTGATGGTCGCGCCGTTTGACATGCAGAGCCGGCTCATCAAATGCATCGAGCGCGAGCGAGATAACGCGCTCGCCGGAAAACCGGCGCGTATCGTCGCAAAACTGAACTCGCTGGTCGATCATGAGGTGATCGAAAGACTTTATGAAGCTTCATGCGCCGATGTGACTGTCGATTTGATCGTGCGGGGCATCTGTTGTCTGCGTCCGAAGATTCCCGATCTCAGTGAGAACATTCGCGTCATCAGCATTGTTGGCCGCTTTCTCGAACACAGCCGCATCTACTATTTCGAAAACGCTGGAGATCCTTTGGTTTACCTTTCGAGCGCGGACTGGATGCCGCGAAATTTCTTCCGACGAATCGAAGTCGCGTTCCCGATCGAGACGCCTGCACTGCGCAATCAGATCATTAACGACGTGATTCCAACGGTCCTGAACGATCGCGTGAAGGCGCGCGAGCTGCAGCCGAATGGCACCTACCGTCGATTGCAGCCGGAAGGTCCGGAGCCGAGCCGACAGGCGCAGTGGCAATTTCGTGAAGTGTCTCGCGAGCGCATGAAAAAGCTTACCGGCTCGAAAAAGCAAAAGCGCGCCGACAAATTGATACCGATCTCCGTCGTGCATAAAGACGCAGCTGCGCCCTCAACAGCCTCGGAAAAGCCGTTCACCCCGTGAGATACGACGCACCATCGGGGACACAATCGCACCCGCGGTTATCTCACGGGGTGAAGAAAAAAATTCTCGTCATGGACGTCGGCGGCTCGAACGTGAAATTGATGATTTCGCGTGCGCAAAAGCGAAAGTTCAAATCCGGTCCGGACCTCGCCCCGCGGGAGATGCTGGCCCAGATGAAACCGCTGCTGCAGGATTGGAAATTTGACGCCGTCTCAATGGGATTTCCAGCGCCAGTCCGAAACGGCCGCATCATGAGCGAACCCAAAAATTTGGGTCCAGGATGGACACGCTTCAATCTCGAAAAGGCGTTAGGCAAACCGATCCGCATCATTAACGACGCCGCGATGCAGGCATTGGGCAGTTTTCGCGGCGGCCGCATGTTGTTTCTCGGACTGGGCACCGGGTTGGGATCGACATTGATTTGGGATACGAACGTGCTCCCGCTGGAGCTCGGCGATCTGCCTTACGGCAACGGTCACATCATCGAGGATTATCTCGGGAAATCAGGAATGAAACAGCTCGGCGAAAAAGCGTGGCAACGCGAAGTGCTTCGCGCTGTCCTCTCGTTGAAGAAGTCGTTTATTGCCGATTATGTCGTTCTTGGCGGCGGCAGCGCGAAGAAGTTCGATGAGCTGCCGGACGGCATTGACTTGGGACACAACCGAAACGCTTTTCTTGGTGGCGTTCGCCTTTGGCAAGTCGATCCATGGACCCGCCGGGCGAAGTGGCGGATCATGTGAAGCAGTTAAAAGGTTGCAATGTTAAATAGTATCGTCAGCGCTATCGTCTGCCGTTTTAACCTTGGAACTCTTTTAACTTTGTAACTATTCTTCGGATGCAACTTTATTTCCTTCGTCATGGCGAGGCCGATTGGCCAGATTGGAAAAAATCGGACGATGAGCGCCCGCTGACTGATTTTGGTAAAAAAGAAATGCGCGATGTCGCGAAGTTTCTCGCGCGTCTCAAGGTGGCCCCGGATTTGATTGTGACCAGTCCGTTGCCCCGTGCATCACAAACTGCGAAAATCGCCGCGGAATACCTCAAGGCCAAGGTGCGCGAGGACGAATTGCTCGCGCCCGGCTTTGGAGTGAGCGAGCTGCGAACGGTACTAAAGCGGCATCACTCAAAAGTTTTGATTCTCGTGGGCCACGAACCGGACTTCACAAATATCATTTCTGGATTGACCGGCGCTTCGCTCAAACTTTCCAAAGCCGGCGTGGCCCTGCTCGATATCGATCCCGAGGCGGAAGAAGGGAAACTTCTCTGGCTTTTCCCGCCAAAATTTTCTCGAAAATCTAAGTGACGAGCGCTTCCGCCAGCGAGTGCGAGGACTTACCATCCCAATCTTGGAGGCAGGTGGCGATACGGCAGCCGAAATCGCGCGGGCGCTCGGCGAAAAAGTGTTGCGCCAGCTCCGCCGCGCCGCGCTGAAGATCGGCCTGGCTGACTTCAATAACGGCGAGCAACCTGTGACCTTCACGTTGCCATTTCGATTTTCCATGTTCGCTCCGCAACCTTGCGCCGAGGAAACTCAAGTCGTGCGCACGACCAAGCAGATCACTTAACGAACGCAGGTCGTCGCTCAAGGTCTTTAGCACGACCGGATTGACCGGCCGAAGAATACGTAAGTGATACCAAAGCGTTTTTGCCTTGGTTCGGAACGCGTGAAAATTTTCGGCGGTCGGATTTGCTGTTGCTTTAGCGAGCGCCCTTCGCGCCTGTTTATAGCTTGCCTGCACAGCGCAGCGGAGCTCCTTACAGTTAAACTGTCCCAGGGTCCAGCAATCAACTGTTGAGGCCGCTTGCTCCAACGTTGGGACCGCCTGTGTTTGCCACTCTGCGAATGCTGCCATGAAATTTTCCAGTTCCAAAATCAGCATCCCTTCGAGCTTTCCGTAGGAATTGCGCCCACGTTTGTGAGTCACCTCTTTGAGTTCCCTCACGGTCTGCAAACGCACTTCCGCATCCCGGATTTCGGAGGTCAGCCGTCCGACATCGCGCAAAGCATGGTCTTGTTGCCGGAACAGACCGCGGCCAATCTCCTTGCGCACCAATCGCAAACCTGCGCGCGCCTTCTTCAAATGCTTGCGCATTTGATGTACGGGCGTGTCGTCAGTTTCCACCTCGCCTTTCGCAACTGCGACGGCGTCCTTGATTTGTTTACAGCAGATCCGGCGAAGATTGTCGCCCAACGTTTCCTCTTGCCGTAATTCGTAGCTCATCGTCGCCCTAATTGCTCGCCGGTTTCACATTTCTGTCACGTTGGTCGCCATTGATTTCACGCCCAAACCAGCGTGACCGTTTGAATTGGCGGCAACTCGCTTAGTTTGGAACTTTCAGTCGCGCTAGTACAGCATGAGCAGGGTTGCGATAAATGTCGATATTGATTTTTGCGCGGCGCGACTCGTACGCAGTTGCCGCACATGCATGCATACGGCTGGTAATCACGCCACGGGCCGTTCCGGAAGTCGCGGTTGCAGGATCACGAGCGCGGATGGTTTCACCGTGATTTCGATTTCGATTGGACTCTCTATCTTCTGGTTTTTGCGCGGCCAACGTTTGCTGTCGAAGTGAAACGCTGACTTTTCGTAAGTGACCTTTAACTTACGAAACCTGCGAAACGGCAACGGAAATTTAATTTCTCGTCCATTAAGTCGAGAATCGAGGTAGTCGACCGATCGTGAGCGATCCTCTTCGCGCGCGCAGACGAAATCCAATCGGCCGTCCTCGGTTGCGGCGTGCGAGGCGAGATTCAGCGAGGGGCCAACTGAGCGAATGTTCATCGACTCCCATAGAATATAACGGTCTGACATGTCTTTATCGTCTAGCTCGATCTTCCATTTCTGCGCCCGATACACGTGTAAGAGCCGTCGCAACAACAAGACATGCCGCGCCATCTCCTGTTCTTCAGAAAGATTTTTGGCTTCTTTGAATTTGCCGGCGTTACTTAGATAATCCGCAAGAAGGCCGCCACCGACACTTTCAAAAAAGTAGCGTTTGCCCCACGGCCCTCGAGCAACGCCGATATCGAATGATCGCTTTTTGCCGCCTTCAAGCCCGGCAATGATTTGGTCGGCCGACCCGATGAAACCGAGGCTGCGCGCCAGATTATTGGCAGTGCCGAGTGGGAGAACGCCCATCGGTATGCCGGTATCGATTAGTTCGCGACCAACTTTGCTAACCGTGCCGTCTCCGCCGGCAACAAGAACCAAGTCGGCAGGTTTTTTTAAGGCTTTCTTGTAACTGGACTTTTTGGTCGATTGATAAGTCACCTGATGTCCTGCTTTGGCCAATGCGCTGACCAATTCCTGCCTGGCATGCTCGCCGCGGCCGGCTGTCGGATTGTGCATCAATGTGATTCGCATGCTGTATTTTCGTGATTCCTGCCGCAAAGTATTCGGGCAAGACCAACATGATACTGGTCTCTTAATGATCTGAAGACCGCAGTTTTGATTTCACGCGCTTCATGAAATCAACCTGACCGCGCGTGCGGCCCATCGCTTCGGCGAAAAGCCGGTTTACTGCTTCGTTGGGGATTGTGTCGTTAACGGCGCCGAAGCCGCCGGCCGCGCGCTGCCCTCGGGCAATACGCCCGCGCCAGAGTCCGGCGCCGCAGGGGCAGCCGGCGAAGCTTGGGCTGGTGAAGTAGCAGGGGACGTTGTGGGCGTCTGCGCCGCTTTTGGTGCACGCGAATTTTGCGTCCCAGCTTGCGTTTTCATCAGCTCACGGCGAAACGCGCTGTCAGCCATGCTCCGATGCGCATAAAGAATCGACAACATCAAGGAAAGTCCGAAGAAAATGCCGGCCAGCCACGTCGTGAACTTCACCAGCACATTAGTGGTTTGTGCGCCAAAAATATTCTCCGTGACGGCACCACCAAATGCCGCGCCCAGGCCTTCGCTCTTCGGCCGTTGCATCAGGATCACCAGCACCATAAGCGCCGACACCAGCACGAAGAGCGCCAGACAGAGGTTGATCAGCAAGTTCATCGGGACGCGAAATATCGCTGGTAAATGAGGAAT
>WNGG01008593.1_pt1 | contig 15857 bp, 17 predicted proteins | sample 5400661 | NCBI WGS metagenome assembly WNGG01 (sample SAMN13153372, study PRJNA577476) | soil metagenome | isolation source: 100 cm soil or saprolite under Garry oak tree replicate 1 | place: USA:California | collected 2016-06-15
TGACGAAAATCAACAGCGCCACAATGGCATCCGCGACAAGCCCAGCTATCCTAACGTTTCTGGAAATCAGACCTATCGTATCCGGCGCAAGCAGTGTGTTGCCCGATGTAATTCTGATGATGCTTCCTACTATTGCGAGCAGAAAAGGCGGATAAGGAGAAGCCCAGGGGTTGGACGAGTAGGGATTCTGTCCCGCAATAAGCATCATGCTTTTCGGAATATCGGCGCCTAGGAGGTCTCCGCCACCGTCCGTGTGGAGGATTAGTGATAGCTTCTGGAAAGTTGTTGCTGCTAGCAATCCGCTGAGGATCACCGCCGTGTACTTGTCGACGAAAGAGTCGAATTCCGCGTAGCTCCGATGCAAACGTGGTTTTAGAGACGCCAGCATCGTCTAGTCGAGGGCGTTCTAAGATGCTAAATAGGCTTTCAATCTAGAACGTTAAGATGAGTATAGGGCGCGCACAATGAATTTTGCTGACGGTTTTGTTCTTGCACTAACAATAATCTTCCTAGCCTACTTCGCCTACGCTACTCCAATAATCATGGTAGGCGTGTGGAGGTACAAGAAGCACGGGTTTGCCGCGGAAGAACCTGGTGAAGACTGGGATCCGCCAAATGTCTCTATCCTCGTCCCAGTAAAGAACGAAGAAAGAGTCGTCGGAAGACTACTGGAAGCGATTACCAAACTAGACTATCCCAGAGAAAACCTCGAGGTAGTTGTTGTCGAGGATGGATCGAAAGACCGGACGCTCGAGATCTGCAACAATTTCTCCGGGCAATATCCATGGATCAAAGTGTTCCATAGAGACACAAGTATCGGCAAGGGCGACGCGCTAAACTTTGGATTCGCCAAGTCGAGGGGGGAAGTCATTGCCACGTTCGATGCTGATGATATTCCTGAACCGATGGCGATCACGAAGGCGCTGCGTTACTTCAACGACCCGGAGGTCGGAGCAGTTCACGGCTACCATCGTACACTAAACCTGCAGGAGAGCATTGTCGCGAGACTGGCAGCCTACGAGACGTTCCTGTATCGGTTGGCGAATGATGGAAAATACGCGCTGAAACTGTTCGTCGCGTTCTCCGGCTCCAACACGTTCTTCCGACGTACCGCCCTTGAGAAGGTGGGACTCTGGGACGCGAACTCGATCGTGGAGGACGCGGAGCTCGCGGTCAGGTTCGCCCGAGCGGGCATTCCGACCAAGCTGGCCCCGGTGGAGAGCTGGCAGGAGATGCCTGCAAAGGTCACGAGCTTACTGAAGCAACGCATCAGGTGGAGTGGAGGAAACATTCAGACAGGATTGAAACACTGGGATGCCTGGAGATCCATGTCGCTCGCGAAGGCGTTCGATATGGAGGTGCTGATGATGAGTCCCATAATGGCGATCCTCGCCTTCGTTGGCTGGGCGCTTCTAGCGCTGGGCGTAGGCCATGTTGGTATACCGGTCGCTGAACTTGTGCCTCTCTTCGTTGTCATGGGTGCGTTGAATGTCTTCTATTTCGGAACGCTCCTAACAGTCGTTGTCGCCCAGGCAAAAACTGGTATTGTGTCTTATCTCACTTTGATTCTAGCCACGTATCCATATGCGACCTTGCTTTCCGTCGCAAACTTCGTTGGCCTCATCTCCGTTCTAGTGCTAGGGAGAAGGCTCTGGCTGAAGACCGAGAAAACAGGTTACGTCGACTCGCCGCACCGCTAAGAGCACGGGCTTAGAATCTGTGAGCATACGGAAGGGGACACGATCGTCTACGGACAAGTCCCCATTTGACATGTGACGGCAATTAGAAACGAGAAGGGAGAAGCGGGCAAGGTCGTTCCTACGTCAAACTCGGCATCGAGAGGCTGCCATGCCAAGGGGGTAGATGATGTGGCAATGTACAGGGGGCCGTATGTTGTCCGTAGTCCGCTGCTGGGGGTCAAGGTTAGCAAGACCTTGTAGCATGTGCTCGTCGGAGTCTGGGTCGTGTTAGCTATCTGTATGTCGTAGACATAATCGTTTGATGCTACGTCGGTGGTAACAATCCCTCCGGAAATGTCGGTAAATGTGACATTGGTTGCGCAACTGCCTCCTGTGGCTGCTGCTGGGGCTATCGCTTTGGCGAATCCTTTGTCTATTCCGGTTAGCTTGTTGTTCACGCTCACTGCTCCACCGAGCTCTGCTTGGTAGTTCGTTGGGGTGACCGTGATAGTGGCCGCTGAGACTGCTAGAACCAAAACTGCGAGCGCGATCTTGGCAGCAAGATACAGGGTGAATGTGCGCCGAAGCCGATGCTGAAGGCGGGAGGCGAAGTTCATGTTTGAACTCGAATGGGTATCTTTTTGATGCGTGTTTGAGATTTGAGTCCCTGCGACCATCAAAGCTAGGTAACAGATCTGGTGAACGGAAGCGTTGAAGCAAGCGCATTATGCGGAGATAACTCCTACGCAGTCGTCTCACTCTTGTGTCGCGGGATGTGCTGTGCAAGACCCCCCTTCCCCCGAGAAATTATTCCGTGTCTGGCAGGGATAATGGGCGAGAAAGGCTGATCAGGGTACAATCCAAGCTTGGATGGCTAAGGGATTCTAGTGGTCTTGCCGAACGATTCAAGGGAAATTAAGCGACCCCCTCCCATTTCCGCGATCAGGGCTGAAAATGGGCGACTCTTGCTATCCACAGTCTTCTTCTAGACTTTGAAGCCAGCGATTCGCAATGGCTAGATTATTGGTGCATCTGTGGAAATAAGAGCTTCCGGGGGTTGGACCCGGAAACACGACCTAGATGAGAAAAAGTGGTTAGGATATGGTGACGTAGACTGTGATCGGGGATGTCAGCGATGCTTGGCCCGTGTCAACGTAAGCGGTAATCGTGCCGGTGCTCGCAGCACCTGGCCCGGTAAGTGTGAAGCTCGTGGAGACGACAAGAGCTCCCGCAGGGCCGGTTCCTTGCCGAATAACGACAGTCGCTGTATGGGCGGCGCTATCAGTCGCCGTGTCGGTGAATGTGATTTCGTCAAACCAGTGTCCAGCAGTGAGAGCATTGTTAACAACGTTATTGTTGCCTGACGTCGGAAATGTTGCTGCGGTAGAAGCAGTGGCGGTGTTAGCTACCACTCCCAACCCGTTGTCAGCCACTGTCATTGTGCCTGAGCTTGTGTGGTAGGTGCCGATCTCGCCTGTATTCGAGGTCGATGTCACTGCCAGGTTTGCGGCTAGAACCCCGGCGACCATTCCGAACATGGCAACGACAACTAGGGCGAGTACTGGGACTTTCTTGGTTGTTACTTGACTTATCTTCGCTCTTAGACTGCTCATCCTTGAATCCTTGGCTCGGCTATGAGATTCGGAACGATAAGCCACACGTTCCTAGCGTGGACGTTCCATGGTAACGTGGATGGAGCTAGCGTGTGTGTGAGAAGATTATTCCTCTTCTCGCTGCTTTCTAGGCTTGTACTTCTGCCTGGGTTTCCGCTGCCATTTTTTCAGAAAGTGCATTACAGTAGGAGCGTGAGCTCGGTGGCCAGAGAGCCTATTGAAAACGGAGGTTCTTCCAGGGGATTCCGGAGCTAGATCCTCTTCTCCGAGACTCCATTTCTTGGAAGTTATCTGACCTTGCTCGTCCTGTTCTTCAGTAAGCACAAGTTCGCCGCCCGCGTGTTTAAGCAGTGCTGTCTCGATCTGTTTCGCCGAGTCGAACTCCACCTTCTTCTCAACAAGCTCCATGTAGACTTGGTTAAGGAGCTCTCGATATGGCACCGGCTCTTTCCTTTGCAATATAATGGACAGGGCTGCTTTCAGCATGATCCTCTCTTGTTTCGTCATTGCAGGCTGTGTCCACTCTGGCTGACTGGGGATTCTGAGCTGGAGCGGAATGTCTGGAACGGAGGATTCGATCTCGATGGCCTGGGCAAGCGCGGACGATGCATCGGGCTCTTCGAGGGCTGACTCTTGTGGGATGAGTGGTTTCTTGAATCGCAGTTGTGTTTCAGGCTGGCCGGGGGCTCGATAGACAGTCCCGGTGTCCTCGATCGAGAATCCTGACCATTTGAGAAGTTTCTGGAAACGGTCGGATATGCTCGAGGCCCACGTGGGCAGGATAATGCTGATCATCGCGCCGGGTTGGACTGTTTGGTAGATCTTTCCGAACGATGCTAGTAACTGGTCATCGGTTGTGGTTTCCGGGTCCTGGCTCAGCGGATTTAGAGTTCTATCGTTCGTGGAGAGCCAGACTTGTCGGTAGGGTGGTGTTAGGAAGAATTCCTTGACCCCGGGGATCGCACCGGCTAGTAGTCCTCTTTCCTGCAGCATCTTGAGTATTGTTCCCGTTCCGACGATTGTGAGGCTGAGGAGTCCGAGATAGAAGTCGAGGTTGAACGCCGCGGAGATGGATGGATTCTGGTAGGTGTTGAGATCAGTTCCAACGACTCTTGCGGGGTAAGATATCGTCCCGCTGGTGGGCGGATTTGTCCCATAAAGTGCGAGCAGCGCGGTCTGCCCGGCGTGAACGAATAGCAGGAGGCTGAAGAAGAGTTCCGTGAGACTTGCGAGACCTAGCCAGACGGCGAGAGGACGCCACCACACTGTGGGGCGAAGAGACGAGACGAGCAAGGCAAGAGCGCAAAGGATGAGCAAGACCCTCGTGAACGCGCCCAAGACGGAGGCGAGCGTAGTAGTTGCAGGAATACCTGTAGCGACGATCTGAAGATAAAACGGGGAGACCTGGATTGATAACACGTGGCTGTTTGTCGGACTAGTTAGAGTCCACCAAGGCTGGCTGCTAAGACCGAGAAAGCCGGCGATCAGCCCTGCGATGAAAGTTGGTAGATCAATTCTGGTCTTGGATGGGATAGGTTTCCCGTAACTGTTTTGGTTTCAGCGAAGTCCTTTCAAGTGTAGACACTCCACGCTAGTCTTGGCACTGTCTAGCGTGGAGGATCACGGCAGAAATTCAATTCAAGCTCGTTGGCTGGAAGATCAGGGGGACATGACCAGAGCCCATACGTCGAAACCGAGCGTGTGGAAATAGGGATCAGTCAAGATAGAAAGTGGTTCCCCGCGAAAAAAGAACGGGGTCTATTGGGAGTTTATGCTTTCGGTTTACGTCGCAGATAGAAGAAACCGCCGATGCCTGCTAGAAAGCCTCCGAGGCCGAACAGTGCGGTTCCGGTCCCAGCAAGGATTGTGCTGACGATGCCGGCGTTGCTCGAACCTCCACCCAAGTTTGTCAGAGAGGTGGCTGCGGCATTTGCATCATTGGCAGCGTTCTGGTAATGTGTCTTGGCACCACTGTAGTCGCCGGTTCCCCAACTGGTATCGCCCAGAATAATTTCGGAGTTGGCTTGTGCTAGCTGTCCGGCGGCGGTAGTTCCAGCTGTGGTTTGCGAGTTTATGAATGGAGAGACCTTGTCTCTTGTGGTGGTGGCTTGCAGTTTCGCTTGAGCTGCGGCTGCCTGGTCACTCGACCAGATTTGGAGCGGAGGGCGACCACCCGGATTTGGGGTGATTATGCAAACGAGACTGGTAGATGTGTCCTGATCGCCAGCTGAGCAAGTGGATCCGATCAGCTTGTTCTGGGGCCCCATCCCGAGGAGGAGCTTCCAGGTGTGGTCTATCGGGCCGCTGGAGGAGGGTATAGCGACGGCTATCGAAACTGTGGCTTGTTGGCTCGCTGTTAGAGTTAGTGTGTTGCTGGGGCTGGCGTTGCTGGCGTTCTGGAAGCTGGTCATCCAGTCAAACTTGATCCCAACGGTGACATTGCGTTGGTAGACGGTGGGTGTGGCGAATATTGCGATATTGAAGGTGACGGTGGAGCCTGCTGTTGCGATATCTCTTATTCCAATGTTGGGACTAATCACAGAGTCGCTGTAACCTGCTAGGGCGAGGCCTGCGAGTGTTACGCTGGATGATTGGTGGAACGCGTTGGCTTTAGGTATGCTCGCGAGGTTGAGGGCGGGTAGAGCAAGTCCTACTAATAGTAGGGAAAGGCATGCGACGATTATTCTTTTTCTTTGCATAACGCGCGCTTCGGGATAGCGCTGATAAAGAATGCGCTGAAACCGAGAATATTCTGGTCAGGTTACAACACTACGGCAAGCTTGATCGATATGACGAATGTCGATACGTTAGCGGGTTGTACGAAACATGTCAATCGAATCGCGCGATGAAACTTTCCTAGGCAAGTCTTTGCCTCTGAGCGGGCGTGTGCCGGCTGTGCTTCCAGATATGGGAGTAGATTTTTCGTTTCTATCGTTTGTAGAACGTTGGCTGCGGATCTCTGCCAGAGATGTTGCGACTGTTCCTTGTCGGGTCTAGGCATTTGGCCCAAACTCTTACATGAATCCTCCACGGTGTTGCCGTGTTGGGAGTAGTCGAGGAAAGTGCCGCGGAATAACAAGAAGTTCATGCAAACCCTTGAGACTGAGACTTATCGTACTATTGCGAAGGAGGCTTCGCAGAGAGGTGCGACTGTCCAGGAACTCCTGCGTGCCGTGATCATTCCAGAATGGCTCACGGAAAACCGTAAGAAATGGGGCAAGTAATCTTCCGGACCTAGCAAGCTGAAAAGAGACTTACTAGGGATTCGGAACGAAGAATCCGGCGCTGATGAGTTTTCGGGTCTTTTTCGGTATTCGCCTCCTGTCTCGGTTGCCGTTTTCTATCTCGGGACTAGGTGGGACACGGCGGTTGAGGAGGGGGTCAACAGGTTGTGTGCGAGCCAGATGAAAAAAAATTGGAGCGATGTTCCAGGCGAGCACAATTTCCCTTTCAACGCCGTGTTGCGCCAAACGTAGCTTACGTGGTCGGAACTATTTGGGCGACACGTCTACAATGTGTTAGGTTCTAACACACGACCGGAAAATTGGAAAGACGGAGGTTCCGAGGAAAACCGCTTTCGGTGCAGTCCGAACTGTCCACTTGTGCGGCGTGAGGGTCGGTCGCTAAGACCCCCTATTTTCCAAAAACCATTTCCTGTCTGGCCCTGATAACAGGCGAGTCTGGGTAATCGGGGTGTAATTCCGGCTCGGCTAGCCTGGCAGAGAAGACGACAATTCCGAACGAATTTCCGGAGAGTCCCTAGGAGGCTCCCAGATTCGGGATCAGGGCTGATAATAAGCGATTTTTTTCCTCCTCTACGGATATAGCCTGGTTTGTCGTATGTTAGGGGCCATGACTAGAGAGGTCAGTGTGGCGAGTCTGAGGGAGGAGCAGGTGGCTCGCCGTGCGGGAATTCTGGCCTTGGTCCAGTCCCTCGTGATCCTTCTCTTGCTGGTCTGGATATCTGAGGAGTACAATAACAACCAGTACTTCCAGGCGTGGGCGGCCGACAACCTAGGTGGTTTCGGGTTTTTGCTGAACGGGACTGGTCTAGCGTTCTACGCAGGGTTACTCGTGGCCGTTCTCGTCTTCCGGACCTTGCCTCGCATTCTAGAAGAAAGGGCACGTGGAAGGCGGCAGCGGGTGATGGGGCAGAGCTTGCGGAGGGAGGAACCGGTCCTCGTCAGCCCCGAAACCCGATAGCTGGGATCGTATTATTGCCAGGCTTTAGGGCGGAACAGACGGCTCGGCGGGCGGACATGATGGTGCGCATCCAGTCCGTACTCATTCTCCTCCTATTCATCTGGATCGCTCAGGAATACAACTACAACCAATTCTTCCAGAGCTGGGCAGCCGGGATCCTGGGAGTGCTTGGGTTCTTGTTAGGCGGTACGCTCGCCACTGTCTACGCGGGAATATTGATAGTGATGTATCTCAGCCCGCCCGTAACAATTGCGAATCGCTAGAAGGTGGAGAGACGGGAATTGGGTGAGATCCCAAAGACCGGCAGGGGAGATCCTAGAGATCAAGGTTTCATGAAGGGCGGGGCGCGGGAAAAACAGACCCCCCGGGGGGTCGAGAAAGCATGCTTATTTTTTGAGAAGAGATTGCTGAGAAGAGATCGCTTGCGGAAATGGGTGTCTCGAAGACTGTCTTTCCACTTTTTGTTTGGTAAAAAAAAGTACGGTTTGTCCCGGCGAATTGGTTCCAACGGTATTGCTTGTCGCCGTCATGTGCTCAGCGTGGTGGCAGGCCTTTGGGGGAGAGAAAAAAGGAGAAGATTGGATATAGAGCTGACGTCTGGTTACTTCTTGGCGTAGACTTTCGCGGTGAACGTCTGGTCGGCTTGGGTGGCTGTTCCCTCGATCCAGCCCTTGGTGGTGTTGAGCCAGGATAGGCTCGGCGATTGCGTCATGTACTTTTGCTCGCCTTCGAACGAGATGGTTCCGTCAGCGTTCCGCTTGCCCTTGCCGTGACCTGTAGCGACGACCATGTCCTTGCCTGCCATCTGGATGCCTCTGCTTTCCCATTCGCTCGTACCGTCAGTCTTCATGTGAATACTGACTGTCTCCATGAAGTTGGCCTGGTACTTGCCGGTAATCTGGCCTACGTCGTTGTTCTCCAACTTGATACCGTTAGCGCTGATGTCTTTGATGCTGAAGCTGTCGTTCTTACCGCGCAGCTCGGCGATTACCTCGCCTTTGGTTTGCTGTTGAGATTGCATAGATACTCGCCGGAGGGACCTTGAAGCCACTATATGAATAGGCGTCTATACCCCAGATACCGATCAAGAATGCGAATCGGCAAACTTCAGGTCCAAGAATCCCCTAGAACGAAGATGACCCACGACAATCATGTCTCAGAACAATCAACTGATCTGGAAGGATCTCCTCGAAGGAAAAAATCAACTGAAATATGGAGGAACCCAAACGTATCGACTTATGGCTAGAGCTGTCTAGCAGGTACGGCCTCCAAACTCCTGGCTAGCGAGGCCTCTGGATGAAAATCGTCTTTTGAAGCGTCAGGCTAGCTCGTCCACGGGCATCCGCCCGCGTTGTTGCAGTAGTTTGGGGCTACATGGGCAGTTGCGGCAAGCGTCGCGAGATAGACGGCTGATGGAAGGAAGACCACAGTGTTGATTGCGGCGATTACTATCATGCTCCGGATTCTTTTTCCAAACTTCGTTTTTTCCACCTACAAACAAAACAGTAAGGGCTGTGACCGAAGGCCGTTGCACGCGAGCTTGTCCGTTTGCCGATATTAATCCAGTGGTTCACCAAAGATACTGATCGTTCCGCAGTTCTAATCTCTCCTTTACGCATAATAACCGGGAGGGAACCGGTCAATGCACTATGGGCGACAAACTCGATATGGATCGGTTAAGAAAGAAAGAGTTTGCGAAGCGGACGCGCTGGCTCGTGCTGGCGGAGTCGCTGGTGATACTCGGACTGCTAATATGGGTCTCGACGGAATACGAGAATAACCTCTACTTACAATCTTGGATGAGGGCGAATGTCGGACCGATAGGCTTCCTCCTCAACGGAACCTTAGCAGGCCTCTACGCGGGAACGCTCCTAGGATACATGACGGCAAAATATGCTGGAAAGAGAACAGAAGAGGAAAAGATACTAGAGTCACTCAAGAAGAAGAGTCTAAAGTGACTATCAAAAGCTGATTCCGGCAGATCTCTCTACTGAACTAACCTAAGCCTGCTTTGGCGCTTCTTCTGTCTTCTTGGATTTCCTTCGAAACGGATTACGCATCCTGTCTTTCACCTATGTAAGAAAAACGGTTTCGCGGGATATATGCGTTTTGGGGCATATCACTCATGTCACGCTTCTTTCCATCCTAGATTGCAGAGAAAAGCCCATTATGGTCATGTTTCTCTCGGAAGGTTATTCTTTCTCTTCGCGTCAAAGGCCGGAGAATTGACCCTGAAGAACAGCGACCTGCCTTTGGCGGACGCTGTCATCGCTCCCCCAGCTCTGGATCTCACGCGTGGACGGGTCTACACCGACGATCCCCACTTCCAGAAAATAACCGGAATCCACGTAGTCTGGAGAAAGACATGAACCCGGGTAAGAGAAAACCCATCAGGATCTGAGCGGACCGTTGGGGAGATTGAGTACTACTCCGATGCAGAGGCCGAGGGCGATAACAGTGCCTCCTAGTGAGCCTGCGACGGTGTTTGCGGTTGTCGCCGTTGCGATCGTGTATGATTCCTGGCCTGTGCTGAAGAGGACGATGGCAATGTTGACTAGTCGCGCGATAGTGAGCGACCAGGTCTTGTTCGTCCAGATCGCGTAGGCTGAAAGGAACGCGAGCAGTCCTAGAACCAGAGTGATTGATCCTAGTGCTGTGTTGATTGTTCCGGGGTTGAAGCTGACTAGGGCGAATCCCCCGAAGGTGACGATTCCACCCGCTATCAACTGTAACAGTGTTAGGCCTAGAGGCCGTGATCGGGTAGTGTTCGAGGGTCCGGTTTCTGTTTTCGTCGGTCTTTCCGCTGGAGTGGTTCTTTCTCCTCGTCCCGCGAGACTACCGTAGAGTATCAGCCCGAAGAGAAAGCCTACTGCCATCAAGTATGACAAGGAATCGTTTTGGTATCCGGAGTAGACGAAGGCGATGCCGGTGAAGAAGGCTAGGGCGATAGAGGCGAAGCCTGCAGTTGCAATCGCAACTAGGGGCTTTCGATGGATGAACGTGGCTGTGACGAGCACTTGGAGGGCGAGTATGAAGATGACGACTGCGACCAGGACGTGGAGCATGAGCGCTGGAGATCCGCCTGTGAAGACTACAGCTAACGGGTTGGGATCGGTCGAGGTGGAGAAGGTGATGAACAGGTTTGCGAACATGCCGAGCAGGAACTGGACTATCAACAAGGGCATCATAATCCGGGACAATATCTGAATTTGTCCAGATCTCATGAGAGAGCAGCAGAAGATCATCTAGATAAAAAAAAGTCCTCGCCGGTCTCGCGTTTTCGGACAATTATCCCTCGGTTTCTACCCGGACGCGTCAGCTAAGTTTACGAGCCGCGAATATTACGATCTATCTATGCTCAAGAGCGTTCCTAGGTTTGCAAAGATCCTGATCCCGCTGCAGACTCTGCTCAACTTGTTGCTGTCATTCTGGATCTATCAGGAGTACATCAACAACCGGTTCCTCCAGATATACGTTAACGATTCCCTTCACGCAGCTGGGTTTGCCGCCATAGTCCTGATATCGATAGGTTTCCTCGCAATCGCCGCGGTGGTTCTGTTCACGAAATTGCTGGGCTATAGGAGAGAGTTGAACTGGATGCTTTCGACCGGGACGTTCAGACCTATGGAAGAGGGCCTTGTCAACCAGTCGATAAGGAAGTTGAAGAGAGTCTTATCGAGACTGTTCGGAAAAATACGCCGCTCTGGTAGTTTGAAGAATATTCTTCGGAAGGAGTCAGAGACAGATCGGAACTTGGACTTTTGAAGGTGTTATTCCACTTGTCTAGATTCGCGTGGAGGTGAGTATCTGATCATCTCTTTCACTGGACACAGGTTGCCCATATGGGTGATCCCTGCTCTAGATCAGTTTGAGGGTTAGCCTGGACCTCTCGGGGATCGGGTAGGATTACGAGCCGCGAAGAATACGATGTTTCTGTCTGGAAGAGCATTCCCGGGTTCGCAAAGGTCCTCATCCTCCTCCAGACCATTATCATCCTGTTCATGTCCTTCTGGATCTATCAGGAGTATCTGAACAACTCATACCTTCAGACTTATGTTGGCGGTTTCTTCCAGGGAGGCTTCTTTACCACGATGATCCTCGTCTCAATAGGCTTGTTCACCTTGGTTGCGTTGGGTCTGTTCGTGAAGTTGCGGGGCACCAGGAAAGAGCTTGAAGGGATTGTTTCAACAGAGAGGTTCCGAGCTGATGGAAGAGTGCGTGGTCAACCGGTGGATACGCGAACTGAACAGCATCTTATCGAGATGATCAGAAAAACCATGCCGGTCATGAACTCCGGACCGGGAACAGACGGCCGGATGCCTACTCTGAGACGAAAAGACTCTCAATCCAGGCCGGAAGAGTAAGGGTCCAACCAGTAGACCGGAAAACATCTCTTGAAGCTCTAGTAAGCAGCGGGCTTCCATAGTCGGTCGCTCGGACTCTCTCTCTCGAAAGGGGAGAGTATGTTTCTTCTGCAGATTTTCTAGGATCAGGGTCTTTCGCAAAATGAATTATATGCGTACAATATTGACCGCACCATTCAAGGCGCCACGGTTAGTTATGCGGATAGCAGGTTCTCCGGCAAAGCGGGATTCCAACCCAGTCTCTGTTTTAGAAGAGCTGAAAGGACCTATTACTCGTGAGGTTTTGGTCGGGTTGAAGACGCGTGGGTTGAGGAGGCGTCTTTGGTATTGTACTCTCTCGCGGATGGAGAGGGGTTTGGTGGACTTGACCACACGGTGGGTGGACAGGGTGCGAAGCGGACGGTTGACGGAGACGTTGGTGCGGGTTCTGGCGAAGCTGGCGATGGCACTGGAAACAGGTGTGGGACGAGTCCTAGCGCGGGGAAGAATACTGGCTGTTAGAGCTAGTGAGCTGGCTGTGGGATGGGGGAATAGTTCCGCCTTCTCGTGGCGGTTTGAAACGGCCTTCGCTAACGCGCTTGGCCATGGAATAACCGGATAGAGCACTCTCGCGCACAAGCACTCTGCAAAAGTTATAGAAATTTGTTTTCCAAGTTCTCTTTCCGTCCGGGTGGATTCCAGGCTTGTTTCTTCGAGACGGGCACGTTATCGGCTTGTCTCTTGTTCTTCCATCCCCGTGTTTTTCCCTGGGGATAGGCGTGGAAAAGGGGGGGCTGGAAATCGCGGGCTTGGAATCGCGATCAGGGCTGATAATGGGCGATTTTCGACCGATGGGCGGGCCACGAAGGAAGACGGGCCCGGGATGGAATAGTGAACGTGGGATTCTCAGCGTTTCACGAAGGGCGGGGCGCGGGAAAAACAGACCCCCCCGGGGGTCATGATTTAGTTAACAGAAAAAATTTATTTTAGAAAAAAGAAAAGTTACAGGAAAAAGACGTCCTATTATCGACAAAGATCAGAGCTTGTAGTACAGCATCTTGTCGTGGTCGACTGACCCTCGGGTCTTCTTGCCCGGCTTTGAGGCACGCTCAATGTTCCTGAAGATCGGATCGTCCGGGTATGCTTTGTCGTCAAGACCCAGTTTCCGGGCGGCTAATTGGACGCTTCCTCCAATGTGCGCTCGCGCTGCTCCGTGTACCTTGCCAGCAGCTGGTTCTCGGACTCGTTTCGCTCCTTTCAGGCCTCTTTCAACTTTCATCCGACGCTTACCAGGGCACCTTTGCCGTACAAAAATACAGCCGGGCCGGGACTGTACGTGTATCTTGCACGGTTCGAAAACACTTATACATGACACAGAGCCATTCCTGTGTTAGATGGAAATGGCCAACGTGACAGTTGCGGTCCCCGAGGAATTGAAGAAGAAGATGGAACACGTCCCAGACGTCAACTGGAGCGAGGTTGCCAGACAAGCCTTCGAGGAAACAATACGAAGGAAACAGATGCTCGAGGCCTCCGAATCCATCGACAGGCTGCGAGAATCCTCTAAAACAACTGGGTGGAACGGTGTGCAAGAGATCAGAAAGTGGCGGGATAGGGATCAAAGATCGAAGTCGTAATCGACTCCTCTGTCGCAGTAAAGTGGTTCACTCGTGAAAACGCGACCGACGAGGCCCTCGCCATAAAGAAGGAGCATATCAACGGGACCGCCGCCGTCTGGGTGAGCGACCTGTTCTTTCACGAAGTCGCCAACGCGCTTCGCTACAAGGACGATTTTGGCGAGAAGCGACTCGCTGTAGCCATAGAGGACCTGTTTGGTCTTCATTTGAACACCAAGCGGGCGGACTCGGATCTTCTGAAGACAGCTTCCGCTATTGCCTATCGAAGCGAGGTCACAATCTACGACGCAATCCCAGTTGCTCTCGCTAAACTCCGAGGGACGATCTGTATTACCGCTGACGAGAATACGCAGTTCAAGAGAACCAAAGCAAAAGGATACCCAGTCCAACTTCTCTCAAAAAGAGACACTTTGACCTAAGAGACGAGGGATTGAAGATCAAAGGGGTGTACAAGGCAGACCACGGCCGGATCGAAGTGGTCAAAATACCTAGACTCCGCGAAGCCTTCTCCCGCAAGAAGACTGCGAAGATTGCCTTCGAAGAATTCGAAGACATGACAGGCGAAGTCCTAGGCGAGTAAACTGAACGAGCTTTCAAAATATGTAGAAAAGCGGCAGACTCTGCATGCTCACCCGGGTTCGTACTCTGACACTCCAGAAGATTCTAAGCCAAGGCGGGGCATAGGAGACGGTGACGCACCATGGCGGTAACACAAGACTTCAACTGGATAACCAAGCGCTATCCTGAACTCCAACGCAAGTACCCAAGCCAGTACGTGGCCATCAAGAACCGCAGAGTAATAGCCCACGGGCACGACGCCGGAAAGGTCTACTTCAAAGCCAAGCGCGACGTAAAGAAGGACTTTGTAACCGCGTACATTCTCTCAGGCGACCCATTTGTCCTCGAGATCATGTCTGGTTCAGAATACTCTATCGTTGGCGGGCACGTAGCTTCGACCGTCGACCCAATTCGAGAAAGTATACCAGACAGTTAGCCTCCGGCAAGCGAGGATGCGCGAAGTAGCGGATTGTTTAGGACAGAAGGCGTGTAATTGTCCTGTTCAGTTGGCTTTTGAGTCCCTCTCTTCTTATAATGGGAGATAGCTAGTACTATCGGGGCGTTTCGGTTAGGAACAACCACGGTCAACATGAGAGTGTGCAGAGTTGACAAGCCGGACCTTTGCAAGATGGTGAAGGGGGTAGTCGTGGACACGGGAGCCACAGTATCAGCGATTCCGGCAGCGGTCGCGAAAGAACTGGGCATCAAGTTTCCCGTAAAGCGTAAGTTCCTACTGGCAGATGGCCGGACAAGTGTGAAACGCGTCGGTTCGGCCTGGATTGAGCTGGACGGGAGGAAGGCTTCCACGGAAATAATTGCCCTGACGAAAGGACGTCCACTGCTGAGCGTTCTTGCCCTTGAGTCTCTGGGATTCACCGTGGACCCCAAGACCAGGACATTAAAGAAACAAGAGGTATCTCTCCTTCTCTAACAGCGTGAGTGACTGGCGGGTCCAGACAGCCCTAGACAAGTACGGTCAAGGCTCCATCACTCTCCCTAGAGCCGCGGAACTAGCCGGCATCTCGATCTATGAGATGATCGCGATTCTGGAGAGAGAAAGATACCCTACAGATACGACCTGTCTGATCTGGAAGAGTACGTGAAGAAACGCAATGGGTAACACCGTCTCTGACTCGACAACCATTGTGTACATTGCCAAGGTTGGGAAGCTCCAGCTTCTCAAGAGGCTATACGGGGAGCACGAGTGTGTGTCTTCCCAGATTTTCCTTCACGGATTCAGTTCACAAATAAATTATGCGGAAAGGGTTCAGAGAATTATCTCGATTGTCTTGGGCTTCTTTTCTGAAGCCATGGCTGTATAGTCGGATTCATCCAGGTGGTAGAACTCGTAAACTCTGGCTGGGACCTCGACAGCAAAATGCCCGTAGTCAAGAGTTGCCTTTGCTTTTTCCTTGAAGAGCGCGGTCCTCTCGTATTCCGGGATCGGTTCAGGTGCCAGTGCTAGATGTCCAACGTCTAGGGCGTAGACTATGAAGCTGGATGGCTTGGGACTACTCCAAAGCCGCCTGTCGAAACTGATTTGGACGATTTCAGTCATCGACTTTCATCCTCCTTCAAGATATTCTCCGGCAGAGCGACACGTATATACACGTAAGTGCACGCAATCCTGACCATGGCTCACAAGACGCTGACCATATCGGAGGAGGCGTACAATGCACTGTCCCTGGTCAAAGGCAAGGACGAGTCATTTACGAAGGTCATCCTCCGGCTCGCAAAAAGGAGGAGTAGTGGCGATCTATTGGACTATGTTAGGTCCATGCCTCCGAATGAGGAACTGGCATCAGCGATAGAGAGGGTCTTAGA
>WNGG01009117.1_pt1 | contig 15857 bp, 13 predicted proteins | sample 5400661 | NCBI WGS metagenome assembly WNGG01 (sample SAMN13153372, study PRJNA577476) | soil metagenome | isolation source: 100 cm soil or saprolite under Garry oak tree replicate 1 | place: USA:California | collected 2016-06-15
CCTTCGCGTGCTCGGGCGTGAGCCAGTTGAAGAGCACGCCGTCGGCGATCTCGCCGGCCAGCCGGCACATCTTGGGACCGAGCGCGGCGACGACGAGCTTCGTGCGCAGCTCCTTGCGCAGCGCGGCGACGCCGTCGCGCACGCGGTCGAGCGACTTCGGATTGGGGCTGCCGACGCCGAGCCAGAGCCGGTCGAGCGGCAGCGCGTGCGCGCGCACGCCCTCGACGATCGACTGCGGTCCGCGCGTGTGCAGCGGGATCACGCCGATCCCCAGGCCGATCCGCCGCGTCTCCCTGGCGGCGGTCGCCAGCGCGCCGAGCCCGTCGAAGGGACCGGGATGATTCACCCAGAACGACGTGTAGCCCGCGCCCTCCGCCTCGCGCGCGGCGGCGGCGACGACCTCGGCCTTGACGTTGGCGGCGACAGCGAATCCCCGGCTCATATGTCCTCCCTATTCCGTGAGGGCCTGTTGGAGCGTCTCGCGCAGATCGAACACGGTGAGGCCGTAGCGCTGGCGCAGCGACTCCTCGCTCTCGCCGCGCTGCTTGCGCGCCTCGAGCTGCGCCTCGTACGCGAGGGCGTCCTGCGCGGCGGCGCGCAGCTCGGTCGCCGCGGCCGCGCCGGCGATCCGGCCGAGCGCGTAGATGGCGGTCGCGCGCACGGCGAGGTTGTCGTCCTTCAGCCGGCGGCGCACGACGTCCGCGCCGCCCTTGTCGGGCAGGGTGCCGAGCGCGAGCACGGCCTCCTGGCGCGTGCCGCTCTCGGCATGGGTGGTCAGCTCTTGCAGCTTCGTGACGCCGCGGGCGTCACCGAGCGCCGCGAGCGCGCGCGCGGCGAGCGCCACCGTCAGCCCGTCGGGCTCGCCGAGCAAGCCCGCCAGGCGCGGGCGCACGGCGTCGCCGCCCGGACGCTTGCCGACCTTCACCAGCGACTCCGAGGCCTCCCATTTCACGCCGGAGGCCTCCGACCCTTTGCCGCGCGCGAGCAGCTGGACGAGCACGGGAATCGTGACGCTCGGGTTGTCGATGAGCCCGAGCGCGCTCGCCACGCTGCGCCGGACCTCCGGCTCGGAATCCTCGCGCCAGCGGCCGATGAAGTTCGCGTAGCGCGGCGGACCGATCCGCCCGAGCGTCAGGATCAGCCGGTCCTTGGCCTTGCTGTTGTCGCTGATGAGGTCTGCGATCGCCTTGGAGTGGGAGAAGTCCGCCAGCTCGTTGATCGCCCCGAGCACGCCGCTGCCGCAGAACGGGTCGGCCGCTCGCGCGCCGAGCTCATCCGCTGGCGTCACGGCCAGCAAGCAACACCCTCACTCGACGCACTCGTGGTCGAGCGGCTTGCCGCTCTTCACGAGCTCGAGGAGCGGGACGACCGCTTCCTTCGCCTTGAGCTGCGCCAGGCTGCGCGCGATGGCGTCGCGCACGTCGCCGCTGCAGGTCGCCCACTCGCGATTGCGCAGGGCGTCGATCAGCGCCGGCACGACCTGCGCGCGCTGGCTCGCAAAGCCGCCCAGCCGGTCGGCGGCGCCGACCGCCTCGGTGAACTCGCGACCCTGCAGCGTGCGGATGAGCTCGGCCGCGGTGGGCTGGCCGGCGGGCTTCTGGCCGGCGGCCGGGGTGGCGAGAGCCAGGCAAAGGCACAGGGTGAGCACGCTGGATCGATGGCTCATGGGTGCATACTATGCCCGACGCTCGGAATGGACGGGCAAGAGGAGGCAGCGCATGAAGGCAGCGGCCGTGGTGGCGGACATTCTCAAGCGCGAAGGCGTGAAATTCTTGATCGGCTACCCGGTCAATCAGATCATCGAGGCGGCGGCCGAGGCCGACATCCGCACGATCATCGTGCGCCAGGAGCGCGTGGGCCTGCACATGGCCGACGCGCTCAGCCGCGTGACCTCCGGGGACCGCATCGGCGTCTTCGCGATGCAGCACGGGCCCGGCACCGAGAACTCGTTCGGTGGCGTCGCCCAGGCGTTCGGCGACTCCGTGCCGATCGTCGTCCTGCCCGGCGGCTACCCGCGCCACCTGCTCAACATCACGCCCAATTTCTCCTCGTGGCTCAACTACCAGCACGTGACCAAGTGGGCCGAGCAGGTCATCCTGCCGCAGCACGTGCCGGACGCGATGCGCCGCGCGTTCACGCAGGTGAAGAACGGCCGGCCGCGCCCGGTGCTCGTCGAGATCCCGGTCGACGTCATGCGCGAGGAGGTGCCGGACGGCTGGACGTACACGCCGGCGCCGCGCCTGCGCGTGGCGCCCGATCCCAAGTCCGTGAGCGAGGTCGCCGCCGCGCTGGTGGCGGCCGAGCGTCCGGTGATCTACGCCGGCCAGGGCGTGCACTATGCGAAAGCCTGGACGCAGCTGCGCGAGCTGGCCGAGCTGCTCGAGGCGCCGGTGACGACGAGCCTGCAAGGCAAGAGCGCGTTCCCCGAGACGCACGCGCTCTCGCTCGGCTCGGGCGGCCGCTCGATCAGCAAGCAGCTGCACCACTTCCTGACCAACGCCGACCTGATCTTCGGCATCGGCTGCTCGTTCGCCTCGACCAACTACGGCGTGCCGATGCCCAAGGGCAAGAAGCTCGTGCACGCCACCCTCGACCCGCTCGACATCAACAAGGACGTGCGCGCGGAGATGGCGCTGGTCGGCGACGCCGCGCTCACCCTGGACGCGCTGCTGGGCGAGGTGCGCGACCGGCTGAAGGGCAAGCCGCGCGGCCGCATGCCCGCCGTCACCGCCGAGATCAGCCGGCTCAAGACGGAGTGGATGGCGCAGTGGATGCCGCGCCTCACCGCGAAGACCACGCCGCTCTCGCCCTACCGCGTGATCTACGACCTCCTGCACACGGTGGACGTGCCCAACACGATCATCACCCACGACGCGGGCAGCCCGCGCGACCAGATCTCGCCGTTCTGGGAGCCGATTGCGCCCCTCACCTACATCGGTTGGGGCAAGACGACCCAGCTCGGGTACGGCCTCGGCCTGGCCATGGGCGCCAAGCTCGCCCAGCCCGACAAGCTCTGCGTCAACGTCTGGGGCGACGCGGCCATCGGCTTCACGGGCATGGACTTCGAGACGGCGGTGCGCGAGCGGATCCCGATCCTCTCGGTGCTGCTCAACAACTTCTCGATGGCCATCGAGCTGAAGGTCATGGCCACGGCCACCGAGAAGTACCGCTCGACCGACATCAGCGGCAACTACGCCGACATGGCCAAGGCCTTCGGCGGCTGGGGCGAGCGCGTGACCGCGCCCGACGACATCGTGCCCGCCATCAAGCGCGCGATCGCCAAGACGCGCGAGGGCACGCCGGCGCTGCTCGAATTCATCACCGAGAAGGCGGTGGACTTCTCGATGTACCCGGCATGAGCGCGCTCGCGTTCGCCGTCGCGCTGCTGGCGTCCTGCGTGTTCGGCGTCGCGGCGGCCGCCGCCGCGGAGGTCCGCGTGCTCAGCGCGGGCGCCATGAAAGCGATGGTCACCGAGCTGAGCGGCGGTTTCCAGAAGGAGACCGGCCACACCGTCACCATCACGTCCGACACCGGCGGTGGATTGAGGCGCAGGATCGAGGGGGGCGAGGTCGCCGACGTCCTCATCGCCCCCGATGCCGCGATGGATGCGCTGACGAAGTCGAGCCTCGCCGTCGCCGGCACCCGCGCCGACCTCGCGAAGACGGCGATCGGCGTCGCCGTACGCCAGGGCGCGCCGCAGCCCGACATCTCCACGGTGGACGCCTTCAAGCGCGCGCTGCTCGAGGCGCGCTCGATCGTCTACAACGACCCGGCCATCGGCGCCACGAGCGGCATCCACTTCGCGGCCGTGCTCCAGCGGCTGGGCATCGCGGAGGCCGTGAAGGCGAAAACCGTGCTGTGGAAGGGCGGCTACGCGGCGGAGGCGCTCGTCAACGGCCAGGCCGAGCTGTGCGTTCACCAGATCAGCGAGATCCTGCCGGTGAAGGGCGTGGTGCTGGTGGGGCCGCTGCCCGCGGAGGTGAACAAGGTCACCGTCTATGCGGGCGCGATGCTCGCGTCGAGCCCTTCGCCCGACGCCGGGCGCGCGTTCCTCACGTACCTCGCGCGGCCGGAGTTCCGCGCGAAGTTCGCGGCGGCGGGGCTGGACTATCGGTAGGCGCTACGTCGCTGGCCGATGGGGGCGGGCACTACGAGCGGCCCGGTGCATCCGGGCGTTAGAGGTCCGCCCCGCCCCGTAGGACGCGAGCTCTTCGCGCACAACCTGCCTCACGACGTCGAGGGTCGACCGCCGGTGGACGCGCTCGAGCAGCGCGTCATTGATCAGCGTCTGGTAGTTGCCGCCGCCAGCCTTGTCGACCACGTCCCGAAAATACTGAAGTACAGCGTTGTCGAGGCGAATCGAGATCTTCGTTTTCCCCGGCTCAGGCTTGATGACGGGGCCGCGCCTCGCGCGAGAGAAATCTATGTTGCGATATCTCTCAGCCACGGCCTTCTTCATAGAGCTCCCTCTGCTGCCGCCTTCCGCGGATGCCACTCGAACCGCCCGAGGATAGTGTATGGACGTTTGTCCTCCGAGGCAAGCGGTATCGCCTCGGAGCAGCGTCAGGACTTCGGGGGCCGGATCGTCGCGCCCTTATCGGCCGCGGCGCTCTTGCGCGCGGCGGCGATCTCCTGCTTGACGGCGTCGCGTCCGGGGAACTCGCGCTTGGCCTTCTTGTACCAGCCGCGCGCGTTGTCGAGGTCGCCCTCGAGTATGTGCACGACGCCGTGCAGCCACGCGGCCAGCGTCGAGGACTCCTTCTGGACGATCTCGTGGGCGGCCTTCCAGTCGCCGGCTTCCAGCAGGTCGAGCACGCGGGTCGTGTCCATGGCGCGAGTATAATGCCGCCACGCTTGCGCCGCAGAGGCCGAATGTGCTGCACCTATAACGAAGGAGGCTCCCGTGGCGAAATTCAAGGTGGTGACCCCGGCCGGACCGACGTACGGCGCCAAGACCGACTACGCGCTCGAGCTGGAGGCGCTGCGCCCGCTCGGCGCCGAGATCGTGGAGGTCGACGCCAAGAGCGAGGAGGACTTCGTCGCCTCCGCGCGCGACGCGGACGCGCTCTACGCCAAGGGCCGCAAGATCACCAAGAAGATCGTCGACGGCCTCGAGCGCTGTCGCGTGATCTCGCTCGGCTCCGTCGGCGTGGACTCCGTGGACGTGGCCGCCGCCACCGCGCGCGGCATCCCCGTCACCAACGTTCCCGACACATTCATCGAAGAAGTCGCCGACCACGCGATGACGCTGATCCTCGCGACCTTTCGCCGGCTCATCACGATGGACCGCATGGTGCGCGAGGGCCGCTGGCGCGAAGGCCGGCCGCTGCTCTACCAGTTCCAGCGGCTCATGGGCCAGACGCTCGGCTTCGTCGCCTTCGGCCACGTCGCGCGCGCGGTGGCGGTGCGGGCGCGACCGTTCGGCCTGCGCCTGATCGCCTACGACCCGTTCGTCGAGGAGCTGATGATGAGCCGCTACGGCGTCGAGCCGGTGAGCCTGCCCGAGCTGCTCGTGCAGGCCGACATCATCTCGATGCACGCGCCGTCCACGCCGAGCGCGCACCACATGCTGCGGGAGGAGCACTTCCGGGCGATGAAGCGCACCGCGCTCTTCGTCAACACGGGGCGCGGTCCGACCGTCGACGAGCCGGCGCTGATCAAGGCGCTCCAGGAGGGCTGGATCGCCGGCGCCGGGCTCGACGTGCTCGAGGAAGAGCCCGTCACGCCGTCGAATCCGCTGCTCAAGATGGACAACGTCACCCTGACGCCGCACGTCGCCTCCGCCTCCGCGCGCTTCGATCCCGTGCGGCTGCGCCGCGTGGGCCAGGAGATCGCGCTCGTGCTGAGCGGGCGATGGCCGATGAGCTGCGTGAACCCGGCGGTGCTCGACAAGAGCGGCCTCGCCCGCTGGCAGCCCCACTCGATGGAGCGCGGCCCCGGAGCGTAAACTCGGGAGCGGGATGCAGGAGCGCGCCGCTCGGCTCGGGGTGACGCTCGGCGTCGGCGTCGTTTACGTCGTCGCCGCCAAGCTGGGCCTCGCCTTCGCCATCGTGCACGCGAGCGCGACGCCCGTCTGGCCGCCGACGGGCATCGCGCTCGCCGCCATGCTGCTGCTGGGCCGCGGTATCTGGCCGGTGATCTTCGCCGGCGCCTTCCTCGTCAACGTCACGACCGCCGGCTCCGTCCTGTCGTCGCTGGGGATCGCGGCCGGCAACACGCTGGAGGCGTTCGTGGGCGCCGCCCTCGTCACCCGCTTGGCCGGCGGCGCCGCGGTCTTCGAGCGCGCGCGGAACATCTTCAAGTTCGTCGCGCTGGCCGGCCTCGTCAGCACGGCGGTGAGCGCGACCATCGGCGTCACGACGCTGTCGCTCACCGGCTACGCGCGCTGGGCGGACTTCGGCCCGATCTGGCTCACGTGGTGGCTCGGCGACGCCGCCGGCGACCTCGTCGTCGCGCCGGTCGTGCTGCTCCTCTGCCGCCCGCGGCCCCCCGGGGCGACGGGCGCGCGCGACCGGCCGGTCGAGGCCCTGCTGCTCACGGGCGCGAGCATCCTCACCGCGCTCGTCGTCTTCGGCGATCTGGTGCCGGCCCTGGCGCACTATCCGCTGACATATCTCTCTCTGCCGCCGCTCGTCTGGTCCGCGTTCCGGTTCGGCCCGCGCGACACGGCCGCGCTCCTCGCCGTGCTCGCGGCCATCGCCGTGGCGGGCACCAGCCGCGGCCTGGGGCCGCTGGCGGTGGTCTCCCCGAACGCCGCGTTGCTCCTCCTGCAGGTGTTCCTGGGGACGCTGGCGCTCACGTCGCTGCCGATCGCGGCGCTGGTCCGGGAGGCAAAAGCCGTCGAGCACGCGCTTCGTGAGCGCGACGAGCGGTTGCGGCTGGCCCTCGAGGCCGGCGGCCTCGGCACCTGGGAGTGGACGATGGGCACCGGCCGCGTCGCCTGGTCGCCGTCGCTGGAGGCGATCCACGGCCTTCGGCCGGGAACGTTTCGCGAGACCTTCGAGGCGTTCGAAGCCAGCGTCCATCCGGACGACCGCGCCCGCGTCCGTGCCTGCATCCGGGCGGCTCTCGAGCGCGGCGAGCACCGCACGGAATACCGGATCGTGCGCCCTGACGGCGCGGTGCGCTGGGTCGAGGATCGGGGGATGGTCTTCTATGGCGTCGCGGGCCGGCCCGAGCGGCTCGTCGCCGTCTGCGCGGACGTGACGGAGAACAAGCACGCGGACGCGCGCGTCGCCTTCCTCGGCGAGATCGCGCGCTCCATCACCTCCTCGCTCGACTTCGACACCGTTCTGCGACGGATCGTGGAGGGCGCGCAGGCCCTGTGCGGCAGCGATAGCGCCGCCGTGTTTCTGCGCGATCCCGAGTCCGGCGCCATGGTGCCCAACCACCGGGTCGGGCCGTGGTGGCGCGCGTTCGAGACGCTGCGGATCACGCCCGGCCGCGGAGTCGGCGGGACGGTCATGGTCACCGGCCAGCCGCTGCGCACGGACGACTACCGCGGAGATCCGCGCGTGCCGCCCGACTCCCGCGCGATCACCGAGGAGACCGGCACCGAGGCGCTCATGGTCGTGCCGATCTTGCTGGCCGCCGAGGTGGTGGGCCTGCTCTACATCAGCAATCGCGCGCCGCGCGCCTTCACAGACGAGGACGAGACGATCTGTGTGCGGCTCGCCGAGCAGGCGGCCGTGGCCATCCAGAACGCGCGCCTCTTCGGCCGCCAGGAGGCGGCGCGGGCCGAGGCCGAGGCCGTGAACCGTTCCAAGGACGAGTTCCTCGCGATGCTCGGCCACGAGCTGCGCAACCCGCTGGGCGCCATCAGCAACGCCGCCCACCTGCTGGCGATGGCCGAGTCCCGCGGCGCCGACACGACCCGCGCCCGCGACATCATCGGGCGCCAGGTCCAGCACCTGGCGCGGCTCGTCGACGACCTGCTCGACGTCTCGCGCGTGGTGGCCGGCAAAGTCGTCCTCGGCCTGCAGGCGCTCGAGCTGGCCGAGACCGCGCACAGGGTCGCGGCGCTCTACGGCGGACCCCGCGGCGGCCACCACGTGATCAGGGTCGAGGCGACGCCGGTGTGGGTCTCGGCCGACCCGACACGCCTGGAGCAGGTGCTGACGAATCTCCTGGCCAACGCGGTCAAGTACACGCCGGCGGGCGGCGAAATCGTGCTGAGCGTCCAGCCGGAGGGACAACGCGCGGTGCTCCGCGTGCGCGACAGCGGCGCAGGGATCCGGCCCGAGCTGCTGCCCCGCGTGTTCGACCTGTTCGTGCAGGGCGACCGCTCGCTCGAGCGCACGGGCGGCGGGCTCGGCATCGGCCTCACGCTCGTGCGCCACCTCATCGAGCTGCACGGCGGGACGGTAGAGGCGGCGAGCGCGGGCCTCGGCCGCGGCAGCACGTTCACGGTGCGCCTGCCAGCCCTCGCGGCGGTCCCCGCGCCTTCGGAGGCCGCGAGGCCGGCGAGCGCCGGCCCCGCGCAACGGATCCTCATCATCGAGGACAACGACGACGCGCGCGAGACGCTCCGGAACCTGCTCCACCTGCTCGGTCACGAGGTCCACGAGGCGTGCGACGGTGACTCCGGCGTGGACGAGGCGCGGCGCCTCAGGCCCGACGTCGCGCTGATCGACATCGGCCTGCCGGGCATCGACGGTTACGAGGTCGCCCGGCGCGTCCGCGCCGACGTTCCCCGGGCGCGGCTCGTCGCGGTGACGGGCTACGGTCAGCCGGACGACCTCCAACGGGCGTGGGCCGCCGGCTTCGACGTTCACCTCGTCAAGCCCGTGGACCCGCAGCAGCTTCAACAAGTCTTGGCGGCAGGCGCCCGCCGCCGGCCCCGTTCGATGGACCGGGGCCCGGGCGCGTAGCCCGAGTTCTGGTAGCCTGGAGGCGTCATGGTGCACCACGACTGGCGCGAACGCGCAGGCCGCATGGGGCGGACGACCGCCCGGCTGCGCGATGGTCACATGCCGGAGGTTCAGATCTGGTCGATGCGCGTCGTCCGGCCGACGCGCGACCCCTGCATCACCTGCGGCGACGCCCTGGACACCGGCGCGGAGGCCGTGGAGGTCTTCTCGGTCGACGGCGTTCGGCTGCTCTTCCACGTCGAGTGTCACGACATGTGGGTCGCCTTCCGGGAGCGCTCGAGCCGCCCTGATCCGCCGCCCTGAGCGCCGCCGCGGCGCTGCGCCGCGTGTGATGGCACGCGGTTTGGAGTATCGTTGGCGGCGGCGGATGGTCGGCTGGAGCAGTTTCTGCCGCTTCCTGCTCCTTCATGCGCGTCCGAAGCACAGCGGCGACAGGACGCGCGACGACCTTCCGCCCCCGAGCCCGCCTGCCGCCCGACGGCGCGCTATACTCCTGACCCCGGAGGTGCGCCGACAATGGCTCGACTCACGCTGACGTTCCGAATCGTGACCATGACGCTCGTCGCCGTGCTCGCCTGGGCGGGCGGCGCCGCGGCGTTCGACGGCGAGGCCGCCCTGCACGAGGCGGCCAAGAAGGAGAAGGAGTTCACCTGGTACACGGCCCACTATGACTCCGAGACTGCCGCCGCCGTTTGCAACGGGTTCGAGAAGAAGTATGCCGGCGTGAAGTGCAACTACGTCCGCGCCACCGCCCAGGTCGCCTACCAGCGCCTGTCGCAGGACATGAAGGGCGGGCTCGCGATCGCCTCCGTGATCTCGTCCACCGACACGAGCCACCACGGGAAGATGAAGAAGGACGGCTGGCTGCAGCCGTACCGTCCGAAGAACCTGGGCGAGCAGATCGGCGCCTTCAAGCCGTTCAACGATGCCGACGACCAGTTCGTCGCCACCGCCGCCGGCCTCGTGCTGATCAACTACAACTCGAGCCTGGTGGCCGACAAAGACGCGCCGAAGAAGTGGACGGACCTGCTCGATTCCAGGTGGAAGGGCAAGGTCTCCATCGGCCATCCGAGCTTCAGCGGCTACGTCGGAACGTGGGTCGTGCAGATGCGCAAGATGTACGGCTGGGACTACTTCAAGAAGCTCGAGCTGAACAAGCCGCGCATCGGCCGCTCGATCAACGACACGGTCACCATGCTGAACGCCAAGGAGAGCTGGGTCGGCGCCGGGCCCCTGGCGACCACGCTCCAGAGCAAAGACAAGGGCAACCCGGTCGCGGTCGCCTATCCCGAGGACGGCGCCATCCTCATGATCTCGCCCTCCAGCATCCTCAAGAACGCGCCCGCGCCGAATACCGCGAAGCTGTTCATCGAGTACCTCTTGTCCAAGGACGCCAACGAGATCATGGTGAAGTTCCGCCAGGATCCCGTGAACGTTCACGTCAAGCCGCTGCCCGGCGGCCGCTCGATCGCCGACGTCAAGACGGTGCGTCCGACGTACGACGAGATCGACAAGGGCATCCCCGAGGTCAAGGAGCTGTTCCGGGACACCTTCGGGATCTGAGGGCGTGGATCGCTCGCGCCTCGTCTGGCTGTTGTTCGTCGCTCTGCTGCTCGTGCTGGTGGTGAATCCATTGGCGCGGCTGTTCTGGGTCTCCTTCCAGGACCCGGACAGCGGCGCGCTGACGCTCACGAATTACCTCACCGCGTTCGGCCGCTGGCGCTACATCGAGGCGCTCGTCAACTCGCTCGTCGTCGGCCTCGCCGTGGGCGCGCTCTGTGTCGTCTTCGGCGTGCCGATGGCGTGGGCGGTGTCGCGGACCGACATGCCGGGCAAGGGCCTCGTGTGGGCCGCCATCCTGGGCACCTTCATCGTCCCCAACTACCTCGGCGCCGTCGCGTGGATCCTGCTGGCCGGGCCGAACGCCGGCTGGCTCAATCGCGTGTGGATGGCGCTGACGGGCGCCGCCGCCGGGCCGTTCAACGCCGGGCCGTTCAACGTCTACAGCATGGCGGGGCTGGTGCTCGTCATCGCGATTTACTCCTATCCCTACGTCTTCGTCTTCACGCGCGGAGCACTCGACCTGATCTCCTCCGAGATGGACGACGCCGCCACCACGCTCGGCGCCGGCGTCGTGCGCCGCACGCTGCGCATCACGCTGCCCCTCACGCTGCCCGCGATCCTGGCCGCCTTCATCGTCGCCTTCCTCGAGGCCATCGCGCTGTTCGGCGTGCCCGCCCTCATCGCGCTGCCCGGTCGCTTCCAGGTGATGACGACGATGCTCTGGCAGTTCTTCGAGTTCCCGCCGAAGGTCGAGGTGGCCGCGGCATACTCGATGCCGCTGCTGGCCATCACGGTGGCGCTCTTCTGGCTGCAGCGCCGCATCATCGCGCGCAAGGGCTACGTGGCGCTCACCGGCAAGGGCGGCGAGCGCCGGTTGATCCGGCTCGGCCGCTGGCGCTGGCCGATGCTCGCCTGGTGCCTGGTCGTGACCGCGCTGTCCTTCTTCATGCCGATGGTGGTCGTGCTCCAGGCCGCCTTCGCCAAGGCGTGGGGGCGCGGGTTCTCGCTCGACAACCTCACCCTGCGCAACGTGTCCTTCGTGCTCTTCGACCAGCGCGCGACGCAGACGGCCGCCTGGCACACGTTCGTGTACGGCGGCGCCGCCGCGCTCATCGCGCTCGCGGTGGCCCTGGCCATCGCCTACGTCGCCCACCGGCGGCTGGTGCCGTTCTCGAGCGGCCTGACCTACGTGGCCATGGCGCCGTTCGTGATCCCGGGGATCGTGCTGGCCATCGGCTTCTACGCCGCCTACACGCGGCAGCCGCTCGTGCTCTACGGCACGGCGTGGATCCTCATCCTCGCGTTCGCCACGCGCTTTCTGCCGATCGCCTACGCCAACAGCGACGCCGCCATCCGGGCGATCAACCCCGAGCTGGAGGATGCCGTGCGCATCCTCGGCGGCAGCCGGGCGCTCGCGCTGCGCCGCGTGGTGACGCCGCTGCTGCAGCGCGGCCTCGCCGGCGCCTTCATCCTCGTGTTCATCCCGGCCACGCGCGAGCTGTCGTCGGCGATCTTCCTCTACACGACGGGCACCCAGGTGCTGTCGGTGCTGCTCTTCGACAAGAGCGACGAGGGCAACTTCGAGCTGCTCTCCTCGATCGGCCTCGTCCTCGTCGTGGTCACCATCGCGCTGGTGATGATCGGCTTCCGCGTGATCGGGCGCGACTTCATGCTGCGGCGCCCGAGCGCGGGCGTGAGCACGTAGCCGACCGGGGACCACCGAGTGAGCAAGCTGGCGCTGCGCGAAGTCACCTGCCGCTTCGGCGCCTTCACCGCGGTGGATCGCGCGACGCTGGCGCTGGCCCGCGGCGAGTTCGTCTCGCTGCTCGGCCCCTCGGGCTGCGGCAAGACCACGACGCTGCGGATGATCGCCGGCTTCCTCGACCCCACGGAAGGCACCATCGAGCTGGACGGGCGCGCGATCTCGGCGCCCGGCCACTCGCTGCCGCCCGAGAAGCGCGGCATGTCGATGATCTTCCAGTCGTACGCGATCTGGCCGAACATGACGGTGGCCGAGAACGTCGGCTTCGGCCTCGAGGTGCGCCGCCTGCCGCGCCTGGAGATCCGCGACAAGGTCGACCGCATCCTGGACGTGGTGCGCATGCGCCACCTCCGCGACCGCTACCCGGCCGAGCTGTCGGGCGGCCAGCAGCAGCGCGTGGCGCTGGCGCGGGCCATCGTGGTGCAGCCCGACGTCCTGCTGCTCGACGAGCCGCTCAGCAACCTCGACGCCAACCTCCGCGAGGAGATGCGCTACGAGATCCGTCGCCTGCACGACGAGTTCCACATCACGACCGTCTACGTGACGCACGACCAGGCGGAGGCCATGGTGACCTCCGACCGCATCGCGGTGATGAACGCCGGGCGCATCGAACAGGTGGACGAGCCACGCGCGCTCTACGCGCGGCCGCGTACGCGCTTCGTCGCCGGCTTCATCGGCCGCACGAACTTCCTCGAGGCCGAGGTGCGCGGCGACGACGTCGCCTTCGACGGCTTCGCGATCCCGCGCGCGCGCTTCGCGGACGGCGCCGCGCTGGGCGGCCGCCTGACGTTCTCGCTCCGGCCGCAGAGCGTCCACCTGCACCGCCAGCCGCCGCCGGCCTCCGATCGCGCGGCGCTGCTGCCGGGCCGCGTCGTGCAGCGCGCGTACCTCGGCGAGCACTGGGACTATGCGGTGCGCCCCAAGGACGGGGCGCTCCTGCTGCGCGTCACCGCGCGGCCGCACGAGGTCTTCGAAGTCGACGAGAGCGTCTGGCTGGAGCTCGACGCCCGGCAGATGGCGCCCATCGCGGACTGACGTCGCGGGCGGCCGGGGTGGCGCGGCCCCGTTCGAGCACGCAAATCGACAGTACCGGGACGCCTGTCAAGGTGCCACGATTAATTGCCGGGGCCGACGCAGTACCCAGAAGACACGGCTCTCACGGGGCCGCGCCACCCCGGCTGCCCGCGACGCCAGCCGTGCCGGGTACTCTCCGGCCCTTGCGGACACCACACGCGTGGGTGATATGCTCCCGGGACGGAGGTGGTCATGGTCAGTACGCGGACGCTCGCTGTTGGAACTGGAATCGTGATTCTCGGCGCCTGGCTCGGAGCCTCGACCCTGCGCGCGGGCGCGCAGGCGCCGGAGCGCCTGGGCAAGGTCAACTTCCCGACCTCGTGCAGTCCCGCCGTGCAGGCGCAGTTCGAGCGCGCCGTCGCGCTGCAGCACTCGTTCTGGTTCGCCGAGTCGATCAAGGGCTTCAACGCCGTCGCGCAGGCCGACCCGTCGTGCGGCATCGCCCACTGGGGCGCCGCCGTCGCGTTCCTCGGCAACCCGCTGGCCGGGCCGCCGGTCGCCCGCGGGCTGCAGGAAGGCACCGCGGCCGTCGCGCGCGCCAAGGCCGCCGGCGCCAAAACCCAGCGCGAGCAGGATTACATCGCGGCCATCGCGACGTTTTACACGGACGCCGACAAGGTCGATCACAAGACGCGCGCGGTCGCCTACGAGAAGGCGATGGAGGCGCTCGCGCAGAAATACCCGAGCGACCTCGAGGCGTCGATCTTCTACGCGCTCGCGCTGAACACGACGCTGAACCCGAGCGACAAGACGTACGCCAACCAGCTCAAGGCAGCCGGGATCCTCGAGAAGGTCTTCGCCGTCCAGCCCGAGCACCCGGGCGTGGCGCACTACCTGATCCACTCTTACGACTTCCCGCCCATCGCCCAGAAGGGCCTGCCCGCCGCGCGCCGCTACGCGTCCATCGCACCCTCGGCGCCGCACGCCCAGCACATGCCCTCGCACATCTTCACGCGGCTGGGCTACTGGCAGGACTCCATCAACAGCAACCGCGTCTCGGCGGAGGTCGCCAAGGCCGAGCTGAAGCAGACCAACCTCGAGGCGGGCTCGTACAACGCGCTGCACGCGATGGACTACATCACCTACGCCGCCCTGCAGCTCGGCCGAGACAAGGAGGCGCGCGCCGTCCTCGACGAGATCCGCGGCCTCACCAGGATCGACTCCGAGCAGTTCGCGGCCGCCTTCGCCTTCGCGGCCATCCCGGCGCGCTACGCGCTCGAGCGCCGCGCATGGACGGAGGCGGTGGACCTGCCGCTTCACCCGCAGAGCCTGTCGTGGTCGAAGTTCCCCCAGGCCGAGTCGATCAACGCGTTCGCGCGCGGGCTCGGCGCCGCGCGCAGCGGCAACGTGGCGGCCGCGAAGAAGGAAGCGACCCGGCTCGAGTCGCTCGCCTACGCGCTGACGACCGCGAAGAACGCCTACTGGGCCGAGCAGGCCGAGATCCAGAAGCTCGCGGTGAACGCGTGGATCGCGCGCGCCGAGGGCCGCAACGACGAGGCGCTGGTGTTGATACGCCAGGCCGCCGACCGCGAGGATGCGACGGAGAAGCATCCGGTCACGCCGGGGGCCATCCAGCCCGCGCGCGAGATGCTGGCCGAGCTGCTGCTCGACACCGGGCAGGCCGCGAAGGCGCTCGCGGAGTTCGAGGCCTCGCAGAAGACGGATCCCAATCGCCTGCACGGCCTGGCCGGCGCCGCGCGCGCCGCCGAGGCCTCGGGCGACAAGACCAAGGCGAAGGCGTACTACGTCAAGCTGATCGAGCTGACGAAGACGGCCGACAGCGAGCGGCCGGAGATCGCCAAGGCCAAGGCCTTCGTTAACAATTGAAGGTGGGGGCCCCGACATGGCCCCCACACTCCCAACGCTCGGGGCGCCCCGGGAAACCCGGGGCGCCCCTCGAGAACCCATGCCCAAGCTCCTGATGCTCCCGCCACAGAGCCCGAAGACGCGCGAGTGGGCCGCGCGCGTGAAGGCCGGCGTTCCGGGGCTCGAGGTCGTCGTGGCCGAGGACGCGGCGGCCGCGCGCGCCGCCATCGCGGACGCCGACTGCGCGTTCGGCACGCTGCCCGCGGATCTGCTCGGGCAGGCCAAGCGGCTGCGGTGGCTCCAGGCGCCGCAGGCCGCGCCGCCCGCCGGCTACTACTATCCGGCGCTGGTCCAGCACCCGGTCGTGGTCACCAACTTCCGCGAGATCTACAACGACCACATCGGCGCGCACATCATGGCGTTCGTGCTCGCCTTCGCCCGGGACTTCCACCGGTATCTGCCCCAGCAGGCGCGCCGCGAGTGGAAACCGGCGCGGCTCGACACGGGCGTGGTGCACCTGCCGGAGGCGACGGCGCTGATCGTCGGCGTGGGCGGCATCGGCGCCGAGGCGGCACGACTGGCGGCGGCGTTCGGGATGAAGGTGCTCGGCGTCGACGCGCGCCGCAAGGACGTACCGCCCGGCGTGGCCGAGCTGCACCCGCCCGAGGCGCTCGATACGCTGCTGCCGCGGGCTGACTTCGTGATCCTCACCGTGCCGCACACGCCGGCCACCGAGGGCTTCATGAACCGCGCGCGCTTTTCGAAGATGAAGCGCAGCGCGT
>WNGG01004384.1_pt1 | contig 15847 bp, 13 predicted proteins | sample 5400661 | NCBI WGS metagenome assembly WNGG01 (sample SAMN13153372, study PRJNA577476) | soil metagenome | isolation source: 100 cm soil or saprolite under Garry oak tree replicate 1 | place: USA:California | collected 2016-06-15
ATCAGCAATGCGGTTGACCCTGCTCAGCACCATCGTCGCGTTCGGCGCGGTCGCCTGCGGCGGCGAGAAGAAGCCGGCGGCGTCCCAGGCCGAGGCGGCGACGCCTGCGCCGGCCACGGTCGCGCCCGCGACCGACCCTGTCGCCGTCGTCGAAGTGAAGATGACCGGCAACGGCACGACCAAGGCCGCGTTCGAGCGCGCGACGCTCACGATCAAGCGCGGCACGACCGTCCGCTTCATCAACGTGTCCGGCGGCCCTCACAACGTCGCGTTCTACGGCGACTCGATTCCCAAGGGTGCGGCCGAGGCGCTGAAGAAGGGCATGCCCAACCCGATGAGCGATCTGATGGGGCCGTTCCTCACCCAGCCGAACGAGAAGTACGACGTGTCGTTCGCAGGCGCTCCGGCGGGCACCTACCGGGGCTTCTGCATGCCGCACGTCGCGCTGGGCATGCACATCACGATCACCGTGCAGTAGCGGCGCGCGGTCGGCGGCAGCAGGCGACGGCCCCTGGACTTCCCGGGGCCGTTTGACTTTCCGGGGGGCGACCGGGAAGTTCTCGATATGGCTCGCTCTGCGGGTGTCTTCGCGCTGCTCATCGTCGCCGCGTGCGACGCATCCGACCGGATCGCGGCGCCGCCCGCGCTCATGGCCGATCGCTTCGGGCGGCCCGACATCGTCGTCCACGCCGGCGGCTCGATCCAGGCGGCCGTCGACGCCGCGGGCCCCGGCGCGGTGATCGAGATCGAGCCCGGGACGTACGCCGAGGCCGTCCACGTCGCCGTGCCCGGACTGAAGCTCATCGGGCGTCGTGGCAAGCACGGCGGCGGGGTCATCATCGTGAATCCGGGGACGGCGGAGGACGGGGTGACCGTGGAACCCGGGAGCGACGGCTTCGCGCTCGTGAACGTCACGGTGCGCGGCTTCACCGACAACGGCGTCCTGCTCTCCGGGGTCCACGGCTTCCTGCTGTCCGAGGTCACGGCACAGGACAACGGGGAGTACGGGCTCTTCCCGGTGCACTCCTCGGACGGCGTGATCGAGCGGTGCCGCGCGTCCGGCCACAACGACACCGGCATCTATGTGGGCCAGGACACCAACGTCACGGTCCGCGGCAGCGTCGCGTTCGCGAACGTGAACGGGATCGAGTTCGAGAACTCGCACCACGTGCGCGCTCTGGGGAACGAGACCTATGACAACGTGGTGGGGATCCTCGTGGTGCTGCTCCCGGGCCTGGACGTGAAGACGTCGAGCGACGTGCTCGTGTCGGGCAACCGGGTCCACGATAACAATCACCTGAACTTCGCTCCCCCGGGTGACCTCGCCGCCTTCGTGCCGACCGGGTCGGGGATCCTTGTGGTCGGAGCCGATCGGGTGAAGGTCGAAGACAACACGGTGACCGGCAATCAATTCGTCGGCATCGGGATGGCGAGCACCCTCGTGCTCGGCGAGCTCGCGGGACTGCCGCCCAGCGCGTTCAGCGACATCGAGCCCGACCCCGACTTCGACCGCGTCGTGAACAACGTCGCGACGGGCAACGGAGGGCCCGTCTCGCCGATCCCGTTCCTGCCGGCGGTGGATCTCCTGTGGATCCCCGCCGGCACCGGCGACTGCTGGAGTGGAAACACTTTCGGGAGCAGTTACCCCGACCCGCTGCCGACCTGCCCTTGACCGAGCCGGCCGCGGGGCTGTGGCCGTCCGACCACGGCGGCGTGGCGGCGACGTTCCTCGCGCCGCCCACCTGAGCGGCATTCAGCGTGATCGCGTCACCCGGCACACCCGCTCGATCTGCGGCTGGGCGACCTGGTCCACGTAGCCCATCAGCGCGTCGAACGATTCGCACGCCCGCGTGGCGGTGGCGCTGTCCCTGCGCGCTACCGCGACGCGGGCCAGGTCGAGCCGCAGCGGCCAGAGCGACGCGACCAGCTCGAGTGGCGCGCTGAGTACCGCATACCGGCGGGTTGCCCCGTCCCAGAGCCGCAGCGCGGCGGCTGAGTCCCCGCGGGCGAGGGCGTCGCGGGCCTGGAGATCGGCGGCGAGACTCGCGGGGAGCGGGGCGCCGCCGGCGGCGAGTCGCGCCAGCGCCGCCGCGTGGCGCGGCCGGTCGATGCCGGCGCGCGCCAGCGCCCAGTGGGCCGCCACGTCCGTGTCCGCCGCCGCCCGCGGCCGCGCCGCGAGTCGCCCGGCGGCGCGCTCCCAGTCCCCGAGCGCCGGTAGGCCCGCGTCGCGCGCCATCACCACCCACAGATCCCGCTCCCGCTCGGCCCACCCGCCCTGCGCGCGGTCGAGGCGGGCGCGCGCGCTGTCCGCCCATCCGGCGGCGAGGTCGGCGGCGAGTCCCATCCGCAGCGCCCGCACGCGCTCCTGATCCGTGGCCCCGCGCTGCTCCAGGCATCTGAGCACGGCGCGTGCGGGTCCTTGGCGCTGCGGCCGCGTGCCGAACGCGGCCGCCTGAAACGCGAGGTATTGGAGCGCGAGGAAGCTGTGGCGGCACGCGGTGTTCAGGAGCTGGAGCTGGTCCGCGACCGAGCCGAGGATGAGCGTGTCCGCGATCCCGACGGCCTCGGCCACCACCGACGTCGAATCGATCCGCAGGTACTGCCGGATCAGGCGCTCGGTCTCCGCGCGATCGCCGGCCTGGTGCGCGAGCGCGATCAGGTGGCTGATGGCGGGAGAAAACCGGGGATCGAGGTCGAGCACGCGGTCGAACGCGACGCGCGCCTCGCCCACGTTTTGGTCGAACAGCCCGCCGAAGTGATAGTGGAACTCGCCGAGTACGTACCATGCCAGCGCATAATCCGCGGCATGCTCGGTGGCGCCCTTGAAGCGCTGGAGCGCGGCGAGTCCGTCGCCCCGGGAGAGCAGCTGCCAGAACCCGTCGAGCAGCAGGCTGTCGGCGGCGGACAGGCCGCGCTGGTGCAGCGCCGCCCCACGGAGCGCCGCGCCGAAGCCCTGCTCGGTGGGGTCCACCTGGGCCGCGACGAGGGCGAGCCGCAGGCGCCCGATGGCGAAGCCCGTATCGGCGCGGATCACGCGGGTGTACTCCTCGCGCGCTGTGCGGTAGTCGCCGCGCCGGAAGGCCGCCTCGGCGTTCAAGTAGGCGGCGAGCGCCTCGGGACCGCCGTTCGGGAGCGTCACGTCGGGGCTGGGCGTGAACTCGGGGTAGAGCTGCGCCCACACGCGATCCATCATGTCCGATTCGCCCGCCCCGACTCGCCCGCTCGCCTTGCCGCTGCGTCGCGCGCGGTTGCCCTCGTACAGGGTCGCGGTCAGCGTCACCGTCGGGCCCGAATACGACACGCTGCCCTGGACGAAGAATCGGGCCCCGAGGCGGCGGGCGAGATCGCGGGCCTCCTCGGTGGAGGGCGGCGCGGTGCCGATCTGCGCGGCCACCTGCCCGAAAGAGACGACCTCGATCACGCGCTCCACCGGCCGGAAGCGCGAGACGAAGTATTCCGGGAGCTGGGTCGCGGGGTAGGGTGGTGTGCCCAGCACGGCGAACGGCATCACCGCAAGGCGGGGAGGCGTCTCCGACGGGGCGGTCGGCCCGCACACGACGCGGGCGACGCCGGCGGCGATGACGGTCGCTACCGCGGCAGCGGCCCAGCGCCAGCGCCGCGGCCCCGAGCCCTCCAGGGCGGCGACCCAGTCGCCCGCGGAGCCCGGGCGCGCATCGGGACGCTCGGCGAGCGGGGCGACGAGCGTTGCCGCCGCGCGCGAGGACACGTCCGGGCGAGCCTCGCGCAGCACGCGTGCGAGCGCCGCGGGATCGGCGTTGAAGTCGGGCAGCTCGCCGGTGAGCGCCTCGAACGTGACCGTGCTGAGGGCGTAGAGATCGGTGCGCCCGTCCACGCGACCGCCCGCCGCCTGTTCCGGGGCCATGTACCCGGGCGTGCCGAGGGCTGTCCCGGGCTGCGTGAGCGACGACTCCGCCACGCCCTCCACGCGCGCGATCCCGAAATCCACGAGCAGCGCACGCCCGCTGTCCTCGTCGAGCAGGATGTTGGACGGCTTCACGTCGCGATGCACGATGCCGCGCCGGTGCGCGTAGGCGAGCGCGGCGGCGATCTCGCGCACCGTACGGAGGATCGCGGCGGTGTCGGGAGGCGCGTCGCCCTTGAGCCGCTCCTCCAGGGTCACGCCGCGCACGAACGTCATGATGAGGAACGTGATCCCGTACTTCGTGTCGAAGTCGTACACGCGCACGATGTTGGGATGGTCGAGCGAAGCGCCGAGGGTGGCCTCGCGCCGGAACCGCTCGCGCCGCATGGCGCTCGCCGCGACTTCGGGGGGCAGGACCTTCACCGCGACGATGTGGCCGAGGGCGCGGTGGCGAGCGCGGAACACCGCCCCCATGCCGCCGGCACCGGCGAGGCTCAGCACTTCATACCGGTCGCCGACGGCGCGCTGGACCTCTGCGAGGGCGGGAAGCTGCATGCGGAGGGGGAATGTAGCCGCGCTTGCTGGGGCCCGCACGGTGACCGATAATCCCGGCGCGATGCCCGACTTCCCCGTCGTGTCGGTCCGCGTGCTCGGCCCCGCACGAGTGACGATCGGCGATGCCGCCGACCCCCCACCGGAACTGCTGTGGCGCAAGCACGTGGCGCTGCTCGTATACCTCGCGCGCAGCCCGCGGAAGACCCGCACCCGCGAGCACCTGGTGGGCCTGCTGTGGAGCGATCGCGACGAGAAGCGGGCCCGGCACTCGCTGAGCGAGGCGCTGCGCGTGCTGCGAGGGGTGTTGGGCGACGGCGGCCTGCAGGCGGACGTGGACCAGGTGCGGCTCGTGGGGACCGGTGTGTCGCTCGACTGCGACCGATTCGCCGAGCTGCGCGCGCGCGGCGACTGGGCGGCGGCGGCGGCGCTCGTAGAGGGAGAGTTTCTCGAGGGGTTCGCGATCCCCGAGGCGAACGAGTTCGAGAGCTGGCTCGCCGCCGAGCGCGGGCTGTGGCGCGTGCAGGCGCTCGAGGCGCTGGTGCGGTGCGCCGAGGCGGAGCTGGCACGCGGTGACCCGGCGGCCGCGGCGCGCGCCGGGTTGCGGGCGGTCGGGTTCGATCGGGCGTCCGAGGCGGCGGCGCGCGTCGCGATGCGGGCCCTCGCGCTCGCGGGCGACCGTGCCGCGGCGCTACGGGTGGCGGACGCGCTGGCGCGCGCGTTGCGCGACGGGCACGACGCGGCCCCGGCGCCGGAGACGGATCGCCTGGTCGAGCGGATCCGCGACGCGCGCGTGGGGCGGCGTGTGCTCGCGGCGCCACAGGCGGCGCGCCCCCGCCCGCCGCTGTGCGGCCGCGCGGCCGAGCTCGTGGCGCTGGCGGCGGCGTGGGAGCGAGCGCGCGGCGGACGAGGACAGGTGGTGCTCGTCGAGGGGGAGCCGGGGGAGGGCAAGACCCGGCTGATGGAAGAGCTGACTGCGCGCGCCCGGCTCGACGACGCGACCGTCGCCGCCGCGCGGGCCGTGCCCGCGGATCAGGAGAAGGAATGGAGCGCCGTCGCGGGGCTGCTCGCCGGGGGGCTCGCCGACGCGCCGGGACTGGCGGGCGCACCACCCGGTGCGCTCGCCGCCCTCGTCGCGCTCGATCGCGACCTGGGCGCGCGATTTCGGCCCGCCGCACCGCCCGGGGACGGGGTGCACGCGGGGGACGCGGGGGACGCGTTCCTCGCCGCTGCGGGCGCCGCGGCGGACGAGCGGCCCCTGCTGCTCGCGCTCGATGACGCGCAATGGACGGACGCTGCCACGCTCGCGGCGCTGCCGGCTCTGGCGCGCGACATGGCGCGCCGCGCGGTGCTGCTGCTGCTCGGTGTCGCGCGGGGCGCGCCCGCGGCCGAGCGGCTGGACGGGCTGCGGGCGCGGCTCGGGCGCGACGTCGAGGGCTCCGTTGTTCGGCTCGGCCGGCTGGACGCCGTCGCGTTGCGGCAGCTCGTTGCATGGGCCATGCCCACCTACGGCGCGGGTGAGCTGGACCGCCTGGTGCGCCGCGTGGAGCGCGACACCGCGGGCATCCCACTCCTCGCCGTCGCGCTGCTCGAAGCCGTAGTCGCGGGATACCGGATCTCCCCCGACGCCGCCGCCTGGCCGTCGCCCGCGCGCACCCTCGTCGATTCGCTCCCGGGTGCGCTCCCGCCGCCGGTTCTCGGCGCGGTATGCCTGCGGTTCCGCGGTCTCCCACCTGACGCGCAGCACGTGCTCGGCGCGGCGGCGGCGCTGGGCGAGCGCGTCGACCCGGGCCGCCTGGCGCGCGCGACCGGGCTCGAGCGCGCCGCCGTGGAACAGGCCCTCGACGTGCTTGAGTGGGACCGCTGGCTGGCGGCGGATGCGCGCGGCTACGTGTTCGCGGCCCCGATCGAACGGGACATTCTGCTGCAGGAGATGGTCACGCCCGGGCAGGTCCGGCGGTACCGGGGCGGCGCCATGGCTTGAAAGTGGCTTGCGACGCCCGCCTTGTCTCGGCTGCGCGGCTGCCATTACAATTCGCCCCTGTGAAAGCCTACGCCCTAGTGCCGCTCGGCCTCGCCCTCGTGCCGCTCGTGATGCTCGGCTCCTCTTCCGTTCCCCCGCTCCGCCAAGCGGAGCGCGGGTCAGGGAGTGAGGCCTCCGGCGCCCGCATCTTCACCGACGCCGGCCGGGGCGCGCTCGTGATCGAGCTGGCGCCCATGGATCTGCCCGCGAACACTCCCCATCACATGATCGCGCAGCCGCCCGTCGCTACGCTCGAGATCCCCGCGACCGGCTACTTGTACGGGTTCCGGGTGGAAGTGGTGGATAGCGCCGGGCACGTGCTGCCCGACGAGCTGATCCATCATTTCAACCTCATCGACCCCGATCACCGCGAACTCTTCCTGCCGATCTCACGCCGCTTGCTCGCGGCGGGACACGAGACGGGGCAGATTCGCCTGCCGTGGCTCCTGTTCGGCCTGCCGCTCGAGCGGGGCGAGCACGTGGTCGCGAGCGCGATGGTCGAGAACCTCACGCCCAGCGCGTACCAGGGGGCGCGGGTTCGGCTCGTGATGAACTTCGTACCGCGGGGACGGCCCTGGCCGCTGTTTCCCGCGTCGCCGTGGCAGATGGACGTCGCCTTCCCGGTCGGCGACAAGTCCTTCCTGCTGCCACCGGGGCGCTCAGCGCGATCCTACGAAGGCAGTCCCGCGGTGCCCGGGAAGATCGTCGGGTTGGGCGGCCATATGCACGACTACGGACGGCTCATCGAGTTCACGGACGTGACGACCGGCGAGGTCATCTACCACACCGCGCCCGTGGCCGACTCGGCCGGGCGGATCGAGTCGGTCCCGATCTCACTGCTGTACGGCTGGACCCGCCTGGGCGTGCGTATCGTTCCCGCGCACCGCTATCGCGTGACCGTCGCCTACGACAACCCCACCGGCCGGGCCATTCCCGACGGCGGGATGGGCGTGGTGGGCGGACTGTTCGTGCCGGACGGCGGCATGCCGTGGCCGGCGGCCGATCGGAGCGACTCCCTCTATCAGCAGGACCACCGACACTACATGCGCCTCGCGGGCGGCCACACGATGCCGATGGCCGGCGGGGCGACGCGGTCGCTGCCGATGAAGATGGGGGCGCACGAGCACGCGGCGCACGGCCACCCCTAAGCCGGTCGCCGTCGTCCTGTTCGACTTCGGCGGGACGCTCGACGCCGACGGAGTGCACTGGAGCCCGCGCTACTACGCGGCGTACCGGCAGGCCGGCGGCACGCTCGATTTCGCGGCCTTCGACCCGCTCTTCAAGGCGTCGGACGAGGCGCTCGCTCGCCTCCCTGGGGTGGCCCGGCTCGGCTTCCGCGCGACGATCGATGCGCAGGTGCGCCTCCTCGCCGTCCTCCTCCCTGACCGCGCCGGCGTCGACGCCCGGGCTCTCGCGGACCGGTTTCACGCCGACGCCGTGGCGGCGGTGCGGCGCAACGTCCCGACCCTGGAACGGCTGGCCCGGCACTATCGGCTCGGGATCGTCTCGAATTTCACGGGCAATCTGCAACCTTGTTTGGATGAGCTCGGTCTGGCGAGATTGTTTGCGGCGGTCAGCGACTCCGGGGTGGTGGGCTGGGCCAAGCCGGACCCCCGCATTTTCGAGCACACGCTGGCAGCGCTCGGGGCCCAGGCGGACCGAGGGAGCGCGTGGATGGTGGGGGACAACTTCGAGGCGGACATCCGCGGCGCCGCCGGGGTCGGGATGCGAACCTGCTGGATCGCGCCGCGGGATCGGGTGGCGCCCGCGGGGCTCACCCCCACCGCGCGCATCGGCCACTTCGCGGAGCTCGAAAGGGTACTGGCGTAGCGGTGCACGGACTGATCCTCGCGGGGGGAGAGGGCGCGCGGCTGGCGGCCGGCGGCATCCCCATCCCGAAGCCGCTCGTCGAAGTGGCGGGGAAGCCCCAGATCGTGGGGCTGCTCGAGACGTTTGCCGGCCTCGGGTGCCGGAGTCTCACGTGCGCCGTGCGCGCGGATTTCTCGGCCGTGCGGCGCTTGCTTGACGCGAGGCGGTTCGGGCCGCCCCTTACAATCGTGGAGTGCCGCACGCCCTCCTCGCTGCATACCCTGGTCGAAGGCTTGGGGGCGGTGCCGGCGGGCCCGGTGTTTTGCAGCATGGTGGACACGGTGATGCGGCCCGAGGACTGGCGTGCCGTGTACCAGGCGACCGAGCGATACCTCGGGGAGGGCGCCGACATGGTGCTCGCGGTGACGCCGTACGTGGACGACGAGTCTCCAGTGTACGTGAGTCGGCAGGGGGTCGAGGTTCGCGCCGTCAGCGACCAGGCGAGCGACCCGCCCTGCGTCACGGGCGGGGTCTACGGGCTCAGCACCGGATCCCGTCGCGCCGCGGCGGCTGCCGTCGACCGGGGCGTGTACAGGATGCGCGGGTTCCTGAAGACACTGGTGGCGGAGGGGCGGCGTGTGGCAGCCGTGGAAGTGGCGCGCATCATCGACATCGATCGGCCATCAGATCTCCAGACCGCCAACGCGTGGCTGGCCCCGCGTGAGGCGTGAGCGTCGGACCCCGAGGAGCGACATCGCCGTGGCCCAACTGGTCGCGATTTATCGCAGTCCATCCTACTCGCCGCTGCAGCATCGGGTCAACGACACCGCCATCCTGGATGCCACGATCGCACAGCTCGAGGGGCGGGGGTGGCACGCCACCAAGACGACCGAGCTGGAGGTCGAGCAGGGGCGGCTGCCGAGCGCCGAGCTGTACCTCAACATGTGCCAGGGCTCGCTCGCGGCGGAGCAGCTCATGCCGCTCGAGTCCGACGGGGTGGTGGTGGTGAACCGGCCGTCGAGCGCGCTCAATTGTCACCGGTACCGTTTGGTGAGGCGGATCGGCGACACCATGCTCGCGTTCCCGCGCACCCTCATCCTCGCCAGCTCCGCCCCGCTCCCGCCGGCCACGCAGCTCCGGGCCCTGAGCCCCGATCACCAGAAGGTCTGGATCAAGCGCGGCGACGTGCACGCCGAGCGGCCGGAGGACGTGGTCGCTGCGCCGCTGGGGGGAGTGGCGGACGCCGTGCACGCATTCCGGGCGCGCGGCATTCCCTGGGTGGCGCTGCAGGAGCACATCCCCGGTCCGGTGGTGAAGTTCTACGGCGTGACCGACGGCCGCTTCTTCAACTGGTACGGCTCGGACGCGGGGTTCGCGGGGGAGCGGCCCACGATCGACGAGAACCGGCTCAAGGCGCTCGCGTTCGAGGCGGCGGCGATCCTGGGGCTGGAGGTGTTCGGGGGCGACGTGGCGTTTCCGGAGCCCGACCGTCCCGTGCTGATCGACATCAACGACTGGCCGAGCTTCGCGCCGTTCCGCGAGGCGGCGGCGCGCGCGATTTCCGACTACATCACCCATCGCTTCGCCCATCGGAAACATTCGTGACTCATACATTGCGCAGGATGCAGATCCCCGGCCCGCAGTCGAAGGCGCTGTTCGACGCCGAGGCCCGGTACCTCGCCCCCGGCACGCAGAGCGTGGCCCTGTTCAGCCAGCTCACGATCGATCGCGGCGAAGGCGCCGTGCTGTACGATGTCGACGGGAATCGCTACATCGATCTGCTCGCCGGCGTGGGCGTGGCGAGCCTCGGCTACGCGCATCCCAAGTACGTGGCGGCGCTGCAGCGGCAGGTCGCCCGGATCCACGTCGGGAGCTTCACGTCGGAGCATCGCGCGGCGCTCGTCAAGCTGCTCGCCGAGCTCGCACCCGGCGACCTGAACCGGTCGCAGTTCTATTCGAGCGGCGCCGAAGCCGTCGAGGCGGCGCTGCGGCTCGCCAAAGCGCGCACCGGGCACACGGAAGTCATCGGGTTCTGGGGCGGGTTCCACGGCAAGACCGGCGGCGTGCTGCCGCTGCTCGGCTCGAGCTTCAAGCACGCGCTCGGGCCCCTGATGCCGGGCGCCTATCTCTCGCCGTACGCCGCGTGCGCGCGCTGCGCGTTCGACAAGACCTTCCCATCGTGCGAGTGGCACTGCGTGGAGTTTCTGAAGCAGAAGGTCGAGCTCGAGACCACGAAGGACGTGGCGGCGATCCTGGTGGAGCCGATCCAGGGCACGGCCGGCAACGTAGTGCCGCCGCCCGGCTACTTGAAGCGGCTGCGCGACTTGGCCGACCAGCTGGGCGCGTTGCTGATCTGCGACGAGATGATCACCGGGTTCGGACGCACCGGGAAGATGTTCGCGATCGAGCACGAAGCGGTGCTGCCGGACATCATCACCGTAGGGAAGGGCTTCGGTGGCGGCTTCCCGATGAGCGGGGTGATCGTGCGCGAGGAGATCGCCTTCTCCAAGCCCTGGGCCAACCCCAGCGGCAGCTCCTCGAGCTACGGCGGCAACCCGCTCGCGGCCGCGGCCGCGCGCATCACGGTCGAGACCATCGTCGAGGAGAATCTGGTCGAGCACGCGCGGCGCTTGGGCGAGAAGATGCTCGCCGAAATGAAGCGCTGGGAGTCCGAGCTGCCCATCGTCTCCGACGTGCGCGGCCGGGGCCTCCTGATCGGGATGGACCTCGTCGTTCCCGGAACGCGGACGCTGCTCGACAAGAAGACCACGCGCTGGATTTTCGACACCCTGCTGTCCCGCGGGGTGCTGGCGATGATCTACAACCCCGAGGTCCGCATCAATCCGCCGCTCGTGATCGAGGAGGACCAGGCGATGAGCGCCCTCGCCATCATGAAAGACGTGCTCGGTGAAGCCGCAGAGCGACTTGTCGCATAAGGGCCGGGCGGTGGAGGAGTGGGTGGACCTCCGCTTCTTCCGGCCCATCGGCATCCACATCGCGCGGGCCCTGCAGCCGAGCGGCATCTCGGCGGATCAGGTCACGCTGTGGTCGCTCCTGATCGGTCTGGTTGCCGGTCACCTGTTCGCCTACCAGGACCGCTGGACCAACGTCATCGGGTTCGTGCTGTTCATCGTGTCGGACATCTTCGACTCGGCGGACGGCCAGCTCGCGCGGCTGCGCGGCACGTCGACCCGGTTCGGGCGCGCCCTGGACGGCATCAACGACAACCTCCGGTTCGTCAACCTCTACTTCCATCTCATCTACCGCCTGATCCACGCGGGATGGTGGTGGCCCGGGGCGTTTCTGCTGGTCGCGGCCGCCGGACTCGCGCACACTTTCCAGAGCGCCGCCGTCGATTTCGTGCGCAACGCCTACCTCCACATCGGCGTCGGCAACACGGGCGAGCTCGATCTGCCCGAGGATCTGGAGCCGGCCCGGGGTGGGAGCCTGCTGGCGCGCTTCGGGGCGCGCGTGTACCGCGACTACGTCCTGCGGCAGTCGCAGCTGTTCCCCCGCTCGGTCAAGCTGATTCGGATGCTGCGGCAGACGAGCGTCACGGAATCGTTCCGCGCCGAGTACCGGGCGCGCCAAGAAGTGGTCCTGCCGCTGTGCGCCTGGCTCGGCCAGAACATCCGCTTCCTGCTGGTGGGCGTCGCGGCGCTCGGCGGGCGCATCTCCGCGTTCCTGTGGATCGAGGCCGTGTGGATGAGCCTGCTGCTCGTGGTGCTGCTGTGGATCCACGAGTGGAACGCGACCGCGCTGGGCGACATGCTGGCCACCGAGCGCGATGCCTACGCCCGCGTCACCTGAGGTGAAGGGCGGGCGGTACCGCGGCGCCGTCATCGGGGCGGGCGGCATCGCGCGGCAGTCGCACCTCCCGGCCCTGCGCGACACGCCGTCGGTTCGCGCGCGCGTCGACGTGGTCGCGCTCGTGGACAGTGCGCTCGACGTGCCCGCCGTGGACGGGATTCCGCTGTTCACGCGCCGCGAGCAGCTGCGCGACGCGGCGCCGATCGACTTCATCGACATCTGCACTCCGACCGCGTCGCATCTCGAGCTCACGCTGTGGGGCCTCGAGCAGGGCCACCACGTGGTGTGCGAGAAGCCGGTCGCGCTCACGCGCGCCGAAGCGGACCGCATCGCCGCGGCCGCGCGCGCGCACGGCCGCATCGTCATGCCCTGCCACCAGTACCGCTACAATCCCGTGTGGCTGCGCGTGAAAGAGTGGCTGCGGGACGGCGCGATCGGCCGCTGGCATCTCGCGGAGCTTGCGGTGTACCGCCTCATGGCTGACCCGGGCCGCGAGGCCGGCGGCCGGCCGTGGCGCGGCACGAGCGCCGCCGGCCGGGGCGGCGTGCTGCTCGACCACGGCACCCACCTCATCTACCAGCTGCTCGACGTGGCCGGGCTGCCCGCCAGCGTGAGCGCCTGGACCGGGCGGCTGCGCCACCAGAGCTACGAAGTGGAGGACACGGCGTCGCTGCACTTCGAGTATCCCGACCGCCGCGTGACGATGTTCTTCACTTGGGCCGCCCGCGCGCGGGAGAACCGCATCCGCTTCGTCGGCGACGCCGGCGCGATCGAGTGGGTGGACGGCGAGCTGCGCCTCGAGCGCGCCGGCAGGGTCGAGCGGCACGACTTTTCGGCCGAGCTCGAGAAGTCGGCGTACCACCGCTGGTTCGCCTGCCTGTTCGAGGCGTTCGTCGCGGCGCTCGACCGCGGGGCAACGGGGGACCCTGCGGGTGCCGCGGCGCCGTACCTCGCCGACATCCGGCGCGTGGCGGCCGTCGTGGAGCACGCGTACGAGGCCGCCCGCACGGGCTGTACGGTCGCGATTCCGGACGACGCGTGAGCCGCAAGCTCCAGCTGCTGCTGTTCGTCTGCGGCTCGGCGGTCTTCGGTTACCTGGTGGCGCGCATCGGGCCGGGGCGGCTCATCGCCGACGCCGCGCAGACCGGGTGGATGTTCGTCCCCATTCTGCTGCTGTACGGCGTGGTGTACGCCTGCAACGCGGCGGCGTGGTGGCTCATCATGGCGAGCGAGCCGAATCACCCGCCGTTCTGGCGCACCTACGCGATCACCGTCTCGGCCTTTTCGCTCAATTTCCTGACCCCGATGGTCAACGTCGGTGGCGAGCCGTTCCGGATCGCCGCAGTCGCACCGTGGCTGGGAGTGCGGCGCGCGGCCGGCGCGGTGGTCACCTTCCAGATGCTCCACGTCTTCGGCATGCTGCTCAGCTTCCTCACCGCGGTGCTGCTCGGGGCGCTGCTGTTGCCGCGCTCTCCCGCGATTCTGGCGACGCTCGCCGTGGCCTTCGTCGTGCTGCTGGCACTCACGCTGCTGCTCCTCACCGGCCACCGCCGCGGCGTGCTCGAGCAGGCGCTGAACCTGCTGCACCGTATGCCGCTCCTCGACCGGCTCGCTCGGCGACTGGAGTCGCGGCGCGCGACCCTCGCGCTCATGGACGAGCAGATCACCGCGTTCTACCACCGCGACCCGGGGCGCTTCGCGCGGGCTCTGGGGCTCGAGTACCTGAGCCGCTGCATCTTCATGGGCGAGTATCTCCTGATCGCGCTCTCGGTCGGGCTCCACATCGGTTACTTCAAGGCGTACGCGATCGGCGGGCTGACGCAGCTCGTGCAGAACGTGACCTTCTTCGTGCCGTTCGAGGTGGGCACCAAGGAGGGGTCGCTGTACCTTCTCTTCCAGCTGCTCGGACTCGACCCGGCGCTCGGCGTCTACACGGCGATCGTGAGCCGGCTGCGCGACGTCGCCTGGATCGGCACGGGCGTCGCCCTCGTGTGGTTGTCCGGTCGCCGCGCCGCGCCCGAGCGCGTCGCCGCACCGTGACGATCATCAGCCACATCCTCGCCACCACGCTCGGCGCGCAGGCGCTCCAGCTGGAGGGCCGCGAGCTGGCGCTCGCCTACGCGTTCGGCGTCGGCGTGGACGTCGATCACGCGGTGAAAGCGCCGTTCTACCTGAAGCATGTCGGACTGCGCGACCGGCGCGGCTACTACTGGCGGTCCTCGCTCCAGGAGCCGGTCGCGCTGCTCTGGATCGTGCCGCTGTGCCTGTTCCTCGGCACCGTCGTGCCGATCGTGTTCTTCGCGATCCACGTGGCGATGGACTACAGCGTGCGCTTCGAGAAGATGCCGTTCTATCCCTACTCGGCCTGGGTCACCCGCGGCTGGCTCACCGCGATCCCCGACAAGGTGAAGGAGGGCGTGCTCTTCGGCACGCTGCTCGCCGGGAACGTGCTGCTCTACTGGTACCGGCGCCATGTATGACTTCGCGCCTGCGGTCGGGCGTGCGCTCGACCGCGTGATCCGCCCGGTGCTCGAGTTCTGCCACGTCACGCTGCGGCTCTCGCCCGCGCAGGTGACGTGGGCCGCGTTCGGCGCGAGCGTCGCCGCCGGGATCGCGTTCGCCGCCGGCCGGCTCGCGTGGGGGCTCGGGTGGATGGCGTTCGGTCAGGTGCTGGACGGCATCGACGGCGGGATCGCGCGGCAGTACGGCCTCGCGTCCGCAGCGGGACGGCGGCTCGACACGCGGCTCGACCGCGCCTCCGAGGCGGTGATCCTCGCCGGGATCGGGTGGGCGGGGTGGGCGTCGTGGAAGCTGGTGCTGCTCGCGTTCACCGCGATCCTCCTGATGACGAGCATCGTGGACCGTTCGAAGCTCGATCCCGGGATGAAGCGGTTCGCGCTCTACTTCGGCCTGTGGCTGCCGTACCCGTGGATCGTCACCGCCATTTTCCTCGTGAACCTGGCGGCGTACGTCGTCGGGCTGCTGATCGTGGACTGTAAGTTCCAGGTGAAGATGGATGCGCTGGACGGGGACCTGGATACGGTCGCGTCCCGCGCCGCGCGCCTTACTCTCGTTCCCCCGCTCCGCGAGGTGGAGAGAGGGCCAGGGGGTGAGGTTTAGGCCCGGCCCGTCTCGAGTCCGCGCTGGGGGAGCGGCGCCCCGACGGCCGCCGGCTGCGACGCGTAGATGTACTGCGAGGCGAACACCGCGAACGCGACGATCAACCCCGCCACCGCGTCCACCGCGTAGTGGAACTGGCCGTACACCACCGACAGCACCAGCCCGATCGTGAACGGCGCGAGCACGAGGCCCAAGGAGCGCCAGTAGCGCAGCGCGCACAGCGCGGCCACCATGGCCGCCGCCACGTGGGACGAGGGGAACGCCGCGCCCCAGGAGTCGCCGCGATCGAGCACCCACTGCGCCGCACGGGCCGGCCACACCGCGGTGGCGGCGTTGTGCGCCAGCTCGAACGTGTAGCGCGGCCCCGCCACCGGGAAGAAGAGGAACACGACGTAGCACACGTAGAACGTCACCATCACCGCGAAGATGGTGCGGCGTGCCGGGTCGCGTCGGCCGCTGAACCACAGGCCGAGCGGGGACGCGCACAGGATCGCGTAGTAGGCGAGGTAGCAGGCGTGCATGACCCAGGAGAACACGGGGTTCGGCATCTCGCGGATCCAGCGATAGGAGAGCTGCGAGCCGAACACCCACAGCTCGAGCCGCTGGATGGCTTGGTCGTGCTGGTAGCCCAGGTCCACGTTCACCACGCC
>WNGG01004388.1_pt1 | contig 15840 bp, 18 predicted proteins | sample 5400661 | NCBI WGS metagenome assembly WNGG01 (sample SAMN13153372, study PRJNA577476) | soil metagenome | isolation source: 100 cm soil or saprolite under Garry oak tree replicate 1 | place: USA:California | collected 2016-06-15
CCCGATAACGGGTTCATACTTGTCTCTTGTCGCGCTATCCATTGGCGGGCTGACGCAGAGTATAGCATTCGACAACAACAGCGCGCCAAGCGTGCAACGGCGCCGGAACTGGGTGGACGAGCTATCTATCTCTTCAGCTTGGCAATGTCAGCGACAGATCGCTTGATGAGTTGCTTTAGAGTCGGTAGATCGACATCGTCAAGCTTTTTGATGTATAAGCACGCTCTTCCGGTCTTGTGCTTTCCGAGTTTCTTCAAGAGATCGGGATTGCGCTCGGCGCCGCCCATGAAATATAAGGTCAGGGCTTGCTGACGCGGTGAGAAACCGATTTGGAACCACTCGCCTTGCGTTCCGCTTTCGTATTTGTAGTTGTGGCGCCCGAACCCAACGATACTCGTTCCCCACATTTCTGGCTCGGATTTAGTCGCGGCTTTCATAATTTCCACAACGCGCAAACAATCCCTGCGTCGCTGTTCATCCGCGATGCCGTTGAGGAAATTCTCGACGCTTTCGGACGTTGGTCTCGTTTTCAGTTCAGCCATTGATAGTCTCCTCCAGTTCAGATCAACGCTAACTCGGCAGCCAAGGCGTTATCAATTTTTCCCATGGCATACGCCTTCTTAAGCGTGTTGCGGTTCAGCCGGTCGGTCGCGCGGTCGGCCATCTTACCATCAATCATCGTAGCCCCACGCCCTGACGCTTCCGCTTCCAGGAATTGCTTTGCTTCGGTGATCGCGCGTTGAATTTCTTCCTCAGAAGTCTGAAAAATCTCGACCGCCATCGCAGTCTGCTCGGGAATGCCGGTCCACTTTCCGGCGAATCCGAAGTCGCGCGCGAGCAACGCATCGCGCCGAAACTCTTCCATCGCCGCCCAACGTTCTTCTTCGCTCTTATCGCGAGTCGGGTAGTTCGTAGTCATCTCAGCGATCGCAGGAATGCCGACAGAGGCGGCGGCTTTGACAATTCTCCCGCGGGCTTGGCTGATCAGCGGATGATCAATGCGATAGCTCGATGAGCCAAGTCCGAGACTCGCCCAATAGTCGTACGAACCGAAAATTAACCCCACGAGCCGTTTCGACGAGCGGACAATCTCAAATACATTCTCTTCAGCCGAAACCGATTCGATCAGCGGCTCGATCTTGATTCTTCCACGCCCAAGATCGAGCTTGTCTTCCAGATGCGTGAGCGTTTGGTCAATCGATTGAACCTCCCCAGCGTCTGCGATCTTCGGATAAATCAACCCGTCGAGCTTCGCGCCCGCCGCCTCAACTATTACTGCGATGTCTTCGTGTGCCGGGTCAAGCTCCAAACCCCGCGGGCGAAAGAACCGCAGTTTCGGTCCCCAATCCAGCTCATTGAAAGCTCGAACGATCTTCGCGCGACCTTGCTTGAGGAGCTCTTGATTGTCGCGGGGGATCGAGTCCTCGAGATCGAGCATTACGAGATTAGCTTTGGATTTTGTGACCGCGCTCTCGACGTATTTCCAAACCGTCGCAGGCGTTGTGAGGTGAGCCATTTGCAGAAGGTACTTTGGTTCGAGATCAATCAACTGATCGCGGCGTAGTTCCAGCGTATTCGTACCGCGCTCACGCGCGGCATCTGTTATCGCGTTAGAGCTATTGGTCACCATTCTCGTTCCAATTGTGTCAAAACAAGCTTCCTTGTGTAGCCACCGGCGCCTTCTCTGGCGCGTGCTCCCCAAGCCAATCGCTAAGCGACGAAGGCGCTTCATTGAATTCAGCCGGGAAGGGAATCGCGCCGCGCTCGATCAATAACTTGTTGCCTTCGGGTAGGTTCGGCCCATTGATTACGAACACAGGAACCCAGCCTGCTTTAAGAGCCTCTTCCGCGCCCGCCCATGTGCCACCCTTCTCCGCATCGCTCGCAATCACCATCGCGTAGTCCGCAAGCGCGTAGATCAACTTGTTGCGTGACATCGCCATTCCGACATTGAAGCTTGCGTGAGGTGAATAGGGGGTCGCGAGCACGAGTTGGCCATCCTCGATGAAGCTGCGCGCGTCCGCGCCGCGAATGGCTCTTTCCAAACTGTCCGCGAGCAGGCCCGCAGCCTTTCCGCCCGCCACCATAACCGCGTTCATGGCAATCTTATCTACACCTCGCGCGCCGCCTGAGTAAACCGAGAGCTGCGATTCAGCGCACGCGCTCCCTATGAACTCGGTCAACGCAAAGCCGCGCTCATCGATGTTACGCGACCCAACAACCGCCAGCCCGCGACGGTTCAGCAGACGCGCGTCACCCGAACCGTACAGCATCACCGAGGCCGCTCCTTTCAGTCGCTGTGTCAGTTTTTGCGGAAACTCCTCATCGAATCGCGTGATCACCCATATGCCGAGGTCGGCAAGCCGATGGAGTTCCTGTTCCAAAGCGCTGCTTCGATCCAACAACCAGGCGAGCCGCGCCGCTTCATCGTCGTCGGTTTGGAGACTTGATTTGAGTAGCTCAGCGCTTGAACCGAGCAAATGAGAAATGCTGATAGAGTTCGCCGCAAGCTTTCTTTCGAGTTCATTCCACTCGCGCCCGCTAAACGGTTTCGCATCGGCATCCTCGGGCAGACCCAAATGCGAACAGAGCAGGAAGAGTGCGAATGAGTCGTCGCTGAGGTTCATGATATCCGAATGTTAGTGCAATACCGATTGGCTAGACTACCATGCACATTTCGGGTGGGCCAACGATTGCGGCCCGAGCTCTCGGCGACGATCCATAGTCTCAACAAACACCGTCAGTCACTTGTCGCGCTTCGCCATATGCTTGACCATCAGTCAGTCGCAATTTAAGCTTGCCCTTGAATGACGAGGCGTACACCGCACGGCGAAGCTCGCCACGCTGATGCTGGCAGGCCCACGAGCGAGGCCGCAAGCGATAAAACGACGACCCGCGAGGTGTACAAGGATAATGAGAGCGGATATTACGTTTTTGTTGGACCGCGCGGACGCACTCACGTTTTCACGGCAGATGGCTTGCACCACACAAGCTTTCGCACGACTCGAGCTAATCGTGACAAGCGCCGCATCCAGGGCAAGTGGCAAAGAATCGACCGGGACAAGCTTCCCGAAGAGTTGAAGTGAGATTATGGAACTATTGAACAAAGAAAGAGTGGCTTCAGTGGATTTGGTCGAAGCAAGAATCTCAGAAGATGAGCTTGGGGTTTACGAAGCTGCGCTTGTCTACGTGCTTGATTCGCTGGATTCGCAAGAGATTGAACGGCGATTTGGCGCATCGGTAGATGAGATCGAAGGAATGCGTGACGACCTGAGAGACGCGTTGGCGGTGCGCGGCGCCACAGACGACGAGCCCGTCCTAGCCGGAGCCGAGAAAGATTAGCGTTAGCTCCGACGTCATGAACCAAGGGAGGAACATACCTCTCATCGCGATCTCTAAAGCGCAGACGCTGGAGGGAATCGCCCGCTCGCCCACAGGAAACATATGAGCAGAATTATTTGACAGCCAGAGTTTTTCATCGAGCTCTGAAATTACGCGTTTCAATGACGGCGGAATCTATCATGCAGCAATCAATTCCTTTAAGCTTCAGCACGAACTCGTCGGCGAGTTTGAGAAACGCTTCTCCCGACAGCTTGACCGCCTCAGCAATCGCGTCTTTGGTGATACTGTTGTGACATTGCTCGATGATCGTTTCCCAATCCATCCCGTCGGCCAGCATCTCTAGGACTTGCCAGACCATGATGCGAGTGCCGCGAAATGTCGGCTTGCCATGGCAGACCTTAGGGTCAGCTACGATGTGCCGACCTAACATTTCTGCGTGTTTGTTCTTTCGCATCTGAATCTCTCTTGCAATCAACTCGATGCCGATTATACGACGAAGCCGTTCTGCTGGTGTTGATCAAACCTTGCGTGCCGTCGCGCGAGCGAGCGTGAACGGATGAACAACTCCGCTGCCTTTTTGTCTCAACAGCCATCCCGCAAGCGTCAGCGTCCAACCCGAATCGATTATGTCGTCAATCAACAGAACTGCGCCGGTTGGCACGCATTCAATCGTCTCAAGCGTGCCCGCGACGTTGCGGGCTTGCATTGAGCTGTTAGCCATCAGCTTTTGTTCCGCGGCGTCCGAGGTGCGAACAAGTGCCGCGACAAAAGGAATGCCGAGGGTGTCCGCCAATCGTGAGGCGAAATCATACGCCAGCCGCGGATGGCGTCGCGACGGGATCGCTGTTATCCATTCTGGAAATGGCTCAGGCTTCCAACGCTCGCGGATCAATCGCGCTGAAACTTCGACTAATTGATCGTCGAAACGCCCGCGTTGGTATTTGCCTTCGCGTACCAGCTTTCCCCATCCCGCGTCGCCGTAATAACACAATGAGCGCCCCGGCGCGTTCAACATCTCGACTGGCATGACCGATGTCTTCGACAGGATCATGTCTTGAGGCCAGCGTTTCTTTGGCTCGATGACGATGTCCACGCGACCAAGAAACTCTGCCGCTTGATTGATGAGTTCCGCCGATGCCTCGGCTCGAAAGCCACGGCCCTGGCAGTTGGCGCACCTCCCGCACGGCTTGGCGTCGGGATCGTCAAGCGCGCGGGCGAGAAACTCCATCAGGCAGCCTCGATGCGCCACGTAGCGTTGCATCTCGGCAAGCTCAGCGCGTCGCAAACTCGTTATGCGATTCGTTCGTTCGATATCTGGCTGCCAGGGATTCGAAGTGCGAGAGTAAAGGACTCTCTTATCGTAACGAACTTCCACGGCGCCATCGATCTCCAATAGCTTCAGCGCTCGTTCGGCCATCCCGCGCGAGACGTTCACCCGTGACAGCAGATCGTTCATCGACAAACCCCGGGATGCGGCCAGCGCATCGAGTATTGAAGTCATCGTCGCGGGCGAGGGGAACGCGCTCTCGATGAAGTAATCCTGAATCTCATCGTCCTCGCTTCCGCTCAGCAGGATTCCGTAGGCGCGATCGACCGCACGGCCGGCTCGTCCGACTTGTTGATAGTAAGCCACGACCGAACCAGGACGCTGAAAATGAATCACGAACGCAAGATCGGGTTTGTCGAATCCCATCCCAAGCGCGACTGTCGCAACCAGCGCCTTGATTTCGTTCCCGAGCAGAGCTTTCTCGAGCGCCTCGCGATCCATCTTCGCGTCGTCACCCGCGTGATAGGCTTCGGCGCTGATGCCTTGCGATTTGAGCCAACCCGTCACGCGTTCCACATCGGCAACGGTCAGGCAATACACGACACCGCTGCCTCTGAACTTATTGATGTTCTCCGCCAGCCACGCGAGCCTTTCGGCTTGGCTTGATAGAACGATGTTTTGTAGGCGCAACGATGAACGCGCAAGCGCTCCTCGCAGCACCACCAGCCCTGGCCCGAGTTGTTGCTGAACATCGGCAACTACGCGATCGTTGGCGGTTGCTGTCGTACCGAGCACGGGAACGCCCGCGGGAAGACTTTCGATCACTCGGACAATTCGGCGATAGTCAGGTCTGAAGTCGTGACCCCAATCCGAGATGCAGTGAACTTCGTCGACCACAAAAAGTGCCGCGCGACCCGACGCGCGGGGAAGCACTGACTTCATAAATCGTTCGTTGGCTAATCGTTCCGGCGAGATCAACAGGATGTCGCACCCATCCCGATCGAGCGCATTTTCCGCAGCATCCCAAACGTCGCGGTTCGAGCTGTTGATGGTGAACGCGCGGATGCCGATGCGTGAGGCGGCTTCGATCTGATTGCGCATCAGAGACAGCAGCGGACTGACAAGAACCGTTGGCCCGGCGCCTCGATCTCGCAGAAGCTTTGTTGAGAGGAAATAAACAAGGCTCTTACCCCAACCTGTGCGCTGAACGACGAGGACTCGCTTGCGCTGGCTGACGATTGCGTCGATGGCTTGCCACTGACCATCGTGGAAGCTCGCCTGCCGTCCAAGCATCTGCCGCAATAACTCTTGCGCGTTTGCAAATAAGTGGCTCGTCGTCATTTGAAGGCACATGATAGGCCAGCCTCAACAACGCGCCAAGTGAGTGTTCTCAAAATAAAAACCGTTGACCCGCACAAATATGAGCCGATAATAGAGGTGTCGCTCACTTTTCTCAGTTTACCCTCTAAAATATAACTGCGTACCCTTGCGAGGACTGCCAGTGGGAAAAGGCAGAATCAATAATCTCAACTCAAGCCGCGATGATGCGAACGCCCCCTATAGGCGTCTCGAACAAGTTGTGGAGTCTATTGAGAACTCCAAGACTCACTACGACGTGCTTGGCGTGCGGCCGGACGCGAAACGCGCAGAGATACAAAAGGCGTATCAACGTCTGATCACCGTGCTGAACCCGCTATTGCATAAGACTACGGCTTCGCTTTCAGGGCATGCGCAAAGACGAGTTGATAACGCGTTTCAGCTCGTCACGGTCGCGCACACGATACTGAGCAACTACTCTCAAAGAATCGAATACGACGAGTCAATCGGGGTAAAAGCCGGGCTGCAGGAACAACAAACGTTGGCGCACGACAGCAATGGCGATTCTCAAAAGGTTAACTCGCGGGCGCTCCCTAAAGCCCACCAACGATCATCCGCCGCTCAAGCGCAACAGCATGAATCAACTCAATCGCCGGTCGGCAATGATTCGGTAGTCAACAGCCGCAAATCGGAACGGTTGAAGCTCGCTTTGCCCGTTCAGGTGAGCGGCTACGAGCGCGCATCAGGCGAGTGGAGTGAGATGACCCAGACCCTTGATGTAAGCCGAACCGGATGCAAGATCACGTTGCGCCATCGCGTGCGTAACCGCACGATCGTTCGTGTTTCGCTTGCGCTTCCTGCGGAGTTGAGAGCCAATGGCGGGATCGGCGGGAATTACGACGTTTACGCTTTTGCGCGAAGAGTTGACGCGCCCCGTGAGGGGTGCAGAGTTGTCGCGCTTGAATTCCTTGGTCCCGAACCGCCACAGGCATTCAGAGAAAAGCCCTGGCGCACGTTCCGCACGAGGTGGACAGGCGCTGAGCGCCGGCGCCGACCCCGGTTCGAGAAATGCGAGCTTGTAGCCATCCAATATCTCGATGAGGCAATGCAGCCGATACGCTACGACGATGCAGTGACTGAGAACGTTTCGACTCGGGGAATGCGAATTCGACTAAGTAGTCCGGCGCCCGAGTTCGATATGATCAAAGTGATTACAGGCCACGAAAAGAGGGAGATGCTCTCCCTCGCGAGCGACCGCTACTTTGCCGAAGACGGCTTCGAGAGAATCTGCCTGCGATTCATCGGCGACGTTCAGGCTGCTTCCGCCGCCGAACATCGCACGGAACAGGCGCCTGCTTTGGGCAAGAAGATACTCGTTGCCGACGATGATCCGGCGCTTAGAAAGGTGCTGGGCAGGATATTGACCGATGCGGGCTACGACGTGTTGCTTGCTGAAGATGGTCAGACCGCGGTCGAAAAAGCTGGTGCTGAGAAACCCGATCTCGTGATACTCGACGCACTGATGCCAAAAATGCACGGCTTCTTGGCCTGCAAGACGATCAAGGAAATGGACCCACCGCCGAAGGTTATTCTGCTGACGGCTGTGTACACTAAAAAGAGCTACAAATGGGAGGCCCGCGGGCAATACGGCGCGGACGAGTTTCTCACAAAACCTTTTGAACTCTCAGCGCTTTTGGCCTGCATCGACAAACAGCTCGCCAACCAACGGCCTAGTGCACGTCCGATCCACTGAATGGTAATCTTCTTAAGAAACGGATTATCAAGAACGGTTGTAACGATATCTGCACAGACTGAACTCTATGCTACCTCATTCGTGTTAGCGCCATCACAATCCGAGCTAGCCCTTCGACCACCGCCAGGCCCGACCGGTCCTCGCGATGAAAAACTGCATTCTTGATTTGGCCTTCAGCTTTGTATCTGATCGTCAAAATATAATCGTGCTTCTTTGTCTCGGGAGTCCTCCTCCCGGGAACCGCGATGGCGAACGGTCCCAACGCCAGCCACCACCAACGCGAGCGCACGCGTTCGCCTTCGAGCATGACGCTAGCATCGACGACGTTCGCCTCAACGATCGACGACGCCGTGAGCTTCACCGACCTGCTGCCGGGCACAAGCTCGGTGATTTCGATGCCTTCGCCGTTGATGCTCAAGCGAACTGGCCCTGGGTCTTCGAATCGATCGAGCCCGTCGAGATATCCGATCTCAACGCGAGTGGTTTCCAGCTTGCCGACGGCGCCATCGGCAGAGATCGCGACGCCGCACCAGATGCATTTCTTAGCCGCCGGGCCATTCGCGCGACCGCACTTCTGACAATAGATCGGAGCCATAATTCGTGATTCGTGATTCGTGATTCGTGATTCGTGAAACGTGATCACACACATCACGAATCACGAGTCACTCATCACTTTCCTTTGTATCCCGGCCCCCGCAACGGGCGGCCCGGCAGCGCTCCAGTTTGCCTGCCGGCGAGTACAACCGGTTCGCCGTTGACAAGCACATCACGTATGCCAACCGACAATCGATTCGGGTCTTCAAATGTCGCCACGTCGTGAAGCTGTCTTGGATCAAACACGACCACGTCGGCGAAGAAGCCGGGCTTGAGTAATCCGCGACCCTCCAGGTGAACGCGATTCGCAGCGAGCGAAGTCATCTTGCGAATCGCCTCTTCAAGCGTCAGCACGTGCTCGTCGCGGACATAGCGGCCCAGGATTCGGGGAAACGAACCGTAGCCTCGCGGGTGAGCTTTGCCTTCCGCAAGCGGACCGGTCAAGTCAACCGCGCCGTGATCTGTTCCCACGCTCACCCACGGTTGCTTCAACGCCAGCTTGACGTCGTCCTCGCTCATCAGGAAAACGATCATTCCCGTTTGCGCATTGTCAGCAATCAGTAGGTCAAACAACCCTTCCAACTCGTCGTTCTTGCCCATCATCCGAGCGACTTCGTTGATCCGTTTGCCTTCGTACTTTGCCAGATCGCGATTCAGGACGCTCGAGATCAGAATCCCTTCGCCGCCACCAGCGCCCAAATAGAAGTTCTCCCATTTGTCGGACGGCGCCCGCATCTCTTGTTTCAGCTTCTCGCGTGTGGCCGGGGCTTTCAGTCTCGCGACAAATTTCTCGGTGCCGCCTTCGTGCGCCCACGGCGGCACGGCCGCGCCGAGCGACGTCGCGCCGGCAACATAAGGATACTGATCGGCGGTGATGTCGATTCCACGGGCGCGCGCAGCTTCGATCATCGCGATCACCGCGCGCATCTTTCCCCAATTTGGCTTGCCCGCCATCTTCAGATGAAAGATTTCGACGGGGATGTTCGCTTCCTCGCCGATGCGAATCGCTTCGTCAAGCGCAGTCATGATCGAGTTGCTTTCATTACGCATATGAGTCGCGTACACGCCGCCGTATCGCGAAGCGACTTTGGCCAGCTCGATCAGCTCTTCGGTCTTCGCGTAGAACGCAGGCGCGTACACAAGCGAAGTGCTTATTCCGACCGCGCCGTCTTCCATCGCTTGAGCCGCAAGCTTTCGCATCTGATCGAGTTCGGCAGGCGTTGGCGCGCGGTCTTCATCGTGCAAAACGTATTGCCGAACCTGAGTCGCTCCGACATAAGTCGCCAGATTGATCGCCGAGCGGCTGCGTTCGAGCCGCGCGAAATATTCTCCAAGCGTGCGCCAGTCGGCCGTGAGTTTGAAGTGTTTCAGAAACGGCTCGCTCTCTTTGAGAATGTAATCATTCATCGGCGCAGCCGAGCCGCCTTCGCCGGTCACTTCGGTGGTGATGCCTTGAAAGACTTTGGATTCGGCGCGCGGGTCGATCAACAGGTTCAGCTCCGACTGGCCGAGCATATCGATGAAGCCGGGGACGACGATCATTCCAGTAGCGTTGAGACGCCGCCTGGCTCGGGCTGGACCGATTTGACCAACTTTGGCGATGCGGTCGCCTCGAATCGCGACGTCCCCGTAGAACCACGGATTACCGCTGCCGTCAACAATCCTCCCGTTCATTATGATGATGTCGTAACCTTCGACTTGAGCGTTGAGCAAAGTCGGGGTCGCCAGACCTGCTGCGATAACAAGTGCGATGACGAGTCGCTTCATCTATTCCTCCGATCTCCGTTATGCTTAGACCACGGATTGCTGCTTGGACGGATTTGCACGGATCAGACCCGTGTCGATCAGTCAAATTCGTTTGATCTGCGGTCTATTCAGCGCGGAAATTATAGTGGGCTCGAACAAGCTTGAACAATGGTTGCTCAGAGTGGGATTAGCGATCTCGGCGATGCTGCTGATTCGCTTCGCGATTGATTTCTCGCGGGAGATGAGTTGGTGGTCAGCTGCGCCTTTCTGGTTGCTGGTCATCGCAGCACTCACGACAGGCGTAGCAAACCTTCTGGCCGCGCCGACATCCGAAACGACAACGCACCCGCGCATCTGGGAGCGAGTCTTGTTGATTGCGGCCATTCCGCTAGGCTTCCTGGCATCATCGCTCGACTGCACGGGTCTGAGCCTGCACGGCTGTTCGCCGTTTTGCACTTTTGTAAAGCTGATCTGGATACCGCTGATTGCGGCGGTTTGCGTTGGGTACTTCTTCGTAGGGAAACAGGCTTGGCTCACGACGATTGCGTTGATGTCGTTCGTCCCGCTCATCCCGCACTGCGTTTGTTACAACGTCGGGAATGCGTGGTGGATTGATCGCCTTGGCGCTAGTCCGTTGTGTTATGGCTGGGGCTTCGTCGTGAGCATCATAGCTGTAGGCGGTCTGCGAAAAGGCTTACGACCCAGCCTTTCGCTAGCCGTATGTTTCACGACCATCGCGGGCGCAACCGGGTTCTTTGTTTCTCATCACTATTTTCGTTTTCCTTGGTGAACGGTAGGCCGAGCACTGTTAGGCGTTAGACGCGTTTTTGGATGTTGTGGTATGATCGTTCGCTAACAGCGTTACCAAAGCAACTTAGGAACAGGGGCAACGTATGAGCACCAGAATAGAAGCGATCTACGAAGGTGGCGTCTTCAAACCGATGTCTCCACTGAAAGATATCGCGGAAAACTCAAAAGTGTTGTTAACCGTAGAACCCGCATTTTCAATCGAGCAGTTTCGCGGCCTTGTTAAGATCGATCCGGCCGACGCCGCCGAGATTATTGATAACGCCGATTACAGCATGTTCGAGTCCTGATTATAGGGTCCGCATTGCGAGGTCATGCTAGACGATATTCCGAACGGGACTCACTGTTTTGTAGACACCAACCTGATAGTTGATTAGATAATCGACTTCGCCCCGTTTTCGCAGCGATGTGAAGCTTTTTTCAAACGAGTCAGGGCTGGAGTGGTACTGGCTTCCACTTCGGCGACGGTAGTCGGGGAGTCCGTTCATAAGATTATGCTAGCCGAGGCAATGCAGCAGCACGGCCTTGCACGCCAGGGACTCGCTCACCGCTTGCAGCGTAAGCGCGATCTGATCAGCACTCTGAGCAAACATCAGAAGGTTTCAGCGTTCGTTCGCGGCCTAGGGGTGCAGGTGGAAGCGGTGACCTTGGATCTGATCGAGCGCGCGGCTGCGCTTTCTGTCCAGCACAGGCTGCTCACCAACGACGCCATCACGGTCGCCTCGATGGAGAGGCTTGGACTAACCGATCTCGCAACGAACGACGACAACTTTGATACAGTCCCAGGCTTCACCATATGGAAGCCAAGATAGCGAGACGGTTTTGCGATTCGCGAGCCGAGCGTGAACGCTGAAGAGCTTGGAGAAGTGGGAGCAGAGAGTGATATGAGGAAACAGCACGTCGTCGAAAAAGTATCTTTTGACCGAGACAAGCTCGTGTTGAATGTGGACGGGCAAGTCCATCCTTTCAATCTCTTTAAGATTTCCAGGAGGCTGGCGAACGCCTCTGGTGTCGAAAGAGAAAGATTCGAGATTTCTCCGTCAGGATGCGACCCCCTTGTACGATAACCTTTTATTCTGGTGATTAGTTTTTCAGCCTTGTCCCTCACAACCTCGTTTCTGTGCAACACCTTCAATTCGTCGAGTTCTTGAAGCACCGTGGGTGTAAGCGCGATAACAAAGTTGCGCGAATCTTGAAAGCGCCAGTCCTCTAATTGAGGGTTAAAAATGAGTGCGCTTGTATCAGGCACATATACAGTCTGCCCACTGGAGGCATCGTAAAGACTAGACAGTAAACCGACCTGACTCTGTAGCTCAGTGCGGGCAACAATGGCTGCTTCACTTGGTGAACGAAATGCCGTGTGTGTGTGTTTTGTTCTATGATCGCTGTAATTCTTTGCCGACTCTGATCGAAGGTCTTCAGGGATTGGTCCGGCTGTTCTTTCAATAGCGCACTGACGATTGCGAGGAATCGCCGATACTCCTCAAGGGCTTTGGATTGCAATTGCCGACCCTCCGGCTCCATTGGAAACCATTTATAATCCAGGCCACCAGTCATAACATTATAAGCACCACGTTCCCGATGGCCCGTATTCCAACGTCGAATTGATGAATGCTTCAACATTTCTTCTATCGAACCAATAATATAGGTTGCCATCTCGTTGAGACTGTCTGTCACTGTCCTCATACTTACCTCAACTGGAACTCACGACGAACACCGGCAAGCTATTGTTGAACTATGATCGCAAGATTGTTTTGAATCGTCCAAGCCGCAACCAAGGTTCGTCTGGGAATGAAGCGCTCCCCGCGAGCAGGATCATAGATGTTCACCGCTGAGGCGGTCGTACCGATGACAACCATCGCATGAGTACCTCGGACTCCGTCTATCGGACGCAGGTCAACAAGGACGATTGGATAGTGTCCGCCGCTAAGAGCGCTCTCGATTTCTGGAAGAGAAAGAGTGTGCTTCGCTGTTCCGTTGAATCCAAGCTGACGGGCGGCATCTACAGTCTTCAAAGCATCAGTGCCGAATACGGTGCAATCACATTTCACTCGCAACTCCGCCTCGGCGATGTCGAGGCCGAAGCTCGACAAAACCATACGCAAGCAGGCAGGTAAACAGGAATCAGGAGTCTCTTGCTTGTGAAAACGCGGCTTCGATAGCTTCACGGTGTTGTTCGTAAACAGTGCGGGCGCGAGCCGTCATCTGATCCATAGCAGTGTGTGAGACAATCTCTGATGACGACGCATCGACTTCAATTTCTCCGACTTCTCCAACAGATCCAATGAACGGATAAGCTAGCACCACCGGTACCCGCCACAAGGTTGCTGCCTTGTCCAGACGTGGATCGTCGGCGCAAAAGCGATCCGGCAAGTGCTCGCTGAGGAAACGATTCGCCGCAGCTTGAGCCTCCAACGCAGTAACTTCAGTGAGCAGATTCGCAGTCATAAAAAGGAAGTACCGCTAACGGGACTCGAACCCGTACTCTCCGCCTTGAGAGGGCGGCGTGTTAACCACTTACACCATAGCGGCAAAGATTAAAAAACTTCACGGTTAGTATACATAGCCCGCCTTAACGCTGCAACGCGAATCCTCGGAGCGATTTGACCGTTCATCGCTCAACAAATCACCCGGCGATCGTTCCGTCACTCCCATTGAAAGCGGTTTGACCTTTGATGCGGCGGATGATTGAATATCAGCCTCGACGTTAGGTGCGCTTCTGCGCGATTGCATGAAGCTTTGAAGCTTGCTACACCATGCAATCTACGGCGGAGAACCTGGAAGACACTCTCCCGCTGGAACGGTTCTCCGCTTTAGTCCGAAAGGACGCATAGCTTTGCCGTGAGTGTTTGCTGAGGTTTCAACTCCGCCTCCGGAGCCTAGCCGACGATGGGCCAGATCTTTCATCGAAGCACCAATTTCATCTCCAAAGTCAGCATCTTCGGCGCGGTCTTCTTCATCGCCATAATCATCTGGCTGCTGCTCGAATTCAACCGCTCTTCTTATTACACTCAAGCCTACATTCCGCGCGAGCAGCCCGTTCAGTTCAGCCATAAGCATCACGTCGGCGATGACGGAATTGATTGCCGCTATTGTCACACGACGGTCGAGAAGCTCGCCTTCGCCGGGATTCCTCCGACCAAGACATGCATGAATTGCCATTCGCAGATCTGGGCGAACAGCCCTTATCTCGAACCGGTCCGAGAGAGCTGGCGCACGGGCAAGCCGATCAAGTGGACGCGGGTGCACGACCTTCCCGACTTTGCTTATTTCAATCACAGCATTCACGTGAACAAAGGCGTCGGGTGTTCGACTTGTCACGGGCGAGTCGATCTGATGCCGCTGACTTATCAAGTCGCGTCGTTGAATATGGAATGGTGCCTCGAGTGTCATCGCAACCCGCAGCAGTTCATCAGACCCAAAGAAGAGGTGTTCACGATGCGGTGGCCACCAGAGACCTGGGCAGAAAGCGGGGATAAGCAGTGGCATCAGGACATCGAGGGATTAAAGCTCGCGCAAGAGTACAAGCTACAGAGCACTGAGGTGCTGACCAGTTGCAGCACGTGTCACAGGTAGGGGTTGGGGGTTAGGGGATAGAAGATGGGGGAGTTGGTGAAGCTAATCAGTGCGACCGACAGCCGCGAGCTAAATCGCGTCGCTCCATCCTCGATCCTCAATCCTCGATCCTCCGGCAAGCAGTACTGGCGTAGCCTCGAAGAGCTGGCCGAGACTGAGGAGTTTCAAGAGTTGCTTCATCGCGAGTTTCCCGAGAACGCTACCGAGTGGAGTGATCCCGTTGGCCGACGCAAGTTTCTCAAATTGATGGGCGCGTCGTTCGCGCTCGCGGGATTGACGGCCTGCACTCGCCAACCGACGGAGTACATTGCGCCTTACGCGCGGCAGCCCGAGGAACTTGTTCCCGGCAAGCCGGTGTTTTTTGCTACAGCGATGCCGCTCGATGGTTTTGCTACTGGACTGGTGGTTGAAAGCCACGAAGGACGACCGACAAAGGTAGAAGGCAACAAAGATCACCCGGCAAGTCTCGGCGCGACCGACGTGTTCTCGCAAGCATCGGTGTTGGGGCTCTACGATCCTGATCGGTCTCAGACGCTGACCTTTCTTGGAGACATTGTAACCTGGCCGGCGTTTCTGGGAGCGATTCAACCTGCGCTTGTAGCTCAACGCGCGCTCGCAACTCAAAAACCGATCAGATACGGCTTGCGAATACTCACCGGCACGGTCACGTCGCCGACTCTCGCCTATCAAATAAAGACTTTGCTCGCAACGCTGCCGACAGCTAAGTGGCATCAGTACGAACCGGCGAACCGCGACAACGTTCGCGAGGGATCGCGGCTCGCGTTTGGTCAGTACGCAAACACCATCTATCGCTTCGACAAAGCTGATGTGATTCTGTCACTCGATTCGGATTTTCTCTCGTGCGGTCCTGCGAACCTGCGATACGCGCGAGACTTTGCGAACAAGCGGCGCTTGTCGGGCGACAAACGCGAGATGAATCGGTTGTATGTTGTCGAGAGCACAGTGACGAATACGGGTTCGGTTGCGGATCATCGGTTAGCGGTCCGACCAAACGAGATTGACGCACTTGCCCGCACGACCGCTTTGAAACTTGGGGTCTCAGGAATGGCTCCAGGAGCCGGTTCCAACGTCTACGATAATTGGATCGACGCCGCGGCCCGCGATCTGAAACAACATCGGGGCACAAGCATAGTCATCGCTGGTGATTCGCAACCGCCGGTCGTTCACGCGCTTGCACACGCGATGAACCAGGCGCTTGGCAACGTTGGCAATACAGTGATCTACACCGATCCGGTTGAAGCTAATCCGGAGAACGGAACTGAATCGCTTCGACAACTTGTTTCGGATATGAACGGCGGGCAGGTCGATGTGCTGCTCATTCTCGGCGGAAACCCGGTTTATAACGCGCCGGCTGATTTGGATTTCGCGAGCGCGATTCGAAAAGTTCCACTTCGAATTCACCTGAGCCTTTACAAAG
>WNGG01009581.1_pt1 | contig 15838 bp, 15 predicted proteins | sample 5400661 | NCBI WGS metagenome assembly WNGG01 (sample SAMN13153372, study PRJNA577476) | soil metagenome | isolation source: 100 cm soil or saprolite under Garry oak tree replicate 1 | place: USA:California | collected 2016-06-15
CCAATGGCAATGCCCAACGCTCGACAAGTCCTAGGGCGCACCGTCGAGTTCGCGACGAACCAGAGATCCGCAATCAAAGGAGCAAATTGTTGTATAATAATGACAGAATGGGATCAGTTCCGCAAACTGAAAGGGAAGGATTACCTCCAAAGTATGAAAACCCCAAACATCGTAGATGCGAGACGGCTCTACACCCCCGAAGACCTTGAAGGATTGAACTTCCGTGCGATTGGCCTCGGCCATGATACGCGACAAGTTAGAATCCCAACCTCAAAAAGATTCTGCAGAAAATAGAAACCTCGAACCGCTCGGTGCGGCCCGAATACTATCCCTAAACTGGGAGAATAACTGACTTCCGCTCGAAGAAACAGAGCGAGCTAGGATTTCATATTCAGGGCAGAATTTGTCAGTCATACACCGAATCCTTCACCGAGGTCTTGCCCGCGTATTGCTCGATGATTGGGATGAGGCTCTTCGACGTGCCCGGAATTACCGTGCTCTTGACGATGACGACTGGAAATTTCGGAGATTTCGCGATAGCTTGGCCGATGGACTGAGCCGCTGACCTTACTTTGGAGAGGTCGATTTCCCCAGACTTGGCACTAGGCGTCCCGACGGCGATGAAAATGAAGTCGGCATCAGAAACTACGTCAAAACTCGTAGTGCAGCCCAACATTCCACTGCTGACGTGTTTTCTAAGGAGGGGCGAGAGTTTTTCCTCTCGGAAGGGTGCTATTCCCTGCTCGATCAGTCTAACCTTGTCCTTGTCTAGGTCTACGCCCGTTACATGGAACTTGGCTGCGAGACAAGCGGCTGTGGAAAGACCAACGTGGCCTAGACCTACAATCGCCACTCGAAGTTCATCAGATCGCCCGCGAAGTTGAGGTCTCGGAGGTCTCATTTTCAGGCTGGTGGTCTCTACTTTGCTTGGCGTCAACGTAGTGCAGCGACAACTTCAGAGCCTCCAGCATGGTCTCGGGGCTGCCTAGGTCGAGTCGGAGCTCGTGGTCTCTGAGTTTTACTCCGATGACTGGTTTACGTGTGGCTATGAGCTGTTGAATGGCATCGGTGAGTTGGAGTTCGTTGCCGACTCCGGGACTGATCTTTGACAGTGCGGTGAAGATCTTGTCTGTGAAAATGTAGACTGGCATGATTGCCTGGTTTGTCTTTGGTGAGCCGGGTTTTTCCTGGGCCGAGGTTATTCGGATTACTCCATCCTCTAGCTCTTTGCCCTCGACGACTCCGTAATGTCGCGGGTCGGGCACGTCCTGCAGCAGAATTGTCGCGATTGCGTTGTACTTGTGGTGCATTTCGGCGAGTCGTCCTAGATAGTCGTTGTTGTCAGAGAGTATGAACGTGTCACCTGCCAGGACGAGGAAGGTTCCAGTTACGAAGGGCTCGCCTAGCCGGACTGCGTCGCCAAAGCCTAGAGGCTCCGGTTGGTTGAGGAATACGATATTTGAGGATTTTATCTTGGAATAGAACTCGGAGAGGCACTTCGGGTCCCGTCCTCTCTCTTTGAGGTAGGCGGAGTATCCCGGGTCGGGGGAGAAGTGGTCTTCGATCGCTCGTTTGCCGCGTCCTACCACCACGTAAAAGTCTCTGATGCCGATCTTGTGCAATTGCTCGAAGATGGCTTGGACGACTGGTTTCAACTCGAGGGTGTGGTTACCGTTGTACATGACGATGGGAAACATTTCCTTGGGTATTTCCTTGGAGAAAGGAAGCATCCTCGTCCCCATTCCGCCCGCTGTAATAATGGCCTTGTACTCCGCGAAGCCATTGACGCGGTCATTTCTTCTTCTAGCTTTGAACCCTAGACCCTCCATCAATTTCGAGCGATATAGACAAGGCTATACTCGGATAGATTGGTATGCATCCCGCCTGTCTCATATAGCGCTAGAGGGGCTTTAAAGTGTGCCGGTTCAGATACGTTAATGTTGAACCATGCGTGTGCCGATGTACACGCAGTGTATTCAATGATAGAGAAAGGCTGCAAATTGTATAGGGCAAATCGACGCTCCCCGCGCATGGTGAGGGCAAGCTCGATCAGCATTGGCCCCGATGCGAGCAGCCTGAACACTGCGTTGCTGTGAAGGGTGGAAGACGATCTCTAGAGTTCTGATAACTGGCGGGAATGGTTTCATCGGGAGTCACTTAGGTGAAAGGCTAGCGGAGCATGGTGATTTGGTCTCTCTCTTCGACCTGCGTTTCAACTCTAACAGTGAAGGTCTACCTTGCCAGAGGATACGAGGAGATGTCAGAGACCACGGCGCTGTGAAGGAGGCCGTTGATGGGAAGGATGCTGTTTTTCACTTTGCAGCTGTCTCCCGGGTCGCATCGGGCCAAGAAGATCCATTCAATTGTTGGCTGACAAATCAGCTTGGCACGCTGAACGTGTTGGAAGCGTGTAGGAGAGCTTCAAGCCACCCGATGCTCTTCTACGCGTCCAGCAGAGAGGTATACGGAGAACCAGTCGCGCTTCCTGTACGAGAGGATCATCCGAAGAACCCGAAATCCGTGTACGGTGTAACAAAGCTCTGCGCGGAGAACGCGTGCCGTTCATACTTCGCCCCAGGCAACGGAGGAGAGGGAGTGAATCAGATTATTTTCCGCTTTTCCAACGTGTACGGAAGTGAAAGAGATCTCCCTGAGAGGGTCATCCCGAAGTTTATGGCAAAGGCGATCCGAGGAGAGGACATAACCCTCTACGGAGGCGAGCAGGTTCTAGATTTTACCTTCATAGATGATACAGTCTCGGGAATCGCCAAGGCTTACTCTGCGGGTCTACGTGGAGACGCGTCCGGTGAGGATTTTCACTTTGTCACGGGTACTGGCTGTTCTGTCTCTGAGCTCGCCAGAATGATCGTGGACCAAGTCGGTTCCTCCTCGAAAATCATACCAGTACCGGCAAACAGTTTCGAGGTTCGCAGATTCATAGGCGACCCCGAGAAAGCTCATCGGATGCTAGGCTATGAACCAAGAATCAGACTCCAGGACGGACTCAAAATTCTGAGGGAGAGAATGCTCCCGGCAATTGCCGCTAAGTAATTTGTTCCACGGACTTGCAGATGTATCTGCACCGTCGCTGAAGAGGAGCACGTGGTGGGCATGACCGAGACAATAATGGAAGTTCGGACGAAGCAGGTCCCTGCTATCACGGAGCGTCCAAGGGTCCGGGGCAAATTCTTCTACGTAGGAGAGGAAAAGTTCTGGGTGAAAGGAGTTAGCTATGGGACCTTCTCGATAGACGAGAAGGGAGAGGAACGATTGGCCCGTGAAGTGGTCGAGAGAGACTTCGCCCTGATGGCAGAGCACGGGTTCAACGTTGTACGAGTTCACACCGGCCCTCCTCGGTGGCTTCTCGACGTGGCCCAGAAGAACGGGCTCCGGGTCATGGTGGGGCTCAACTGGGGCGAACAAATGGCCTTCCTCGATGAGAAGGGAAGGGTTGACGAGATCACAGACAAGGTCAGGAGGTGGGTCCGGCGCTGCTCGGGACACCCCGCCGTGTTCTGTTACAGCGTGGGGAATGAGATCACATCCTCAATAGTCCGCTGGCACGGGAGAAAACGGGTCGAAAAATTCGTCCAACGTCTCTACCATATCGCTAAGGAAGAAGATCCCGACGCTCTCGTTACCTACGTGAATTATCCGTCCACAGAGTACTTGCGATTGCCATTTCTAGACTTCCTATGCTTCAACGTCTACCTTGAATCGAAAAAGGCGTTCGAGGATTATCTTGCGCGATTGCAAAGCCTGAGTAACGACTCCCCCGTCTTGTTGAGCGAGGTCGGACTTGACAGTCTCCGAAACGGCGAGGAGAAACAGGCCGAAACCCTAGACTGGATGGTCCGCTCCACTTTCAAACTGGGCTGCTGCGGCCTAATAGTTTTCGCCTGGACCGACGAGTGGTACCATGGTCAGCACTTGGTGGAAGATTGGAAGTTCGGGCTAACAAGGAGCAGCCGAGCTGCCAAACCTGCTCTCCGAGCCGTCCAGAATGCTTTTGCAGAGTCAACTCCCTTACCACCTTACCTTCGCTGGCCGAGGGTCTCGGTCGTGATCTGTAGCCACAATGGTTCAGCCACCATCCGTGATACTCTAGACGGGCTGCGAAATCTCGACTACGCCGACTACGAGGTCATAGTGGTTAACGACGGCTCCACCGATTCAACTCCGAACATCGTCTCGGAATACCCATCTGTCAGACTGGTAAGCACCGAGAACCGCGGGCTCAGCAACGCACGCAACACTGGCATACAGCTTGCTACCGGAGAATTAGTCGCGTTCATCGATGACGACGCTTACCCAGACAGTCTATGGTTGAAGTACCTCGCACTCTTCCTCTTAGAGGAGGATTGTGTCGGGGTCGGGGGACCAAACCTCCCGCCCCCCAAGGATAATTGGAGGGAGGTCGCGATGGGACACGCCCCGGGAGGACCGAACCCTGTTCTAGTCTCGGATAGAGTTGCAGAGCACATTCCAGGCTGCAACATGATGTTCAGAAAGGACGCTCTTCTTGCGATCGACGGTTTTGACCCTGTATTTCGCACGGCTGGGGATGACGTTGACTTGTGCTGGAGACTGCGCGAACGAGGGGGAGTCATCGGATTCTCGCCCACCGCTCTCGTCTGGCATCACAGGCGAAGCTCCATACGAAGATACTGGAAGCAACAGGTGGGCTATGGCAGAGCTGAGGCTTTGTTGGAAAGGAAATCGCCTGAGAAGTACAACATGTTCGGACAGTTGAAATGGCACGGGCGCATCTATGGGAGAGGGGTCTCACTGGATCTCTCGTCGCTTTTTGTCGGACGCGTCTACCAGGGAGTTTGGGGAACTGCCCCCTTTCAGTCCCTCTACCAGTCCAAGGGCTCTTTCTGGTCTCTTATGCTGATGCCTGAATGGTATCTGATTACTGCATCCTCTGGCTTGCTGTTCCTCCTCAGTATTGGCTGGACTCCCTGGTTTATCTTCGGGTCCCTGTTTCTCTTGGCAATCACTCTTCCGATCATCCAAGCCTCGATCAACGTCCGTCGAACAAAACTTTCTTCTGGAACCGGGAAAGGTGGCTGGCAGCTAATCAGGTCGCACGCTCTACTTCTGCTCCTTCATGTGTTGCAACCGATGGCTCGGCTCCGCGGGAGATTGAGTGGCGGGCTGACTCCATGGCGTAGGCATGGGCCGAAGACTCCGGCCAGGGTTCGACCTGTCAAGATGACGATGTGGCGCGACGAGAGGGAGGACCCCGAGGTAACTCTGAATCGGCTACAGACGAGAATTCAGGATGCCGGAGGGCTCGTCAGGACGGGAGGTAATTTTGACAGTTGGGACTTGGAGGTTTGGGGGGGATTGTTCGGCGGGAGCCGGTTGCGATCTGCCGTGGAGGAACATGCTCCAGGAAAACAACTGCTAAGGTTCAAAATCTCGCCATCGTATTCCAGGCTCGCGCTTGCACTATCCCTCGTGTTTGTTGGAATGTCAGTTGGCGCCGCATTGTCAAGCGCGTGGATTGCAAGCGCTCTATCTGGCGTAGTAGCGGGCCTGATCGCCGCTCGAACAATTAGCGACGGCTCGTTTGCCAGTGGCATATTACACGACGTGCTGAATCGGTCTGGTGCATCCGAATGAGCGAAAGCAATCAGTCCCCCGTGTTCGGCAACTATTTTGAACCGGCCATCACGCCGTGCTTGGTGTGCTTGGGGATCGGCGTAGGAGGAAAACCGCGATGAGGGGAAGACTCCTAAGGGAGATACGTCCCTACGGATTATCAATCATCTCCGTGTTCGTAGTATCCCTCATCGTCATACCCCTCACTTTGATCACTCCCCTACCCATCAAGATCATTGTGGACAATGTTCTCGGAACGCAACCGCTACCTGGGTATCTCAGAATCCTCGCGCCGAGCTCATCGACAGGTTCGAAGGAACCTGCGATTCTCCTTGCAATAGGAATTCTGTTAGCAAGTGCGGTGTTGGGAAACGCGCAAAATCTGTTGAGCATCTGGTCTAGTAACAAGGTCGGGAACCGGATTACACTCGACATGCGCGCGCGAGTGTTTCGACAAATGCAACGACTCTCCATTCTCTACCACGACACGAAGGGCGTTACAGACTCAACGTACAGGGTCCAGAATGATGCGCCGTGGCTCAGGCAGCTAGCTATCGACACCCTGCCCCCTCTGATTGCTGACATCCTCACGCTGAGTGGTATGATTCTTGTCATGATGCTGTTTGATTGGGAATTGGCGCTGATAGCGTTGATCGTTGCGCCCTTCATGTTTCTCTTCACCATGATCTACCGTCAGCGTCTCCGCCGGGGATGGAGGAAGGTGAAGTCGTCAGAGAGTGCGGCTTTGTCCGCGGCCCAAGAATCGCTCAGCGCCTCGAGGGTGGTGAAGGCCTTCGGCCAGGAAGAGCGGGAAAATGAACAGTTTCTCTCTCGCTATACCGAGAGCGCGTCAGCGGCGCTCAAAGTCTTCGTCGAGGGCGGGGTGTACAACCTGCTTGTCGGCGTTGTTACTGCGATCGGACTTGCTGCCGTGCTCTACGTTGGAATAGGCCACGTTCAGGCTGGCGTTCTGACCCTTGGCGGATTACTAATTGTAAACTACTATCTCACGCAAATCTACGTTCCTCTTAGGGATATTGGGAAGAGAGTTCTCGATCTGCAACAGTCTTTTGCCGGGATGGACCGGTTTCTCGAGATTCTCGACGAAGAGCCTGACGTGCCCGAGATGCCGAACGCTCGCCCCTTGGCCAGGGCAACCGGCCAAACTATCTTCGAAAACGTTTCATTTGGGTATGATAAAGAGCACGGCGTCCTTCACAACGTGTCATTTGTCGTGAAATCAGGCTCGTCGCTGGGAGTGGTCGGGCCCACGGGCTCAGGCAAGACAACGCTGTCCAGCCTCATTCTCCGATTCTTCGACCCGAGCGAGGGGAGGATTACCCTGGACGGGGTTGACCTTCGGGAGTACAAGATTGCAGACCTGCGTAACCAGTTCGCGATAGTCCTGCAGGACACAGTGCTCTTCTCCACCTCCATTGCTGAGAACATTCGTTTTGCAAAGCCCGAGGCGAGTATGGATGAGGTCGTTGCGGCTTCAAGAGCGGCAAGCGCACATGGGTTTGTGACCAGCTTGCCTGATGGATATGACACGCTGGTGGGGGAGCGTGGGATGAAACTGTCCGGTGGGGAAAGACAGCGCATATCGATCGCCAGGGCTTTTCTGAAGAATGCTCCCATACTCATATTGGATGAGCCGACGAGCGCGCTCGATGTCAACACTGAGACTCAGATTCTGAACGCGATTCAGGCACTGATGGAGGGAAGGACGACGCTGATGATTGCTCACCGGGCCAGCACGTTGCGGAACTGCGATATGATTGTCATTTTAGAGAGCGGGAAGGTGAGCAGAATGACGACGGAGGTTGCCTCGGTCCTGGAGAGCATGGCAGTCGGTGGCGTATGACGGGGAGCCGACGAAGAGTCTCGGTGAGTTCTAAGCTTCCCGATGTTCACCGACTCACAACTGGCCTCTCTGAACTGCCTTCTCTAGCCGGGAACGGGAAGATGACTGTGATCAGTCGGAAGCCCAACCCCTTCGGAAGCACATTTCCAACGGAGATTGTCAAATGCCGCCTCGATGACCGGAACGGAGGAAAAACAATCAGCTTCTTCATCAAGTACGGAACGAAAAAGTTCGACGGTGTCTACGGTCACAGGGGGAACGTTTCATACGAAGCGAGAGTCTACCAAGACGTACTCCAAGGCTTGGGGTTCTCTACCGCTAGGTTCTATGGAGTACACAAGGACGAGAAGAATGGGGCTCCGTGGCTTATACTCGAATACATGGGTAAAGGTCGCCCCGCCAGCTGGTCCACAGACACCGAGCCGATAATCCGTTCTGCCGGATGGATTGGAAAGTTTCACGCCACCAACGAGAAGAGGATACGAGGTGGCCAAGCAAAATTCCTGAGAAGGTATGACGCTGACTATTATCGAGGCTGGGCCCGACGAGCCAGACGATTATTCCGGCACGGATTTCCATGGCTTGCACCCCTCTGCAACGAATTCGAGCGTAAGATCCCAAAGCTCTTAGAAGCTCCACAGACTATCATCCACGGCGAATACTTCGGGTCGAACATACTCTACCAACGAGGAGTAAGCCGTCCCACTGATTGGCAATCGGCTGCTATCGCACCTGGAGAAGTGGATCTTGCTTCTCTGACGCATTCGTGGATCAGCTCGGTCGTGAGGAAGTGTGAGAGAGAATACGCTCGGTCCCGATGGCCCAGTGGAATACCTGAACATTTCCAGGAAACGCTCGATCTTGCTCGGGCTTACATGAGTCTCCGCTGGTTGGGAGACCCGGGTCTAATGTCTGAATTCGCTGGTCGGCGGGGCCGTCGCACGGTTTCACAAAACGTCATTCTAGCAATGCAAGCCATGCTTGAGCTTCATTCAGCGGGACATAGTCTAGGTCTAATCCAGTGACCTACGGCAATCTGAAAACGACTAAAAGCCTGCGAAAATGTAGCGGCGGAACGTCGTTTTTCACGCCAATGTGCGGAGACCTTCGTCCAGCAAAATGTCTGCCCACTGTGGAATCGGGATTTTCCGTTTGTACAAATCGCGGTTTGCACGGTGTAAACACTCCGCCGCCTTGAAGAATCGAACATGCTTCATAACATCCGCGCCTCTAACAGCTTCGTAAGCCTGAAGGAATGCCTCGACTGGAGCATCCCGGGCCCTGATTGAGCCTTCCTTCTTGAGCCCCAGTCTCTGGAGAGAGAGACAGAACCAGGCCAGGTCGCGGCCCGGGTCGGCCAGGTCGTGCTCGTCAATGTCGATTATTATCGTCCGGGGACCGCTGAGGAACACGTGCTCGGGAATGTAGCTGCCGTGTCCCGTGAAGAGTTCGATACTGTCTGAAGCAGGCATGGCAGCTTCCACCTTCCGCATGAGCAGATCTGACTTGGCCGCAAGCGGCCCCCCTAACTCTCCAACATGTCCCGCATAGTATCGAGTTGCGGAGAACAACTCACGCGATTTATCCAAACCTCCTAAGCCTGGTGCAACACTGTGGAAGCGCGCCAGCCAAGCTCCACAACGACGAGCAGTCTCTAACTGCTCGTCTAGGCTACCGTTCATGAAAACCTCCAAAGCCCAGGTTCCCTCGATTTTCTCTTCGAACAGGACGTGCAACGAGGACGAGTATGCGAGGGGTTGGGGTATTGCGAACTCCGAGTCCGGTCCGAACCCTGATTCCGCAACAATCTTCATGGCGGAAAAGACATCTGAACGATCCTCGGCGTGAACCTTCGCGATCACACTATGCCAGTCGTTTCCAGTTCTACCTGAAACCTCGAAGGTACAACGAGTCTTGTGAGCCTTGAATGGGCGAAAGCGCACTTCCTCAGGAATCCCCCAGTGCCATTCTGAGAGGAACAGTCTGTTCAGCTCCTTCCGGAATCCTTCCTGGGCAACCAGGGCTGAGAATCGTGAAACGGGGCCGGCCGGCAACATTTCGTCCATCATAACCTTCACCGCTTCAGGAATGAAGGCCACTGGTTCATTGGGCCTTGGAGAGTCTGACATTTTCCATCGGACCCTAAGTATCTGCAGACGGAGGCAGAAAAAGATAGCTCCTGAGGAGCTTTCCAGTAGGAGCGAATCCTCTTGCGAAACTATCTGCGCGAGGAGGGTTTTGAACAATTCATGGGGTCTCAGAAGACTTAAGGTGGCTGTCGCACGGTACAACATGTACTGAGTTGTCTAAGGTCAAGGTAAAAACGCAAGGGTCAGGGCACCATACCTGTCAAATTGAGGCAGCGGCTGAAGATAGAAGAAGGCTCTATTCTAGAGGTTCGTGAGCATGAGGAGGGCATCCTGTTCAAACAGGCTGGACCCCTTGAGGGAAGGGAGGTCGTGGGAGAGGAATCCTACAAGAGGATGCTTCGGAAACTTGACAGCATGAGAAAGATATGGCGTTAAGCCTGCTTCTTGGCTGCTGACTCAACTCGTCCGTGGACTCGAAGAGAGCCGACCTGAAGTTTCGGAGTGTTGAGCTCCAGGGTTATGTCGAAATCGAACGCGTAACTCTTTCCCGACACTTTGGCGAGAACCTCGGAAATTGTCCGGGGAGAAGCATCGGATTCCTTAGGCATAATCGAACTCCGAGGGGTAGACGCTTCTTCCGAGTATAAAACATCTCAGAGACGGCTAGGTCACAAAAAGGCTCAGAACCAGCATGTGACGGCAGCAAACCTATGAGCGCGTGATCATCTGAATGAAGATCGAATCTGCCCACGGGAGACGGGTTGAGTCTTGGTATGGCTAGATGTGGTACCCTTTGTTTTGAGCGAAAAATGTAGGACAGCCATTCCGGGACATCCGAGGTGTTGAAGAAACGCTTTATTCGTCAGGTCCATCCCCAGCGGCTATGAAGCTGATCCTGGAGGGCGCTCGCGAAGGCGCGATAAGGGGTCGACCTGGCATGGGACCTGTTCTTCGAGTCCAAGTCAAGCATCCCTGAAGGCCATGGAGCGCGGCTAATTCCGTTTACACTGAACAGGAATCCGCGGAGGGAACTTACCCTGACGATTCCCGCTTTGAGCCAGGAGGCGCTCGACTTCTTGTTGCGCATATGCTCTTTCTGGGCAGACGAGGTCTATGTGAAAAGAGGCGACGTACTCTCAGGGAACTTGTGGCGAAAGCCAGCGGTCAACGTCTTCGACGACGAAGGTCGCGATGGATCTGAACGATCCTTGAGTGCTAAGGGCGATGGGGCTTACCAGCGGTTCTTGATGCCGTTGCTCGGGCCGGGTCGGGCGAAGAAGAAACCCACTGGTCCGCCTAACCCCACACGCCTCAAAGGCCCAGCCCTTGGATACGCTTGAAGAAAAGGAGCCATTAACTTATGGTAAACTCCAAGTTCCTCTGAGGCCTAGCTAGAAACAATAACCGAGAATAGTTTCAGAAGAACAAGCCCCCGTACAAGACGTTTGTGGCTTGGCTTTTCGACGCGTTGTCGGAAACCGAGCCGGGGAGGGATGGGGAGTTGCAGCTGACAGATGCGATTGAAAAACTTGTAGTGGCAGAAAAGCCGGTCATTGGGGTCAAGCTCAGGAGCGACGAACTCAGACTGGACCTTGGTTCCCCCGAGACGATAATTGAGGCGTTGAAGCTTTCACTGATGCATGCTGATGCAGAGGGTAAAGAGAGACCCGAAACAGGGAGTACGGGCGTCTCGGAAATTGAGTCTGGCTCGTCAAGAATCAACCTGAGCTCGGAAGATTCTGGACTCAAATATCCTCCACTCGCTCAGTTGATCCCTGTTCGGAAGAAAACGGCCAGCTCCAAGGATTTCCATGAGGCCTCCTAGGGATGCGTAATGAGCTCCCGGATTGCTGGAAAGGGCTGATTCTGGGCGAATTCTTTTTCGGTCAGGGTACGTTGAAGAACTCGCTTTCTACCTCTGCCAGCTCGTCGCGCCCTGCCTTTGAGTAGGCCTCTAGGGGTTCTTTGTTCAATGTTAGGAAAGTGGGGCCCCACTTGAAAAGGGAGAGAACCCGCCCTGCTTCCGGTTCAAACCCTGTAATTATTAGTGCGGCTGCTAGAGCCTCTGCGGTGGTAAGTTTTCCTAGAACCCCGTAGTTGGTCGGGTTTCCGGCCAGCAGAGCCGGCAGCCTTCTAGCGTCCCCCGGGAGCCTTTCCGTGAAGATTTGCTCCGACCGATTCCAGGAACAGTCTAAACCCACAACGCCATAGTTTTCGACCTGGGCCCGGTCACCTTTAGAGATTCTAAGTTCTGCTGCCGGGTTTAAGACGATTGATGAGGCTGGGATTTGTCTGATGCTTCTCAATTGCCGTGCTAGTCCGAACCTTCGGAGTTTTGCGGACGTACATTTCCGAGGGTCGTCCTGGTGGTACTCGTACACCATCAGTTTTACAGAGAGTCTCCGCTCTACTTCCGAAGAGACGGGTATGGTGGTCCCCTTAGGCAGTATTCCATCGCCTTGGAAATATACTCGACGAGGCTAGACGAGGATATTGTTGGGCCATTTTCCTCAATCAGCATATCGCCGGCCAACCCGTTAAGAAAAGCCCCCGCTACAGCCCCTCTGAAAGGGTCTACGTGTTGCGCCAGGAGGGCGCCGATGATTCCCGTTAGGACATCACCCGTGCCTCCGACCGTCATGTATGGGTTACCTGTCTTGTTCAACTTGGTGCGTTTACCATCGGTGATGATGTCCGTGGGCCCCTTTAGAAGAACGGTCGCCTCGACCTCTTTGGCCAGCTGGACTGCGGCTTCCACCTTCAACTCCAAGCCGTCGCCTTGTTTTCTCTGCGCGACAGCGGCGAACTCGCCGGCGTGAGGTGTCATAACAGTCGGCGTTTTCAGCCTTCTCTTCCTGCGGCCAAAGATTTTGAGAGCGTCCGCGTCCAAGACAAGTGTCTTGTTTAGAGACTCAGCGAGCGATATGGCTTTCCAGACGAATTCTGTTGTGTCCTCGTGAAGACCGATTCCTGGGCCGAGAACTAGGGCGTCGGAGATTTTGACCCAACGTTCCAGTTCGGATATTCCGCTCGGCTTTAGGTGGTCCCCGGGAAGCCTGATCGTTATTAGGTCTGGAGAGTAGGATGCTACTGTCTCCGCCGTTTTCTCTGGTGATGCAACGTAGACTAGGTCTGTTCCACATTTCGTGGCCGCGAGTCCAGAGAAGGCGGGCGCTCCTGTAAAGTTCTCGCTTCCACCGATAACGAGGAGTCTTCCAAAGTCGCCTTTGTGGGAGCTGGCCGGCCGGGGCCTCCAGAGTGTTTTGAAATCGCCGGGCCCAGCGTAGGTTTCTGCCTCTCGGGGAATGCCTATGGGGAGTATAACGAGTTCTCCCGTGTACACGGTTGCCTGGGCAAGGCCTTGTTTCTTTTTGTGAAGGGAGATTGTGAGGTCTGCTTTCACCGCGTCTCCATGGGGCTCTCCCGTGTCTGTGTCGAGGCCTGATGGGATGTCGACTGCGACCTTGTAACCCTTTGACTTGTTTACCATTCTGACGGCTCCCAGCAGTGGCTGCCGGAGATCTCCCTTCACACCTGTCCCCAGTAGCGCATCAATGATGAAGTCAGATTCTAACGGTTTGAGTTGTGAAGAGTCCTGGATGGCTTGAAGCTCGACCGAATCTTTCATTTGAAGAATTGAGTTGAGCTGCTGTTTGGCCGCAGAGTCTTCCACGTCCTTAGTCCTGCCTACGAGGGTGACCCGGACGCGAAAACCTAGGGATGCCAAGTGACGGGCGGCGGCAAAGCCGTCCCCACCATTCTTTCCTGTTCCTGCGACCACGTCAACCCTGAGGTTGGGTCTTGACCGGGCCCTGTTGACAATCTCCCTAGCTATGCCGGCCCCGGCTACTTCCATCAGTTGGGAGTGTGTTACGCCTAGAAAATCCGAGTTCAACTCGGCAATCTGCATCTCATCCGCCGAGATCACGACCTCTCCCGTCATTGGAGTCGTGAAGAATGCGGCCCGGTACTATATCTGAGTAGGGCTCGGGAGGATTGACTTCCCTAGCTAGAAGGGCGGTGTGCTGCTGATCACGATTCCCTGAGGAGTCATCTCGTAGTAGTATCCTCTGGAGGAGACCTGGGTCTTACCCAGCTTGACCAGTCTTAGGGTTCCGCCCCGGCTTATGCCTTCAGGTGTCTTTTTCCGCTCAAGCTCAAGGACAACGTCGGCGAAATTGACCATGGCGTTTTCGATGGTCTCGTCCAAGACCTTCGTGTGAAGAGTGGCCACACCGATAGCCTTGGCGAAACGTGTCGCGTACTTGAGAACTTGCCCGAACTGGAACACTCTCTTCGCTTCCACCATTAGAAAGAAGGGAGTCAGAGAATCCATGACGACGAATTGTTTCTTTCCCAGGTGTTTGAGGGTGAAGCTTCGTCCCTGGGCAACCAGGTCTGAAAACTTGAAAGTGCTATCCACAATCTTCTCAGGTTCTTCCACCGGGTATGCTTCGGCAAGCCTCTCGACCCCAAGCGCAAAAATGTCGATAAAGGCTAGACGGCCTTCCGCCTCATATTTTGCCACGTCGATTCCGTATGTGGCTACACTCTCCCTTACATCCTCTGCGGATTCGTCAATGGCGTAGTAGAGAACCCGGAAATCCCGCTGGAGCATGTTTACGGCCAGTTGCCGGACGAGGGAGGATTTGCCGCTGCTGACAGCCCCCATTATCCCCATTGCCGATGGCCTCGGAATCCCACCGCCCAGTAGCTCATCGAGAATCTTTATTCCGGTGGGTTCCATGGAGGTCACCTAGAGTTCACCGGACTGCGGACATAATTTAAGCGGCGTGTACCCTTCTTCTTCCAAAAGGTTAACAGGGAAGCGGGGCGCAGGCTGATTACTCTCCTCAATAAATTCTTACCGTCTTTTCGGGCGTGATGAGAAACCTGAACCATCTCGTCTGATGCCCGCCTCTGTAGCTGTAGACTCTCACGGCCCGCCGGAGCTCGCCGTCTGCCTCCTCCAGCTTCATCTCAATGACGCTGTCGAAGTCAGCTTTGACCTCGTTGTAGAAAGAGTCGCTGTGAATTCCTGTTTCTACAGCGTAGACGCCTATGTTTCCATGCTTCTTCATTCTAGCTAGGTGGGATCTAAGAAATCTCACGGTCAGCGCCTCAGAATTGTAGACAAGCAGTGTTGACAAAGAGTCGAAGGCGATGAAAGCTTTGTCCCCAACAGTTTCGGCTGCACTTGAGAGGACAACGCTCATCCCGGCCATGTCCATTGCGTTGTCGATCTGAAACCTTTCAGTCGACCTCTCGCCCACTAGCCAGGAGTACATGTCCACATAGATAATCTGGTCAGGCCTTTCTTGAGGGGGTACTCCTTGGACACGGAGCTGGTCTCGGACGACTTGCAATGGACTGTTCGTTACGGCGTATAGGCATGTGAGCCCCAGCCTTGCCGCTTCTCTGAGGAGTGATTGGCAGAAGATTGTCTTCCCAACCCCCGGCGGACCCATTAGTGCAATGTTGAGACCAGTTGTAATCGGTGTAAGGATCAAATCTTTGAGAAGTCCAAATGAGAGTTCGCTGGAGGTTAGAGTGTTGGTCACATTCTCCTCCCCCTCTCCCAGTCTCTCCTCTCGATTCTCGAGTCCACATTTACCTTCGACACCATCAACGTCCAAAGATAGACGCCAACAACAGTAGCCAGGGATGCTAGCGTCGGAGAAGACAGGACCAGAGTAAATACTAGGAAGGAAATGGCGTAGAAGAAACCTACCGTATGGGCTTTCTCCAACCCCTCAGGTGTCCCCCTCTTCCACATCTGCAAGAATATGAGGACTAGAGCAAGGGCTAGGCCGAGATCGAGAAGGTATGTTGCGCCAAGCTGTCCGGTCGCCACAAGGCCAATGAGGAGCAAATATGGTGTGAAGAGGAGGACTCCGGCGAAAAGGACTGCGTTCTGGATTTCGTTGAAGACTGTTGCGGAGGTTCGAGTGCCAGCCTTCCTGTCGCCTTGGTAATCTGGCAGATTCTTCACCGCTCCATAGGTGAGCATGAAATAGGTGACTAGCCAAAATACGGGATTGAGAATATTGATGGAGCCTTGAATGCTCAACCCGCCGAGGAAGGCTAGGCCGACAGCCCCCGAGAAGGAGATGAGGCTTGGGAAGGGTTTTGCTTTGAACCTCAACGGTGGGAGGGAATAGAATAGGGAGTTGAAGATTCCCACTCCTAGAACTAGTATGAACAACGGGCCGAGGCCTATAGCGATTACTGATGCTGCTCCATAGAATAGGAACGCGGCGGCGAGTGTCCTTCT
>WNGG01004565.1_pt1 | contig 15836 bp, 7 predicted proteins | sample 5400661 | NCBI WGS metagenome assembly WNGG01 (sample SAMN13153372, study PRJNA577476) | soil metagenome | isolation source: 100 cm soil or saprolite under Garry oak tree replicate 1 | place: USA:California | collected 2016-06-15
ACCGCGACCGCGTGCTCTGGCTCGCCGTCCTCGGCAACACGTACTTCTGGTCCCTGGGTGCGCTATTGCAGTTCAACATCATTTTCTACGGCAAAAGGGTCCTCCAAATCAGCGACACAAAAAACGGACTTCTGCAGGCGGCCGTGGCGGTGGGCATCGGAGTGGGGAGTTTCGCGGCCGGGTATCTCTCCGGCGGAAAGATCGAATACGGCCTGATTCCTCTCGGCGCAATGGGCATGACCGTTTTTGGATTTTTCCTTTCGGGGCATGGTCTCCCCTTTCTGACAGTGCTTTTGCTCTTGGCGGCGCTCGGATTCGCTGCCGGCTTCTTCGTCGTGCCCATCAATGCCCTGATTCAGCATCGGCCCGAGCAGGAGAAAAAGGGCGGCGTGATCGGCGCGGCAAACTTGCTGTCGTTCGTTGGAATCGGGTTCGCGTCGGTCATCTATTATGCCGCGACACATTTGGCGCACCTGGGCCCAGCGGCGATCTTTTTCTGGGCTTCGGCTGCGACGCTGGCCGCCACGGCGTATGTTCTGTACCTGCTCCCGGATTCGCTCCTGCGGCTGGTGTTGTGGTTCGCAACGCACACGCTCTACCGGATCGATGTTCAGGGCCGAGAATACCTCCCAGCCCGAGGCGGCGCGTTGCTCGTTCCGAATCACGCCTCCATGGTGGATGCGTGCCTGATGATCGCTTCCACCGACCGGCCCATCCGCTTTCTGATGTTCAAGGAGTCCTACGAACACCCGCTCATCAAACCGTTCGCGAAGATTCTCCGCGTGATTCCCATCTCTTCGCAGCAGCGTCCACGAGAAATGATTCATTCCTTGCGGGAAGCCACGCAAGCTCTCCGCGACGGTGAACTCGTCTGCATCTTCCCCGAAGGGCAGATGACGCGCATTGGCCAGATGCTTCCGTTCCGGAGAGGAATGGAGCGCATCCTGAAGGGCGTGGACGCGCCCATCATACCGGTGCACATCGACGGCGCGTGGGGCTCCATTTTCAGTTTTTCCGGCGGGCGCTTCTTGTGGAAGCTGCCCCGCAAGATTCCGTATCCGGTGCGCGTCGCATTCGGCAGGCCATTGCCGCCGACGGCAACTCCTCAGGAAGCGCGCCAGGCGGTTCAGGGGCTGGGCGTCGAAGCGTTCGCGCACCGCAAGCGGCACATGAAAACGCTGCCGCGTTCTTTTCTGCAAACCGTCCGCCGACATCCGTTTCGCTTCGCCATGGCCGACGGGCGAACGCCGCGGGTTCGCTATTTTGACGCGCTCGTGAAAACGATTTTCTTCGCACGGCGCTTGCGCAGCCTTTGGCGCGGCCAGGAAATGGTAGGCATTCTCCTGCCACCGTCCATTCCCGGCGCGCTGGTGAATCTCGCGGCCCTGTTGGTGGGGAAAGTTCCCGTCAATTTGAACTACACTGCCTCGAACGAATCTCTTACCGCCTGCGCGCAGCAGTGCAATTTGCAGACGGTTGTCACGTCTCGCCCATTTCTCGAGCGGGTTCACGTGCGGCCACCGGCGGAAGCCATTTTCCTCGAAGATCTCGCGGCAAATCCGCGTGTTGCAGAGCGCGCATGCGCCTTGCTGGCGTCGTGTCTTCTCCCAGCGCGTGGCATCGAAGCCTTCGTCGGCGCGGAACGCCGCGCAAGACTCGACGACGTTGCTACAATCATTTTCTCCAGCGGCTCAACTGGCGATCCGAAAGGCGTGATCCTGACGCATTACAACATCGCGTCGAACGTCGAGCAGCTCAACCAGGTGGTCATGCTGAACTCCACGGATCGCATCCTGGGAATTCTGCCTTTCTTCCATTCTTTCGGATTCACGGGGACGCTCTGCCTGCCGGTCGCGCTCGGTCTCGGAGTGATCTATCATCCGAATCCGCTCGATGCCCGGGCGATCGGCGCGCTCGCCGCTCAGTACGCGATTACGCTCTTGCTGGCGACACCCACCTTTCTGAACACCTATACCCGGCGTTGCGCGCCGGAGGATTTCGGCAGCCTGCGTTTCGTGATGGCGGGAGCAGAAAAGCTGCCGGAACGCATCGCACGGGCCTTTGAAGATCATTTCGGCATTCGCCCGCTCGAAGGATACGGTTGTACGGAATGTTCGCCGGTGGTCGCGTTGAATACATTGGATTTTCGTGCGGCTTCTTTTCGGCAGGTGGGCGCCAAGCGGGGCAGCATCGGTCACCCCCTGCCGGGAATGAGTGTGCGGATCGTGGACCCCGCGACTGGCCAGCCTGTGCCCGTCACTGAGCCGGGTCTGCTGCTCGTCCGCGGGCCCAACGTCATGCAGGGGTACCTGCAGCAGCCTGAAAAGACGGCTGAGGTCCTGCAGGACGGCTGGTACAACACGGGCGACATCGCCACCGTCGATGAAGACGGGTTCATCCGCATCACTGACCGCTTGAGCCGGTTCAGCAAAGTCGGCGGCGAGATGGTTCCTCACATCAAGGTGGAAGAAAAACTTCAGGAGCTGGCGGACGCGTCCGAACAGGTCTTTGCGGTTACGGCGGTCCCCGACGAGAAGAAAGGCGAGCGCCTGGTCGTTTTCCATACGCTCGCCGATAAGGATTTGCGTGAGTGCCTGGAGAAACTGGCAAAGAGCGACCTCCCGGCTCTCTGGAGGCCACGGCCCGATCAATTCTTGTCGATCCGCGCATTGCCGTATCTCGGGACCGGAAAGCTCGACCTGCGGCGCCTGCGCGAACTGGCGCTGGAAATCGCGCAGACGCGTTCATGAACTCGCAACCGCCGCAACCCTGGACGACGAATAGGTTCGATGACTGGGTCAGTCAGTGGTGTCCCGCAGGCTCAGGAGGCCCACTCTTGCTGCGCAAGAATGGACCACCTGCCCTGGGGCCATTTGTTATCTCAAGTCTTTCATCCGTGTCGAACGACTCTCCCGCTAGCGATTCGGTCGCGGCTCACGGATAGGGGCATTCAGTAAGCATAGTCCCCGTGTTCGATGGGTTGTGCTTATGAAGCTGGATGTTCCCTCCCCCTGGGCCGCCGGTCCCTCCCGAGCCACATTGTGTACCGCTCCCCAAGAAGGTGCAGTTAGTGTCATAAAAGACCGTGTTGGTGGCCGGGTCGCTCAAATGCAGCCAGAAAAAGTCGTTTGTACCTGGTTCGCCGTTGTCAGCCGCCCGGACGCGGAAGTGCACGGTGGGATGCACGGGGTCGTTGGTCTCGGCTGTGCCACAAACCTCACGGGTACCGACCGGCTGGCCTGTTTGGGAGTCTGTTTCCGGGCCCGTACAATTGAAGCCGTCGGTATTGATGCCGTTGCAAACGAAGACATAGGCGTCGATGCTCGTCCAGTGCACGTGAAAGGGCGTGGGCGCTGTGAACGGCTTGATCGGGGTGCCATGGTCGAGGTAGTTCAGGTGGCCCCAGTACGGTATCGGCGGCGGACCCGGCGTCGAACCGTGCTTGCAACCGCCCCCTATGGCGAAGTTCGCCTTCACACCGTTGGAACCCCCTGCTGGGGGAAGGATCCACCCGCCGCCGGTCAGGAAGTCGCAGGGAAGACTGCTGAACCAAGCCTGCACGGGGGGTGCGGTGGTCCCGATTACTAGCACCGCTACCGCTGTCAGGAGTCCTCCTGCCAGGAGTGCGGATAATAGCTTACTTATTGTTCTTGGTCTCTTGCTCATTGTTCTTTCTCCCTTCGCATCTAGTAGCCCGCTCGTCGCGGTGCTAGGAAATACCTGCTGTCGCAGACGCGATCACCACATCGGCAACGCCATTCACGATGACGTGAAGCGCATTCACCACCGTGGCCCCGCTGGATGAAATGGTCTGTTCGTTGACGATCACTTGACCGCCGGGAATCGCGATTGTCTGATTGGGGTCACCGCTTACGAAGACCGGCGTCCCGTTGATGGCAAGGTTGTCGATGTACGAAGTGCCGCTTCCAGCGGCACCAAGCACCTGCGACGCCTCTGCCATAACGAAGTCGGCCGAGACGCCGACGCCCGCAACATTTAGATTCAAGCCGGCGAGCGACGCCGCGGAGTCAACCTCATCGGGGTAGCCAATCGTTGTTGCAGAAAGGACCTCCCCGGCCAGCAACGAGGGGACGCTCCCTGTGTCCAAAGACGCGTCCCGAGCGTCACTTGTGTCCGCGAGAGTCCCAGTATCGGCGAGTGTGGTTGTCGTTGCCGTCCCGAGAATTCCGAGAACGGTTGCTTGTACGCCTGTCGCTTGCCCGGTGACCGTACTGGCCGTGGGTGACTGAGCGATCACTGGCCATGCCAGCAGCCCGATCAGCACCAAAGCGACAGTTATTGACGCCGGTACGCGATGCTTTTGATGCATACGAACCTCCCTTTTTCGTCTTCTTGTTCCGTACTTGCTGCTCCCAAGACCCCGTTAATCGCATCGCCGACTGGCGAGGCGTCACAGGGCCTCGGTCCATCACACCCTATAAATTTGCTATGACTTGGGCAATCGGGCGGGTTATTGAATTCAGTAGTCTAAAAATCCGTAATCCGGGCCAGCAGAATGCTTGATGAAAGATCGCTTCGTGTACAAGCACTGTATGCAAAAACTGCGCACCAGTACTAGGTATGGCAACCTAGGACCTAGAGGGGTAATTACTTTTCGAGGATGGTCTCGCGAGGAGCCGTCTGGGGAGTGCAACAACTGCTCTCCCGCCGACACCTTGCGATATTGCCTGTGGGGGGCTATGGGGTGGGGATTGTGGCGGTAATTTCGTTCGAGAGCGCGCTCTCAACGTTATTCGAATCGACGGCGCTAACCGCATAAAAATAGGTTTCGCCGGGCTGAACCGTACGATCAACGTAAGTAGTTGTGGCTACTGGTGAAGAATTCAACTTCGTGTAAGGTCCTCCAGGCAGCGTACCGCGGTACACGTTGTAGCCTATCACATCGGACGTGCTGGGATTCCAACTCAACTGGACCGCATGTGAAGAAGATATGGCTGAGAGCGAAGCAGTGGCTCGGGACTTGCAGCCAAGCGCGATTGCGATTGTTGACAGTCCCAGCATCAGAACAAGCGCCGTGTGTCCCCTAACACCAATTCGGTGGGGATGGTGCGGGAGAACAAGTGCGCTAGAACAGTTCGGCTGGGAATTCATGTTCGTACTGCCTTCATTCGCAACTCGCACAGTATATTTCACCTTTCAGCAACTAAAAACTATCTTAGAGATGTTTTGGCGCCTCGGAAACCATTGAAAAGACACCTACATAGGGAACACGAAACACTTCGGCAGATGACTTCTAGAGATTACATCGAAGATCCCCACCTAAGGCTCATCCGGTTTCTCCGCGAAAGACGGCAACTGAACGGCAGACGGGTTGGTTTTTGGCCACCCCTACTGTAGGAATTTGCCTACACCAGGCCAAGTCAATACGTACGCCAGGCCAAGTCAATACCACTGCACTCAAACTGACCTTCACACCAGTAGTTAAAAAGCAGTTCTCCTTCTAGTCTGGTCGGTAAGTTCGAATGGCGCTGCTAAGGCAAGACAGAGCAGCGACCTCAGCAAGCGCCACCAGCCCTACCGATGCTGCTTAGAGCCCGGAGAGATTCATGGGAACAAGTAAGCACACGCAGGTGCATTTTTTTGCTGCTGCCGAATATCCACGTTCTCACAGTTCGTCGATATCTCTTGCAGCCCTTGCAGCCATTCTGGCGATTTTCAGCCTCTCCGGTTGCGGGGGCCTCGCGAGTACAGAGAAGAAGACGAGCAGGATAACTCTTACCGTCAACTCGAGCAGCATAAATTTTGGGAATATTTCAGTCGGAAGCAGTGCGACGCAGAGTCTGATCATCACGAATATCGGAATACCGGCGGTCAACGTTTCCCAGGCCACGATTTCGGGCGCCGGCTTCGCGCTTGTCGGGGCAAATCTGACATACTCGATACCTGGCGGTCAAAGCAGCACAATTCAGATTCAGTTCGCGCCACTGTCCACAGGAGATGTCACAGGCAGTCTGTCGATTTTGAGCAATGCCTCGAATCCACTGCTCGCGATTGCATTGGCAGGAACCGGCGCGCAGCCGGGGTTAGCGACATCTCCAGCGTCAGTCAATTTTGGAAACGTCACCGTCGGCCAGAATAGCTCGCAGAACATCAAGCTGACAAACAGCGGCAACGCCGACCTTGCGCTGAGCCTCGCGACGGTTTCCGGAAACGGATTTGGAATCAGCGGACTCTCGGTCCCGACAACGATCAGTCCCGGGCAGAGTCTTTCGTTCAACGGGCATTTCGCCCCAACCGCGGCCGGCGGGGCGACCGGAAGTATCACCTTTGCCGACAACGCGGCCGGATCTCCACAAACACTCACTCTTTCCGGTAGCGGCGTTACGGCAAGTGCGACGCTAAGCGCCAACCCGGGCAGTATAGCCTTTGGCAATATCGTCGTCGGTAACACGAGCACTCAAACGATTACGCTGGCGAATTCCGGGAGTACAAACGTAACGATTTCTCAGATCAGCTCGTCTGGAACAGGTTTCAACGCGAGCGGACTCGCGACGCCGATGACCCTTGCCGCGGGACAGAGCGCGACCTTCACTGCACAGTTTGCCCCCGCGGCCGCGGGGAACACCTCGGGCAGCATCACGCTCACGAGCGACGCATCCAACCCGACTCTAACAATAGCTCTGAGCGGAACGGGAACACAGGGACAGCTCGCGGCCAATCCTGCGAGCGTCAGTTTTGGAAACGTTCTGGTGGGCAGCAGCGGGTCGCAGACTGTTACGTTGACCAACTCCGGAACCGCCAGCGTAACCCTTTCCGCCGCCAGTGCTTCCGGGACGGGCTTCAGCATCAGCGGCTTGTCCCTGCCGCTCACGCGTGCGGCCGGGCAAAATACCACCTTCACCGCGCAATTCGCTCCCTCGGCGACGGGCAGCGCCAGCGGCACGGCTTCTATCACCAGCAACGCGCCCGGCTCCCCCCTCACGATTGCGCTCAGCGGCACCGGCGTGGCCGCCACTTACCTGCTCGGGGCGAACCCGACGAGCCTGGCCTTTGGCAATGTGAACGTGGCCGGCAGCAGCTCTTTGAGCGCCACGCTGACGAACACGGGGAACTCCAATGTCACCGTTTCCAGCGTGACGGTCACCGGAACAGGTTTCAGCGCCAGCGGCGTCAGTGCTGGCACAATCCTAACGCCCAATCAATCGCTGACCCTGAATGTGGCGTTTGCTCCCGCGGCCGCAGGCAGCGTGACGGGCAGCGTGTCCGTGGCCAGCAACGCCACCAACTCACCCGCGACGATTGGCTTGAGCGGGACCGCGGTGCAGGGTACGCTCGCGGCCAATCCTGCGAGTGTCAGTTTTGGAAACGTTCTAGTGGGCAGCAGCGGGTCGCAGACTGTTACGTTGACCAACTCCGGAACCGCCAGCGTAACCCTCTCCGCCGCCAGTGCTTCCGGGACGGGATTCAGCATCAGCGGCTTGTCCCTGCCGCTCACGCTTGCGGCCGGGCAAAATGCCACCTTCACTGCGCAATTCGCTCCCTCGGCGACGGGTAGCGCCAGCGGCACGGTTTCCATCACCAGCAACGCGCCCGGCTCCCCGCTCACGATCGCGCTCAGCGGCACCGGAGTGGCTGCAACCTTCCTGCTGGGAGCGAATCCCGCCAGCCTCAGCTACGGGAATGTGAATGTGGGCGGCAACGGCTCTTCGAGCGTAACCTTGACGAATACTGGGAACTCGAACGTCAACATCTCGAGCGTGACCGTTTCCGGCGCAGGCTTCAGCGCCAGCGGCGTCAGTGCTGGCACAATCCTGACGCCCAATCAGACGGCCACTCTGAATGTGGCTTTTGCTCCCACGGCCGCAGGTAGCGTGACGGGCAGCGTGTCCGTGGCCAGCAACGCCACCAACTCACCCGCGACGATTGGCTTGAGCGGGACCGCGGTGCAGGGTACGCTCGCGTCCAATCCTGCGAGCGTCAGTTTTGGGAACGTTCTAGTGGGCAGCAGTGCGTCGCAGACCGTTACGTTGACCAACTCTGGGACCGCCAGCGTGACGATTTCCGCAGCCAGTGCTTCCGGGACGGGCTTCAGCATCAGCGGCTTGTCCCTGCCGCTGACGCTTGCGGCCGGGCAAAATACCACCCTCACCGCGCAATTCGCTCCCTCGGCGACGGGCAGCGCCAGCGGCACGGCTTCCATCACCAGCAACGCGCCCGGCTCCCCGCTCACGATCGCGCTCAGCGGCACCGGCACTCAGCCGCAGCTTTCCCCGACTCCCACCAGCGTTAGCTTTGGCAGCCTGGTGACGGGAACCAACACTTCGCAGACCATCACGTTGAAAAACACTGGGACTGCCAGCCTCACAATTTCTCAGGCGACCGTTTCTGGGGCCGGCTTCACCATCACCGGTCTCACAGTTCCGGTCACGATTGCGGCGGGCGGCAGCACCACGTTTAGCGCAGCTTTCGCGCCGACCACCGCGGGAAGCGTGACCGGCTCGATTTCTTTGGTTAGCAACGCGCCCGGCTCCCCGCTCGCGATCCTGCTCAGCGGAACCGGAGTGGCTGCAACCTTCCTGCTGGGAGCGAATCCCACCAGCCTCAGCTTCGGGAACGTGAACGTGGCCGGTAGCAGCTCTTTGAGCGCCACGCTGACGAACACGGGGAACTCCAATGTCACCGTTTCCAGCGTGACGGTCACCGGAACAGGTTTCAGCGCCAGCGGCGTCAGTGCTGGCACAAACCTAACGCCCAATCAATCGCTCACCCTGAATGTGGCGTTTGCTCCCACGGCCGCAGGCAGTGTCACGGGCAGCGTGTCCGTCGCCAGCAACGCCACCAACTCACCAGCGGTGATCTCGCTGTCCGGCGCCGGCGTACAGCCTCAGATTTCGGTTGTGCCGGCAAGCGTGAGTTTCGGGAATGTGGTGGTGGGAACCAAGAACACGCAGACGATTACGCTAAAGAACACCGGGACCGCCAATTTATCAGTCTCGCAGGCCACGGTCTCGGGAAGCGGCTTCGCTACCAGCGGGCTGACACTTCCCTTAACGTTGACCCCAGGACAAAGCACAAACTTCAGTGTGGCCTTTGCTCCGGCGGGCGTCGGCAGCGTGTCGGGCAGCGTCTCGCTGGTCAGCAATGCCCCTGGTTCGCCAACGGCCATACCGCTCAGCGGCAGCGGCGTCGCCGCCACACTGCAGCTTTCCGCCAGCCCCACCAGCCTGAGTTTCGGCAACGTGTCCGTGGGCAGCAGCATCACGCAAAGCGTTACCCTGACTAGTACGGGTAACTCCAGCGTGAGCATCTCTCAGATCAACGTTTCCGGTGTTGCCTTCAGCGCCAGCGGCCTCACCCCACCGCTCACTCTGGCGGCCGGACAGAGCACGAACTTCAGTGTGATCTTTCTTCCAGCGACCTCCGGGAGCTTGACCGGTAGCGTCAGTGTGGTGAGTAACGCCACCAACTCGCCAGCCACCATCGCGCTGTCCGGGACAGGAGTTTCGCACTCGGTCACGCTGAGTTGGACGGCCAGTACATCGAGCGTAGTGGGTTACTACGTCTATCGCGGCACGCTGACCGGCGGGCCCTACACGAAACTGAATTCTACGCCGCTAGTAACAATCACCTATGACGACAGCACCGTGCAATCGGGCCTGATTTACTTCTACGTGGTTACAGCTATGGATTCAAACAACGTCGAGAGCGTGCATTCCAATGAGATTTCCGCCACCATACCGATTCCGTAGTTGTCCACACTTGTATCGCAAGGTGTCGGCTAGGCAAAATTGTTTACTCTCTCAGTTTTCTAGCGAGAAGCAATTTATTTTGGAGGGATCGGGGGCAAAGTCCTAGAAGAAGCTTGAGACGGTCGGAGCGAAGAATCGCAAGGTTGCTGGTAGCTTCGGCATTCGCAAAAATTTGGCCTTCATCATGATTGCAAGACGTGGTTCCTATAAACCGGGTACAAAACAGAACGGCTCGCTACCCCTCAGCGGGCGCGGCCAGCGTTTTTGCCTGTGTACACCAGAACAAGCGCTTATGACCCCGCAGGACAGGGAGGTACCAGTACCAGTGGCCTACTGGGTAATGGTACTAATTCTAGACGTCAAGACAGTATCGTTCGTCGCTGCGCCCCTCCAGAGTGATCGGTGCCCAGTAACGAAAGGCCAGAAAGACATGATAGAAGTCGTGAGGGGCAAAGCAAACTGTGAAAATCTACGGACCCACAGAAAGGCAATCGGTTTGGGAGGAGGCCGGGCGGGGCTGATTATAGTAATCGTGGCATCCTTCCCGCTGAGCATTGTTTCTTCCGTCGCCGCCAAGCCAAGGAGTCAACTTGCAGCTAGCTCTACTTCTTTGAATTTCGGCAGCGTGTTAGAGGGCAGCAGCGCGTCTCAGTATGGAACGCTCAGCAACTCGGGACGAGGCAGCGTCACCATTCAGCAAGCGAGCATTTCCGGCGCGGCATTCAGCATCAGCGGTTTGAGTCTTCCGCTGACTTTGTCCCCGGGGGCCTCCGCCGGCTTCACTGTATTCTTCACTCCCAATGCGGCTGACAGCATTACGGGCAGCGTGACTTTCTTCAGCGATGCAGTCAACTCGCCAACGACAATCGCGCTTTCGGGTGCGGGCGTTGCGCCTTCACCCCAGATATCCTTGAGCCCCGCGGCGTTCAATTTCGGGAACATCGGCGTAGGAAGCAGCGCCTCGCAAATGGTGACTGCCTCCAACACTGGCAATGCGACTCTGACCATTTCGCAGGCGGCGGTCACCGGAACTGGATTTACCCTAAGCGGACTGACCTTGCCGGTGAATCTTCCGGCGGGCACGTCGATCGCTCTCACCGTCACCTTCGCACCGCAGGCGGCAGGAACTACAAGCGGCAGCGTGACGCTGACCAGCGATGCCCCTAACTCACCGACTAGCATCGCCCTGAGCGGCACGGCCGTGCAACCCCAACTCTCGGTCACGCCCGGCACTGTAAGCTTCGGGACCGTGGTAGACGGAACCGCGAACACTCAGACTATTCAGTTGACGAACTCCGGCAATGCGAACTTGACTGTTTCTCAGGCGGCGGTCTCCGGAAGCGGCTTGACGATCAGCGGTTTGGCTCTGCCCTTAGCTCTGAGCCCGGGACAAAGCGCGAACTTCAACGTGGCCTTTGCTCCGGCGAGTGCCGGCAGCGCAACTGGTAGTGTGTCTTTGGCCAGCAATGCCCCTGCCTCCCCGATCACCATCGCAGTTAGCGCGACTGGCGTCGCTGCCACGTTGCAGCTTACCGCCAGCTCGACCAGCTTGGACTTTGGAAACCTAAACCTGGGGAGCAGCGGCACGCAAAGCGTTACCCTGACTAATACGGGTAACTCCAGCGTGAGCATTTCCCAGATCAATGTTTCCGGCGCCGGCTTCAGCACCAGCGGCCTGACGCCGCCGTTGGACCTGGCGGCCGGTCAAACTACAACCTTCAGCGTGGTTTTCACTCCGACGAGTTCAGGAAGCGTGACGGGCAACGCAAACGTGATCAGCAATGCTAGCAACTCGCCGACGGTTATCGCTCTGTCTGGATCGGGAGTGCAGACGATTGCGCACTTGGCCACGCTGACGTGGGATCCTAGCGTTTCGGTGGTCGTCGGCTACAACGTTTACCGCGGAACCGTCTCAGGGGGGCCGTACACAGCGCTGAATTCCTCACTGGTTTCATCGCCTACGGATACCGATACCGCCGTTCAATCGGGTCAGACATACTTCTATGTAGTCACGGCGGTGGATTCAAACAACGTCGAGAGCGCGTACTCCAATGAGATTTCCGCAACCATACCGGTTCCGTAAGGCCTGGCAACCGGAGGCCGTAGCTAGCCTTCACACAGTTGTCAGGACGGCGGCGGGGGAAGAATAGCTTATGCTGGGAAATAAAAAAATCAATGCTGCTATCAGTTCCGAGGACGGCGTCTACTACGGCGATTACATCGAATGTACGCTCCTCACAGGTTCTACGCGCACTCGGACGACAAAGCTGGCTCCGTATTCATTGGGGCGTCGAGGAGGCAAAGTGAGAGGCAAGTGTTGGCTTTTGTTTTTCCCCATCCTACTGTTGATGGTTCCGGGTGTCGCCCACGCCCAGGCCTGGTCTGGCATTCTTTCATCCAGTCGAGCCATAAACTGGTCGAACGCAGGCATACCGGGAGGCATTCCGAACCGGGCCACCATCTGTGCAACCCTCAATCCGGGGGCGACAGCATCCCAGATCAACAGCGCCATCGCTTCTTGTCCGAACGGACAAGTCGTGTTTCTGAATGCGGGCACGTACAGCCTTACAGGTGGGATTGACTTCTCGGGTAAGAGCAACGTCACATTGCGTGGCGCGGGGCCCGAAAAAACCATTCTCGTCTATGGAAGTGGTGCAGCAGTTGGATGCGAAGCGCAACAAGTGAGCGTCTGCCTCGCCGGATCTTCGCGGGCCTGGGTGGGTAATCCCGGAACCGTCTATAACTGGACTGCTGGCTACTCCGCGGGGACAACTCAAATTACGTTCAGCTCTGTGTCTGGCTTGTCCGTCGGCCAGCTTCTGATTCTCGACCAGTTGAACGACAATTCGGATACCGGAAACGTGTTCATCAACGATACGACGACCTACGGGCAAGAAGGGGGGTCGCCGGGTCGATCAGGGTCTCCCGATCGGAACCAGCAGCAGTTCGTCGAAATTACGGCCATCAGTGGCACTGTGGTCACGATTTCTTCACCGATTTATATGCCGAATTGGCGCTCATCCCAAATTCCTCAAGCTTGGTCGCCAGGAGTCATTGGGTCAAACGTCGGAACGATGATCGGGGTCGAGGCGCTGACGGTAGATACGACGAACGATGGCTCCGCCGCCATGACCAACATTGAGTTTGGCAACTGCTATGCCTGCTGGGTGAAGAACGTCAAGTCCTTGAATGCCAACCGAAACCACATCTGGCTGTACCAGGCCGCGAGAGCGGAGATTAGAGACTCGTACTTCTACGGCACCAAAAATGCCGCTTCGCAGAGCTACGGCGTCGAGTCCTTCATGACCTCGGACGATCTGGTCATCAACAATATCTTCCAGCACATCACCGCGCCGTTGATGACGGGTAACAACGCCGGGTCAGTCTTCGCTTATAACTACGGAACCGATGATTATTATAATGTGATCACGTGGATGGAGCAAACTGGATGGACGCACGATGCGGGGGTCGGCATGGTGCTGTTCGAGGGAAACGAGGGCAACGGGCTCATTCTCGACGACATCCACGGCACGGCCGACTTCGTGACTCTCTTCCGCAATCAGTTCACGGGAATAGAACCGAATAAGACCGCGCACACGAACCCCTTTGAAAACATGGCTTATAACCGCTACCAGAACGTGATTGGCAATGTGCTAGGCACACCGGGTTATCACAACACCTACCAGGACGTTACCCCCTCCGGCACGAACGCTGATACGTCAATCTACCTTTTGGGGTGGTCAGGCAATCAGGGCACGACCCTCGGCAGCGTGCCCAACGATAGTTTGGTGGCGACGAGCCTGATGCGGTGGGGCAACTACGATACCGTCACGGGCGCGGCCCAGTGGAACGCTTCGGAGGTGCCGAGCGGGCTTAGCCAGTACGCCAATTCCGTGCCGAGCACTCGCAATCTTCCTGCGTCGTTCGTCATGTCCTCAAAACCGAGTTGGTGGGGCACGATGCCCTGGCCGGCGATCGGTCCTGACGTTACCGGGGGCTCTGACCTTACTGGACATGCGTATTTGAATCCCGCTCAACTCTGCTTTAACAACACTACAAAGAATAGCAGTGGCATCTTGAACTTCAACGCAAACAACTGTTACGCACAACTTACACCACCCGCTCCTCCGACGAACCTCAGCGGGGTTGTTCACTGATCTTCCCTCACGCTGGAGACATGACGCTACACCGTTGCAGGCGAGAACAGCAAAGGCAAACGTGGCTGCACAGAAAATACCACGGCTAGATCAATCGAAATCCCCGTAATCACTCCTATGCGCATAACAGGGTTTTCAAATTTCAATGCAAGAGAAATATACAAAGACAAAAGACAGAAGTTACTACTAGAAGTGGACCGATGTCTGGCTGTCCGGGCAGGTAAGAAGCGGCGGTGGAACCGGGCGATTTAGATTTGACTGATTCGGCCAGAAAAGTTGAAAGAGAGTTTTGAGAAGAGTTTTGTCCAGAAAGGGGACAACTGACCTCGGCGAACGCATGAAGAAACTATCTATATTGCCGTTGTTGCTTTTTCTAACGCTTGCGGCACCGGCGGCGGCGCAGACACACATACAGCAGTGCCAAAACAATGATTTTAGTCCAACCACGCGTTCAGACTATGCCTGCACACTGTTGCAGCCTACAGGCGCTGGCAATCAAATCGTTGTCGGCGTGGCCTCTGGTACCAACAGTACAGTGAGCGCGACCGATTCGCAGGGCAATGCTTATCTCTTGCTGTGCAATAAATACGATTCTTATTGGGACCAAGCGGTAGCCATCCTCTGGGCGCCAAACACTGCCGGGGGGAATCGCCGCAACTGTAACGGTTCATTTTAGCTCGCCTGTGAGTTATCTCGCTTTGGGCGTTCACGAATATGCTGGGTTGACGGCTGCAGATGGCTGTACGGGCGCACTGGGCCAGAGCGTCACGCCGACCGCAGCACTTACGACCACGGCGCCCGATCTCCTTTTCAGCATTGCGGTGGAAGATAGCATCCCTTCCGGCATCTCTTTGACGCCGCCTGCCGGGTTTACGGCACTCGAAAATTTAGCCAATGCCGCACCGCCTTCCGCACCGTATGCCGACGCTCACAGTTTGCAGGCGCTGCCCTCGACAGTGGCGGCTAGTTGGGCGCTTTCGCCGTCGCAATCTTGGATATGCATGCTGGCGGGGTTCAAAACTGCAAATACACAACCAACTCTGATTGCCAAATTGACCTACGATGACGGAACGCCTGTCGCAGGAAGTGCAGTATTATATTTGGAAGGCGCGACGGAAACACAAGTAGCTACGGCTCCCCTGGATGTAGCCGGAAAAGTTTTTACCACTTTTGCGATCGATCCCACAAAATCGTATCGCGTCGTCGTAGACGACACATTAGGGAATCTGGTTGCCGAAGGGCTTTCTCCGGCTCTGCCTGCTTCCATTAGTCAATCTGCAATTGCCTACATGGCGTCAACCGAATTCTACGTCGTGGTCAGCAAATTGACTGGAACCGTAATGAGCGTGACACCGGGGCCGATACAGTAAAATGCTATGGTCCTAACGGATGACCTTTCCCTGGCTAGAGTAACGTGTCGCTGGTCCCAGTGCCCCAGGTGCGGCCAGGAGTCAGCGCACCGGGATCACGACCTCGATGCCGGTCTCAAGCAGACGCTTGAGCAGGATTCTTAGCCGCGCCGGGATGGAGTAACCCTGACACAAGCGTTACCGCGGGATGGCAATGTTCGGCAAGCCAAGCAAGATGCGCATCAGTTCCGACTGCCGGTGCGCCCCAGTTTTAGCAAAGATATTTTTGAGTACAAACTGGAAAGGACCACCGCCCGCGAGGCCGGCAGCGCATCTGGATCATTGATGAAAATCAGAGCACAAGGAGCAGCCTCGGTGAGCATATCGCTGGAATGAAACGGCATCACAGAAACGCGCAGAGGGCGACGTTGCTCTCTGCTCAGCAGCATCGCGCCACCCGGGTGCATGCCCCTGCCCGCTCCCGTGGCTGCAGCTGACTGAACCAGCGAATCCAACTCGCGCGCCTGTCGCAGTTCCGTTGCCGTGAGCTGCTTCGCACACAGCATCAAACCGTCCTGCTCGCGTACAATCTTTTCTGCCCTGCTGTTCATCAAGACCAC
>WNGG01008780.1_pt1 | contig 15835 bp, 8 predicted proteins | sample 5400661 | NCBI WGS metagenome assembly WNGG01 (sample SAMN13153372, study PRJNA577476) | soil metagenome | isolation source: 100 cm soil or saprolite under Garry oak tree replicate 1 | place: USA:California | collected 2016-06-15
AGTCGCCCGCGCGCTCCGCGATGCCGGATTCCTCTACGTTGCCATCGATCTCCTTGGATACCGCAGCGGATCGATGAACGAAGGGGCCTGAGGCCCGCCCCGAGGGAATGGGTCGCGCGTTTCGTTGGCCGATTTCGTCGCCAGATTCCATTGACCGAAAGCTCAAATATTACGCCGTTATCGACGCAATACCGCGCGCTGTGTTGATCCGGATTCGGAGACGTGACTCGTGGCCGCCGTTGGGATCATCCCGAACCTGATCATCGGACTTCGCGAGGGAATCGAAGCCGCGCTCATCATCGGAATCATCCTCGGATACCTCGTGAAAATCGGCCGCGGCTCGCTGAAGCGGTATGTCTTCTTCGGGACCGCAGGAGCCATGGGGGTCAGCGCAGGCGTCGCAGCGATCTTGGTCCTGATGACGATTGAGTTCGAGGGGTTCGGGGAGATGGTCTTCGAAGGGGTCGCGATGCTGGTTGCAGTCGCGGTGCTGACGTCGATGGTCCTCTGGATGATGAAAGCCTCGCGCAGCATCAAAGTCCACGTGCAGCAGCGGATCGATGCGGCGCTTCGCGGGCGGCAGGCGTTCGGCCTCGTGCTGTTATCTTTCGTCGTAATCTTGCGGGAGGGGGTCGAGACGGCGCTGTTCGTGTTTGGCGCGGGAAGGCTCACCTCGCCCTTCGAGGCAATCATCGGGGTGGGCCTGGGCTTGCTGGTGGCGGCGATTATTGGCCTCGGCCTGATCCGCGTGTCCTGGCGGATCAATCTGAAGCGCTTCTTTCAGGTCACGAGCGTCTTCCTTGTCGTCATCGCGGCGGGCCTCTTCGCTCACGCAGTGCATGAACTGCAAGAAGCGTTCAAGTGGAGCCTCGGCTCAGCGACGCTCTATGACCTAACGAGTTCCTTTCCCGACAACGAGTCGAATGTTGCAGGGTATCTCTTGCGCGGCATCGTGGGCTACAGTGCGGCACCGACCCTCCTGGAGAGCTCGGCGTACGTCGCGTACTGGATCGTGGTTGGCCTGGTCTACCTTGGAATCCGGTCGGGGAAGATTACCGCCGTCTCGGAGCCCCTGCGCCGAGCATGGCGCGCCCTCTTTGGGCGGAAGACCCAACCGCAAGCCGATCTCGAGTGAACAGAGATTGGATCGCGGTCGGTGTGCCTCGACACGCGCGTGCCGGTCACGGGTTGATCTTGATGACCTTCGTCGGGCAGGCGGTCTCGCACGCCATGCAGTCGATGCAGTCCGACTCCCGAATCATGTCGGACTTGTCACATCGATACTTATCCCACTCCTCGCCGCCTTTCTCAATGATTTTGTCGTTCCCCGTGCCCTTCTTGCCGGGGGCGAGAAGCCACTCGAAGACGTCGACGGGGCAGACGTCCATGCAGACGCCGTCGGCGACGCAGCCATCGAAGTCGACGGCCACGTGGAGACCGTGGATCCCGAGTTTCGTTGGATACGGGTTCCCGTCGGCATCGGGCCGCGCGATGCCATCGGCGAAGACCTTGTGGTCGAAGTGGGTCCCGGTCTCGGGATATTCATCCGGCTTATTCATGAAGTCGGGGTCGATCGGTTTCGCGGCGAAGTCCACTTCACGCGACATCTGGTTGCTCCGTAGGCGTGGTCGCCCGGCCGTGAGACAACGACCGGGCGGAGGGTTGTTATACACCCCCCCTTTTTGACCTTTCCGGTTTAACTTCGATCGCGCGATGCGCGCGCGTCTTCGTCCTCATCGGGCTCTCGTTTTCATCTGTCTTCGAAACCTATTTCGGCGAACCCGCCGTGCCCGTGTGCGTGGCAAAGCGTCTCGGACCTCGGACGCGTGCGGTCCACGGCCGCCGCGGGAAGAGGCGAGGTCCGATTGTCACGCCGATTTACGCGAGTTCGACATGGGCTCTCGAGTCCGCAAGCCAAGGCGCCGAGTTTGCGAGGGCGACGGCGCCGGAGGCATACTACACCAGGTGGGGCAATCCCACCCTGCGCGAACTGGAGGAGACGCTCGCGGACCTCGAAGGCGGCGCCCGCGCGCTCGTGACCGGATCCGGGATGGGCGCGATCGCGTCGGCGATCCTCGCATGCGTGGACTCCGGCGATCACGTCGTTGCGGGAGCGAGCCTCTATGCCGCGACCACGGAGATTTTCACACGTCTCCTGCCTCGGTTCGGTGTGTCGACGAATTTCGTCGACCCGCGCAAGCCGGGGGCTTGGAAGGAGGCGGTCCGGAGCGACACCCGGTTGGTCTACATCGAGACCCCGGCGAACCCCACGATGATGATTACAGACATCCGCGAAGCGGTCGACGCCGCAAAATCCGTCCGTGCCACGACCCTTGCGGACAACACGTTTGCATCGCTGATCAATCAGCATCCCATCGAGCTCGGCGTCGACGCGGTCCTCCACAGCGCGACGAAGTACCTGAGTGGACACAGCGATGTCGTGGCGGGTGCAGTCGTCACAGCGAGCCCCCGCCTGTTCGACCGCATCTGGTTCACGTACAAGATGTTGGGACCTGCGCTCGGCCCGTTCGAGGGGTTCCTGGTTCGGCGCGGGCTAAAGACGCTCCCGATTCGCATGCAAGTCCAAGGCGCGAGTGCCCAGGCACTCGCCGAGTCGCTGGAGATACGCCCGTCCGTACGGGCCGTCCACTATCCCGGCCTCAAATCGTTTCCGCAACACGCCCTCGCGCGCAGGCAGATGTCCGGCTTCGGCGCGATGCTGAGCTTCGAGCTGAAGGGAGGCCATCGCGCGGGCCGACGGTTCGTGGAGTCTGTGAAGGTGGCGACGCTCGCCGTCAGCCTCGGCGGAACGGAAACGCTCGTGCAGCACCCCGCCTCCATGACCCACGGTCCGTTGACGGAGTCGGAGCGAGCGACGAGCGGGATTACCGAAGGGCTCGTGCGGGTGAGTGTGGGCCTCGAGGATACGGACGATTTGATCGAGGATTTCGACCGGGCGATCCGCACGGCCGCGCGCTGACGCCCCGCGCGGTGGGTCTAGCGCGCGGTCGGGTCCGACATCCCTCATGAGTTCACGCCGAGTTGGCTCGCGAGCGCGCGAAGCTCCTCCTCCTTCTTCCGGAGCTTTTCCTCACGGTCCAGGAGGTCCATGGCCTTCTTCTGGATGATTTTCACTCGGTTCGCGACATCTTTCTTCCACTCTTCCATCGTCGCAGTCGTCGGGCCCCCGGACTTCTCTGCCTCCATGAGACGCGCGCGGAGTCGGTCGACTTCGGCTTGTAGTTTCGCGACCTTCGCATCGAGTGCAGCTTGGTCCGCTTCCAGCGCCCGTTCTTTCCCTTCGAGGATCTCTCCCCTCGTGTCGAGTGACTTCTCCTGCCCTTCGATCTTCGCGACGCGAGCGCGGATTTTCTCCTCCTGATCCAAGACATCGAGCGCTTTCTTCTGGAGGAACCGGAGGTTCTTGGTGACCTCTGCCTGCATCTCGTCGGCTTGAGCGCGGATCTTGTCCGCGTCCCGCTTGGTCGTCTCTGCCTCATCGCGGGTCGTCTTCGCGGTCCGACGGTCCTCGTCGGCCGCGCCCCGCTGGTCGTCGATTTCTTTGCGGAGCTTTTCGAGACTTCGCATTCCATCTCTGACCTCGGCGTCTCGCGCAACGAGCGTCGCCTCGCGTGCCGTCAGGGACTTCTCAGAGGCCTTCGTGGCCTCCTCGCGCGCGCGGAGGTCGTGCTCCTTCTTTGTGAGGTCTTCCATGAGGTTGTCCGCACGCTGGAGTTCCGTCGCCAGGGCCTGCTCCTTCGTCGAGGCTTGCGCCATTTTCGCTTCGAGCGCCGCCGTCCGGGACTCCAAGTCCTTCTGGCGCGTCGTCAGCTGATCCGAAGCCGCGGCAATGCGCACCGCTTCTTGGTCCAGGGCCGACTTCTTGGAGCGCAAGTCTGTCTGGAGCGCCGCAGAATCTCTCTCCGATGCCGCCAGCTTCACCTGCCGCGCCTCGAGGTCCTTGAGAGCGGTGGCGATTTCCATATCTTTCATAGCCAACTTCTGTGAGGCCTCTTGCAGCTGGGCGAGATGACCTTGTGCGTCCCGTTCGGCCTTCTCGGCCTCCGCTCGACGACTCTCAAGGCGCGCCTGTTGCACGGCGAGGTCGGCCGTCTGGCGCTTCGCCGCCCGTTCGGCTTCTTCCGCAACTAGAGCCCTTCGTTGGGACTCCGCGACGAGCCGCTCCGCTTGCTGGGCCTGCTGCGCGGCCGCATCGCGCGTCGCCTCGAGTTGCCTCAGCTCCTCGGTCCGTCGGGCGGACCAGGTGGAGCGCTCCGATTCGAACGACTGGCGGCCCCGAAGGAGATCGTCTTCTTTTGTCTTCAGATCCGCGAGCCGGGCCTCTGATCGGCGCCAAGCCGCCTCCGCTTCCGCCGACTTGGCCGTCTGGGCCTTCGCCTCCGCGTCTAGTTTGGATCGCTCCATCTCGAGCTGCGCGAACGCCGCCCGTTGACTGCGCTCTCGTCCCTCGAGTTCTTCGGTTTTCTTCGTGAGCTCGGTGGTGCGCGATTCTGATGTCGTGGTGAATTGTGCCTGCTGGGACCGCAAGCTCGTCTGGAGGGACTCCCACTCGCGGCGCTTCTCCGCCGCCTCCGACTCGAACCGACGGACCGTCTGGTCGAGCTGGGTCCCTCGAGTGTCCAGGTCCTGCTCTCGGCGGATGAGCGCCATCGCCTGTGCAGATATCTCGGTCAAGTGGGCTTCTGCCTGGCGCTCCTTTGATTCGAGTTCCCGTCCGCGAGCCTCGAGCTCTTGCTCTTCGGCTTGAAGTTCTGCCTCTCGCGCGGTGAGCGCCCGTTCCCGGACCGACATTTCCTTCGCTTTCGCGCCGAGGGTCTCTTGGAGGGCGGACGAGTCCCGTTCGATGCGCTCCCTCTCGGCGTGCAGTTCTGCCTCCTTGGCCGCGACAGATTGCCGCATGCCCTCCGCCTCGCTGCGGACGCGCGCGGCTTCCGATTCGTAGCGGTCTTTGAACTGCGCGAGTTCGAGCTGTTGGGATTCAATCTGCTTCGTCGTCGACTGGAGGTCCGCGCGTTCCTGCTGAAGGCGTAGGTCGCTCTGGCGGAACGATTCCTCCGTCGTCGCGATTCGGCTCTCTCGCTCCGCGAGCTCGCGGGCTTTCGCATCTTGGGTTCGGACTTGCGTCTGGAGATCCGTCTCCGTCTCGTGCAGTCGCTGGGTGTGCGCAGCTCGCTCCGTTTCGAAGTCGGCCTGTTTCGAGGTCAGCTCCGTTTCGAGTTGTTTCAACGCCTCCGTCTGCTTCGTGAGTTCGATGGCCTGGTGCGCCGCCTCTTCGCGGAGGGCACGTTCCCGCGACTCGATCTCGAGGAACCGTTGTTCGGCCTCCTTCGCAAGTTGTTCTGCGCTGGCCTTCACCTGAGCGACGGACCGGCCGGCCTCTTCGACCGCCTTCTCCCGGCGCTTGAGATCCTCGTCGCTTCGGGCAATCCAGTCCACGTCTGTCCGGACCTTTTCTTCTTTCTCTTCCATGTCGACCTCGCGCGCTTCGATGCGCATCACCCGATCCGCCCACGAGGCGCGCGCGGAGGCCGCCTCTTGCTCGAATGCGTCCCGCTGGTCCTTCAGGAGGGCTTGCTCGGACTCCAGGGTCGTCTGCCAGGTCCGTCGCTCCTCCGCTGCCTTCGTCTCCGCGTCACGCAGTCGGGCCGCCTCCCCGTCGAGTTCCTTCGCGAGGTTTGTGAGGTCAGCCTTCCGAGCATCGAGGTCACCGCGAATCTTGTCCGCTTTCGCCGCCTCGATTTCCAGAGATTCGTCCCGGGCCGTCAGTTCCGCGAAGCGACGCGCGTTCTCCTCCGCTTGGGCGCGGACGGCGTCCTCCTTCTCGCGGAGGGACTGTTCCCGGGCTTCGAGCTCGATTTCCCGGGAGAGGATGGCTTGGCTCTTTTCGGTGCGCTCAGCCTCGAACGTCTCCTTTTCCTGGGCCAGGCGGAGTTGACTCTCACCCAAAGTCTTCGCCTGCCCATCGAGGTCGTCGCCCCGTCGGCGCACTTCCTCATCGGACTGGGCTCTGCGTTCCTCGAATTCTCTCCGATCCGACTCGAACGCACCTCCTGCTTCGTCGAGGACCACGCGGTCCTCGTTGAGCGTCGTTTCCCGCGCGCTCAGATCTTCCGCCTGGGCAATGAGTGCCTGGGTCCTCGTCGTCAGCCGATCCTCGTGAGCCTTCAGCTCGGCGTCCTTCTGGGCAAGTGCATCCGTTCGTTCCGCGAGTCGTGCTTCGTCGGGCGCGATGCGAGCCTCCCGCGCCGCGAGTTCCTTCGACAACTGCCCCATCGCGATTTCGCTCTGTTCAACGGCGCTGACCCGGCTGTCAATGGAACGTTTGAACTCGAGGAGTTCTCTCTGATCCGCTTCGAACTTCTCACGGGCGTTCGCCAGGTCCGCCTGATTTCGGCCGAGGGCTTCTTCACGCCGCGCGGCCTCGTCCAGCCTCCCCTGCACCGTGGATGTCTCGGTCGCGAGGCGTTCCATCGCGTCCCGCAGGCCAGCCTCCCCTTTTACGACCTCGTCGTCGCGGTGGCGAAGCGTCTCTTCGAGCGTGGTCGCCGCCTCTTCTCGCGCGCGGACTGTTTCGGACTTCGCGCCGAGCTCGGCCGCCTGCTCCTGGATTTCTGCGGTGCGTCGGTCGATGGAGGTTCGAAGCTCTTCGACTTGTTGCGCCAGCTCATCGACCGCCTTGCGGTTTTCCGTCAAGTCGTGTTCCCGTCGCCTGAGGTCCTGCTCTTTCGCCTCGAGCGCTTCGGTATCCGCGGCGATCCTGGTCTGCACCGCCTGCGCCTGCTGGGTCATCGATTCGACCTCGGCGACTCGCGTCTCGACTTCCGTCCGGCGTGTCTCGAGGCGCTCCATCTGCGCGGCCGCATTGGCCTCTCGGGCCCGGGCCTCTTCGAGGCGTTGTTTGACAGCGTCCTCGAACTTGTCCTGAATCTGAACGAGCATCTCTCGCGCGAACTCGACGTGCTCGAGCGTGACCGGTCCGTAGGCGAGGAGCACGACGCCCAAGGCGTCCCCGCGCACCGTTTGGCCGTGGTACTTCCTGACCTTGATCGGTTTGTCGACGGCGTCCAAGATGCCCGCCTGCACCGCTTGGTCGTATGTGACCTGGCAAGACGGGTCCAGGGTGAATTCCCTGAGCATTCGACCGTCGTCGTCCACGAGGAAGGCCTTTGCGGGTCTCCAGCGCTGTCGTTGCGCGAACATTGCAACACCCAACAGGATTCCAATGGGGAAGATCGCAAGCATGTAGGACGATTGCCACCATGGCGGCGGAACCGGGTTATGAACAGTCACCCGCATGTCCGGGTCCGAACCGAGCATCGTGAAGACGACCTCACCCGAACCGTTAACGGTGCCGCTTGTGAACGAGGAGCCGTCTTTCGTCACAGTGTAGGGGATGCCGGCTGCATTCCCGCCGATCGTCCACGTGATCGTCTGGGAGGGGACGCTCGAGCTGTGCGACCACGCATAGGATGATCCGCGAGACCACTCGCTGAAGACCGAGATTGTGACGAGGGCGGTCGTGTCGCTGTTCGTGACCGTCAGGTTCGTCACGTTCACCGAGCCATCCGCCATCGTCCCATTGACGGTCAGATTGTTGAACGCAATGCTGTGGCTCGTCATCGTCAATGTGCTCGAGTTCGCCACCGTCAGAGTTTCCGTCGTCAGGTCCGACGCGAGGGCGACGGTTCCCGCGATCGTCAGCGTGGCGAACCGCTGGCCGGTCCCGAGGACAATCGATTGACTCGCTCCTGTGAACGTGGCAGCGGAGCTGGTCGAAGCAAAGGTGGTCGCTGAGGATGTGTTCCAGGAGCCCGCGATGGATAGCGTCGAGGATCCGAAGGTGAGGACCGCCGGGCCCGTGGAACTCAGGTTGCTGTCAAAAACGGACGTCGAGCCCGTCAGCGTCAGAGCCCCGGACCAAATGATGCTCGAGGCAAAGGTTGTGCTGATTCCTGGGTTCACGAGCAGGTTGAACAGTGTCTGCGTGACATCGATGGAGCCGCCCGAGACGTTAACGACGATGGTCGAGGCGCCGGTCGCAAATGCGCCAGCGGATGTGCTCAACGATTGAACCGTAATGACGCTGGCATTGGCCGTGAGAGATCCACCGACTCCGACCGTCAGCGCACTCGCGGTAATCGGAAGACTCGAGCCGGAGGTCGTCACACTGGTCGTCCCGGGGCCACCTTGGATCGTGATCGCGTTCGCCACAAGGCCGTCTGAGGCCATCGTGAAAGTCGTGGTCGACGACCCGCTGTTGAACACAATCGTGCTGAATTCGTTGCCCGCCAAGTTCGTTCCTGCGAAGGTCATGATCCGGTCCGAGGTCGCGTTGAATGTCACCACGGCCGATCCCGAGGACCAGGATGCCGAAGTCGATGCGTTCGTCCAATTCCCGGAGACGGTCCAGGTCTCCGAGCCAAACGCGATGTAGGACGACGCGGAGGAGACGTCCACGTTCCCGGCGATGGAGACGGTCCCGGAAGTCGAGGCGAGATAGCCCCCCGCCAACGTCAGGTCTCCATTCACCGTTAACGCGTGTGGGCCTTTCGCGAGTCCGCCGGCGGAGATTGTGAGGGCGGAGACCGTCAACGGGGACGCCAGGGAGACGCTCCCTGCAATGACCAGGGATGCGAAGGCCTGTGAGGGCCCGAGGTTAATCGTTCCGGAGGTGACCGTGAGGGTCACCGTCGACGACCCGGCATTGAGTCCCGAAGACGGTCCGGATGTGTCCCAAGAACCCGACGCCGAAATGGAGCCGCTCGTGAGTGAAATCGAGTTCGTCGCAGCGTCGTTCATCGTCACGCTGGCGACGATGACCGCGGATGTGGTCCCGATTAGGCTTCCGCCTCCCGAGATCGTAAGGTTGGCACCTCCCGTGATGCTGTTCCCGGATGTAGTCAGCGTGCCCACGATGGACAAGGTGCCGCTCACGTCGATCGCACTGCTCTGCGTCACCGCGCCGGAAATCGTCAGATTGCTGAAGCCGTTGGATGCGTCGAGCGTCGCGACGGTCTTCGCCGTCCCCGACATGGTCACCGTGCTCGTTCCCTTCGTGAACACCGAGCCGGCTCCGCTTGTGTCCCAGTTGCCGGTGCTGGTGAACGAGCTGGTCGTGAGCGTGATCGTGCCGCTCGTCCCCCCGGTCATTGTCACGCTCGAGACGGTAATCGCGGAAGCGTTCGCGGTGAGGATGCCGCCGTTCCCGACGTTCAGCGCGCCGCCGGTCAAGCCCAGATTGGCCGTGGCGAGGGCCGTCGTCGAAGACCCATCCGATACGTTGAGGTTCCCACCCCAAATCATGGCCCTAGTGGCCATCGTGAACGTCTGGGCGGACGCTGCGGACGAAGTGAATGTGATGTTGTTGAACTCATTGCCGGGAAGATTCGTGCCGGCAAACGTCATGGTCCCGCCCGTCGGGCTGGTGAACGTCGCCGTCCCAGTCCCAGGACTCCAGGAAGCAGATGTCGAAGCGTTCGTCCAAGTCCCGGTGACGGTCCAGGTCGACGAACCCATGACGATGTAGCCGTTCGCGGCGCTAACGTTCACGTTGCCGTTGACCGTGATGGCGGACCCATTCGCCGTCAAGCTTCCGAAGGTCGCAACCGCGAGCGCCCCTGCGGTAATGCCCAGGTTCGACGCCGACGTCGTCAAGATGGTCGGTCCCGTCGCCCCGCCGGTCGAGTTGCGGATTGTGAGCGTCGCTCCCATCCTGAGCGCGTTGACCGCCATCGTGTACGTGATGCTGGGGGTCACACTGGCATCGAGCGTGAGATTGTTGAACTCGTTCGTCCCGCCGGCCAGTGCGGCGAATATCAGCGTCCCGTTCGCGGCATCTCGGATTGTCACCGTGCTCGTCCCTGCGACCCACGAGGCAGAGGTGGACAGATTCGTCCACGTTCCGTTGATCGTCCAAGCCGATGCGCCGAGATTAACGATCGTCCCCGCGGTGAGCACGTCCACATCGCCGGTGACGATGATTGTGGAATTTCGCGCCAGGAGGGTGCCTTGGATGGCGAACGGGCCGTTCACTGTGAGAGCCCAGTTGGATGCCGTCGTGTCGAGCGTGCCGGTGAAGCTCGTCATGTCAATGCTGGCGATCGTGGTCGCTGCTGCGAGAGTCGTGGTCCCCGTAGGGGTCGCGTTGAAGACGGCATTGTTCGTTGCAACCGGAGTGCAGCCGCACGGTGCCCCGCCGGACGTGTTTGACCAGTTCGCGCCCGTGGCCCACGTCCCGCCCGCACCGATTCGATAGCAGTTCCCTGCGGCTACACCGCAGTTCGGGACCGGTAGCACGCGAACCGCGGCCACAACCCAGTCGGTATTGTTGCCATCGGTCCAGGTAATCGCCGTTCCTGGGTTTGGCATGTCCGCGCCCGCTCCGCAGAGACTGGTGCCGCCGGCGGTGCACTGGGTCGGTGCGATCCCATAGAGACTCGTCGCCGCTGCCCCTGTACCCGTGACCGCGGTGGGCGCGGTGGTTCCTCGGATCGCGAGGACCGCAAACGCCAGTTCGCCCGCGGATGCGGGAGAGATTGAAATGTTCGGATTCGTGCTCGTCGCGCTGGCGGTCGTGCCGCCGGCGGTCGGAGTCGTCGCCGAGACCCCACCCAGGAGGACGGTCGCACAAACGTGTTTCGCGGTGCCGCTCACCAGCGTCGCGGTCATCGTTTGCGCGCCGCCCGGAATCACGCCTTGGTAGAACCATATCTCGGTCCGCACGAATCCGGTGCCGCTCGAAGCGGTCCCCGGAATCAGGCTCAGGCTGGCCGAGCCGTACGTGACGCTCGTGTATGCGGTGGGCCCGCGATTGCTGAGCATGACGAGCACCGCGTTGTCCGCGGCCGCGGCCGTTTGGGACGTCGTACAGGTTCCGGCGGCGGGGTCGACGACCGTGACGGTGGTCGAATCCACCGTCAACGAGTCGGCCTTGGCGTTCATCGTGAAGAGATCGAAAAACCACCCAACGCCGTCCCGGATCGAGTCTCGGATTCCGATTCCTACCTCGTGCCAGTCGACCGGAGGGAACCACACTCGGAGGACGTGATCGATGGCACTGCCCCACGTTTCCAGCGGGTGACTTGAGTCGGATGAACGAAGACATTGAGATTTGGAGATGCAAAAGAGACGGACACGAGTCGCTCCGTCGGATACGGGGACCGCGACGGGAGCACGAAGGTGACATTAGTGTACGGCTGCAGCTCATTTCCTTGGAAGAGGAGCCGCTGCAGTTCCGGCGTCCAGGCACGCCCCGGAATTGTGAGGCCACCGTCCGAGGTTCTGAATTGGGCGAGAGGGTCGGGCATCGACTGACTTGCGACCACGAGGGCGCTCGTTGCCAAGATCACGAAAGCGAGCAGGAATGCGGTTCCTGCGTTCACGAGAACACCACGACATAGACGACGAACTGGCCGCACCGAGCAGCGTTGCCGCTCATCGACGCGACAGAAGGACCGGGGGTTCCGGTTGAGGCATTTCGTTCGACGTCGAGGAAGGAACCTGGCAGTTCTGCACATGAGACGTTCAAGTCGTCACGACTCTGGCGAGCGTCTGCGTGGCTTTACAGCGGGTTCCGCTGCGACCTATTTAAGCGCCGTTTGGTGGTTATCTGACCTGATTTCCTTCGAGACGAAGTCCCGTCACTCGACCGCCACGCGCCCGGAGAGCCGGGCCTCCATCGCCTCCAGCTCCGCCGCGCGCCTTCGGAGCTTCTCCTCGCGATCGAGGAGCTCCAAGGCTTTCTGCTGGATGATCTTCACCCGCCGCTCGATGTCCTTTTTCGCCTCGTCCGGCTCCGCACGGACTTCCGGGGCCTGGGGCTTCGCCTGGGCCAGGAGGGTCCGCTGCCGGTCCAGGTCCTGCTCGCGGGACGCGAGATCTTGCTCCCGTCGCACGAATTCACGGTCCCGTTCATCGACCCGCGCTTCGCGATCCCGGACCCGCTCCTCGCGATCGAGGAGCTCGATTGCCCTCCGTTGAAGGAACTTGCGCTCCCGCGCGAGCTCGGCTTTTTCGCCCTCCATCGCTTTCCGGACTTCTTCGGAGACGTCGCCGGGGGGGCGATGGGAAGCGACGAGGCGTTCTTTCGCCATCGAGGTGAAACGCTGGCTCAGATCGGCCACGCGGCTCTCGATCTCGCGACGAGTCTTGTCTTCTTCCGTGGCCCGGGCCGCGGCCTCTGCTCGTTCTTTCTCGAGAACCGCGACCGAGTCCTTCGCCTCCTTCTCGAGTAGTGCGATCCGGGCTGAAGCCTCTTGGTATCGAGTCTCGAGATCGGTTTTCGCCGCGACGAGCGCCTTCCGTTCCTGGTCGAACGCCTGTCGGGCGTCGGAACTGGCTCTCGACTCGGCCTTCTTCGACTCTTCGTTGGAACTCGCCGCGATTTGTTCCGCGATTTCGAGCGTCTTCGCGGATCGGGAGGCCCCTTTGGACACCGCGTCCTGCAGTTGGGTGGAATAGTCTGCGAGGGCCGCAAGCCTCGCTTTCTGCCGGTCGAGTTCCTCCTGGCGCCCGCTCAGGTTCGCCGCATCCGCTTTGAGCTTCGCCTCCAACTCTGCCAGAGATTTTTCTTTCGCTTGGAGCCGTGCGTCGCGTTCAGCGAGTCCCTTATCGAGATCCGGTTTCGGCTCGGTGGCGCGCGCGGGCGCGGGGCGGCTCGTGGCAGGGGCGAGATGCGAATCCGCCGCGGTGAGGAGGAGGGCGGTCCAATTGACATCATCCGGTGCGAGTTGTCCACGCGACAAAAGGACGAACACGAACTTGCCACTCTGAAAAGCCGTGAACACGTATTCGCCCACGAACAGCGAATCGCGGTCCCCGATTCCTTCATCGGGCAGGACCTTCAGGAAGTCGTTGTAGTCGATCGGGCAGTCCGAATCGAGAATGTACTCGCCGGCCATTTCTCCGCGCTCATCGAGGACGTAAATTTTCTTAAGCTGAGCCCGAGTGACCTTCTTCAGCGGAGCGGCCAGGAGGATTCCGGAGACGACCGGGCCGAGGCCTCGCACTACGAGACCGGAAAGCAGAGCTTCGATCGCCCCTTGCATACGCTGACCGCCTTGGTCGCGAGGGCATCTCCTCGCGGTCGTGTACGGAGAAATCGAGCGGCCGGCGCCTTATTTAAGAAACGGGCTTTGGTTATCGGTTGTGAGAAGGGGGGCGCCCGCCGGGTCGCCGGAACCGCGACGTCCTCCGGGGTTCCTTCCGTTCCGTCTCCGCTCAGACCAAGGAGCGGGCTCGTTCCAGATTGTCGACACCGAGCGCGAGTTGGGCGTGCCCGCCCACTGTGCCGAGATGAATCGCGCTGACGACATCCACGCCGGCGTCGCCGAGTTTCCGGGCGAGCGCCGCGAGGGCTCCGGGCTTGTCCTCGAGGCGCACGACGAGGACCGTCCGCATCGAGCAGGTGTAGCCGCTCTTCATGATCGCCTCCCTCGCTTGCATCGGCTGATTCACGATCAGGCTCACGTATGATCGCCCGCCGGCGGATTCGGCGCCGATCGCGTCGATATTGATACCCGCCTCTCCCAGAATCGCGGCAAGCTTCGCGAGCTCTCCCGGCCGATCTGGGACCTCCACGTCGATTTGGATCATGTCCCCCTCCGGATGGACATAGCAGTGCGAGGCTACAAGCGTTGCGCGCCGTCGTGTGGCGGCACATCGCTTATGGGATGCGGAGTCCTCACCCGTCCGATTTTCATGCGGTACACACTCGTCTACGTCGGGATTCAGGTCCGCAACATGGAGCGTTCGATCTCATTCTATCGCGATGTGCTGGGGATGCAGGTCGTCCGGCGTCAGCGCGTTCCGGAGACGGACGGCGAATGGGCGGAGCTTCGAAGTGTCGGGTCCAAGCAGATGCTCGAGCTGAACTGGTACCCGGACGGCTCCAAGTTCTTCACCGGACCCTATCGCAGTGGGGACGAACTGGACCACATCGCGTTCGAGTGCAAGGATGTCGAACGGGCGTACCGGGAGCTGCTTGCGACCGGGGCCCGGGTCGGGCATCCGCCCTTCGCCGAGGGTAACGGTTTGCTGGCATACGTCGAAGACCCGGACGGAATCTGCATCGAGTTGACGGGCTCCATTCCCGGCCAATAGTTCCGCAGGACCGTACGACTAGGTGCGGACCGAGGGAGGCGAGAGCACGATTCGGGCGTCGACCGCTCGGTAGCCCTTGCCTTCCGGGAGGACCACCACGGGATTGAGGTCGAGCTCCTGGACCTGATCGGAGTCAGACACGAGCTGGGCGAGTCGGAGGAGGCCGTCCTGAAGCGCCTTCACGTCTCGGGGTGGCTCGCCCCGGACGCCTTTCAGGAGCGGGTAGGTCCGTATCGATTCGATCATTCGCATCGCGTCGCGATCTGTCAGCGGGGGCAGTCCAAACGTGACGTCCTTCAGATATTCGACATAGATTCCGCCCAGCCCGAAGACTAGACACGGTCCATAGACCTTGTCGCGGGTCATACCCAGAATCACTTCAGTGCCGCCGGTCACGAACTCTTGGACCAAGAATCCCTCGAGAGCGACTCCTCGCTCGCGCAAGCGGGCGGCGATGCCTGACGCGCCATCTAGTAGGGCCTCCTTCCCACGCACGTCCAGCAGGACCGCCTGCATTTCGGACTTGTGAACCAGCGTCGGGCCGACCGCCTTCAGGACCACGGGATAGCCAATTTCCTTCGCCGCTCCAGCCAGGCCGTCGACGGAGCGGACGAACCGAGTCTTCGCGGTTCGTATCCCGTACGCCTCGAGGAGGCGGTTGGCCTCGTCGCCGCGCAACAAGAATCGATTTTCCGTTCGAGCCCGCGCCAACACGGATTCGGCCACGCCGCGATCGACGGGGAACGTTCGCACTTCCCCCTCCTCCCGTTCCCGATACCGGGCGTAGCGGTGCATCGCGGCAAGCGCCCGCGCCGCGCTCTCCGGGTACGAATACGAGGGCACGCGATGTGTAACGAGCTCGACGAAGCCCGCGCTGTCCTCGGCCCGTCCCAGGAAGTTGCACAAGACCGGTTTCCGGTGTTTCTGGGCCGTCTGCCAGATCGCGCGGGCGACATCCACTTCGTCCACTCGGACGGGCGGCACGTAAATCGCGATGGCGGCGTCGACGCCTCGGTCGGCGAGGACGGCGTCCATCGCGCGTCGATAATCCTCGAGGCTCCCCTGCGGGGTGAGGTCGATCGGGTTGTGAAGCGACGCCTCCGGGGGAGCCCATCTCTTCATGTACGCCTGCGTCGCCGGTTCGAGCTCCGCGAGCCGGAGCCCCTGGGCGACCAGCTCGTCGACACACATGATCGCCGGACCCCCGGCGTCCGAGACCACCGCGACGCGGTCTCCCCGAGGGATCGGCTGCAAGGCGAACGCCATTGCAAGATCGAAGAGTTCCTCGATCGAGTTCGCACGCAGGACTCCGGTCTGGGAGAACACCGCCTCCGCGGCGAGGTCCGAGCCGCTGAGGGAACCCGTGTGGGACACAGCCGCTCGGCTTCCCGCTTCCGAGCGCCCCGACTTCACCGCGATGATGGGTTTGTCTTTCGTTGTCTCGCGCGCGATCCGAACGAAGTTCCGCGGGTTACCGAAGTTCTCGATGTAAGCGAGGATCAGTTTCGTGTCCGGGTCCCCGTGCCACACCCGAAGGAGATCGTTGAGGCTCACTTGGGCCTTGTTCCCCAGGGAGCAGAACTTCGCGAAGCCGATGCCGAGGGATTTCGCGTGGTCCAGAATTGCGATGCCGAGGGCGCCGCTCTGCGTCGCGAGCGAGATCCCGCCGGGCAGCGGTGGCGTCGGTGCGAACGTCGCATCCATCCGGATGTCC
>WNGG01016830.1_pt1 | contig 15832 bp, 16 predicted proteins | sample 5400661 | NCBI WGS metagenome assembly WNGG01 (sample SAMN13153372, study PRJNA577476) | soil metagenome | isolation source: 100 cm soil or saprolite under Garry oak tree replicate 1 | place: USA:California | collected 2016-06-15
GTCCAGGTAATCCAGGCAATCGGCGTCGGTTGCGAACCACGATTGGAACTCTCCGGTGGACCCGGGGTAGTACACGCCCGCCCGAGGCTGAAGATCATCCACACGTCTAGCTTAGTCCGGTCAGATGAATATCCCTAACGTCGCTTATGGGGCCAGCGCGGCCAGCAGGGCGGACGGGTCGTAGCCGCCCCGGTGCACCACGCCGTCGATGAACAGCGTGGGGGTGCCGAGCACCTGGCCCGAGGCCATGCCGCTGTCCACGTCGCGCTGGATCCGCTCCTGCACAGCCGCGCCGGCCCGATCGCGGTCGAAGGCCACGACGTCCAGGCCGAGCTGGGAGGCGTACCCGCGCAGGTGGCCATCTTCAAGCGCCTTCTGTCGGTGGAACAGCAGCTCGTGCATATCCCAGAACCGGCCCTGCCGGGCAGCGGCCTCGGCGGCGGCCGCAGCGGCGAGGGCGTGCGGGTGAATACCGGTCAGCGGGAAATGCCGGAACGCGAACCGCACGTTCCGCCCAAGCTGCCGGTCGACCTGCTCGATCGTGTGGAACGCCTGACGCGAGTACGGGCACTCGTAGTCGCCGTACTCAATGATCAGGCGCCCGGCGGGCGAGCCGCGGACGTGATCGACCTTCTCGTCGAGTGGCGCCAGGACCACCGGGCGATCGTCCGGCATCGCGTTGCGGGTCACGGGCTGCCTCCCGGTGCTGCGTGCGAATCCGGCTGGCCAGGCGGTCAGAAGCCGACCGGCTCGCGGATGAGGACGAGGTGGATGCGGCCGGGGAACTCCTGATGGATCTCCAGGATCTTCCCCACCTGGCTGTGCTGCCCGTAGGCGGCCTGCGCGCGGGCGTCTTCCAGCGGCAGGCTGTGCTGGTAGATCCGCTGGTGCGCGGCTTCCAGCGTGGGCACCAGCTTCTGCGCGCCGACCACGAAGATCACATTGGCGGCGCCCCAGGCGTAGGAGGCCAGCTGGCTCCCGGACGCCGATGCGATGACCAGGGTGCCATCGGCGGTGACCGCGTGCACGCTGCCCAGCGCGTAGTCGGGCTGACCGCCGATCGCCTTCATGTCCTGCGCCTGGGTCGCGAAGTCCAGCGCAAGCATTCTGTTGCGCGCCGACTCCCACCGGCCTCCGCCGTCGTTGATCGCGTCGGCGATCCCGGTCTCGGCCAGGGTCATCGAGGTGTTGGTCATCACCGATGAGCCCTCCGGGATTCGGGCGAGCACGGCCTGGCGTGCGGCATCGAGATCACCGGTGACCTCGACACTGAACCCGTGCTCCTCTAGTGCCACCACAGTCGCCTGGAGGGTGTGTTCATCTGGCAGCGTGGTGAAGCGGTCGGGGACGGCAGTCGTGCTCATTTGCTGGTCCTCCCTGATGCAGCTAGCTGGCTGTCGAGTGCCCTGAAGCTAATGGGCATCGAGGTGAGCGGCGGTCGCCTGGTTCCGGTGATTCCGCAGACCGGGACCACGCAGGATGAGATCGATCGCGCCAAGGCCCGATGCCTACGCGTGGCGATCAGTCACAAGCGGCGGAGTCCGTGACCGTTGAGCCCGTCGGGGCTTCTGGACCAGTCCGCGCTGTACGGCGTCCTGGCGGAGATCGAGGCCCTCGGCCTCGACCTGCTCGAGGTGTGCCAGCTCGAGCCTCAACGCAAATCACCGGAAACGGGTGACCGCCGCTCACCTTGGTGGCCGTTAGCTTCGGCCGCACCAGTTCCCTGCTGCGAGTAGGTGCCGCTCTCATTACCAGCACCCCGTCGCGCGACCCGGCGGCCAACCATCTCCGCACGCCGGAAACGCCGCGTTCCTGGTCATCGACTACCAGCAAACCGGGAGTTCATATGGCACAGCCCATTGCTTCACCAGGTCCGCGGAATGCGCAGGACCACCCGACGGCGCCTGCTGACCCGCGCTGGTTGGTCCTGGTCGTGGTGGCCGTGGCCCAGCTGACGGTGGTCCTGGATGGCACGGTGGTCAATATCGCGCTGCCCTCAGCCCAGCATGCGCTGGGGTTTTCTAACAATGACCGGCAGTGGGTGGTGACGTGCTACGCGCTGGCCTTCGGTAGCCTGCTGCTGCTCGGCGGCCGGATCGGAGACATGTTCAGCCGCAAGTGGGTTTTCATCACGGGCCTGGCCGGGTTCGCCGTGGCCTCGGCCATCGGCGGCGCGGCTGTCTCGTTCCCGATGCTGGTCGCGGCGCGGACGCTGCAGGGCGTGTTCGGCGCCCTCCTCGCGCCAGCCGCGCTGGGCACCTTGACCAGCACCTTCACTGACCAGCGCGAGCGGGGGCGGGCCTTCGCGGTGTTCGGCGCGGTAGCCTCCGGCGGCGCCGGGGTGGGACTGATCCTCGGCGGGGTGCTGACCCAGTACCTGTCCTGGCGCTACACCATGTACGTCAACGTGGTCTTCACCGCGTTCGCCATCGCCGGCGCCCTAGCCTGGATCCGCAGCATCCGGCCGGCTACCCAGCCGCGACTGGACTGGCCGGGAACCGTGCTGGCCTCGGCCGGGTTGTTCCTGATCGTGTTCGGCTTCTCCCGGGCCGAGACGGCCGGGTGGGCGGCCCCGTTGACCCTCACCTGCCTGGTCGCCGGCCCGCTGCTGCTGGCCGCATTCGTGGCCGCCGAGCGGCGGTCCGCGCACCCGCTGCTCCCGCTGCGGGTGATCCTCGACCGGACCCGGGGCGGCTCTTATGCCATGCTCGGTCTGAGCGGGATCGCGCTCTTCGGTGTCTTCTTGTTCCTGACCTACTACCTGCAGGAAGTTAAGGGATACAGCCCGGTGACCTCCGGGCTACTGTTCCTGCCGTTCGTGGGCGGCATCCTGGTCACCTCTACCGTGTCCACCGTAGCGCTGCCCCGGGTCGGCCCACGGGCCCTGATCGCCTCCGGCTTGCTGCTCAGCACAGGTGCCATGGCCTACCTGACCCAGCTCACCGTGACATCCAGCTACGCCGCCGGCATCCTGCCCGCCGTGATCGTCTTGGGCATGGGTTTCGGCGTGATCTTCGCCGTTACCATCAACACCGCAACCGCCGGCGTCCGCGGCCAGGACGCGGGCGTGGCTTCGGCGCTGGTTAACACGATGCAGCAAGTCGGCGGGTCGATCGGGCTGTCCGCGGTGAGCACCGTCGCGCTGACCGCCACGGCCAGCTACCTGGCCGCCCACCACGCCGGCCGGCTGGCGCCAGCGATCGCGGCCACCCACGGCTACACCACGGCCTTCGCCGTCGCCGCCGCGATTCTGGGCGCAGGAGTGATCCTCGCCATCGTGCTGCTGCCCTCCCGGCGCCGGCTCGCTGAGCTCGGGACCGGCGCGGTCGAACCCACCCCGGCCCTCGGGGCGCAGCCCGGGCCGCAGCCTGAACCTCAGGCGATTCCTGTCGCCCTCTGCGGCTGCTCGCCTGTGACAGACCCGGGTCTCGCACAGGCGGCGGCCAGGCCGCCCTTGTAGCTCGCTAACCCTCGGCAGGAGGCCGACGCCACCTGCTTATCGGGATCACTATGAGCACCACCACCGACGGAAGAATTATCCCGTGCCCCGTATCTTCATCACCGGCTCCACCGACGGACTCGGCCGCGCCGCCGCCGGTGTCCTCATCAGGGAAGGCCATGACGTTGTCCTCCACGCCCGCACTCGCGAGCGGGCGGCGGCGCTCAGCGACGTCGCCCCGGACGCGGCGGGAGTGGTCATCGGCGACCTCAGCAGCGCTGTCGAGACCCGGGAACTCGCCAGTCAGGTGAACGAGATCGGCCGGATGGACGCCGTTATCCACAACGCCGGCGTATTCCTCGAGCCTTCCCGCCGCACGACCGCCGAAGGTCACGCGAAAACGCTCGCGGTGAACACCCTCGCGCCCTACATGCTCACGGCGCTGATCGGGCGCCCGGACCGGCTCATCTACCTCAGCAGCGGGCTGCATCACACAGGTGCCGGGTCCCTCCGGGACATCGACTGGACCAGCCGGTCCTGGAACGCCGCGCGGGCGTACTCCGAGAGCAAGCTCCACGTAACCACGCTCGCGCTCACCCTCGCGCGCGTCTGGCCGGAGGTACTCAGCAACGCCGTCGATCCGGGCTGGGTTCCGACCAAGATGGGCGGTCCCGCGGCAACCGGCGATCTGCAGAAGGGCTATCTCACGCAGACATGGCTCGCCGTCAGCAATGACGCCGCCGCAACCGTGAGCGGCGGCTACTGGTATCACCGGCAGCGACAGGCGCCCGCGGCACAAGCCCTTGACCCGGCTTTCCAGGACCAGTTGATGGACCGGCTGGCCGCGCTCACCGGCGTCGCGCTCTTTTAGGGTGCCTGCGTCCGGCCAGATCCCATCTCAGTGTGATGCGTCACGGCTCAATCTCTGCCTCTCCCCCGGGCTCGCCAAAACCAATGACCCGGCAAGGGTGTCGGCTGCCTGGGGGGGGGCCGCCAGAGGCGAGCAGGTGGTTGGCGAGCTGGGCAGTGGCTGTTGAGTAGCCGAAACCCGTTGCAATCTGCGGTCGTCGCGGCGTGGTGACTCGTGTCAACGACGCTCGAATTCACGCGCCGCCGACAGTGTCTGGGCCTGGTTTGCTGCCTAGCTGCTCGGGGTGCTGGTGGGGCCGCATCTAGCCAGGTCGCGAAGTGACCGCCTAGCTCGCTGATCAGTCGACTGCGGTCAGCAGTCTCTGATGTATCCGTACGCCTCCTGCGAATCAGCCAACCTTGAAGATCGTGTCCATGACCTCGGCCCCGGTGCTGATGACGGGCCGCAGCTCGCGTCGGTAGATAGACTCTGTCGTCGCCGTGACACTGTGTCCGACCAGCCGCGCGATCTCCTCAACCGGCACGCCCTGCTCGCTCATGATCGAGACGAACGTATGCCGCAGCTCCCGCGGGCTCCAGTTCTCGCCGATCCCCGCAGTTACGCAGATCTTCCGGAAAGCACGCCGGACATGAGACGCATCGAGCGGCGTGCCGACAGCCGACGGAAACACTAGGCTGTGATCCTGCCAGTGGGCACCGGCTCGCAACCGGTCCTCGGCCTGCTTCACCTTGTGCGCCTTCAGGGCGTCGACAACGGCGGCCGGCATGCGCAGGGTACGCCGGGATTTCTGAGTCTTCACATCGCCGTGCGAGCGCACCGAGCGCCATACCGCCACATGAGGCGGCACAGGAGGCGCGGCATCCGGATTGCCGTCCAGGTCGACATGGTCCCACCGCAGCGCCCTGGCCTCCTCTGTCCGGCAGCCGGTCAGCAGGCAGAGCACGATGTAGGCGTGCAGCCGTGACTCCTCCGCGGCTTTGATCAGGGCCTGGGCCTGCACCAGGGTCAGCGACCTGGACGGGCGGCCCTCCAGACCCTTGGGCGCGGTCACGAGCGCAGCGACATTCCTGCCTACGAGATCGTCAGCTTCGGCGTGCCGGATCGTCCTGACCAGACCATTGTGGGCGATCTGGAGGGTTCTCGTGGACCGGGTCACGGCCAGCCGCGCCAGCGCCGACCTGACATCGGCCGCCGTCAGCTCCTTGAGCTTCGCTGTACCAATGAGCGCGGTCAGCGGGGCCAGCACTTCTCGGTTCGTGGAGATCGTCTTGGCCGACCGCCCGTTAAGCCCGTTGGCCAGCCAGTCGTCCACCGCGTTCTGGACTGTGTACGTCGCCGTGGTGTGAAGTCCCTCGCGGATCTCGTCGTGCAGGTTCTTCAGCTTGTCCCTGACTTGCGTCCTGGTCCGGCCGCTGACCTTTCGGCGCAGCCTTCTCCCGTCGGGCCCGAAGCCCAGGGAGACCGAGCCTCGCCACCGCCCTAAGCAACCCCGGTGATGCTCGCTATCGCGGCACTCCGAGGAGTGGTCGAAGTAGATGGAATCCTCGCCGTAGCGGCGTTTTGTGCGATCCGCCATGTTCGACACGCTAGTCCGGTCGGTTTTGCGGGGTGGCCGGGCGTGGTCAGGCTGCGAGGCCGGCCTGCCGGGCGAGGTCGTCGATTGCGCTGGCGTATGCGCGGGTGGCGGCTGCCAGGCTGCGGGGGGCGGGTGAGGGGCGGGCCAGTTCGGCCGGCCCGGTGCGCAGGAACCTGTCGTGCAGGCGGGTGAGGAACAGGGCGTGCGCCAGCCCGGTGCCGGTGACCTGGTAGCGGAAGGTGTCCGGGATGCGCTCGATGAAGCCGCGCTGGCGCAGGCGGCGCAGGTCATAGGTCATCTTCCCCGGGGTGATGGACTCGGCGGGCAGGCCGGGGAGCTGGGCCAGGATGGGCCGCAGGTCGCGGTTGGCGAAGCCGCGGGGAAGGAGCCGGAAGACGCACAGGGCCGCGAGCAGGGCGCAGGCGCGGTGCTCGCCCAGGCGCAGGGCCGGGACGCGGGTGCCAGCTGGGGTGGTGAGGGGCTGGCTGATCTGGGCGATGGCGGCCTGGCCGTCGGCGGGGTCGTGGCTGAGTTTCTCGGCGTCCAGCAGACGCCGGCTGGCCTGGAAGCCGGTGGCCCGCAGCGCGGGCAGGTTGCCTAGCCGCTTGCCGATGCCGAAGTCGCGCGGGTTATTGATCGTGGTTTCCGTTCTGAGCGCTTTACCCTCCTTGTGGTACTGCTTGATCTTCGAGCTCTTGTAGCCGGCGTGCAGGGTCGGGATCACCCCGTCGGTGATGACCCGGGTGCGGAACTTGCCGGGGGCGGGCCGCGGGCCCTTGCGGCGGATCTGCCGGCCGAAGATGAGGCCGGCCTGGTCCGGCCGGCCGATGTCCAGGTTGTCGCGGATGGCCTGCCCGAAGAAGATCCGCCCGGTCACCGGGGCGTCCAGCACCTGGGTGAGGGAGAACCCGGCCTGCAGCACCGAGATGTCATACCGGTAGCCGGCCGCGGTGTCCCCGGCGGTGAACGGGCACGGCAGCATCGCGGTCCATTTCGCGGCCAGGTCCCAGATCACGGTCTCATCGAAGGAATCGCAGATGGCCTGCACGGCGGGCACGTCATCGACGGCGGCGAACCCGTTGTCCAGCGCGTCAAACCCGATCCCGGCGCGAGCGGCCATGGCCTTGGCGTACTCATTGCCGTTGCAGCACAGCCTGGCGTTATAGGGGAAATAGCCGCAGTACTTGACGAAGAACGGCCCCGCGCCCGCGTCGTAGCAGTAGAAGTACCACTGCGTGACCACCCGGCTGGCCCGCGTGATCCACGGATAGCTGTTGCCGCCGGCATCGCGGCGCCTGGTAGTGGCGAACACCCTGACCTTCTCCTGCGCCCGGCCGATGAACACCACACCCTCAGCGCGGCCGGAGCCCAGGAACCGCGCCAGCTGCTCGCGCATCACGTCATCCTTGCGCTGCCCGGAGGCGAACTCCACCATCGGGATGCCGTTGCCGGCCGCGAACGCCTTGATCTCCGCATAGAACGCCTCGGTCCGGCCGGCCAGCACCGCGGTCGAGGCGACCGGCTTGCCCAGGTGCTCGCGGATGAACCCCACCACCCCGAGTCCGCGCTGCAGCTTCGGCACATACAAGTTGCAGTAGATGCGGCCGATGCACTCCAGCTCGAACACAACATGCCCTTTGAGCACGTCGGCCGCGGATCGGGGTAGCGTCATCAGCGGCTCCGGCCGGACAGACCCGCGCAGGGTCAACCTGCCGCCAGCGGCGGCCCGTACACGGGGCACAGCGTGTCACCGTCTAGATCCGGCCGGAGCCCTATCGGCGCACATCAGCCCCGCAACCATGGCTCGCTGGGCTGGGGCGAAGCCCCGTTAGCACTTGGCTCCCAGTTTGGCTCCCGGGATTAGCGCCACCAAGATCGACATAGGCTCTGAGCTGGTCGGGATGGCCGGATTCGAACCGGCGGCCTCCTGCTCCCAAAGCAGGCGCGCTAACCAAGCTGCGCCACATCCCGTCAGACCAGCCGAAGCCTACCTGGTCAGGCGGCCGAGGCTGAGCATCGCCGCCCCGGCCGATACCTGTGCCAGCCCGCCGATTGCCCGGCGGGCGCGCCACTTAGTGCCGTGGCGGCCCAGCCGACGGAGAGACGGTACGCTACGCCAAGGCGGCTTGGCCGCTGCGCGGGCGTAGCTCAATGGCAGAGCCCCAGCCTTCCAAGCTGGTCATGAGGGTTCGATTCCCTTCGCCCGCTCTCATCCAGTCTGCCCCGGCCCAGGTCAGGGGCATGATCATTAGCTCTTAACGATCTTCAGGAGGCGCGTTTCCGGCGGCGCGCCCGTTCCATGCCCGATCGCAGCTCAGTCCACGCCCCCATCCGTCGCCTTAGCCTTGCCCCGGTCCTGCCGCAGCAGCTTGCCCATGCGCCCTGCGATGACCTCGCCCCGATCCCGGCCGCGTGAGACAAAAACCAATCACTCCGCGTCGAGCGATTGGAGGATCTCCTCAAGCAGGAACTGCACTCTCGCCGCGATCGGTCGTCCCGGATAGCTTCGTTCCACGAGGGCGAGACCTTCCTCAACGGTGTGGTAACCGACCTCTCGGTATAGCAATGCAATGTCCTCCGCGTCAGTCTCCACTCGGGACGAGAAGAGCTTCATCGCCAGCAGGTATTCGGCTGACGCCACATCCACAAGAAGACCGGGGGCTTCGAAGTACCGCACCGCATTGGGGTCAGGCCCCGGTAGGAAGCCCTTGACCGCATCGTTCAACCAGTCCGGATCGAGTCCTTCACGATCGGCGACAGATGCTGCTGCTCGTCTCACAGAATCGGTTGGCGCGAAGACCGCGTCCAGGTCACGCGTAGCCCGCCGTGCGTCGAAGCACAACGCGATCGCGGCGCCGCCGACCAAGAAGATCTCCGCCCGCTGCCCAGCAGCATCGAGTTCGGATGCAAGTTCTCCGAACAACCGGCGGATGTCATCGGCGGAGAGCGGGCCTTGAGTCATACCCGGCTCAGGGCGCCCGTAGTGATGAAGATTCCCCTTGTGCGGAAGGATGGAGGGGACTCCTGAAGCGCTGTTGCGTGCATCCCTCGGAGCGGCGTTACGAACCACCACGTAGCGGAATACCGCCCTGGCTTGCGGGCCCAAGTGGGTACCGGCCAGTCGTCACGACGAGCCAGATACTCGGCCAGTGCGGCGAGAGCGGCATCCACCTCGGCGGAACGCGTTTTCGGCGGCTCGCGGCTGAACCGCCGGGACGCGACCGAGGCACCAGCCCGGGCAAGATCATGTGAGTAGTCGTCAAGAAGTTGGACGATGGCGTAGCGCCAGACCGACTGAAGTGTCTCGCCTTCAGCAAGGAGGTCGTCGGCGAGCAGGGCGGCGCCAACAGCGTCCAATCCGATCAAAGTCGCCGCCATGGCCTCCCGCCTCGCCCTCGGGCAAATCCTCGCCCAGTTGCAGCAGATCCTCGTGCTGCACCCTCCTGGGGCCAGTGTACGCAGACAGGCGCTATCCGGCCGGTCACGGCGTCGTGCCCGCTGCGTGCCCGATGAGGGGGTCAGCGACGGTGTTTCAGCGGGACTCACGGTGACCGGCAAACATGCCCTGACCTTGGCCGCAGCAAGTCAGGCGGGGGCGGGCCGCAGCCTTCCAAGCTGGTCATGAGGGTTCGATTCCCTTCGCCCGCTCCGATGTTCCATCGCAGGTCAGGGCACCTTTGCCGGACTCCTGCGCCGCCTCCGCTGGTATCCCTGGCCGGGTTCGTGCCACACACCTGCCACACGTGGGTGGCCTCACGCGTCACGCTCGCGGCGTTCACCCTGATCTCCCGGCCCTTCGGCGGGTTCCGGCCGTACCTCGCGAACCAGCGCTCCGAGCGCCTGGGCGATGGCCCGGTCACGGTCCCTTGTGGCGTGCTGGTACATCATCGCGGCCCGCACGCTGGGGTGGCCGAGCCGCGCCATCAGCTCTTGAGGCTCGCGCCAGTCGCCGTACTGGTAACCGCCTCGGGCTTCCTTCCCACCACCCCGCCTCACGACGGCGCAGTTGCCTCCGGCTAGGAGTTAGCACCACCTCTTCCTCCAGGGAACCTTCACCCCCAAGCGATCGCCCATGCCGGGCGTACTCAAGGCGGCGCCGCTACGCGGCACCGCGCGGCGTCGCCCGCCACCGGGCCTGCGTTGGGGACGCCCGCCCGGCACGGGCGCGCCGCCACCGGCAGCTCCCCGTGATCACTTCGTCTCATCGGATCAAGCTGTCTGGTTCTGCGCAGGACCGTCTTCCTCGGCGATCCATTGTCCAGCTCCCGGCCACTGCGTCTAGACCGCCCTCCGGGCGTCGCTTCGCGATGGCTTCGCCAGCCTAGACCCAGCGACCACTCGCAAGGGATCGGCGCCTATCGAGGAAGACTCCTACGGTGACGCAATCTCGGGCAGAGCCATCACGGCCTCCCTGCGGACTTGGCCGCTGGGTTAGCGGTGCCGCCGGTACTGCAGCTCGACGATCCCGTTGCTGGAGGCGGTGCTGGAGACCAGGTCGAGCTGGTAGGACTTGGGGACGCCGTCGAACAGCCGGGTGCCCTCGCCCGCAACGTAGGGAAACAAGCTCAGCTGGAGCTCGTCGATCAGGTCGAGCCGCATGAGCGACCGCCAGAGGCTGACGCCGCCCCAGAGCGCGGCTGCTGCCCAGGCGCGCAGCACCGGCTCGAGCGGAAACGCTTGCAGCTCTTCACAGACACTCTGATGCTGCCGCTGCGCGAGAGCCCGGCTCATGCGTCGAGGATGACATTGAGGAAGAGCCGATCCTCGCCCTCCGTGAGGTCGTCGATAAGCCGCTCTGCGGCACGTTATAACTCAGTTTCTCTGCGGCCCTGAAGGTCAAATGAAGACGAGCTAGACTATCCCGCCTAGCCTCAGTCCACCGCCGCGTGGGGAGCGCGAAGGGCCCCTCACCACTTGGGAGGGGCCCTTCGCCTGGGCTCTGATCGACGGCTAGCCTGAGCAGGAAGCTACGGCACTTAGGCTGTAGCGATCATATTGCCCGTGAGGTCATATTTTACCGAAACTATCGAATTCTCCGTTTCGTGCTCCTCCGAGGAATGCATGCCATTCGTTCGGTGTAAATCGGAGAACCGGACCTTCGGAGTCCTTGCTGTCACGAACGCCGATCTCGCCATCAGGCAGGCTCGCCACCTCGACGCAGTTGCCGTTGGAGAAACTCAGGGAGCTCTTAGTCCAGTACGAATCTGAACCGGGCCTTCCCGGGCGGTCCCCGGGCATAAGTCTTTCCACATCCTTACCTCGCTGAATGTCGTGTGATTAATGGCTTAGGACTTGCGACTACGTAGAGTCCCCGAGCAGCTACTTAGCGCACCCGCCGGGTATCTGACCAAGGGTCGCATCTCGCCGGGCGGTGCATCAGATGACCCACCTCGCGATCGGTTTCTATTTAAGCACCAATGACCCCAGTTGTCACGTCGGTTTCAACGTTGGTGCCAGGCCTTTGTACTGTCCCTGGCAGGCGGCGGGGGATTCCGGGCTCAGGTAGCGGCGGGCTTCGGTCCATTCGTCGTTCTGTTCGGCCAGAACAGCGCCGACGAGGCGGATGATGGCGTCGCGGCTGGGGATGATGCCGAGCACGTCGGTCCGCCTGTGTACCTCTTTATTCAGGCGTTCCTTTATCCGGCTCTGGTGGTCAGGGCATCGGGCGCTACAGTGCGAATCCTGCTGTGTTCGTCGCTCTGCAGCTAGATATAAGGTCGCAGATCTGCGACGCTAAGCCTGTTACAGCTGCAGATCCGGCCTCGCATAGCTCGTGCTCTGCGCCTGTCGGCCCGCTCCGTAACTAGATCTGCAGCATGCGGTTGCGTTGTCCATGTCCATGGGCTGTCGACCCTCGACATCTTGAATTCTAGAGAAATACTGCTTATTATAAGATCGTAATATTGCAACACTAGACCTGTTAGAGTTGTATGAAATGAACTTTAGGAGTATCTGTGGCTGCGTCGGAGACACCGGTCGCGGTGGCCAGCGGGCTGCGGCGAATCGGTGAGGACCTCGGGACGTGGCGGCGGCTGCGGCGGCTGACCGCAGCTCAGGTCGCGGACCGGGCTGGGGTATCACGCCACACCGTCATGCGGCTTGAGAAGGGTGAGGGTGCCAGCATGGATAGCGTGCTACGGGTCGCCCGAGCACTGGGAGTACTTGACGCGCTGGTGTCAGCGCTGGACCCGTATGCGACTGACGTGGGCCGTTTGCGGTCGGAGGAGGCGCTGCCGCAGCGGGTGCGCCCGCCAGGGCCGGGGCGAAGACCTTGAGGAGCGACATCGAGGTATACGTCGCGCTCGGCGAACGTAACCTTCTGGCCGGCCGGATGTACCCACACCGCCGCCGAGGATCAGAGTCGGCTAGTTTCGTCTACGACGACAGATACCTTGCAGACCCAGACGCCTACGCCCTGGACCCAGCGCTGCCCTTGGTCTCCGGCATGCTGCAGACGCTCGTAGGGCGTGCGCTGTTCGGCGCGTTCGCTGACAGCTCGCCAGACCGGTGGGGGCGGACGCTGATCCAGCGCGCCGAACGGGCCCGGGCCAGGGCCGCGGCGACGGCCCCGCGGTCGATAAGCGAGGTCGACCTACTGCTCGGCGTCCGAGACGACCTGCGCCAGGGGGCGCTGCGCTTTCGGCTCAGCGATCAGGCGCCCTTCCTCGCGACCGAGGACTCAGGAATCCCCATCCTGACGGATCTTCCTGGACTGCTTGACATTGCCACGCGGGCCGAGCGGGACACCGCCAGCTACGAAGACCTCAAACGTTTGCTGCGGGCTGGCAGTTCCCTGGGCGGCGCGCGTCCCAAGGCCCACGTCCTTGATGCTGCCGGCCATGTTGCGATTGCCAAGTTCCCTAGCGCGAGCTCGGACACCTGGAACGTGATGGCCTGGGAAAAAGTAGCGCTTGACCTCGCGCGGGATGCAGGGGTGACGGTCCCGGGCTCTCAACTGATCCGCATGGGGGACCGGCACGTGCTTGTGGTCACCCGGTTCGATCGCCGCGGCGCGGCCCGCATCGGCTATGCCAGCGCCATGACCATGCTCGAGGCCAGTGGCGGCGATCAGCGCAGCTACCTCGAGATCGCGGCGGTGATCGAGGAACGATCCACAGCAGCGACAGCGGACCTGCACCAGCTATGGCGGCGGATGGCTTTCTCGATCCTGATCTCCAACACCGATGATCACCTCCGCAACCACGGGTTCCTGCACGAGCGTGGCGAGTCCTGGACACTATCGCCGGCGTTTGACATCAACCCCGACCCAGACCCCGGTCCGAAGGACCTCAGCACAGCCATCGACTTCACCGACACGCGCGCGAGCGTGAATACGCTGATGAGCGTCGCTGCCTACTTCCGGCTCGATGCTAGCGACGCACTCGAAGTTCTCACAAAGGTCACACGAGCGGTCGCGCGCTGGCGCCAAGTCGCCAAGTCGCACGGTCTGCAGCAACAGGACCTTGGCGTCATGGCGCCGGCTTTCGAGCATGCCGAGAGTGAGCGAGCCCACGCCTTGACAGAGAACAGGTAGGAACAGTCCGCGCGATGCCAGACCGGGTTGGTCAACATCGTGCCCCCGGCCGAGGAGGCTAGCTCCCGGTTTTCTCCAGAGCTCTCAGCAGGGCCTTCATCCACGGGCCGAGGTCGGCTGGGGTCCTAGCCGAGATGAGATTGCCATCGACGACTGTGGCCTGGTCGACCCAGTCTGTGCCCGCGTTCACCATGTCGTCGCGGATGGCCGCCACGCTGGTCGCCTGCCGGCCTTTGAGGATCTTCGCTGAGATCGGCACCCAACCGGCATGGCAGATGAAGGCGATCGGCTTGCCGGCGGCGTCGAAAGCCCGCACCAGGGCAAGCACGGCTTCGGAACGCCGCAGCTTGTCCGGGGCATAGCCGCCCGGGATGACAAGAGCGTCGAATTCGTCCGCAGCGACCCGGTCAACGGTGGTGTCGACGGTCACCGGCCCGTGGCCCTTCTTGCCGGTCACCGGCTGGTCATCTAGGCCGGCCACGGTCACCGTCACCTCCTCCTCGCCCAGCCGGTATAGCGGGTACAGCAGTTCCATGTCCTCGAACTGGTCGGCGGCGAGGAGGAGCACTTTGCGTTCTGCAAGTGCCATGGGACCGACCCTACGCCTCATCCACGCGCACTCGCATGGCCAGTGGGCGGCGGTCAGCCCTCCGCGGTTCGTCCGTGGGATTTGCCCCTGCAGCGCGGCAGGAGGCGCGGGGGACTGGCACGGATCGGCATCTACATCTGGCTCGGCCGGCTGGCCGGGGTCGTGGCCATTGCGAGCTGCCAGCGGAGCCCGGGCGCTGCGAACCGAAAGCACCTCTTCAGGGGTGCGCCGCGGAGGGCAGCGAGGGTATCCGCATGCTGACTGCACCTGTGCGGCAGCTGCCGACGGGCGGCCGAGTCACTTTCCCCGGCTGGCCTCGGGTGGTGTACCGGCCCGGGCGATCAGGTCACGGAGCTGATGCCTCCCGGATATCCCGAGCTTGGGGTAGGAGCGGTACAGATGCGAGGCGACGGTGCGCGGAGACAGGAACAGCCGGTCGGCGATCTCGCGATTGGTCAGGCCGCTGCCGGCCAGGAAGACGATCTCGCGTTGTTGCGGGGTTAGCTCCGCCAGGGCGGCGGGCGCGCTGAGGGGAGCACTGACACTCACCCCGCACGCTCGCAGCTCGGCTTCAGCGCGCTGCGCCCATGCCTTCGCCTGGAGTCCCCGGAAGGTCTCCAGCGCGGCGATGAGGAGCGGCTTGGCCTCGTTGATCCGGCGCCGCCTGCGCATCCATTCGGCGTAGTCGAGTTGCAGCTGGGCTCGCTCGAACGGCCAGCGGTCCCCGGCCGGGTCTGACAGTGCTTTCCCGAAATGCGCGCCGGCCTCAGCCTGGCCGGCGAGTATGCCGTGGGCTCGGGCAAGGATCTGCTCCAGGCGGGGGGACGGCGTTCCGCCCAGGTGGCCGAGCGCTCGTTCGAGGACGTCGCGGCCTTCGATGCGCCGGTCAGCGCGTACCGCCGCCGCGGCAAGGTCGCCCAGGCCGAGATACGAAACGAGCGGATGGAGAGGGCTGCCGTCCGGGCCGAACAGCTGCCGGAGCTGAGCGTAGGCCGTGACGTGAGCGCCGTCGTCCAGGGCAGCGATGCCGAAGACCCGCCGCGCCCGGGCGGCAATCAGCCCGCTTTCCGCTGGGTCGATGCTGGCCAGGGCCCTGGCGGCCTGCGTGCGAGCCGCGGCGGTGTCCGCCCGGATGGCCAGGACCGTCGCCGCCATCAGCGCGGCGGAGGCGGCGACCATGTCCATCTGGTATGCCTCAGCCAGGTCACCGGCCTCGGCCGCTGCCGTCAGTGCATCGTCCCAGCGCCCGGTGTCGATGTACGCCCACCCGAGCGCTGTTAGCGAAGCACCGCTGGAGCCCCGGACGCCGGGAGCCCGGAGCCGGCGCACGGCTTCACGGAGCAGCTCGACTGCTAGCCCGGATTCGTCCAGGATCCAGGCCGTGGCGCCGACACCGGACAGCGAGGGTTCCTCCAGGCGCGAGCCGGCGAGGCGGTGCAGGTGCGGGACGACCTGGTTTCTGCTGCCAAATGGGTCGGTGCAGGCTCGTATCCACAGCCAGAACGCCTCGATGCCTGCCTGCACGCCGTAGCCGTCGGATGGCAGCTGGCCCTGCCGCGCGAGGAGATAGTCGAGCGTGCGGCTGACCACCTGGCGGTCGGCGGGCACGCCGGACTGGTGGGCGACGCTGGCGGCCGTCGCGAGGGCGTCCCAGGCGAGTGCCGGCCGGTCAGGCGAGGCCTCCTTGGCGACGGAGATAAGCGCCGAGAGCGCAGCCGCCTGCTGGTTGGACCAGGTCAGCGCCCAGCCCGCCGCGTGGCGGGCCGCGAGTTGCAGCGCCGGGTCGGCCGTGACAGCAATGGCGCGCGCGGCGAGATCCTGAA
>WNGG01004394.1_pt1 | contig 15830 bp, 10 predicted proteins | sample 5400661 | NCBI WGS metagenome assembly WNGG01 (sample SAMN13153372, study PRJNA577476) | soil metagenome | isolation source: 100 cm soil or saprolite under Garry oak tree replicate 1 | place: USA:California | collected 2016-06-15
TTCGCATGGTAATATTTTCCCTTGAAATCAACCTGTGGCTTCTGCCAGAGCTGGAGTATCAACTCCACACCTTCACGTGTCTTGTCGACCCGTGTTTTCGGGCCGTCCCATGTACTGTAGCCGTCGAACTCTGTCTGGGACCATCCGGCGCCCACGCCGAGGACTGCGCGTCCTGATGAGAGGACGTCCATGGTGGACACCATCTTGGCCAGCATTGCCGGTGGACGGAACGGGATTGGGGTGACAATGGTTCCGAGCTTGATATTCTGGGTCTTGGCCGCGAGATAGCTGAGGGCGATCCAGCTTTCTAGAGTCGAATCTTTCTGCTGTTGTCCGTATGCTTCAGCCCACATGTAGTGGTCGGGGATTACCGCGCCCCAGAACCCGAGTTTGTCAGCAAGCTGAACTGCTTGATCGGTTAGACTCCATCCATTGTACCAGTTTCCAAGACCTGAAAGAATGAACCTCAAACTCAATCCTCATGTTAAAGCTCTTGCAGCTATTTATTTCAACCCGGAAAGAATGTCTCTGTAATGAAACTCGTCTTCATCTACGGACCCCCGGCCTCAGGTAAACTGACGGTCGCGACTGAATTGTCAAAACTGACAGGGTTCAAACTTTTCCACAATCACGTCTCGATCCAGTTCGTCCAGTCTATTTTCGAGTTTGGAACAAAGACCTTCTGGCGTCTCACCAGAAAATATCGGCTGGAGATGATAGAAGAAGCCGCGAAAGCGGGAATTGACGCGATTTTCACCTTTGTCTATGGCAAAGGCGAGGACGACCAGTTTGTGAAGCAAGTCCTCCAAAACGTCAGATCCCACGGAGGGCAAGTATGCTTCGTGCGACTCCATTGCGATCGCAAAGAATTTGTCAAACGTGTCAGGGCGAGTCAAAGAAGAAAGATGGGAAAGGTCCGTACCGGGAGGATGCTGAACGACCTGTTCCGAAAACATAATCTCGACTCGGACATCCCGTTTCGTAAGAGCTTGAGCATCGACACCACGAAACGTTCCCCGAGAAGTGTTGCAGGATCGATAGCACGCCGATACAGGCTTCGAGCGGCTACATAGACATTGAAAACCACGACGTAATCCTTCACTGAGAGCTTCGGACCCTTGTCCAGATTCCCAACTCTACTAGAGATATTCCAGAGAGGACAGACGTTGCAAGTGGGTTTTTTCAGGTTCCCGGTAGGGACTCGAATATCCAGCTCGGCAGGGTGCCAACTGTTCCTCCGCCTGCATCGGTTCCGCCCAGATAGCTCTGTCCAAAGTGTTGCGCCACTCTAGTCAGGTCGAATATGTTCACTGTTCCGTCAGGTGTCCCGCTTGATCCGCTGAGATCCCACGCGGCATTTCCATACGGAAATCCTGCGAGACCTGGGTTCTGTCCGAAGTGCACTGCTACGATGGCTAAGTCGACGATGTTGATCGCCATGTCAGGCGCTGGCAGTGGTCCCATCTCTCCAGTTACGCCTGCAGAGCATGGCTGAAGAGTCGTGGCTGTGCAGTACCAGTTGATGTTACCTGCAAGATGGAACTTGTGCCATCCACCGATACTGAGACCGGCTGAGGTTGCACCGAGAACGTTGGTGAAGTAGGCATCGCTCGGCGCAGTAGGATTGGAGTACCCGCACCCAGTTCCTGTCGGTTGACACGCAGCACTACCAGGCGGCAGCAATACTCCTGGAGTTTGTCTTAGCCTGTAAAGTATCGGCCCGTTGGGAACATTGACTGGAAAGGAGAGCTCAGAGTCGTAGACGAATACGTTCGAGCCAAGATCGATCCCTACTGCCGGGCCAGGGAACTGGTGACCACTAGTGCTGGAGAGAACGTTCACTCCCGCGTCCGGCCATCCTAGGCCTCCAAAGCCGCCGCTCGTGGGTGCTGCGAGACAGTTCGTCAGAGTTGCTCCGGGCCAAGAGTCGTGTGTTTCCTGGCACCAGTGCTGGATCGAGAGAATTGGTGTGGCGCCGAGGTCGTGCCGGTTCCAGAGTGCGGCGGTCCGTTCGTACACATCAAAGTTTGTCGGGCTCTTCACCACCACATCTTGGACATGCACATAGTGGGGAATGAGAAAGCTGGTGGGACTGCTCCTCGAGTCGAGAATGCTAAAACGGATGTCACTGGAGGTCACTGGAATCGCGGCTGTGCTGCCGTCGAGTGAGGCGGCGAAGGTCAAGTCTGGCCTCAACCGATAGCTCAAGACAGAACAGATAGTCGCTGGTGCGTCAGGCGCGCAGACTTCACCATTGGGGAAGCTAGAACCAGCCGTGACAAAATTTACGGCCGGCAGGCTTGCAGCCCACGGCAGATCACTGGTGTAGGCAGTATCATCAGTGGCGAGATTGTTCAACTGGTCATAGGTCAGGCCGTCGGCGAAAGAGTCCCAGAAGAAGAAACTGTCCACCGGGTTTGGCGAGTCCAGGAGGTCAGTCTTCCATCCCCATTTGATGAACACCGGATGGTTCGGGTCGTGAAGCGGCGCACCCACTAGGTGCACGTTCAGCCAAGAAAAGCCACTGTGAGGACCAACCCCCACCTGGTTCTGGAATCCCTCCCAGCGTAGTCCATTCAGAACTGGGTCAGAGTCCGCGTGGAAAATCCTGATTGCGTGGGGAGCCGTGTCGGTCCAAATATCGACCACGGGTACGGTTGCATTGAACTCCAGCTCAGCCGCGTAAGCGAAGCTCCTGGCGTTGGCGAAGGGGTCGTTTGGAGGACTGGTCTGTGCGGTCCTTAGTCCTCGAGCATAGGTGTCGAAGATGGGGTCGCTGTACTGGGGATAGTTGGCTTGGAATGGTCGTGTGAACTGGGAGTCGTAGAGGTCATCAATGTAGGTCGGGTCACGGCCGAGAGACCAGCTCCCAGTGTAAAAGTTGTAGGCGAAGTTTGCGATGACCACAGCGATACGCCTATCTGGTTGTACGACGTTGCAAAAGTCGCCAGGGTATAGGGAGCAACCTCCGATATCCATATCGATACCCAGACTGTTCTGAAGTGCGGCTTGTAGCTGTTGTCCTAGAAGCAGCCTGCTTGAATCGTCCCGTCGTATGTAGAAGGTTGGCTGAAGCTCCTTACCACAATCATTGACTGTGATCAGGGAGCCGGCTCCGTTTGGAACATGTCTGCTGGCGCACCCAGCTCCATTGTCGAGGCGCAACCCGAGACTGTCCCTGGAAGCGAAGCCCAGCGAGTCGAGGAGAGCGTTTGCCGCGCTTGCGCGTGCCGCGTCAAGAGTTCCAGCAGGAGCATTGCAGTGGCCGCCGGCTGTGAAGGGCATCGGGGTACCAACGACTGAAAAACAGGTTAGGCCTGCCTCATTCAGCGTCGGCTTTACCCACAGATCGTCAGCGGTGTTGAACACGCCGTCTGCACCGGGCCCGCAGAGAGCGGGGCAACCGACAATTGCGTAGTTGGGAGAGCCACCACCGCCGAGGACATTGGTGATGAATTGCTCCTTGTCAAATGCAAGTGCTACCGCCTGGCGAAACGCGAGCAAGTTGGTGGGGAACGCTGTGTTCTGCATATCGATCTGAAACTTGTTGAAGGCTTGGACTGGCGCGAGTGTTATCTCGTGCTGGATGGGGGCTTGACCCGGCGGACAGGGAGGGATGCCCGCTGGCGCGTCAGGGGCAGCAACGCACGGGTTGTTGTTGTACTCTGCAATCTGGGCTGGCCTCAGAGGCCAGTCGTAGAGGTCAATGGAACCATCCTTCAACGCGGACCACTCGTTGTTCTGGTTCGAGAGAAACTGAGGAATCTGTATTCCGTCCACCCAAGGACCGACGGGCTCGTAGGGCTGAGCGTTTCCTACGTTCGGGCCGTATGCTTTGACCAGTCCGAGCTGTCCCCGAGCTATGGTAAAGGGCGCTCCGATGAGCATCGAACTTAGCGTAATCAGGACTATTGCGAAGAGCGCGTTTGATACCTGACTAGTCTTCAACCAATCAACCCAATTCTTCTCTCTCTCGCGTTTGGTAATCATGACGCGGAGACTATGGTATGGAATACATCCCTCCGAAGGTTTTGAGTTGGGGGTTATGTTTCCAAGTCAAGCGAGAGAACCGCCCTGAGCCAGATGTCCCTATTGAGTTTATCGGGGAGTCATGGTTTCGAGGGGAGACGAGGTCGCGAACGAGGAGAGGCCCGCCTTGTTCGAACCGCTGAGGCTGTGGCAGTTGGATCAGAAATTGAGAAATTCCCTGGTTCGGATTTTGTTGAGATACCCCTAGCTAGGCTCTCAGATCTCGCAGTAACTGCGGTCTTTCGCGGGCGTTTTTCAGGTTCCCGGTGTAGATTCGTATATCCATCCCGGTAGTGTGCCTACCGTTCCGCCACCCACGTCAGTTCCGCCTAGATAGCTCTGGCCAAAATGCTGCGCGACCCTGGTCAGGTCGAATATGTTCACTGCTCCGTCAGGAGTTCCGGTTGGTCCGCTGATATCCCATGCTGCGTTTCCATAGGGTCCTCCAAGTCCTGGACTCTGGCCAAAGTGGACCGCGACCATAGCCAGGTCGACGATGTTGATGACCATGTCAGGCGCTGGTAGCGGTCCCATCTCCGCGGTTATGCCTGCAGAGCACGGCTTCGGGGTCGTGGCTGTGCAGTACCAGTTGATGTTGCCCGCAAGATGGAATTTGTGCCATCCACCGATGCTGAGACCCGCCGAAGTGGCACCGAGAACGTTGGTGAAGTAGGCATCGCTCGGCGCAGTCGGATTGGAGTAGCCACACCCAGTTCCTGTCGGTTGACACGTAGCACTGCCAGCGGGCAGTGATAGTCCTGGGGTCTGGCGAAGTCTGTAAAGTACCGGGCCGTTGACAGAGTTGGCTGGGAAGGACAATTCAGAATCATAGGTGAACATGTTCGAGCCAAGATCGATCCCTACCGCTGGACCAGGAACCTGGTGACCGCTAGCGCTGGAGAGAACGTTCACACCTGCATCAGGCCATCCGAGGCCTCCAAAGCCGCTGCTTGTCGGTGCCGCAAGACAGTCGGTCAGAGTTGTTCCCGGCCAAGAGTCATGGGCTTCCTGACACCAGTGCTGGACAGAGAGAATTGGCGTGGCGCCGAGGTCGTGACGATCCCAGACTGCAGCGGTGCGCTCGTAGACATCAAAGCTCGTGCGGCTCTTCACCACTACATCCTTAACGTGAACGTACGCTGGAGTGAGAAAGCTAGTGGGACTACTCTTCGAGTCGAGGATGCTGAAACGTATGTCGTTCGAAGTCACCGGAACAGAGGCTGCGCTGCCGTCCAGTGACGCGGCGAAGGTCAAATCCGGCCTCAACCTGTAGCTGAGGACAGAACAGACGTTCGCCGGACCGTCTGGCACACACACCTCCCCGTTGGGAAAAAGAGCGCCAACTGTGACAACGGTTACAGCAGGTAAGCTTGCAGTCCATGGCAGGTCGCCGGCGAAGGACGCGTCATCGGTCGCTAGATTGTTCAATGTATCGTACGTCAAGCCAGTTGCTAGTTTGTCCCAGTGGAAGAAACTGTCCACCGGGTTTGGCGAGTCCAGGAGGTCAGTCTTCCATCCCCATTTGATGAACACTGGATGGTTCGGGTCATGGAGAGGAGCGCCGATAAGGTGCGCATTGAACCAAGACCAGCTTGTGAACGGGCCAACACCCACCTGATTCTGAATACCCTCCCACTTTAGACCGTTTAGAACCGGGTCACTGTCCACGTGATAGTTGCGGAAGGCCAGTGGGGCTGTGTCCGTCCAGACATCAACGACGGGGATCGTTGCGTTGAACTCTTGCTCAGCCGCGTAGGCGAAGGCCTTTGCGTTGGCGAAAGGATCGCTTGGAGGTCCCGCCTGAGCGGTCCTCAGTCCTCGAGCGTAAGTATCGAAGACGGGATCATTGTACTGGGGATAATTCGTCTGACCCGTCTTAGTGAACTGGGAATCATACAGGTCGTCAATGTATGTCGGATCTCGACCGAGAGACCATGCTCCATTGAAGAGGTTGAACGCGAATCCTCTTGCTAGATAGAAGATGCAACCACGCGATTGACACTCATCGAAGTTCAGGAAGTCACCAGGGTATTTGTACGCGCCTCCAATGTCCATGTCGATGTGGAGGTTGTTCTGAAGCGCCGCCTGCATCTGTCGCCCCAGCACCAGTCTGTCAGGGTCGAATATGAGGCTGAGGTATTCGGGCTGGAGTGGCTTACCGCAATCGTTGACGGTGATAGAAAAGCCGGACCCGTTAGGGAGGGTTCTGTTGGAGCAGCCTGTAGCATTGTCCACCCTAAAGCCAAAGGACCCAACCGGGAAACCTGCAGCGTCGAGGATCATGTTTGCAGTGCAGTAACGATTGCATCCCGGCCCGAAGGGGCCCTTGCCTAGATCTGCATTGCAGCCATAGGGCATTGGCGTTCCCGCGTATGACATACAGCTGAGACCATTCTCGTTGAGGGACGGGGCGACCCAAAGGTCGTCTGTGGTGTTGAAGACACCGTCTGCACCTGGCCCACAGAGTGCAGGACAGCCGACGATGCCATAGTTGGGAGCACCAAGACCATAGAGGGTGTTCCTGATGAAGGCTTCTTTGTCAGTTGCATAGGCAACGGCCTGGCGGAAGGCCAAAATGTTGGTCGGGAACAATGCGTTCTGCATATCGATCTGAAACTTGTTGAAGGATTGAACTGGCACCAGAGTTATCTCGTGCTGGATCGGTGCGAGACCGGCACGACAGGGCGCAATGCCCGCTGGTGCGTCAGGAGCAGCAACGCAAGGGTAGTTCGAGTTGTACTCTACGAGCTGGACTGGATGAAGAGGCCAGTCATAGAGGTCGATGGTTCCGGCCTTTAACGCGGACCACTCGTTGTTCTGGTTCGAGAGGAACTGGGGAATCTGTATTCCGTCGATCCATGGGCCGACGGGCTCGTAGGGTTGGGTAGTTCCCACGCTCGGCCCGTATGCTTTGACAAGTCCTAGTTGTCCCTGGGCAAGATGAAGAGGCGCTCCCACGATCAGGGCGCTCGTGGTAATCAGTACTATCACGAAGAGGGCGTTTGATACCTCTCTTGTTTTCAACTGGTTTACCAATTTCTCTCTCTTGTAGAGACCGTGGATCGGAGACTCTTGTATAGAGTCCGCTCTTCTTCTAGGATTCTAAACGTCGGGTCCAGATCTCCCCATGGAGAGAAAAGCCCTGAGCCACATGCCTCTAATGAGTTTATCGGACTAACGGGGTTTCGGCGAGAGGAGGCTCGTGAATCGGGACACGCTTAGTTGGGACGGCCGAGACCGAAGCAGTTGGACCAGAAATTGAGACTACGGGATCAGGTCTTGTTGGGTGTCTTGAGCTAGGCTTTCAGTTCCCGCAACAACTGCTTCGCAATCGTCAACCGCTGAATATCATTCGTGCCCTCGTAGGTCTTGATGATCTGCGAGTCCCGCAGAAACCGTTCCACCGGATATTCCGTTGCAACACCATAACCGCCGTGTATCATCATCGCGAGCAACGCCAGCTTTTCCGCCGCCTCAGTCGAGGTAACCTTCGCGATCGACGATGCTTTCACGAAATCCTTCCCCTGATCCTTCAAAGACGCAGCCCAATAAGTCAACAACCGAGCTGTATGCAAACCAATAGCCATATCCGCCAGCTTGTACTGCACCTGCTGAAAATCGACCAAGGGCTTCTCAAAACTAGTTCGCGTCTGCGCATAGCTAATTGCGGCCTCGTACGCCGCTTGACAGATACCGACACCCTGAGCAGCAACGTCAATCCTGCCACGGTCGTATGTTTTTACTCCAACGTAGAAGCCGTCACCCTCTCTTCCCAGTAAATTGTCCTTGGGAACCTTCACATGATCGAGGACTAGCTCGGATGGTTGCGAACCCCGTAATCCAATAGTCTCGATCTTACTTGCCACCTGAAATCCTTCAGTTTCTCTCTCTACTAGAAACGCGCTGAGACCCTTGTGCCTCTCCTGTCTGCTCGGGAACGGGCTCGTCCTAGCAAAAACAAGATAGAGATCAGCTATCTCACCGTTTGTGATGAATGTCTTTCGGCCAGATATCTCCCAGTGGGTCCCGTGAAGTTTTGCTGTGGACTTGATCCCCGCTACATCTGATCCAGCTCCGGGTTCGGTCATGGCGTGAGCCCCGAACTTGTCACCCGAGACCATGGGAATGAGGAAGCGTTTTTTCTGATCCTCCGTCCCCCACTCGCTCAAGGGCTCAGAAACAAGATGACTGGCAACGAAAACTGTAGAACAGGCAGCTGACACCCGAGCTAATTCCTCAAGCGCGATAACCATCGAGAGCAGATCGGCACCTAGCCCGCCATACTCTTCCTTGTAGGTAATAGCCGTCAGTCCGAGCTTCGCAATCTGATTGAGCAGTTCCCGTGGAATGTGGTTCTTGCGATCAATTTCCGCAGCTATCGGCCGGATTTGTTTCTCAGCGAAATCACGGATCGTATTCCGCAGACTCTCATGGTCCGAAGTCAGCTTCACTTCATAATCGGCCGAGCGTGGAAGAATGGTACTCGTCAAACCGAACAGGTGCTCGGAGCGTTTGGAAGCCTATCGTTCCTTTAAACTTTGAATCCGATAGGCTTACGATTCTACTATCTGGGATCGGCGGAATCCGAACCAGCTGAGAAGCAACAGCCCGGCGACGTAGACGAGGGAGACCCAGAGATCTCGGAAAGCGACATTTGCGAAGGTGTCGGATGCGAGCAGGGTCGTGGTTGGGTTTCCAGATGCGCGGAACTGGAAGCCGCAAAAGTTCAGGACCTGTCCCGGGTTCAGGACCCAGCGCATCAGCATCGAGGCGAGACCGTCTGTCCCCGTGCTGAAGGTTTGGCCTCCCCCACGTTCCAAGCCTGCGCACGCTGCAGTCGTTCCTGTCGCACCCATTCCGGGTGCATAGAATAGTATGGTTGATGCTCCCAGTTGTGCTGCGATGAGGGTTCCGCCTATCAAGAGTCCGATGTAGAAGCCGAACGATCCGAGGGCTGCTAGAACAGAGTTCTTTGATAGCGTGCCCAGTGTTAGTGCGACGGAGGCCCAGACCATGCTTCCGATGGTAAGCCCCAGAATTCCTAGGGGAACCAGGTTCAGGTTGTCTTGGGGACCATAGATCAAGGTGCCTCCGAGCGTTATGTAGCCGACGAGAAACGAGTACGCTGCAAGGAGCGTTATGACGGACGCGACGATTTTTGCTGCAAAGACGAGGGTCTTCGAGACTGGTTTCGTCAGCAGAGGAACTATTGTCCCTGACTCAAACTCGCCTGAGACGGTGTTCATCGTCGTGGCGACACCAACGAGGAAAAGGAAGATTCCTGTCAACGCCTCGATTCCGCCGAAGACGAATGCAGGGTTCGCCTGAAGCGTTTGGGGCGGGTTTGCGAGCGCATCAGCTATCGGCGTGAAGGCAAGCTGGACAGTGGCGATGGCGAATATGATGATGAAGATCGCAATGATCTTCTTTTTCCGAATATTCCACAAGAACTCGTAGTAGAGAAGGGCGATGAAGGCCGCAAGGATCCCAGCTCGTTTCTTCTGAGCCACTAGGCCATTCCCTCCTTACCAACCAAGCTCAGGAACGCGTCCTCGAGTCCTCCTCCTTCCTCCTGCATCCTCACGATAACCCCTCCCGCGGATGTTACGGCGCGCGAGACCTCCGCTCGCACGTCCTCACGTGTGTCCAAGTGGAGCGTGTATGTGTTCATGTTAGCTTCTACAGTCGCGAACTTCATCGTCTTCAAGGCGGCAAGGACCCCGTCAACTGGTTTCTCCAGTTCGATGACAATTCTGCGACGCGCCATAACCTTGCTGGAGATGTCTTCAAGCGTTCCCGAGTAGCGCATTGTGCCGAGATGGATCACGGTCACGTGGTCGCAGACCTGCTGGACCTCTGCGAGGAGGTGTGACGAGAAGAAGACGGTTGTCCCGGACTTGACAATGTCCTTGACCATATTTCTGACCTCGACCATCCCGACTGGATCGAGACCTATGCTTGGTTCGTCCAGGATCACGAGTTCAGGGTCACTGATGAGGGCCTGGGCGATCCCGATGCGCTGCTGCATGCCTTTACTGTACTTTCCAATCCTGTCTTTGCCGCGGCCTTCGAGCCCTACCATCTTGATCAGCTCCGGTATCCTTCCCTGCCTCTCCGTTTTTGACATTCCATACATGCGCCCGTAGACGTCGAGCAACTCCTCCCCTGAGAGGTGCTTTGGAAAACGTGGTAGTTCCGGCATGTAGCCTAGTTTGCGACGGACTTTGGGATTGTCCCCGCTAACCCCCTGGCCGAGGATGCTGAGACTGCCAGACGTGGGCCTTAGCAGGCCGACCATCATCTTAATTGTGGTGGACTTTCCCGCTCCGTTCGGGCCAAGAAAACCGTGAACCTGCTTAGAGGCGACAGTGAGGTTCAGCCGGTTGACCGCGAGCCTATCGCCATACTTTTTCGAGAGATCATGAGTCTCGATCGCGCGATCTTCAGGCAACGTATCACACTTTATGTCGGGCGTCCCAAGAGACCGATTATTTAGCAGTTTTACTAGTTAGTTACCAGCAATTCGTTTCGGCCTCCTCGTTTGGTGCAGATCGAAAGTTGACCGTGACCTTGAACGGGGATCTGAGAAGTCAGGTTGTTGAGGGGATTTTTTCAGACGTACGAGGCTTCTCGACGGGCTCGAACCCGATGCTCACTTCTTCGGAGACGAACGCGTGCTAGTGGATGATAATGATGCCGAGGCTTCTACAACTGATTTCACCGAAAGGGAAGCAACCAGTCCGCATCCCCTATCGCGGCTAGGTGCAGACCTTGCCGAAGTTCAATGCGACAAGAGTCAGGTCTAGTATGTTGACAACCCCGTCGTTGTTCACATCAGTGTTGGGGTTCCAGTTGGAGGAGCTGGGTGTCGAACTGAACGCCAAACCAACAAGTGCCAGATCGACAACATTGACGACACAGTCCCCGTTGACGTCACCAAGGAGGAAGTTCTCGAAAATGCTGATCTCCAAGTTTTCAGGCAGATTGTTCCCCTTGGAATCTAGTATGTGGACACAAAGGCAAGTATGACCGAGTGGAGAGACGTTGTTTTCAAACAGTAAGTTAGTGCTATTCGTCCTGGCCAGTATGTCGTAAGTTATGGTAAACAACAGCCCGGTCGTAGCGGGACCGCTGGTAGTGCCACCGCTCGCAATAACCTGGACGGCTTCAGGGCTATTTTGTGCCCAACTTGCGCACGTGGAATTTGTTGTGGTGGCTATGCCTCTGATGCAGATAGATTCGGAGATGGGCCCTGGGAGAACGGTGCCGTTAAGATCCACATTCACTGAGCTGAGTGTTTGAACGCAACAGGGAGATGAAGGGTCCACTTGGATGTTGAAGTAATCAAAGGGCGCCGAGCCCTGGATGACAACTTTTACCACTAGTTGGGACCCGACCTTCCCGGTAAAGTTGAGAGCTGACACGGACAACGAGCCGGCCAGATATGCTAGGAGGGCAAGATGTTGAAATGTTGGAGAAGCAAACAGTGCCCGTGCGCACTGCGTGGACAGAGACATTCCCTGGAAGAACCGTCATCAACGATATTATCATACACAGTATGACGGTGGACGCGACAGCCTTACTGCGTCGTCTCATCAAGTTGATGGGCAACGCTCGTTTCATATCAGCTTATCGGGAGATGCCTGGCCCGAGAGAAACCCCGGTTGATTCGTGACCTTGACATTGTGGGTCCTAGGCTATGCTATGCCGTTTCTCAACAATTCCAGGTCTGAGTATTAGTGGGGCGGGTGGGATTTGAACCCACGATCACTGGTGCCCGAGACCAGTATCTCTAGTCGGGTCCGGTCCCTTTGACCAAGCTGTCCCCACAGGTGAGTGGTCTGGACCACCGCCCCTGCCGCGGGCCTCAACTCAATGATTCAAAATGCTTTGGTTCGACTGCTGACTGAGCAGGTCGCGCTGGACCATGCTACACTACGGCCTCTAAACGGCCGTCTCAAGAACTGCCTACCTAATGCTTTCGTGAGCTTAGAGTTACTGGCCGTATTGACTCAATGTACTTTCTTGGCAGGAGATTGAGTTATTTCGATTGCTTGCGGTCGGATGGGGCTTTCTTGTGTCCGTTGAAGTATGTTCGGACAAGACGTTCGAAAAATATGCTGAATCCCCCGGTCCTACCATAGTAGACTTTGTCAACTTCCTGTCTAACAAGTTGTTCCGCTTCGGACGACAAAGAGATCATCACTTTGCCCATGGTATCTCTAGACTACCAGAGATAGCTCCCGGCCGTTTTATGCTTATCCCCTGCGGTCGTATTCTATCGGCAAAGAATAAGAGCTAGAAACCGATAGTCGGAGGTCTACGCGAGTTTCTGCAATAGCCTAGCGACCGCGGCGACTGCGACTACAGCTCCCACGGCTAGGCCTAACTGATCGTTGAGAGCCAGAGAAAGGATTGCTGTGATGCTTCCGGCTATGAAGTCTCGGAAGAGCCCCCTGCTCTTGTCAGAAGTGTCGAGTACATCTGAACCGAGAACAAGTAGGAGGATCAAGAAGTACACTGGTTCCTGGCTGATCGCGTTGGCGATTACAAAGCTGGCTACCCAAGCCGCCGACTCGGCGACTGGACGTATGGCTGGTCGTAGTTCAGCCAGCTTGTACGACAGGTCGCTCATGTAGTATAGTCGCTATAGGAGGATAGAAAAGGCGACCCGACTTTTTCTACTGCGTTCCAGTCCAGTAACAAAAATGTCAATCCCACGTGGGATGGCTCTGGAACGACCGTTGAAGAAGCGCAAGGGCAAAGAGAAAAGTACGGACTAGCACATTTCCTCGTGTATCTTGGCAACTCTCAAAATCCACAAAGCGATGCCGAATGCTCCGGGAATGGACCAGTCTGAGATTGACACGTTTCTGGCCAGCAGCAAGACACCACTCCGGCTTGGAACTACTAACTCGAAGGGCGAACCCAACATACACCCGGTATGGTACCACTATGCGGCTAACAAGCTCTACTTCATGAGTTACAAGGATACGGTGAAAGTCCGGAACCTGAAACATAACAAGACGGTCTACTTTTCGGTCGATACCGACGCGATGCCCAACACGGGAGTAAAGGGAAGAGGAACCGCCATCATCATCAAGGACACAGGGAAAGCACTGTCGCTATCGGAGAAGATTGTAGCGAAATATCTAGGCGATCTCAACAGCAACATAGCGAAGAACATGGTAGACGAGGTAAGGAAGGACTCAGAATTACTAGTTGAGATAACCCCGCACTACTTCTCGACCTGGAATTATGCCAAATCGAAATTCTAGCGCATCAATCGTGAGCCTCTATAAGGGGTTCAGACTATCTCGATGAGGTCGAGGGACGGGTATCCCTTGTCGAAGTTGAACGTTGCCCCATGAATATGCGTGAACGGTTTCACGCCATAGATCAGAAGATGACCATTCCAACTTTGGACCTTGATATGATAATCGGCTTGTCTGAGAAACTCATCACGAACCTTGGTGGGACGCGATGATATGGCAATGCTGAATGCTCCTTCGTCCCGCAGGCCTTCTCCTATCTCTGTAAAACCTGGAAGCGTCAGCTCTTCCCCGTAGACCTGCACGAGCTTGTCAAAGTTCATAGTTAACATCATGCCAGCTGACGTCTCTTTCAAGGCGTTCCATGCTCTGTAGAACTCTGCGAGATCGCTCATTAGTTGGCCCCTCAGCTTCAATCTCCAAGGCTTCGCAGGTGACTGCGAGTTGAATTCGACTATCCGAACTCTCTCTCCCAGGGCTTTGTCGCCTATGTACGGTCTCAGCGCCTCAGCCGACGATTCCGAGCTGAAGGTTCCAGTTGAAATGCTGAAGCAAGCCCCGCCCTGGCTAACGAAATTAGACCGTATCATGTTGATCAACAACCTCAGCGACTGCGGAGAAACATTGCTCTCGGTGTCGATCATGAAGAAGGAGCCTTTTCGGACTCCGCCCCCCAATAGCTGGTCGAGCTCTCTGCTTCCTGTGGAGAAGTGGGTTGCTGTATGGGGTACTTTCTCTGGGCTTCTCACTATGGCCGGCGGGCCGTTTTCATATTCCTCGTCCAAAAAGGTGAACCTCCCCTGTTCCAGAGAGAATGGGAAGTGTTGGCTCTGGACTCTGAATCCTCTTAGCTTGTCTATTCCGAGGGATCTGATTCTCCTTCCATCTAGCTCGTTCTGTTCGAGAGTCACGACTCCGTCGACTAGGTAGCCGAGGTTGTCGGCTCGTTCGGCCTCGCTCACGAGAATCACACTCACTTTTGTCTGATCTAGTTCGGACATGACGGCTGACTCAAGCATTTTTCGGCCTTCAGGCGTCGCGTTTCTTAACGCTCCCTCCCAGCTATCAACGACAAGGATGGATTTCTGTTTGGCCTGTTTCAGTCGTACGATCTTCGAGAAGACACTGTCCGTGTCGGAGCCTCGGAGGTCGTGGAATTCGTCATTCCAGCTTGCCTTTGAGGATCTTCCTGACATGGAATCGATAACCTCATCGATCCAGGGAAACTGTATACGTAGCTTAACGGGTGAGACCCTACTTGACGCGTAGACTCTGTGTGAGTCCCCAATAGCGTTCAGTATCTCAAACGCGAGAGTTGTCTTTCCGGTTCCAGGGGCTCCTTGGATGAGCATGACGTTTCCTGGAACTTCTAGAAACTCCAAGAACATGTTCATCATAGGGGATGATGTCGCGCGGACTACAGAGGATTCGAGAGCTTGAGGATCGGGTTTCGTTCCCGAGGCTATCAAACTATTTCATCGTATATCAAGAAGGAGTGTGAAAGATTTCAAGAATTTGTCTCCTTTGTGATGTTCGAGTGGGAACCAATGTGACTGTTATGTCAAGTTGACCCTCCACGCGATAGTAAGTCGGTGGACCCTAGTCCTCAAAGCCTAGAGAGTGACACATAATGGGCAGGTAACGGTGCCAAAACTCAAATTCAGCAAGGACTACCTTCAACGTTTGACGAAACCTATTCCAAAGAAAGACCCGAACCGGCGAACTGCAACAGCTACGGAAGCGGTGTCAGAACCGCGACATCCAACGGGATTTCACCAGTACTGCACGAACTGCGGGAAAGACCAGCTTTTCAGTGTAGACACGTTGGGCTGGAAAACATGCACTGTCTGCCGCGGTACCGCACCAGACAGAAGCCAGAGCCCGATCTAAGGATCGCTGTTCTGACATGGTGACAGAGGCATTTTCATAGGGTTCAAACGTGATTCAAGTACAATTTTTTAAACAGGGTGACGAGTTGAAAGACTTGATTCTTCTTGCAGCGATCCTACGAACGGTTCAGCTCGGACGTTCTCGATGCTGCTTCTGCTCCGGTTAGGCTTCACATTCTCAAGCTCTTGGTTTCCAAGGGTCCTCTCCCGTACACTGAGATAATGTACGAGGCGAAGCTGGACCCTGTGCGGGATGCTGGAAAGTTCGTCTATCACCTCAAAACCCTTCGTAAAGCCAGCCTGGTTGCGATCGAAAAAGGCACGAAAAAGTACAGCATAACAGACCTCGGCAAGATTCTAGTCGAATTCTCGCGTGACCTGGAGGAGTGGATCGCCGTCAAGCGGGGACGTCTCTTCGTCCGAACCTCGAAAATGACGATAGAGGAATTTGACCGGACCAGAATTGCTTCATCACTTGTCACTGAGGCTGGTATGCCTCAAAGCCTAGCTGACGAGATAGCGTCCGAGGCTGAAGAGAGACTTCTGCGGTTCGGGACAACCTACCTTACCGCACCTTTGGTACGTGAGCTCGTCAATACCATCCTTGTCGAGAGAAAGCTCGAAGAATACCGCCACAAAC
>WNGG01004964.1_pt1 | contig 15823 bp, 10 predicted proteins | sample 5400661 | NCBI WGS metagenome assembly WNGG01 (sample SAMN13153372, study PRJNA577476) | soil metagenome | isolation source: 100 cm soil or saprolite under Garry oak tree replicate 1 | place: USA:California | collected 2016-06-15
TCACCGCGACCGCCGCGGTCACCGCGACCCCCGGCACGAAGACCAGCGGGCACGGCCGGTCCCCCAGTCCCGCGAAGATCTCCGGGCGCCAGGCCGGGCAGCTGTCCGCCGGCCACACCGCCAAAGTCACCGGGTGCCAGGCCGCTGAGCCCTTCCGCGGCCCCGCGAACGGCACCCGGCGTCAGGCCAGGAAGCCCACCGACTGCCCCACGGAGCCCACCCGCACCGGACGCGGCCCCTGTCGTCTGCCCGCCAGCACCCCGCGCGCCGCCGGCAGCAGCGGGCCCGCTGGCGGCAGCCGTCCCGCTGGCAGCACGCCCCGTCGCGCCGCCGGGCCGCCCGCCCTTGGGCTTCTTCTTCCCCGACGCCTTCCTGCCCTTGGCCGCCTTGCTCGCTGCCCGGCGCATGCCAGGGATAGGGGGCATGCCCGGCAGCCCGCCCCCGCCAAGCATCTGCCGCATCATCTTCTGTCCTTCGAGGAACCGCACGACCAGGTTGTTCACCTCGCCCACGGTGACGCCAGCGCCGCCAGCGATACGAGCACGCCTCGAGCCGTTGAGAATTTTCGGGTTGCGCCTTTCCTGCGGGGTCATCGAATTGACGATGGCTTCGGCACGGTCCAGGTCCTTGTCACTGACCTGGCTGAGCAGGTCCCGGTGCTGGGCCGCGCCGGGGAGCAACCCGATCACGTTCCCGATCGGCCCGAGACTGCGGACCATCGAAAGTTGCTGGACGAAGTCCTCGAGGGTGAAGCCCTCACCGGAAGCGAGCTTGCCGGCCATGGTGGCGGCCTGCTCGGTGTCGAACGCCCGCTCAGCCTGCTCGATGAGGGTGAGCATGTCGCCGAGGTCGAGAATGCGGGACGCCATCCGGTCGGGGTGGAAGACGTCGAAGTCCTCGAGCTTCTCACCCGTGGAGGCGAACATGACCGGACGCCCGGTGAGCTGGGCGATCGAAAGTGCCGCGCCTCCTCGTGCGTCACCGTCCAGCTTGGTCAGCACCACACCGTCGTAGCCGACGCCGTCAAGGAAGGCCTGGGCGGTGACGACCGCGTCCTGGCCGATCATGGCGTCCACCACGAACAAGATTTCGTCCGGATCGGTGGCGTCCCTGATGGCCGCCGCCTGGCGCATCATCAGCTCGTCGATACCGAGGCGGCCGGCTGTGTCGATCACGACCATGTTGTGCTGGCGCCGCTGGGCCTCGTCGATGGACTCGCGAGCCACCGCCACCGGGTCGCCAACGCCGTTGCCCGGCTCGGGGGCGAAAACCGGCACCGAGGCCCGCTCACCCAGCACCTCGAGCTGCTGAACCGCGTTCGGCCGCTGCAGGTCTGCGGCTACGAGCAGGGGCGTGTTGCCCTGCTCACGCAGCCACCGTCCCAGCTTCGCCGCCAGCGTGGTCTTACCCGATCCCTGCAGGCCCGCGAGCATGATCACGGTGGGAGGAGTTTTGGCAAAACGCAGCCTGCGTGCCTCGCCGCCGAGGATCGTGACGAGTTCCTCGTGGACGATCTTGATGACCTGCTGGCTGGGGTTGAGCGCCTCAGAGACCTCAGCAGAGGATGCGCGCTCCTTCACCCGGGCGATGAAAGCCCTGGTAACGGGGAGAGCCACATCCGCCTCGAGCAGGGCGATACGTATCTCGCGGCAGGTCGCGTCAATGTCGGCAGAGGACAGCCTGCCCCGCCCTCGGAGCGAGGAGAAGACCTGGGTCAGCCGGTCGGAAAGTGTCTCGAACACGGGCTCAAGGCTATCCGGTAAGTGCGCCGGAAAACCTAGGCGAGCGCTGCGTGAACCTGGGCGGCGATCCTGGCCCTGGTAGCGGGGTCTGTAACCGGCCGGCCGGACTGGTCGGTCACGTAGAAGGCATCGACCGCCTCGGCGCCCAGTGTCTCCACCCTGGCGGCCCGGACATCCAGCCCGCACTCTCCCAGCGCCCGGCCGATCCGCCACAGCAGGCCGGGGGCGTCATGCGCACGGACCTCCACCACCGTGGCCGTTTGGGACGCGTCATCGACGAGCGTGACCTTGGGTGGCGCCACCGGGGTTCCCGAATGGCGGTTTCGCGCGGGAGTGAGCCCGCGGTTCGGCGTGTTTCGCTCAAGCCGCCCGGCCACGTCAAGCTCCCCCGCCAGCGCCCGCCTGAGATCAGAGGTGACCAGGGTGGCGTCTGGTGATTCTCCATAGGGAGGGGCCACCTCGAAGGCGGTCACCGCCATGCTGCCGTGGCAGGTTGCGTTGGCTGAGCGGATGCCGAGCCGGTGGGAGGCCAGCACCCCCGCTGCCTGCCAGAGCAGCCCGGGGCGGTTGGGGGCGACCACAGTCACTTCGGATCCTGTGAACATGGCCGCGGGAAGACCCGCCTCGGCAAGGGCGATCTGGTCGGGGCGCAGCGGCAACGGCGCCGGCAGCGGTTCGCCGCCGAGGACGGCCCCAACGCGGCGCACCAGATCAGTCACCAGGCCGGATTTCCAGTCGTTCCAGGCGGCCGGACCAGTCGCCCGGCCGTCCGCGATCGCCAGCGCATGCAGCAGTTCCAGGAGCGCCCGGCTCCCGACGGTGGCCGCAACCTGCGCCACCGTCTCGGGATCGTCGAGATCACGCCGGGTAGCCGTTTGTGGCAGCAGCAGGTGGTGCCGGACCGCCGCGGCGATCAGCCCGGCGTCGAGCTCCCCAAAACCCATCCGCCGCGCCGTGTCCCGCGCCACCACTTCCCCGCTGACCAGGTGATCGCCGGGCCAGCCCTTGCCAATGTCGTGGAGGAGCGCGGTGATGAGCAGCAGGTCCGGGCGCGCGACGTTCCGGGTCAGGGCAGCCGCGTGGGCAGCAGTCTCGACCAGATGCCGGTCAACAGTGAAGGTGTGGAGCGGATTGCGCTGGGGCCGGTTACGCACTCGGTCCCAGTCGGGCAGCAGATCCGATATCAGGCCCTCCTGCTCCAGTGCCTCCCACACGCTGATGGCGCCCTGTCCGGCGCCGAGCAAGGCCGCCAGCGCCTGCCGTGCGCTGGCGGGCCACGGAACCGGGAGCGGCGGGCACTGCGCCAGCCGCCCGAGCGTTCGGGGGGCGAGCGGCAGCGCCGCCTCCGCCGCTGCCGCTGCCGCGCGCAACGGCAGCACGGGGTCGGCGGCCGGGTCGGCGGAGCGAGCCAGCACCACTTCGCCTTCCTGCTCGACCAAACCATCGGCAAGCGGCCTGCGCGCGGAGCCGCCGCGGGAAAGACCGCCTCGGGCGGCAACACCCCGGCTGGCGCCGTGCCTGGCACGGCTGCTCCTCACCCGGTCATTCCAGGCAGCAACGCTCCCCGCCCGGTCACTCCCGGCACCGCCACCCTTCACCTGGCCGTCCCCGGCATCCCGGCTCTTCACCCGGCCGTCCCCCGCATCCCGACTCTTCGGCCGGCCGTCCCCGGCGTCCCCGCTCTTCACCCGGCCGTGCCCAACACTTCCCGCCGCCCGGGATCCACTGGGATGGCTGCGTTCGGCCTGCCGCATCGACTGGTCCAGGGCATAGGCGACAGCCCGGCCGGCGCCAGCCAGCTGGCGGAGCAGCACGTCGGCATCGGCCAGGCCGAGAGCCCGTGCCACCTCGTCCTGCTCTTGCAGCACGAGCCGGTCGGTGGCCCGGCCGGTCACCTCGTGCAGGGCGTGCCGCGCATCCAGGATGACTGCCTGGGCGGCGCGCACCCGCGGCCCTGGCCCCGGCGCTACCCAGGCAGCTGCCACCGCGTGGATCGCCTGGGCGTCCCGCAGGCCGCCCCGGGCCTGCTTGAGATCTGGTTCACAAAGGAACGCCAGCTCACCGCAGCGTGTGGCCCGCTCCACATGCAGGGCGTGCAGATCAGCGAGCCGGATGCGGGCCGAAGCCCGCCAGTCTGCCAGCGCTCCGGCACGCAGCCGCTTGGTCAGTTCCGCATCGCCCGCGACGTGACGCGCATGCAGCAAGGCCAGCGCCACCCGCAGATCGCCGCGAGCCACCTCGCGGGCCTCGTCTGGCGTCCGAACCGCGTGATCAAGTTGGGTCCCAGAATCCCAGATCGGATACCACATCCTGTCCGCGAGGGCAGCGATGCCCGGCTGGCCATCGTGAAGCAACAGCACGTCGAGATCACTACCGGGCAGAAGTTCGCGGCGCCCGTACCCGCCAACTGCCACCAGCGCCACACCGGAAACGTTGCCAAGGAGGGAGCCCAGCCAGCGATCCGTATTGGCGGTGCGGCGGGCTCTGTCCGCCGGAAACGACGTGTGTGGCCTGGTCTGCGGCGGTCGCATCATCGCTCGCCGCTCATCCCTGACCGCCTTGCTCAGAGGGCACCCGGACCGCGCTCGCCCGTTCGGACGCGTGCGACGGTGTCGACCGGGGTGCACCAGACCTTGCCGTCCCCGATCCGGCCGGTCTGTGCCGCCTTGACGATGACACCAATGAGATCGTCGGCATTCTCGTCCTCGCAGAGCACCTCCAGCCGGACCTTCGGGACCAGATCCACCTGGTACTCGGCACCGCGGTACACCTCGGTGTGCCCGCGCTGGCGGCCGTACCCGCTCGCCTCACTGACGGTCATGCCGTGCACGCCGAATGCCTGCAGCGCGGACTTCACCTCGTCCAGCTTGAAGGGCTTGATCACGGCGGTGATGAGCTTCATCAGACCCACCTCTCGGTGCACTCGCAGTGCCCTCACCCTCCCCAGGAAGCGTTTCGTGGGCGGTTACGCAGTGTTTCCGGCGGGTGAATCCATCCGGCGGGATGTTACACATGTGTTTCGCCAGCCTGGCGGGCCCGTCGCCGGCTGCGCGCCGCCTCAGCCGAGTATGGCGTCGACAAACGCTCCCGGCTCGAAGGGGGCAAGATCGTCTGGCCCTTCGCCCAGGCCGACCAGTTTGACCGGCACCCCGAGCTCGCGCTGAACCGCGACCACGATTCCGCCCTTGGCCGTTCCGTCCAGCTTGGTGAGCACGATGCCCGTGACGTCCACCGCCTCCGCGAACACCCTCGCTTGGCGCAGGCCGTTTTGCCCCGTGGTGGCGTCGAGCACGAGCAGCACCTCGTCCACCGTGGCTTGCCTGGACACGACGCGCTTGATCTTCCCCAGCTCGTCCATCAGGCCGGTCTTGGTGTGCAAGCGCCCCGCCGTGTCGATGATGACGGTGGACACGCCCTCCTCTATGCCCTGCCGGACCGCTTCGAACGCGACGCTTGCCGGGTCGGCACCCTCCCGGTCTGCTCTGACCACCCGGGCACCCACCCGGTCACCCCAGGTCGCCAGCTGGTCCGCGGCAGCGGCACGGAACGTGTCCGCCGCGCCCAGCAGCACCGAGTTGCCCTCGCCGACCAGGGCGCGGGCGAGCTTTCCGCACACGGTCGTCTTGCCAGTGCCGTTCACCCCCACCATCAACACCACGGCTGGCCGGGATCCGTGGCGGGTGATGCGCAGTGACCGATCGAGGTCGGCACCAATCTGGGTCAGGAGATCCCGCTTCAGCAGCCCCCGCACCGCGTCGGCGCCACGGGTGCCATCCACTCTCACATGAGTCTGCAGGTCGTCGACGATCTGGCGGGAGGGGCCGACGCCGAGATCGGCTGCGATCAGCGTGTCCTCGACCTCCTCCCATGCCTGAGCGTCAAGGGCGTCACGGGAGAGCAGGTTGAGAAGCACTGTGCCGAAGGCGCTTTGAGACTGGGCGAGGCGTCCGCGCAGACGCGCCATCCGCCCGGCGAGCGGCGGTGGCGCCTCGGCAACTTGCGTCGCGGGCTGCCGCGAGACTGGCGGAAGGGTGGCGGCCGGGGCGCCGCCTGCACCACCCTCGTCCGGCGCGGGCTGACGGCCCGGCGGCGCAGGTGGCGGTGTTGGCGGTGCTTCACGGGGTGCGCCCGCGCGAGCCCGGGGGCGCAAAAACATGACGCCAAGTGCCACCGCCACCACCACGGCCAGCACGATGGCGATGATCAGGTACTCCATATCCGCCCTAGTCTCGCAGATGAACGCGGTTCCGGGGACAGCGACACCGGCCGTCCCGCGGCCGCACCGGGCCGCGCGATTTCCGTCAGGCCCGCTCGCGCTCTCGCAGGCGCTGGCTCACGACCGCTGAGACACCGTCTCCCCGCATGCTGATGCCGTACAGCGCGTCCGCGACCTCCATCGTCCGCTTCTGGTGAGTCACGATGATCAGCTGTGAGCTGTCACGCAGTTCCTCGAAGATCTGAAGCAGCCGTTGCAGGTTGGTGTCGTCGAGGGCAGCCTCGACTTCATCCAGCACGTAGAACGGGGACGGCCGTGCCATGAAGATCGCCAGCAGGTAGGCGATGGCGGTCAGCGATCGTTCCCCGCCCGACAGCAGGGACAGCCGCTTGACCTTCTTGCCCGGGGGCCTTGCCTCGACGTCGATGCCCGTCGCCAGCATGTCGTCCGGTTCTGTCAGCACCAGCCTGCCCTCACCACCGGGGAACAGCCGGGCGAAGATCTGCTCGAACTGGGCCGCCGTGTCCTCGAAGGCCGATGTGAAAACCTGCTGGACACGGTCGTCGACTTCCTTGATGACGGTCAGCAGGTCCCGGCGGGTCTTCTTGAGGTCCTCGAGCTGGTTGGCGAGGAAGGTGTGCCGCTCCTCCAGCGCCGCGTATTCCTCCAGTGCCAGCGGGTTCACCTTGCCAAGCTGGTTGAGCTGGCGCTGTGCGGTAGCAGCGCGCCGCTCTTGCTCCGCCCGTACGTAGCGGGTCGGTTCCCGGGCCGGTTCCTCACCGCCGCCGTTCTTCGCGGGAATGCTGCCGTTCTTCGCCGCGCCCCCGTCCTTGGGCGCCCCGCCGTTCGTGGACGCCGTGGCGCCCTTCCCACCCTTGCCGCCGTCCCCGGTCCCGGGCTCCGGTGGCGCGGTGATGGGCACATCGGGCCCGTACTCTGCCACCAGGGTGGCCGAATCCACGCTGAACTCCTCGGCGGCCCGGCCGGCGATCTGCTCCAGCCTCATCCGGTGCTCAGCATGGGCGATTTCCGCACCGTGTGCGCTCTCCACGACCCCGTCGAGCTCTTCGGCCAGCGACCTGACCTGAGCGCGCACCTCCTTCAGTGCTTCCGCGCGGCCCCTGCTTGCCTGTTCCGCGGCCTCGCGTTCCACCGCCGCCCTGGACAGGGATTCCGCCACTCGTTCCAGTGCGATGTCCGCCCCGCGGACCACCGCCATGGCAACCTCTGCCTGCTGTTGTCTCAGCCGGCGCCGTGCCTGCGCGGCCGCTGCCGCCCGGCGCTCGCCAGCGGCGGCAAGGGCCAGCGCGTCCGCCCGCCCCGCGATGGCACGCAGGCGTTCCTCCGCAGTCCTGACCTCAAGCCGTGCTTCCATCTCGGCGTCGCGCGCAGCCACGGCCGCCGCGGACAGGGCCTCCCTGTCGGGTTCACCAGCCTCGGAGTCCGCTTGTCCCGGCTGCCCGGAGTCCGCCTGTCCCGGCTGCCCGTAATCCGCCTGTCCCGGCTGCCCGTAATCCGCCGGTTCCAGCTCCCCGGTCTCCGCGGCTTCCGCGGTCCCGGCCCCGGCGGGCTCCGCGGCCTCCTCCGCCGCCTCCACCCGGGCGGCCCGTTGTGATCGCGCTGCCGGCCCCGACCCCACACCGTGCCCGGCTGCCTCGCCGTCCTCTTCCTCCTCCGCCAGCTGCGCGTTGAGCTCCGACAGCGCGGCCAGATCACGTTCTCGCTGACGGTGGGCGGAGGCGATGGCTGCTTCGAGCCGCGCTGCTTCCTGTTGCGCGGCCCGTGCTTCGCCTGCCAGCCGGCCGACCTGCCCGGAGAACTCAGCTGCCGCCTTATCGACGGTCTGCAGCGCGGCCTGCGCCCGGCCAACCGCCTCCCGCGCCTGTTCTTCGCGGGACACAGACGCGGCAAGCTCGGCGGCTGCCGTCTCGCACGCACTCTCCGCCGCTCCGAGCCCGGCCGCTGCGTCGTCGGCGGCGGCCCGCATCGCGAGCACGCTTGGCGGCCTGGCCGAGCCACCGTGCGCCCAGTGCGCGCCCAGCAGGTCACCATCCCGGGTGACCACCCGCAGCTCGGGCCGGGTCCGCACGACCTGCAGCGCCTGGGTGAGGTCGCCGGCTACGACCACGTCCCCAAGCAGCCCAGCGAGCGCCGCGGACAGCTCCCCAGGGCCATCCAAAAGATCAAGCGCGGGCAAAACGCCGGGCGGCAACTTCTCCCCGCCGCCGCTCAGGGCCGGCCCGGCCGCATCCCCTGTCCCCGCCTCGGCGGCCACGACCAGCCCGGCCACCCCCGCGTCGCTGTCTTTGAGCTCTCGCAGGAACCTCACAGCGGCGTCGAGTCCAACCACGGCGATGGCGTCCGCCGCCGCGCCAAGCGCGGCCGTGATCGCTTCCTGGGCACCGTCGGCAACCGTGAGCAGGCCCGTGACCGCACCGAGGACCTGGTCGGACCAGCGCGGGTCTGTCAGCAGCGCCCCTTGGGCATCCGCGCCCTGCTGGAGTGCGCGGATCCCCTCTTCGAGGGCCTGGGTACGGGCAAGCATGGCTGCCCGTTCGGCGCTCGCCCGGCGCTCCGCTGCCCGGCGCTCAGTGACCAGGGCAGAGGCCGCCGCGAGTGCGGCCGCCACCCGCTTGTGCTCGGTGGCGAGATTTGCCCGGTCCCCCTGGCGGCCAGTCGCCCTTTCCTGGTGTTCCTCGTATGCCTCCTGGGCAGCCACCGCCCGCGACCGTGCTTGCTCGCACGCATCAGCCAGCCGGCCTGCCTCCTCCTCCGCCGCGGCGACACGACTGCGGGCGGCTCCCACCTGCCCGCGCAGCCGGGCCAGCAGCTCGGCCCGCTCAGCTGCGGCCTGCGCCCTGGCCGCCAGCATCTTTTCGGCCGCAGCCAGGCCCACCTCGGCGGTTTCGCGTTTCCTGGTTGCCGTGGCCAGGCCCTGGCGGGCGGTTTCCAGCCGGTCACCCAGGACTGCCTCTTGCTCGCGCAGCGAAGCCGCCTCGGCGTCCAGCTCGTCCGGATCACGGCCAGCACGTTCTGGCGCCGGCTCTGACACCAGGTGCGAATGACGTTCGCGGGCCAGATTGCTGACTCCGCGCAGCCGTTCGGCAAGTGACGACAGTGCGAACCAGGCCTGGAGAGCCTTTTCCAATTGCGGCGCGAGCTCCTGCTCGCTGGCGTCGAGCGCGGACTCGCGCTGCCGCGCCTGGGCCAGGGACTGCTCCAGCTCGCCGCGGCGGGCCGCGACAGCGGCCTCGTCTGCTTCGCCGCGCTCCAGTTCAGAGGCCTGGGTGGTGTAGTCGTCGGCCAGCAGGCGCAGCCGGGCGTCCCGCAAATCCGCCTGGATGGCCGCAGCCCGGCGGGCGATTGCCGCCTGCCGCCCGAGCGGCCCAAGCCGGCGGCGCAGCTCCGCGGTGAGGTCTACCAGCCTGGTGAGATTGGCCTGCATCGCCTCCAGCTTGCGCAGCGCCTTCTCCTTGCGCCTGCGGTGCTTGAGGACGCCGGCGGCCTCCTCGATCAGTGCCCGGCGCGCCTCGGGGCCGGCGTGCAGCACCTCGTCAAGCTGGCCCTGACCGACGATCACATGCATCTCACGGCCGAGGCCGGAGTCGGACAGGAGTTCGGCGACGTCCAGGAGGCGGCAGTGGTTGCCGTTGATGGCGTACTCGCTCTGGCCCGAGCGGAACAGCAGCCGGCTGATCGTCACCTCGGTGTAGTCGATCGGGAGGGCGCCATCACTGTTGTCGATGGTCAGGACAGCTTCCGCCCGCCCCAGGGGGGCTCGTGACGCGGTCCCAGCGAAGACGACATCGTCCATCTTGCCGCCGCGCAGGCTCTTGACGCCCTGCTCGCCCATCACCCAGGCGAAGGCATCGACGATGTTTGACTTGCCCGAGCCATTGGGACCCACGACGCACGTGATGCCTGGCTCGAACCGCAGCGACGTCGCCGAGGCGAAGGACTTGAATCCGCGCAGGGTGAGGCTTTTCACATACACCCGCGGGCTCTCCTCCCCGTCCGGCCAATGCCCGTACGGCCTGCCGTGCCGCTGACCTGACGCCGCGCGGCAGGCCAGCCTTCCGGAAACCCTACCGCGAGCTGCGCTTCCTACTCGCGATTCACGCGCCGCGTGGGCGCGGCGCGTGAATCGCCGCAGCCACAACTTTGGGGGATGCGCCCAGCAAAGAGGGACGCCTCAGCGGCGCCCCTCTTCGATACGAGATCGGCTTGGAAGCGAGATCGGTGGTAGATCAGGTGAGTGCTGGCTCCCGTTCGTGACCAGCGACGAGCAACTCGTGGCTGGCCTCGGTCGTGAGCACGTCGTGCTCCTCGTGCAGCCTGGCGAGCTCAGCCTCCAGGTCACGCACTCGCCGCTGAAGGCGGCGCATCTCATTTACCATGCGGGGATCAGGCCCGCCGACGTGGCCGAGTAGAGCCTTCGCCATTGTAGTGGGTCCTCCACACTGAGTGACCAGAGTGGGCGCGCACGCGAAGACTGGCCGTGGGCGCGCGCAAGGTGACTCTTCAAGGATCGCACCGCCACGGGTATCAGGTCAAGTTGAGAGATCCCGCAGGTCATGGAGTGGAGTCCGAGAACGGGGCCGGCGCTGGCAGGTTGGGCAACTGAACGCGGACCTGTTGGCGAAGTGATCACGGCGAATCGGGGTGCCGCACCGCAGGCAGGGGCCGCCCTCCCGGCCGTACACGGCAAGTGACAGGCCGAAGTAGCCGCTCTCCCCGTTCACGTTGACATACAGGCTGTCGAACGAGGTGCCGCCGGCCGCCAGCGCCTGGGCCAGGACCTCCTGCACCGCGGCGAGGAGTCGGACCGCTTCGGCGCGCCGGAGACTGGCCGCTGGCCTGGACCAGTGAATCCGCGCACGCCAAAGGGCCTCATCAGCGTAGATATTGCCGATACCACTCATAAGCGACTGGTCAAGCAGAGCAACCTTGATGCCCGTGCGGCGCCCCCGCAGCTTCGCGATGACCGCCGCCTCATCGAAGGCGGGCTCCATCGGGTCCGGGGCGATGTGGGCGATCACCGCGGGCATATGCGCCCCGCCCGGCGCCAGCATCACGTGCCCGAACGTGCGCTGGTCAGTGAACCTCAGGTCAGTGCCAGAGTCGTCGAACACGAACCTGACCCGGACGTGAGGTGACAGTGGCCGCTCCGGGTCGCCGAGCAGCAACTGGCCGCTCATCCCCAGGTGCGCCAGCAGGGCATCCTCGGCGGTGGACCAGCCGGACGGGATACTCGCGCGAACCGGGAGAGGGGGCGCGGGCACGGCCACGGGCAGCCAGAGGTACTTGCCCCGGCGGCGGGCGCCGGCGACAGCCAGTCCTTGGACGGCCGACACGAAATCTTCCGGCCCGGCCGCGTGCCGCCGCACCGCGCGGGGGTGCAACACCTGAACCGACCGGATGACCCGGCCCACCACATGCTTTTCCAGTCCCCTGCGGACTACCTCGACTTCTGGCAGTTCGGGCATGCCTCACCCAGCCGAACCGGGACTGCCGCCGTCGCGGTCTCCCGGGTTCCTCCCGTTCCCGCGGTGACCTGGCGCGCGGCCGGCTTCGCCCTCCCCCAGCCCAGGCTGGCCGTTTCGGGTGCGGAATTCCTCGCCTTCCAGCGGGCCCTCACCCTTACTGATCGACGTCCAGGCGGCTTCGGCCGCCTGCTGCTCGGCTTCCTTCTTGGAACGGCCCGCCCCGGTGCCGTACACGTGACCGCCCACCCAGACCGCGGCGCGGAACAGTTTCTGGTGGTCCGGCCCGCTTTCCTCGACGTGGTATTCGGGCACCCCAAGCTCGGCCGACGCGGTGAGTTCCTGCAGGGATGTCTTCCAGTCAAGGCCCGCCCCAAGGCGCGCAGACCGGGCGATGACGGGATCGAACAGCCGGTGGACAAGGGCGGAAGCCTCACTCAGGTCCCGCTCAATGTAGACGGCGCCGATCACTGCTTCCAGGGTGTCGGCGAGGATCGACGACTTGTCTCTTCCGCCGGTTCCCTCCTCGCCCCGTCCCAGCCGGATGTATTCGCCCAGGCTGAGGTCACGCGCGACGGCGGCGAGCGCCCGCATGTTGACCACGGCGGCACGCAGCTTGGCAAGCTGCCCCTCAGGCAAGTCGGGGTAGCCGCGGAACAGCGCATCTGTGACGACGAGGCCAAGGACGGAGTCGCCGAGGAACTCCAGCCGCTCGTTGGTTGGCAGGCCGCCATTCTCGTAGGCATAGGAACGGTGGGTCAGCGCCCGCTCGAGCAGCGCTGGGCTGAGCCCGGCGTCAAGGGCACGCAACAGTTCGGTGGCATCGGGCTGGCCGGATGCTGGCGGGCGCCCGGCTGAGCCTTTCATGCTCTCCTCCTACCCCACGCCTGCTGGGGTGTGCCCCGTGGGCGCGCGCGTTCACTGGGCATCGCCCGGCGTGCCCTGCCGCAGGGTGCCACCGCCCTGCGCCTCAGGACGGTGTGATCACCTGACGGCGGTTGTACGTGCCGCACGTCGGGCAAGCAGTGTGGGGCAGCTTCGGATCATGGCACTGCGGGCAGCGCGTGAGGGTTGGCGCCGTCGCCTTCCACTGCGCACGCCGGGATCTTGTATTGCTCCGCGACATCCTCCGCTTAGGGACGGCCACGTCCGTTCTCCTCCCATGTCTCCGGCACGGGCGAGCCGTCCGGTCGTTCCTGCGTCATGAACTGCCGCAGCCCCGCCCACCGGGGATCAATAACGCGGTCATGGCGATGATCGGGTCCAGCCTGAGCGAGCCGCGCACCACATTCGGTGCAGAGCCCCGGGCAGTCATCGGCACATCGCGGTGCTAGCGGAAGCGCAAGCACCAAGGCATCACGAAGGGCCGCCTCAAGATCGAGCAGGTCCCCGTCCAGAGAGTACCCGTCCTGGCGCTCATTCCCGCCGTCTTGCTCATAACTAAACAGTTCCTGGCACCTGACATCGACTGTCTGTTCCACCGGTTCCAGGCACCGCGCACACTCCCCGGCCAGCGGTGCGGTGACTGTGACCGTGACCAGCACGCCCTCGGTCACCGACTCCAGCCGGATGTTGAGATCCAGGCCCGCACCCTCCGGGATCCGTGCCAGGCCGACACCAAGGTTGGCGGGGGCGGGCACGGTCCTGGTCTGGGCACGCTCTGATCCCGGGTGCCGCGAGAGGGCCCGGGTATTGAAAACGAGCGGCCCGCGAGGGTCGAGGCGGGCTGTGAGTGTCTTGCGAGAGGAAGGCATAGCAAATCACGGTGGTGACAAGGTCAGGAGCCGCCAGCTTACCCGCGAGCCGGCATCAAGCCCAATTCTCCACGGCCCTGACCCTGACCGCGCCTGCCATCAGCACCGCACGCGTGCCCCGGTTCAGCAATACTTGCGTGCCCGGCGTGCCCCGCCAGAAACGCCTAAACCAGCCCGGTAAGGCACATACCGGAAACAGCCGCGTTCATGATCATGGGATCAGCGGTGGGTGAACCCCACTGATCCCATGATCACGGCGTGATTTGCGGTCTGGACGCCAGCTTCGCCAGGAGGCGGTTCTGGACCGCCGGTGGCACCAGGGAGGTGACATCGCCGCCGTAGCGGGCGATCTCTTTGACCAGGCTGGAGCGCAGGAAAGAGTAGAGCGGGTTGGCTGCGATGAACAGCGTCTCGACCTCGGCGAGACGGTAGTTCATCTGTGCCATCTCCATCTCGTACTCGAAGTCACTGACCGCGCGCAGTCCCTTGACGATCGCGGATACACCGTGGGCGCGGCAGAAATCCACGAGCAGCCCCCGGAAGGTGTCCACCGAGACGTTGGGCAGGTCCTTGGTCACCTGTTCCAGCATGTCGACCCGCTCTGCCACGCTGAACAGGCCCTCTTTGGCGATGTTCGCACCCAACACGACGATGACCTCGTCATGCAGCAAGGCTGCGCGGCGAATGATGTCGAGGTGCCCGTTGGTTACCGGGTCGAAAGAGCCGGGGCAGATGACACGGAACACGCGCATCCCGTCCTTCCGTCACAGCGCCCAGGTCACCCAGCAGCAGATTGCCGGGACCGCAGCGCCCCAGTGGCAGGCACCCACCTGCCCAGACTGCTGCGTGGAGCCGCCCGGGCCGCTACGTGCCTGCGGCGAGACCGTACCAGAACGTCGCCTCGCCGTACCGGCGGGACCTGTCCGCGGAGTACCCGGGCGGCCACGACAGCGGTGCGGACCGGCTCGCGCGCTCCACTGCGACCAGTGCACCAGGGACCAGCCAGCCCTGTTTGGCCAGCGCAGCCAGCATTTCGGCGATCTCCTCATCCTCCACCGCATAAGGGGGATCCGCCACTGCGAGATCAAAGGGGGGCTCGGCGCCGGGACCGCGGGCGAGGACGTCGGCCACCTGGCCGTTGATCAGCTGACCGCCGGGAAGGCCCACCACGGTGATGTTGGCGCGGATCACCCGGGCCGCGCGGGCGCCTGATTCGGCGAACAACACCCGCCCGGCGCCCCGGGACAGCGCCTCCAGCCCGATCGCGCCCGATCCCGCGTACAGATCGAGCACCCGGGCCCCTGCGAGCGAGCCACGGAGCGCGGTAATGGTCGCGAAGAGTCCTTCCCTGGCCCGGTCGCTGGTCGGGCGGGTCCCGGTTCCTGGCGGCACCGACAGCCGGCGCCCCCGCGCCACCCCGGCAATGATGCGCGTCATGGCGCTGTTTCGAGCCAACGGTCATGCCTTCTCGAGGAATTCGGCGCGGTCTTCGTCCAGGATTGAGGCGATCGCGGTGGCCAGGGCTGGGTGGGCCTTGAGGTCCGGGTCCCCGTCTACCAGGGCGGTGGCTTCTTGGCGGGCGTGGCCGATCAGTTCCTCATCGGTGAGCACACTGAGCAGCTTCAGGCTCTTCTTCCGGCCCGCCTGGGCCTCGCCGAGCACGAGCCGGTCCCGGGACTTGCTCGCCTCCGCCGCCTCGGTGACGAGCAGGCACAGCCCGGGCTTACTGCCGCGGCCGACCCGGCCGCGCAACTGGTGCAGCTGTGACACCCCGAACCGGTCGGCATCCATGATCACCATGACGGTGGCGTTCGGCACGTCCACACCCACCTCGACGACGGTGGTGGACACGAGTACATCGGCCGAGCCCCCGGCAAAGGCCCGCATCGCCGCTTCCTTCTCGTCGGACGGAAGCCGCCCATGCATGATCTGCAGCCGCAGCCCGGCCAGCGGGCCCTCGGCCAGCGCGGGCGCGACGTCCAGCACCGCGAGCGGGGAGCGGCCGGGGCTCGCGTCGTCATCGTCGGCGCCCGTCGTGCCGTCGGCGTCGGCGGGCCCGGGCTGGGAGGAGCCATCCATTTGGCCGCCTGGGGGAGAAGTGTCCTCCCCGCCGATCCTGGGGCAGACGACGTAAGCCTGGCCGCCGTTGGCCACCTCCTCGCGTATCCGCTCCCAGGTTCGTTCCAGGTAGCGGGGCTTTTCCAGCGCCGGAACGACATGGGTGGTGATGGGTGAGCGCCCGGCGGGGAGCTCGGCGAGGGTGGAGGTGTCCAGGTCACCGTAGACAGTCATGGCCACCGTGCGGGGGATGGGGGTCGCGGTCATCACCAGCACGTGCGGGCGGGCGCCGCGGGCCTTCTCGCGCAGCGCGTCCCGCTGTTCCACGCCGAAACGGTGCTGTTCGTCGATCACCACCAGGCCGAGGTCGGCGAACTGGACGTGCTCGGTGAGCAGCGCGTGGGTGCCGATCACGATCCCGGCGGCACCGGATGCCGCATCCAGCAGCGCCTGCCGGCGGGCAGCCGCGCCCTGCGAACCGGTGAGCAGGGCCACCCTCGTCGCCGTGTCCGCCGCGCCCAGCCTTCCTGCCTGGCCCAGCGGGCCAAGGAGGTCCGACACCGACCGTTC